>Ga0129299_1001345_pt1 | contig 16453 bp, 16 predicted proteins | sample ConPoolayeCmetaG_FD_94477 | JGI IMG/M metagenome (GOLD analysis project Ga0129299, IMG submission 94477) | Hot spring microbial mat communities from California, USA to study Microbial Dark Matter (Phase II) - Cone Pool mat layer C metaG ... | reverse complement strand
GGGATGTGGGCGGGCGGCTTCGCCGCCCGCCCACACCCCTCCTCCCATCTCCCCCTGCTCTCCCCGCCAAGCGGGGAGAGCAGGGGGGCAGGGGGATGAGTGGGGTTATTCCGTGGGAAGAACGACGAAATTCAGGCTCAGCCATCGTCTTGCTTTAGTCATCGGTTTCTAACCGACAGCGAGCGATGCCCGGGGCTGAGCAGAAGTTCTAAACCGTGTCAAGACCTTGAACCTTAAAATTTCACATCAAGGCATGGAAACAGTTTCCGTCGCAGAGCGCGCGCGACCTTTGGCGCCAGAATCGCCTTGACGCGCCGCCGCCTTGGAGATACCCTATCGCTTGGAGAAAGAGCGCACCTACTTGAAGAAGCTGACCGTTTGTCTCTTATGAGCTGGTGCGACTTTCCGCTTGGCGTTCCGCGCGACGCTCTGCACGTTCATGCCGTACCCGCCGATTGTTACGTGGCCGCACGCGCTTGGAAACCGTGTACCGCTCGGCAATAATTGCGCGCGCCTGCTCCACCGTGACGGGGATGCCATCCACATCGCGCAATTCATACGGCCGATCTTCTTTCAACACCGTCCAGATCCGATCTAACAAATGCGTGGCACACGCACAGATCGCCTGCTGATGGTGCTTGCCATGTTCCACCATCTGGTCGTAGTAGATCGCGGCGATCTGGGGATCCCACTGGCGCGCCGTTTCGGCATCCAGGTAGGCAAACTTTTTGATCAAATCGGGGCCCGCCTGACTGATGTGCAACCCTTTTGCTTCGCGCGCACCACTCTGTTGGCTATCGGGCACCATACCCGTCCAACCGCGAAAGTGGCGGTGGTTTGCAAAACGGTGCGGGTCACCAATAAACTCACGTAGACCGCAGCTCCATCTTGACCGACGCCTTTCAAGGTCTCGAGGTTCCGACTGGGATGCAAACGCCGGTAGAGCGGGCGGACGGTTTCGAGTTGCACGGTGTGATGGTGTTCTTCTACCCGTGTCAAGAGCGTTTGCGCGCGTGTCACTTCGGCTTGCAAATAGGCGTAGTTGAGATGCAGCGCATCCGCACCATACACGTCTTGCATCTGTTGCGCCAAGCCCACGAGGGCGGGCGCCCACGCGGTGGGGGCGGCATACTTGGCCGCCGCCGGCGTGGCTTGCCACGCCTGCTCCAGCCCTGTTGCGCCTGCGGTGAGCACGCGCTGGGGCTGATACCACTGCTGACGGAACCAGCGGGTGAGTGGGCTGAAGGGTTCCGCTAGCACGTTGTCCAGACCAGGCCAGGCGAACTGGTCAATCGCCTGAATCCGCTGCTTGAGCGCAGTGGCGAACGTCATCCAATAATCCAGTTCCTTGCAGCCACGCTGACAGGCGAAGGCGTTGGCGTGGGGCAAAGTGAGGGGATGGAGTTTTTCGGGACTGACCACAGGTAATTTGACCAAGACGCGCACATCAATGCGGTCGCTCTTGGCATGCTTTTTGTAGTAACGACGAAGGTCAGCCACTTGTTGGCTGTTAACGAGATAGGGCGTGACGTGGTGACGCTGGGCGAAGCTCGCCACGGGAAACCACGCCATGCCGGTGGGCTCCATAATGAGGAGCACCGGTGCATCGGGGGGCGTCCCCTCACGGGCGCGCTGGAAGAGCCGTTCCAAGTCGCTTGCGGTCGTGCGGAGTCGCAGGATGGGCGCAAGGGGTTGTCCTCGCGCATCCGCGATGAGCGCCTTGTGCTCTGCGGCGAGCGCTAGATCGAGATCGATAATTCGCATAAGCAACCTCCTATCGAAAGATTCGGGAAGTGGACCGAGCGACTGGTGTGCCCAAGCCCATACCGCAACGGAGTGACACTGCACCCACACTGGCGCTGGATCAGAGGCAACGTGCCAACACGTCCTCACAGTTCCCAATCGGGTCACTTGGGCGGAAGGATGACATTCTACTCACAGAGGCGGCCGAAGCTCCTCAGTTACTTGAGATAAGTCAACTCCGTCCTTCCCAAGTGCCCAGTGTACTCCGTTTTGGAAAATTTGCACCTGATGTGAAATTGTTAAAGTTCAGTCAGTCACAGTATACCAGTTACCGGGAGAGTTACCGGGAGAGGGGAATTGTCAAATCGGAAACCACGCGCGCGGCGATGCGGTCGTGTTACACCAGACGTTTGAGCGCAACGAGTGTTAGTCCAGCGGCGATCAACATTACACTGCCCAATACACAGCCCGACAAAGCCACACCAGCTAGACGTAGCACGCTCCCCCACACGGTATCGGTGTGACTCGTGGATGAAGCAGATGTCTCTGCGAGCGGCTCTTCGGTTTGTTCTTTGAACGGCGTTTGAATGTGGACGATCGGCGCGCTGGTTGGCGAGGGCGCGCTGCGCGTCCTGGTTTCAGTTGCGGTTGGCGCTCGTGGGATCGTCTTGGTCAAAGTGGGTAAGATTTTAGAGACGAGGCGCGGCGTGTCGGTGGGGTTTGGGCTTGGTGTATGTGTAAGCGTCGGTGGCAAAGGTGCGCGCGTGGTTGGTGCCAGTGTCGCCGTCGCGCGCGGCAAAGTGTTTGTGGGGAGAGGCGTTGCCGTAAGCGTTGGCGCAGCTGTCCGCGTGGGTGTTGGCGTCAATGTATCTGTGGCGGACGCGCAGATCTGTTCGAAGGTGATGACGGGAGGAGGTGTAGCGCCTGCGATGGTGCCGATACCCCAAACCCAACCATCCACATCACCGTTGCGGATGATGCTGCTGGATGCGCCCACGCTGGAATATTTCCAAGCCCCGCCTGTGAATCGCCAGTACGACCAGTAGATGCACGGCGATCCTTGGCACTGGCAAAAGCAAGGTTGATTCGGAAAAGTACAACCTTCCTTGTCAATGCGACAAACTGCCACGCCGATGGGGTTTGTAGCGTCCACGTTCAAATCCAATCCCGAGCGCGTCAAGAGATCCAAACCGCTGAGTTGCGTTTCGGTAAATTCGATGCAACGGCTCACGATTTGCCCGTTTCCGTGTACAACGACCAGTCCCGCACGATTCGGTGGGGTGGCTTGGGCTGACCCTATGCCAAGCAGCCAGCCCAGTAGAATCAGCGCCACCAAATTCATCAAACGTTTTGCCATTTGTCACCCAGCAAGATTCGTTTGGCTTACGGCGTCTAGCGAGAAATGAACGGAAAGTAGAGAACGGGGCAGGCGTTCACCGATGCGACGCGCAGCGGGAACGGTCTCCCCAACAACGCCACGATGGATTGCACGGTCGCGAGTTGATTCGAGCCGGTGCCGCTCTGCCACTCGAAACTGCCGTCGGAGAGTTGCAAACTCAGCAGGAACGCGTACGGCGTGTTGCCGTTCTTTTGCCACGCGGCAGACATTGGATCTTGACCCGCCGCCAAGATCGCTTGAATGACATACGCGGTCGAGTTGGCATCGCTAGCGGTTCCCCAGGGTGAGGTGGGATCGTACGGGAATCCGCCGTCGTTGTTCTGCGCCGATTTGAGATAAGTCAGTCCATTCGTCACGTTGGATGAACCGACTGGCTCGCCTGATGCAATCAATGCTTGCACTGCCAACGCAGTTGTATTCGTGTCGGTGCCCCAGCCCGGCGACCACTCCCATCCTCCATTCGGCTGTTGCAGATTCTTGAGGTACTGGACGGCTTGCGCCGATACTGTTTGACTCAGCGCGACAGTGCCGAGCATCGCCCAGGCGTGCGGTCCGGCTTCATTCGAGTACGCGCCAGTGCCTGAATTGTAATAGTGCGATGGTTGGCGCGTGTTGTTCGTCCAACATGGTGTGCGCGCGCCAATTTGCGCGACCGCTAACTTGCCGGCGGCGCCCGCGCCCTGATTCGCAAAGCGGGACGCGTACATCATCTGATAACTCTGCAGCGAAGGCGCGTTAGGTTGCCGCCGCCACTCTGCCGCCGTGTAGTTGTTCGCGGCGACCGCGAGTTGCGCCTCGGCGGTCGCGCTATCGCCACCATAACCGCCATCGGTGAGCGATTGGCGCGGGGCGAGCCAATCAAGCGCTTGCACTGCCGAAGTGATCGGCCGCGCGGGGTGCATCGCGCTGCCCCAGGGTCCCCAACGCCATCCTTCGACCGCGCCATTGTTCACGCTCGAAGAATCCGCGCCAACCATATAATCTTGCCACGCGCTGCCATCCCAGTACTTGTAACCCCAAAAATTGTTCGAGTCACAAAAACAATTGGTCGCTGGGCAGCCCACACCATTGATCGCGCAAACAGCAGTGCCCCAGCCAAACGAGGCAGTCACCACGGGTAGTCCCGTCAATTCGAGCGCGCGCAAGCCGGAAATCGGTGCGGTGAAATTGATTGCGCGCGCGGCGAGATCGTGATCGCCAAACTGAACGACGACGTGCGCCCTGGCGGAACGGGGCGCAGCAGCGGGCTGCGCGGCCGCCACGCTCGTGACGATTAGCCCTGCGAGCGTCAAGACAAGCACGGCAACAGCAAGCGTGAGCGCACGGACAAGGAGCGAACGATACAACGAATCGAAATAGGTTTTCTGCATTTTGTCCTCCTGAATGATATGGTTTCAAGCCAGCACAATCAGCGTTGCTGGAACGGCGTCCACAAGTTGCTCCGCTACCGCGAGCGAACAAGTTTGCGATTCGAGCGCGATGCGGATACCGTGAAAAATGGCAAGGTCGTAGGTGTGGAGCGAGAGGAATTCTGCCCAATCCAACGGATGCGCGGCGTACACATCGAGTAGATCGAGACGCGGCACGGGATGCGCGCGTTGCTCGACGTGGTGCTGCCAATTGCGAAAAATGGATTCGCGCATACAGAACGTCACGACGCGCTGCCCGATGAGCGCGGCATTGACCGCTAGTTCGAAGATTTCGTCAAAACCGGGAGTGTGGTAGGGAATGGCAATCCGTCGCGGCAGATCGCGCGCGTCGCGATTCAGCGCGAGGCACGTGGATTGTTGCAACAGGGCTTGGGTGGCATCGCCTCTTTGACGAGAAGCTGTACGCCGAGTGGACATGAACGACTCCTTTCATCATGCGTGAAGGGTTTGGAATGAGCCATACGCAGAAAGGAGCGTTGCGAGGAACAAAAAACCTCCTCGCCAAAGCAAGGAGGGTGTGACCAACCAAGAGAACAGCTTGCCGCGTCATCTCCTTTCTTGCGAAGGCAATGACACCGGCTCAGGCGGGCGTCCTGACTCGTTTCGTCGAATCGCTTTTTCGTTTCGTCCGTTGCCATTTGAGACAACGAACCACTACAACGATCGAACAAAACCTACAGTTGCGCGACAGTGCCGGACTAGACCGGCTTCGCCGTTTCCACCCATTCCATCCGGGAAATGGGTACCTGAGTCGTGCATATTCAATTGCTACTCCTATACCACGATTATTCCAAAAAGTCAAATTCGTGTCGAGCTGCTCATTCCAAAACGGTGAACTGGAAGCGCTCGCGAAAACGGCGCAGGAGACGCAGTATCGGTGCGCCGACGAGTAGCAGAAAAAATACATTCCCGATCGCGCGCGCGGCGTCCCACCACAACGATGTCGCCACATAAAAGACGGCATAGCGCCACAACGTTGTGACTAGCCCTGTTCCCGGTTGCCACGTTCCATCGGCGACACCGGTATCCATCAGGTAGGGCCAGAACCATAAATTCATCACCGCGCCAAAAAGGAATCCACTCACCCAACCCCACAGGCACAACAAGCCCACTTGTACGCGCGGGTGACGCGGTACGCGCGGTAACCATCCCGCGACCATTCCAGTCCAACCCGCCGCAAACATCTGGAACGGCAACCAAGGTCCCAAACCGCTCGTGATGAGCGCGGAGAGCAACAGCGAGAGCGCGCCCAACAGAAAACCGAAACTCGCGCCAAAAACATAGCCGCACAGAATCGGCAGGAAGAACACCGCGCTAAAACCCGCTGTGCTTGGAATCAGGCGCAGCGTGGCATTGATGCCGACCAGCATACCCAGCACAGCGATCAGATGCGCGTTCGCGCGGCGCGTTTCAAGATTCGCGATGATCACCAGCAAGCACAAGCCCAACAACACGATGAAAATGAACGGCGCATCGTTGGCATGCGCCATTCCCATTTCGGCGACGCCTTGTGACGGTTCGCCCAGAAAAGGCGAGAGAAATGCCCAGACGCCCAACAGACTAGCCAGCACAAGGATCAGTCCGGGCAATAGGCGCGCGCGCGTCACGCGGTTGCTCCAAGGTGCGCGAATACATCGGCGACCGTGAGAAAGCGATCGTCGCGCAGCAATTTGTTGATTTGCGAGGAAAACACCAGCGAGTCGGTCATCACCGCGCGCGTCGTACCCTCTACGATCACTTCGCCCTCGCCGAGCAGAATCACGCGATCGGCGCAGCGCGCGACCAGTTCCACATCGTGCGTGGCAAGCAGAATCGTTGCGCCGTCTTGGCGTAGCGTCGTGAGCATCGTCTGCAATTGCTCCTTGCTGGCATAATCCAAACCGCGCGTCGGCTCATCGAGCAAAAGCACTGGTGGACGCGCGAGCAATATCGTCGCAAGCGCGGCGCGTTGCCGTTCGCCGACACTGAGATCGCGCGGATACGTGTGCCGCTGCGCGCTCAAACCAAATCGCTCCAGCGTTTCGCCGATGCGTTCTGGCGGCAGATGATGCGCGCGGCACGTGAACTGCAATTCTTGTTCGAGCGTGTCATTGAAGAGCAAGCGACTTGGATTTTGTGGCACAAAACCAACATAGCGCGTGATCTCCGCGAGTGATGTCGCGTGAACATCTTTTCCCAGAACTGTAATTTTGCCGCGCTGGGGTTTGAGCAAGCCCACGATGTTTTTCAGCAAGGTGCTTTTGCCCGCGCCATTCCGTCCCATCAGCGCGATGATTTCACCCGCGTACGCTTGAAAACTAATGCCCTGCAATGCCGCGTGATGATTGTAACTAAATTCTATCGCGCGCACATCCAACACGGGCGCATCATGCGCGCGTTGCGCTAGGGTCGGCGCGCGCGGGACATTTTGCAAGCGCGCTTGGAGCGCTTCCGCAAAAGGGCGCGCCTGTTTGATTGTGAGGGGTAAGGGTTGCCACCCCAAATGCCGCCCCAACTCGACAAGTGGCGGCACAAGCGCAACCTGACGCAAGACCGCGCGCGGCTCGCCGATGATCGGAGGTTCACCGCGCGCGGGCAGGTAACAGATTTGATCGGCGTACTGCGCCACGCGTTCCAAACGATGCTCGGAGAGAATGATGGTCAATCCTAAATCGAGATTGAGCCGTTGGAGAATCGTTAGCACCTCTTCCGCCGCTTGCGGATCGAGTTGCGAGGTCGGTTCGTCCAGCACGAGTACGTTCGGCTGCAATGTGAGCGCGCTGGCAATCGCGACCAATTGTTGCTGTCCACCCGACAAGGTATCCACGCGCCGCTTGCGCAGCGGCGCAATCGAAAGTTGATCAAGCACTTCTTCGATGCGGCGCCGCATCAGGGCTTGATCGAAATTGCAATTCTCCATCGCAAAAGCCAATTCGTCTTCGACTTGCCGCGTGACGAACTGCGATTCGGGATCCTGAAAGACAAAGCCAACCAGATCACTCATCCCGCGCGGACCCAGCGCGATTGGATCACGCTCACCCACGCGGACGCGTCCCTGAAATGTTCCACCGTAAAAATGCGGCACCAGTCCGTTGAAGCAACGCAACAAGGTGCTTTTGCCCGCGCCCGAAGGTCCTGCCAGCAAGACCAAACTGCCGCTTGGAATGTGTAACGACACATCGCGTAACGCGGGGAGTGTCTGGTTGGGATAGTGATAGGTTACGCTTTGCAGTTCAATCATTCATCAACACCTTGGTTGCCGCGTGAGGTTACCGCGGGAATGCCCAACAACAAAATGGTGAGCGCCAGTATCGGCTGAAACGGAGGCAGCGTCAATCGGGGATATGGATAGAAATAGAGCGACGCGCGATCGAGTAGCGCGACACCGAAGAAAATCGCGAGGACGAGTAACGCGGCGCCCGCCAGAATCGTATCGCGCCTTTGCCAGCGCTCACGCCGATAGCGGCTGGCGCGCACGCTTTCACTGATGCGCCACAGGACTGCCAGCAAGATTCCGCTACCCACCGCGAGCAACAATGCCCCCACAATTTTTTCGGCGAAATAGTTCAGCGCCACCGCGCCGACCAGTAGCACGAACAATGCCAGCGCGATCAGCGTTTGCAAAAGCATGGTCGCGCGACGCGTGTAAACCGATTGCCCGCCAAAGCCGCGCGCGCTCATAGATTCGGCGAGCGTGATACTTCGTTCGAGTCCTTCGGCGAGGAGCGTAACGAACAAGCGCGGTAGATCGCGCCGCGCGCGGAAACGATGCCCGCGTAACAATTGCGCCTCGCGGATTTCGGCTTGCGCGAGCAACATTTGCGGCACGAACGTTACGGCGATGGACAGCACGATGGCGGACTGGTGCATAAAGCGCGGCGCGCTGCGCAACAACGCGTAATGATCCACACACGTATTAAAGACTGCCAGCGCGATGAGAATCCCCAACATCGCCATCGCTTGCACCAGCGCGTACGTTACGCTTTCCAGCGTAATCACGCCGCTCAACTGAAACACTGTTTGCCCCAGCGCAAATGACCACGTGGGTATGGTCACCAATGGCGTTGTGCCAACGCGCACCCACAGCGCGTTGAAGAGGATGCTAATTGCCGCAAACGCCAAACCGAGGCGCAAGAGCAACCCCCAAGATTGGCTCGTGGGGCTCGTCCGCCGAACAAGCGCATAGTTCACGCTGATTACAAAAATTGCCAACGTCAGGTAGAACGGATTCTTGGTCAACAAAAAGGGCATGAGCGCGGCGAGCAGCCACATGCCCCAAGCCATCGTGTGATGCACACGCGTCCTCGCTTAGCGAATTTTCAGCACGTACAATAGTGTACACCATCATTACAGATGATGCAAATGTGTTCTATCCGCTAAACACATTCCGTTCGCGCTCGATGCACATCAGCGCGCTGCGATTGATGCTGTAAATTCCCAACGTGTCGCCGCGGCGCTCGACATAGCGCGCGAGCGCGGCGCGCAGTTCATCGCGACGCGCTGCATCCACTTGCAAGCGCGGTTGCCAATCGTCTAGCAGCGCGTCTTCACTGTCGTACACATAGTTGAAACTCGTCGGCAAAATTTCCACGTCGGCGTAAATGCCCATCTCCATCAGCAGTGGATAGAATTCGCGGAAACTCGCGGGGAGCACGCGCGGCGCGCCACGAAATTGCAGGTACAACGCACGCTGCCATTCGACTTCGTCGCCGGTGCCCATCAGAATCACCACGCGGCGCGCCAGGCGCACGAGTTGGCTCACCACCTGATCTATCGGCTCGATGTTGTAGAGCGAGTGCGAAGCAAATGCCAGATCGAATGTGCCATCGAGTTCTGCCCAGCCCTCTTCGATTGGGCGCGGAATGACGCGCACGTTGGCGATCGCCGCGTCCGCCAGTTTGCTCTCCAGCACGCGCCGCATTGCCGCCGATGGCTCGAACGCGACGATGTGATGCACCGCGCGCGCAAGCGGCAGTGTGAACGCGCCGCTACCTGGTCCAATTTCCAGCACGCGCGATTCTGCGTCCACGTACGCCAACAGACGCGGCAAGACGCGCGCCACGTAATCATTGTGACGCGCCCAATCGTCGTACCACTGTGCCAGACGTTGCCACAGGTGCTCTTCGCTTTCGTTACGATTGGCGCGACTTGCGCGCACCTGGGCTTGCCATCGTTCAAGTGCTGTCAATACCATCTCCTTCTTCGACCGCCGACCGATGACCGCGATCACTATCGGCTTCAGGCGGCGGTCGCCTGTCGGCGGTCGGCGGTCACCTGGCGCGCAAGTGCGGATTGAGCGAATCTTCGAGCGCGAAACCCGATAGCGCGAATCCAAGTACCGACGCGGCAATCATCAACCCCGGCGGCAAGACCCACCACAACCACGCGCCGCTCAGGAACGCGTTACGCGCTTGAGCATAGTAGAGCATACTCCCCCAGCTCTTTTGCGTCGGGTCGCCCAGGCCGAGAAAACTCAAACCCGCTTCGGTGAGAATCGCGCTGCTCGCCGCCAGCACGAATTGCGCGAGCGCGAGCGAGAGCACGCCGGGCAGAACGTGACGCCAAACGATGCGCGCGTTCCGCGCGCCGATGGCGCGCGCAGCAAGCACATAGTCGCGTTCGGTGAGTGAAAGCACCTGCGAGCGAATGATGCGCGCGGGACGCGCCCAGCCGAGAATGCCAATCACGACGACGAGATTCCACAAACTTTGTCCCAGATACGCCGCGAGTAACACCATCAACGGAAAGACGGGGATGATGAGCATCACATCCACGAGGCGCATCAGAAGCGCATCGAGCGCGCCGCGATAAAATCCCGCCAGCAAGCCCACCGTCGTGCCGATGCCAATCGCGATGAGCGCGGAGAGAACACCGATCAGCAGCGAGACGCGCGCGCCAAAAATCAGTTCGCTCAAAATGTCCTGACCGATGTCGTTCGTGCCAAGCCAATGGGCAGGACTCGGCGGCTCGAAGGGTTTGCCGGTCAACCTGGCAGGATCGTACGGCGCGAGCCAGTTCGCGCCGACTGCCATCGCCAGAATCATCGTCAGCAAACCGATGCCAATCCAGCCGAGCGGGTTGCGACGCCAGCGCGCGCTCACAGCGCACTCCCTTCGCGCCGCACGCGCGGATCGAGCAGCGGATAGAGCAGGTCGGCGAGAATGTTCGCGGCGATGACGGTGATTGTAATCATCAGGAACGCGGCTTGTACCACCGGATAATCGCGTCCCGACATTGCTTCGAAAATCAAACGACCGATGCCGGGGTACGAGAACACCGTTTCGATGACGGTGGCGCCGCCGAACGCAAAGCCGAGTCCGAGTGTGAACACGGTTGCCACCGGCAGCAATGCGTTACGCAAAGCGTGTCGAAACAAAACCCACTGTTCCTTCACACCTTTGGCGCGCGCGACTGTGATGAAATCTTGACCCAGCACGCTCAGCATCGCATAGCGCGTCGTCAAGAAAATGTTTGGCACACTGACGATGGTGAGTGTCGCGAGTGGCAGAACAAGATGCCGCGCGACATCTACGACATAATCCCAGCCCATCAGTTTTGCCCACGGTGTCACCGCGCCGAACGCGGGAAAGAGCGGCACGCGCACCGCGAACAGTGCGATGAGCATCATCCCGACCCAGAACGACGGCAGCGAATCGAGAAAAATCAACAGACCGAGCAAACCGAGATCGCGACGCCCGCCGCGCTTCCACGCGGCGAGCGCGCCGAGCGCGACGCCAATCAACGTGGCAAGCACCAGACTGGCGCCAGTCAGTAGCAGCGTCCAGGGCAAACGCTCGGCGATCATTTCCGCGATGGGACGACGCTTGACGTACGAGTATCCCAGATCGCCCTGCGCGAGTTTTTGCCAGTAGCGTACGTATTGAACAAGCAGGGGCTGGTCCAGATCGTACTCGGCGAGTAGAGCCAGACGTTGCTCGCGCGAGAGGCGCATCGCCTCTTCGCCTGCAAGCAAGACAATCGGATCGCCGGGCATTGCGCGCGGCAGCGCAAAGTTGATGGTGATGCCAATGAATAGCACCAACGCGTACTGGGTGAACTTGCTGGCAAGGAAACGGAGCATAGGTCAATGAACCAATTTGTCAATGAGCCAATGAACCAAAAATAAATGTGCCAAACCTGCCAAATGAGCCAAATGTGCCAAACCATTCGTCATTCGTCATTCGTCGTTTGTCCTTCGTCCATTTGGCTCATTGGTTCATTGGCACATTGGCTCATTGAGTTTGGCACATTGGCTCATTTGATTACGGTTTTACGTGCGGCAGGAACGTCAGTTTGTGGAAAATTCCCTGCCCTTTCTGGAACACCCACTTGTCGTACACGGCGGGACGATACGCATACACGCCATCTTCATAGTACAGCACCACGAACGGCACGTCCTGCGCGATGATCGCTTCGAGTTGGCGCGCGAGCGTCTTTTGCTTTTCGGCGTCTAGCGTCGCGAGCAACTCGCTGCCGATCTTGTCTGCCGCCGCGCTCTTGTAACCCACATTGTTCAGCGTGCCGATCTTTGGATCGGAATGAACGAGCGTGACCATTCGGAACAAGTTGACCTGAACCGGCGCCGACCAGCCCCACATCGCGAAATCATAGTCACGCGGTTGCGTGGTGTCGCCACTGGGCCAGACTTTGGCATCCACCGCGCCACGCTCTTGCGCGCTCACCTTGACGCTGATACCAATCTCCTTGAGCGCGGCGGCAATCAGTTCCGCCGAACGCACGCGCGTCGGTGCCGTCGAATAGACGAGGAGTGTCGCTTCCATTTTCTTGCCAGCGGCTTCACGAATGCCATCGTTGTCGGTGTCTTTGTAGCCCAGCCCGTCGAGCAACGCTCTGGCTTTGGCGACGTTGTACTCGGACTTGATGGCAGGGTCGTGGTACGGCGACGCGGGATGAATCCAACCGAGATTGCCCGGCGTGCCAAAGCCGAGAAGAACCGTATCCACCAACTTTTGTTGGTCAATCGCGAGCGCGACCGCCTGGCGTACCTCGCGCTTGTCCCAGGGCGCGCGATCGTTATTGAACAGCATCAACGTTGTGGCGTACACCGGACCGCGCAGCACTTTCAAGTCCGCGCTCTGTTGCATCTCTTTCACCACTTCGGGAGTCAAGGCGCGAATGGTAGCGTGAATCTCGCCTGCTTTGAGCGCTGCGAAGGTCGTGGACACTTCTTTGATGATGGGCATCACCAGTTCGTCCACCGCCGGCTTGCCGGCAAAGTACGCTTCGTTTGCCACAAAGCGATAGAACTGATCGGCTTTGTATTCCGCCAACTTGAACGGACCCGAGCCGATATTGTTCACGAATTTTTTCGGATCGGCGACGTTTTCCCAAATGTGCTTGGGAATGATCGGCACATCGGCGAGCGTTTGAATCGCGAATGCCGCGCTGGGCGCGTTCAACGTGATGACCACTGTCGTATCGTTGGGTGTTTCGATGCTGGTGAAATCGGGCACTGCCGAAGTCCAGCGCGCGTGCGTGTTCTTTTTGTAAAACTCGTACGAGAATTTCACATCCGCGCTGGTGAGCGGCTTGCCATCGTGCCATTTGACATCGTTCCGCAATGTGAGGGTGTGCGTTCGACCATCCGCGCTCACCTTGTGTTCTCTGGCGATCCATGGCTTGGGCAGATTGTCCGCATCCATCACAAAGAGGGTGTCGTAAATCAGCGAAAGCATATTCCACCCCGGATAACCCGTGACATACGAGTACGGCGTGAGCGTGCTTTCATCGCCAGAGGTTGCCATCCGTAACAAAATCGGTTTCGGTGTCGCCGTTGCGGTTGGCGCGACGGTTGGCTTGGGTGCTGCCGTTGGCGATGGCGGTACGGCTGTCGGCGCAGTTGCCACCGTTGTCGGTGACGGCGCGCGTGTGGGGGCTGGTGTGGGCGTGGGCGCCGCGCAAGCCGCCAACGCCAGCACTAGCAGCAACAAAAACAGTGTGACGACGTTCGATGCGAGACGTGCATTTTGCGTTCTCCTCCTTGAGTGATTTTATGCAAGCGTAGGACAAATTTCCAAATTTGTCCTACAGCCGCGCTAACCTGAGTGGACCTTCGTGGCGAAATGGTTCAGCCAACCCTGCGTTCGAGTGGCTGAGGATGCCATACTGCATTGCGCGCGCCTTTTCCATTTCTGTGTGCAGTGCAAGCCCTAGTTCCGCATCGTCGTCGCGCCGCGCGTCGTAATCCGCGACGATGTGCCGCAGCACGTCATCGCCCAGACGTTCTCTGAGCATTCGTGCGGTAAAGGCAAGTTGATACCCCGACGCGCGCAATGCTTGTTGCTTGATCGCAAACACGCTGCCGATTTCGACGACACAATTGGGATGTTCGGGGGTCATATAGTACACATCGGCGATGGTGTGCGGCGCAAACCCGCCGCACTCCAGAACCTTCCAATCACGGTTCGTGACCGACAACGCTTCGAGGTAGAGCAACGTCGCCATACGCCGATCGGGATCAAAGTCGTGTTGCGAATGTTCGGGGTCTTGCAGAATCAAAATGTCGGGGCGAATTTCGCGGAACAAATGAACGAGTTTGATTTTGGATGCGACGTCGGGTTGCACTTCGCCGTACGCGAAATCCAAAAAGCGAACGGACTGCACACCCAGAATGCGCGCGGCTTGTTCGATTTGCGGACGCGCTTCGGGACGCGAGAGCAACACAGCGGCATGCACCGTGTCACCGGCTTGCGCGTGGAGCGCCAGTGTGCCACCCACCTCGACGATTTCGAATCCAAAGGTAGCGAGCATCAAGATCGTTTTAGGCAAGTAAATCCTCCTTGTGCGACCGACGACCAACGACCGTTGACCGACGACCTTGTGTAAATTTCGCGCGTGATTATTTGTGTGCGCGCACGTGCGACGCACCCGATTCTGGTGATGGCGCGCAGCGGGTCAACAGCAACGAGACGCGCCGATCCTTGACCTTGCGCTGACACTCGCGGCAGATGCCAAAGATGGCAAAGTGGAACAAGAAGGGCGCAAAGCCGTACTCGGTGCGCAGGATTTTTTCCAGCGCGCCGAACGCGCGCTCGTCAATATCGGTGATCTTGCCACAGTTCTGGCAGACCAGATGATGATGATGCGGTTGAACGTTCAGTTCGTATTGAATCTCGCCTTGCCCCAGGTCAATCGGGTTGACCAGACTCAAATGGGTCAGCACGTCGAGCGCGCGATAGACGGCGGATTTGTTGAGGTGGGGCAGGCGCCGTCGCGCGCGCCGCCAGATCTCGCGCGCGGTGAGATGCTCGCGCGTCTCGCCCAGCACGCAGATGACGACTTCGCGCTGCGGCGTCAGGCGATAGCCCGCCTGGCGTAGATCGTTCAGTAGAGGGTGTTCCAAATGCAATTATTCCTTATTGCAACTAGTTTCAATAAAGAGTATAGCGCGAGAACCGGAAATTGTCAAATTCACCACAGGCGTATTTCAGTCTGGGGGCAAGTTTCTCAGCCCACCTTTTGCAAACGCATAGCCGCACCCCCGAGTCAAAGGACGGGGTGGTGGCGGGCGCGTCGCCGCCCGCCACCACCCCGTCATCCTCCTTCTCTCCTCGCGACGCGGGGAGAGAAGGGGGGCAGGGAGATGAGAGGGGATTGCTCAAGAGCGCGGCTGCGAAATTTATGGCTCAGGCAGATTTGCCCCAAACTGAAATGTGCGCCCGCGCGAATGCCTTGAGAATTCACTGACTTTGTGTTATAATTTGTCAGGGTAAAAAATCGGACGCATTCACCTTGCCCAAAATTTTATCAGGGAGGTTGACGATGGCAATTCAACTCACGTGGTACGGGCACGCGTGCTGGAAAATCGAAACCGGCGCGCATACGATTTTGATTGACCCTTTCCTCACCGGCAATCCCAGGGCGCCGATTACTCCAGAACAGGTCTCACCGGATTTCATCCTTGTTTCACATGGTCACATTGATCATCTAGGCGATACGGTGAGTATTGCCAAACGCACGGGTGCCACCGTGATTAGCAATTACGAGATTGCCTCGTACTGTCAGGAGCAAGGATGTCAGGCACATCCTTTGCACATCGGCGGTAGTCGTGCCTTTCCGTTTGGTCACCTGAAATTGACGATTGCGCATCACGGTTCATCGTTTCCCGATGGGCGGTATGCAGGTAATCCGGCGGGTTTTCTCCTCACCCTCGGTAAAGTTAAAATCTACGATGCGGCGGATACAGGCTTGTTCTACGATATGAAACTCATCGGTGAGGAGAAGATTGATGTGGCGCTCTTGCCCATCGGCGATAATTTCACGATGGGACCCGACGATGCCCTGCGCGCCGTCAAGTTGATCAAGCCTCGCGTGTTGATTCCGATGCACTATGACACGTTTGAGATAATCAGTCAGAATCCCACAGCGTTTGCGACGCGCGTCAAGCGCGCGGTGCCCAAAACGCGCGTGGTGGTACTCCAGCCGGGCGAATCCTTCGCGATCTGATGGAACAGGCAACACAAAATAGGTGAGGCGGGTGGAGTGTGTGCGCTTGCTCACTACGAAGGATTACAAATGAAATGAGCGACGGTCAGCGGCGGCGCAGCGCCGCAGGAAAAACGGGAATGCGACGCGACGTCCGGATCCGTCGGCGGTCGTATTTTCAAAGGAGTTGTGCCTGGGCGCGTGCGCCCGCCACGACGGATGAAAATATCCACCAAGAACACGAAGATACACGAAGGTTTTCTCTTCGTGTTCCTTCGTGACCTTCGTGGACAAATGTATTTTCGAAGGAGTTGCTCATGGGCGCATGCGCCCGCCACGACGGATGAAAATGGCGCGCCGTTGTGGTAGAATGGGCTTGCCACGTGTCTGCAGAGAGGTCGGAGTTTCTCTGGTGTCTCAAGCCCGTGAAGGAGTTTGAACCCGAGCCTCCTTTCAG
>Ga0129299_1001344_pt1 | contig 16459 bp, 8 predicted proteins | sample ConPoolayeCmetaG_FD_94477 | JGI IMG/M metagenome (GOLD analysis project Ga0129299, IMG submission 94477) | Hot spring microbial mat communities from California, USA to study Microbial Dark Matter (Phase II) - Cone Pool mat layer C metaG ... | reverse complement strand
TGTAATGGCCCTGCGCTGCCGGATAAGGCACGTCAGCGGGCCGGCGGCGGAGCTGCGCCTGCTCGGAACCCTCGACGCCGACGTCCGCACCAACGGGTTCGACCATTTCCTCTCGGCCGCCACCACCGGCGAACACGAACCGATCACCGTCGAGGTGCGAACCAACGGCGGCGATACGGTGGCCGCCGCCGCTCTGTTGACCGCCGAACCCGGCGTCGTCTGGAGCATTCAGACCGGGCCGCGCTGGGCGGGGATCAGCGGCGTGCACCTGTTGCGCCCGGGCAGTCAACTGACCACATCCAAATACGCGGCCATGACCAGCTCGCGCCATGTGGCCGGCCCTCCGCTGGACGCCGCGCGCAACCTGGTCTGGGAAGCCGCCGGCGCCGGATTCGATCGGCTCGCCGCGGAGAGTGACGGCGTCTGGAAACGGCGCTGGGACGCGACGGATGTGGTCATCGAGGGCGACCCGAGAAGCCAGCTCGCGCTGCGCGTGTCGCTTTATCACCTCATGCGAGCCGCCGTGGAGAACGACGATCGCGTGGCCATCGATCCGAAAGCCGCCAGCGGCGAGGCCTACTGCGGGCGGTACTTCTGGGACACGGAGATCTTCATTCTGCCCATGTTCCTCTACACGCGGCCCGCCGTCGGACGCACGCTGGCCGCATTCCGCATCCGCTCGCTGGAGGGTGCCCGGCGCAACGCTCGACGTTACGGCTACTGCGGGGCGCGCTACGCGTGGGAAAGCTCGCCCGCCGGCGAGGAGCACTGCCCGAACTGGCAGTACGCTGACCATGAGGTGCATGTCACCGCGGACGTGGCCTATGGGCTCTGGCACGCCCACCTGGCGAACCTCGAGGACCCGCGTTTCCTGCCGCCGGTCGCCCAAGTGCTGATCGAGACCGCCCGCTACTGGTCGCAGCGCGTGACTCATCGGCCCACACGCGACGAGTACGACATGCTCATGGTCATGGGGCCGGATGAGTACACACCGTTTTCCCGCAACAACGCGTACACCAACTATCTCGCCGCATTCGCCCTGCGGCTGGCGGGCGAGGCCTGGCGCCGGCTTCGGGCCGCCGATTCCGCCGAAGCGGACCGGCTCCAGCGCGAACTGAACGTGACCGAGGCTGAACTGTCGCGCTTCGCCGAGATCGCCGGCAAGCTGCGCTTCCCGGTGGACGCCCAGCGCCGGCTGGTGCTGCAATCGGATGACTTCTTCGACTATGAGCCGCTGGATTTCGGGCGATTCTGGCCGGACCGCTCGCAGCCGCTGGCCCGGTTTGTGAGCCAGGAGCGGCTCTACCGCAGCCGGGTGCTCAAACAGGCCGACGTCGTGCAGCTCATGGTTCTGTTCCCGCACGAGTTCGACCCACAGCAGATGCGCGTTGCTTACGAGACCTACGAGCCGCTCACCTGCCACGATTCAAGCCTCAGCAAGTCCATGCATGCCATCCTCGCCGCCTGGACCGGCCGGGACGACGACGCGCTGCGGCTGTGGGACGAGTCGGTCAGCCTCGACCTGGTCCCGCCCAACGCCGCCGAGGGGGTTCATGCGGCCTGCTGTGGCGGGAACTGGCAGGCGGCGGTTCTGGGCTTTGCGGGGCTGCGGACGCGAATGCAGTCGGAAGTGCTGCACATCGACCCGCACCTGCCGAAGCGCTGGTCGACCCTGAGCTTCCCGCTGATCTGGCGCGGCCAGCCGCTGCATGTGTCCATAGACCACGGGCAGATCGCGATCGAACACCGCGGCCACGAGCCCCTCGACGCCGTCGTGGGCGGTCAGAAGCGGCAGCTTGCGGCGGGGCAAGTGACCCGGGCGGCTTTGCGATGAGCTGTCGATCCGTAGGGTTGGCGAGGCGGCTGGAACGGCCCCGCCGGTTCCCGCATGCGACTGACGCGGCTGCGGCCAACGCCCGCACCAGGCGCAAAGCCGGCTGGCGGCCCGCCGACCGGCAGTATAATTCTCATGGGGCGTGGATGCGGGTCGGGATGCGGCCGGGCAGACGGGGGCCGCAGCCCGGCGTGACAGGAGCTCGGAACTGAGCACGGCAGATATCGTTCGACGCGTCTTGTGGGGACGGTCCGCCGTAGGCGGAAACAAGCGCCACTGGGGGGACCAAGGGTGTCGATAAACGTGCGCGAAGACCTCTCGGTGCGGCGGGAGCGGGCGGTGCTGGTCGGAGTGCTGCTGGGGGATGCGCCGCTGATCGACGATCCGCTGGCCGAGCTGGCCCAACTGGCCGAATCCGCCGGCGCTATTGTGGTCAGCCGCGTAGTGCAACGGCGGCCCGCCTATCACGCCGCCACCTGCGTGGGCAAGGGCAAGCTCGACGAAATCCGCCAGCGGGCGGACGCCTACAATGCGGATGTGATCATCTTCGACAACGACCTCTCGCCCTCGCAGATCCGCGAGATCGAGCAGGCGACAGGGAGAAAGGTCCTCGACCGCAGCGAGCTGATCCTGGACATTTTCGCCAGCCGGGCGCAGACGCACGAAGCCCGGCTTCAGGTCGAACTGGCCCAGTTGGAATACACCGCCCCGCGGCTGCGCGGCATGTGGACGCACCTCGAGCGGATCGCCGGTGCGGGCGGCGCGACCGGTGCCGGTGTGGTCGGCGGCATCGGCACCCGCGGACCCGGCGAGAGCCAGATCGAGATCGACCGCCGCCTGGTCAGCCGCCGGGTGGCCCAGCTCAAGCGTCAGATCGCGGAGATCGATCGGCGTAAGGTTCGCGAGGTTCGCGCGCGTCAGGATTTCTTCACCGTTTCGCTGATCGGCTACACCAACGCCGGCAAGAGCACGCTGATGAACGCGCTGACCGACGCGGGCGCGCGAACGGAGGACCGGTTATTCGCCACGCTGGATACGCTGACCCGTCGCTGGCAGCTCGGCAGCGGGCGGTTCGTGCTGCTGTCGGACACGGTCGGCTTCATCCGCCGCCTGCCGCACCATCTGGTCGCCTCGTTCCGGGCCACGCTCGAGGAGGCCATCCATGCCGATCTGCTCCTGCACGTCGCGGATGCCTCGAACCGGGGGGTCGAAGAGCAGATCGCGGCGGTGCGGGAGGTGCTGGCCGAGTTGGGCGTCCAGGACAAGCCCACGCTGTTGGTGCTGAACAAGATGGACGCAGTGGAGGACGCGGCCCTCTGGCCGGTGCTCCGCGAGCGGTATCCCGACGCGCTGCCCATCTCCGCTTGCACCGGGCAGGGGCTGGCCGAACTGACCGCCGCCGTCGACCAGGCAATGCGCGGCGAGCAGCAAAGGCTGACGCTCTCGGTTCCGGCTCGCGACGGCCGAGCGCTTCAATTCCTCGAGCGCTTCGCGGACATTCTCGATCGGCGCTTCGAGGACGGACGCGCGGTGTTGGAGGTGCTTATCGCACCGCGGGCGCTGGACCATCTGCACGGGATGTCCGCAGACATTCAGCACATCGGCTGACCGACCGGCTCAGGAGGCCGGCGGCGAGCCCTGCGCCGCCGGCGCGCCGGGTCGCCGTTGCGGAATCAGGAACGGCGTTCCGCATTTGTCGCACTTTTCAACGCACCCACGGCGCTCCTCGGCAACGCTCTTGTGCGTACCGCACTTGGGGCACAAGACCTGCACGCCCCCACGCAGGGCCTCGGGCTTGAGCAACACCTTCGGCCCCGCCGCCGACGCAGGCTTGACCTCCGCGGGGCGCTTGGCCGGACGCCGCGAGCGGGCGACTTCCGGCCGCCTCCGCTCCGCCACCGCGGTCGCCGCCCGCTGAACCAGCGTCTTGCCGACCGCCCCCTCCAGGCAGTGGACCAGCAGCAGTTCGAACTCGCGGCGTTGCAGGTCGCATACGATCCGCTCTGCCGCCGGATCGAGCTGGCCCTCCCGTGCCTGCTCGAAAACGTCGCAGAAGGTGAACGGCTCCCACTGCTCGGCGAAGGTGATGACCTCACACAAGCGTTTCAGCCCCGGGGCCACGGCGGCACTGGCGATTTCCAGCGCATACTGGGCGAGGGCTGGATAGATCGGATGGTTGTCGATCTGCTGAAGGAGGGCTTTGGCGCTGGTCGTGGCTCCGGCCTGGCGCTCCCGCAGCGCATTGAGATAAACCCGCTCGCGCTCGGGGGCCAGGTGGATATACATACTGGCCTCGGCGGGCCAGCCGGCCCAGAAATAGAGCAACGCGCGAACCGCCGCCCCCATGGCTTCGTCCGCTAAACCGTTGGGAGCCAGCAGATCAGCATCATTCCCCGTCCCGTCCAGCGCAATCTTGGCCGCCCGGTTGGGAACCGTATGCCATTGCAGCGGCAGGCTCTTGGCCTCGCGCAAAGCCAGGATGGCGGCGACGCGCGGCGGCAGTTGGGATGGCTCGAGTTCGTTCATCGGGGCACAGCCTGTGCGCGCAGGAGCCGTTCCGGCACCCTCGGTCATACTCATATCGTCGCAGGAGGTCGGCGGGTTCCTTACCGCCGGGATCGCTCAACCGACTTGCGGCGCCGGTGCCCGATAAACGTCAGCCCCCCGCCGCCCGCCAAGCTACTTCTTGCTCTTGTCCGGATACGCGGGAACCGAGGGCAATTCTGGCGGGCAGGTCGCCAGAAGTTCCATCAGGTAGCTCAGCCCTTCGTCGAGCTGCTTGTCCTCGCCGCGCAGCACGTCGCCCGGCAGGTTCTGCACCTCGATATCCGGCTCCACCCCGCGGCCCTCGATCAGCCAGCGGCCGTCGAGGCCGTAGAGGCCGAACTGCGGCGGCGTGACGGTGCCGCCGTCCACCAGATCCTGGTGCGGCTCGATGCCGATGGCTCCGCCCCAGGTGCGCATGCCGATCACCGGGGCGAGCTGCCTGATTTTGATTGCCTCGGCGAACATCTCGCCGTTGGAGCCGGTGTCCTCATTGATGAGCACGACCCACGGGCCGTAGAAGGCCTGCTCCGGGTCGCGCAGGACTTTGCCCTCGCGCGGCTTGGTCAGGCCCCATAGCTGCCGCTCCAGCCGGTCGATGATCATGTCGCCGGTGAAGCCACCGCCGTTGTACCGCGCGTCGACGATCATGGCTTTCCTGGTGTATTGCGGATACCAGTATTTGGCGAATTCGATCAGTCCGTTCTCGCCCATATCCGGGATATGGACGTAGCCGATCTGGCCGCCGCTGGTCTTGTCCACGTGGGCGCGGTTCTGCTCGACCCACTCACGGTATCGAATCGGCCATTCGCTGCTCAGCGTCCGCACCCGATGCGAGCGGGCTCCTTCAACGGACGGGCGATCGTTGTAGGTCAGCGTGACCACGGTGTCGGCTTTGTTCTGCAAGAACGCATAGGGGTTGTCGCTGACCCGCAGCTCGGCTCCGTCAATGGCGATCAAGTAGTGCCCCGCGCGGATCGGGCAGCCCGGCTCGTCCAGCGGCGAGCGCTCACGCGGATCGCCCGGCGTGCCGGGGATGATGTGAGCGATGCGGTAGAACGGTGAATCCTTCTCGGTCGCCAGCTCCGCCCCCAACAACCCGGTCGGTACATGGTAGTCAGTATCTTCCAGGTCGCCGCCCCAGACGTAGGTGTGACCGATGCTGAGCTCGGCGATCATCTCGCCGATCAGGTAGTTCAGATCTCCGCGGTTTCCGCAGAACGGCACGAAACGGCCGTACTTCTCGCGCATCGCGTTCCAGTCCACGCCGTGCATATTCGGGTCATAGAACCAGTCGCGCTGGATACGCCAGGCCTCGGCGAACATCTGGGCGAACTCCTGCTGACGATCGATCAGCAGCTTGACCCCGCCCAGGTCGACCTTGCCGTCGCCGACGCTGGCCTTACTCCCCACGTCCACGACCCCGTACGTGCTGCCCGCCCGGTAGACCAGCTTCTTGCCATCCGCTGACAAATGGTAATTGGCGATACCGCTCATCAGCTTGGTGGTCTCGTGCTTGTCCAGGTTGTAGTGATACAGATCAAGCTGCCCCCCGGTCTGGTCAGTTACACTCTGGTATTTTGAAAACTCGTATCCTTCGCGCTTAAGGTATAGAAAGCCGTCCTGCGTAGCCTCCAGCCGAAAATAGTTGCCCGCCGGAACACCCTCGGCCACCACCATCCGCCGCCCGATGTTCTCAACATCCACCTGCACTGCCGACGCAGCAGTCTGGGCGTCCGCGTCCTTCCGGTCATCCTCGCTCTTAGGCCGGGCATCCGCCGGGTCCGTTTCGACAACCTCTTCCACGTCCTGCTTTGGATAGAATGGTGACAGTTCGCCGTCTTTCAGGATCGCTATGTAGGGCCGGGCCATGTCTAGAAAGACGTGGTTCTGGTCAACAAAGCCCATGACCGGGTTGAACGTCCGGTTGGACAGGAAATACAGATACCGACCCTTCGGGTCAAATGAGGGACTCCAGTCCTGTGTCATATCGCCGGTCACGCGATAGCTGCGCCGCTGCTCCAGCGAGTACAGAAAAACCGACTCGTAGAAGCTCTGCTCGAACTTGGTATACGCGATCCACCGGCTGTCGGGCGACCAGACGTAATCCTGAATTCCCCAGCGCTCCCAGGCGTCGTCATACTCGCCCTGGTCCACGACCGCAATCTCGCCGGTTTCCGCATCCACCAGATTGAGGCGCAGAAACTTGTCGGCAAACAACAGATGCCTGCTGTCCGGCGACCACTCCAGTTGCAGGCGAAAGCCCAGTCCGCCGCGGGTAAGCTGCCGCGGCGCCTGTCGGCGCTCCTGATCGACCAGGAAGATTTCCTCCTCGCCGGTCTGGTCGGAGATGAACGCGATCCAGCGGCCGTCGGGCGACCAGGCGGCGTTCTTCTCGCGTGAGCCCGGGCTTTGCGTGAGGTTGATTGGTTCGCCGTCCTTAACCGGAAGGTTCAGGATTTCCCCGCGGGCCTCCAACAGGAGCCGCTTGCCGCCGGGCGACAGCCGGAAGCTGCCCCGGGTAGGGCGGACCTCCACGAATTCGGGCCGCAGGTGAACCAGGTCGGACGCGATCCCCACCGGTACCTGCCAGGTCCGGCCGGTACTCAGTTCGTACAAGTACAGACTCTCACCGTACTGGTAGACGATGTGCTCGGGGCCGATGGCCGGGTATTTGACGTCGTAATCCTTATAGTGCGTGAGCCGCGTAACCTGGCCGCCGGCGACATCATACTTGTACAGGTTGAGCGTTCCGTCCTCACGGTCCGAGGTGAAGTAAATGTCATTCCCGTGCCACATGGGGAAGTTGGAGGTGTAGTCGCTGTCGGCGACGACGCGATAGTCCCGGCGCTCCAAGCTGCCCAGCCAGATGTCCTGCGCCATCCCGCCGGCATACCGCTTCCAGGTGCGCTCCTCGCGGGTGATCCGGTTGTATGCGATGAGTTTGCCGTCCGGCGAGACGGCGGCCAGGCCCGCGCGATCGACCGGCAGCCGCTCGGGCATGCCGCCCTCGATCGACACGCGATAGATTTCCTCGCCGCGCTGCGGCCAATCCCGATTGGAGCGAAACAGCACCCACTTGCCGTCCGGCCACCAGTCCAGCACGCGATCCAGGGCCGGATGGTAAGTGAGCCGCCGCGGCACCCCGCCGCGAGCCTCCATCACGTAAACGTCCTGGCCGCCGTCGTACTGGCCGGTGAAAGCGATCCATTTGCCGTCCGGCGAGAAGCGCGCCCACATCTCGGTACCGGGGTGGTTGGTGATGCGCCGGGCGTCGCCGCCCTCGATCGGGACGATCCACAGGTCGTTTTCGTAGGTGAAAACGATCTGGTCGTGGCTGACATCCGCCAGGCGCATGAGGTGACTTTCGGCCTGCGCAGACTGGAAACCCGCGGCGACAGGCAGGACCGCCGCCACGGCGAGCACGGGCTGAATCGGACGAAACATGGACGCAATCCCTCCTCTCGTCGGCCGCTGTTGCGCAAAGTGATGGCAGCGCTCGCTAGCCGTGCAGTTCGGCGCCCGCGGCCAGCTCCGGCTTGGCCCGGCGGCAGTCGAGATAGACGAACAGGCACAAAGCCAGGAACAGGATCAGGCCCAGCCAGTTTTCGGTGCGGGCCAACTGCTCGGCGTTGACCCCGCTGTCGAGCAGCCTGCGGCTGAAATCCAGGCGCGGCATGACCGTCTTGTGCCAGACCAGGTCGTCCAGGGCCCCGGTGAAGTTGACCAGCACCTCCATGATCGCGCCGCCGGCGATCAGGCCGGAGGCCAGCAGGATTCCCTTGTTGCTGCGGGCCTTGCCGAGCTTTTCGTCCTTGGTGCTCTTCTTGACCAGGGCCGACACGAACGCCCCGACCAGGATGCCGGTGTTGATGTACATGGGCAGGTACATGCCCAGGCCGAACGCCAGCGGCGAGATGCCCAGGAGCTGTACGGTCAGGGCGATCATCACGCCGACGCCATACAGCAGCCACGGTACCTGGCCGGTGCCCAGGAAGCTCTCCAGGGCGCTGGCCATCATGTTGGCTTGCGGCGCGTCCAGCGGAGTGGGGTTCTGCTCTGAGGCCACATAGCCCGGCTTGTAGGCCAGTACCATGATCGTGCCGCAAACGAAGGCTGCGGATATCAACGACCCGAACAGCGCGTTCCAGGTGATACGCTTCGGGCTGGCTCCCAGCCAGTAGGCCATCTTGAAGTTGGTGATCAGTCCGCCGGCCATCGACAGCCCGGTGCAGACCACGCCGCCCACCAGCAGCACCGCCAGCATGGCTCGATCACCCTTCGGGAGACCCGCGGCCCCCATCAGCACCGCCGTGATGATGATGGTGGTGACCGTCATCCCCGAGATCGGCGTGACCGAGATCATCGCGATCGCCCAGGCCGACACGGTGGTGAACAGGAAGGTGATCACCAGCGCCAGCACGATCGAGATGAACGTGAGCCAGGCGGAATGCGGCAGACCGGCCAGAGCCACGGCGCGGAAGAAGATCGCCATCGCGATCACCACCAGCACGCCGATGCCCAGCATCGCACTGTAGCTGATGTCTTCGTCGGTGCGATCACGCGTTTCGACCGGACCGCGCCGCTGCACCAGGCTGCCCAACGCCTGCCGCAGGGCGGTGACGATCACTCCGGACATCTTCAGGATCGACAGGATGCCCGCGGTGAAGATCGCGCCGATGCCGATGTTCTTGGGGATCGCGGCGAAGATCTGATCGACCGACGTCCCCTTAAGGGCCGGATTGAGCACCTGTAGCTGCTCCAGGCTCAACTGCCCCAGCAGCGGGATAATCACGAAGCACGACAGGAACGATCCGGCACAGATGATCGAGGCGTAGCGCGGACCGATGATGAAACCCAGCCCGAGGTAGTACGCCCCGGCCCCCATGGAGAAAACGGCCTTGACCTTGGTGGTCAGGTCGGCGAACAGGCCGGTGGTTCCGAACGCCAGGGTGCTGACCGCCTCGCGTCCGGCCACTTCCAACTTCGCCACCCCGGTGGTGAACCGATCGCTGAACAGCTTCAGCGCCGTGGCCGCGAACGTGTACAGCGCTGACAGGACGAACGAATAGATCAGAATCCACGCCTGCGTCGTGCTGCCCGAGGCCCCGGTCACCAGAATCTCGTTCGTCGCGGTCGCCTCGGGAAAGGGCAGCTTGCCGTGCATCTCCTTGACGAAGTAGCGCCGGAAGGGAATCAGAAACAGTGCGCCCAGGACGGCGCCGAGGAACGGAACCAGGGCGATCTGGAAGAACAACGCCAAGTTGCCTATGTGCAAGTGGTCCGGCTGGTTGAGCTTCAGAATGTAAATCGCCGGCATGGTGAAGCAGGTGCCGCCGGCGACGTAGCCGCTGGTCGTGCTGATCGACAGGACGTAGACGTTTTCGAGGATCGAGCTGGCCCGGCCGCCGGCCTTGAGGATAAAGCCCGACAGCCCGACCGCCAGGATCGAGATCGGAATCGCCGTCTCGATGCCCTGGCCGGCCTTGAGGGCCAGAAACGTCGCCGCAATCGAGAACACGACGTTCATGATCAGGCCGAAGATGAACATCCGGGCCGTCAGCTCCGGGACGGTCATCGTGGGCGGGACCATGGGGACGTACGTCTCGCCGGGCTTGAGCTCGCGGTAGGCGTTGTCGGGGAGTTTGGTCGGGTGGGGTGCACTTGCCATAGAGCCTCCCTCGTGCGGTTAGTTCAAGGTCGGACGCCCGCTCCGCCGCGCGCCACGGTTCCGGGCGGACGCCTGTCGGCCGCTAACGTTACCACCCCCGCCGGGACGTGGAAAGGGCCGGCCCGGGCGCGACTCGGAGATTGTCCGCCACGCCGCCGCGCTCCAATACCCCACGTCGCGCCCCCTGTTCCCTGTTCCCTGTTTCCTGCTCCCAGTTCCCTGCTCCCCGCTCAATCCGCCCTGGTCTTGAAATCCCGCCCGATCCAGCCCTTGGCCAGCACCAGCAGCACCGTGGACGTGATCGCAATGCACCCAAAGATGAGCCACATGAACTGCGTGTTCTTCGGCCCCACTTCCGGACAATAGCGGTTCATCATCCATCCGGAGTAGAGCAGCGGCACCAACATCTTGGTCAGGAACCAGGGCAACTGCGCCACCCCCATGTATGCGCCGGTCCGACCCTCCGGCGCAATCTCGGCGGCGTACTGGAGAAAACGCGGCTGCCACATGGCCTCGCCGACGGTCATGATCAGGATGTAAGGGAACAGAGTCCACCAGTACGGGCCAATGGCCAACAAGAACGCCGGCGCCGCCATCACCGCCGTACCGACGATCATCATGTTGTACACCTTGGCCTTCTGGGTGGCGGCGGTGATGATGGGGACCAGGACGAAGATGAGGATCGGGTTGAGGTTGGAGGCGATTTCGAAATACTCGCCGATCCAGCCGCCGGCGAACGCTCGAGATATGTATTGCGGCAGGATCAGCCAGTTGTATGTGAACAGGGTCTGCACCGGAATCAGAGCAAAAATGAAATAGAAGAACTTCGCATTGGCCAGCGGGTGCCGGCCGATGTACGCGCGAGTCCACGGAATCATCACCAACAAGAGCCACACAACCGCCAAGGACGCGGCGGCCGGCAACTTGTAGGGCCTCGGCACCCGCCAGTAGGCCGCCGCGACCAGCAACCCGACGAAGATCCAGAGGTGCGCGGAAGGCAAACCGGCCAGCGGCGCTTCCAGCGGCGCCTCGGCGCCGGTCTGTGCTGGCTGGCTGCTCGGCGGTTGGGCGGCGCGCTCGGCCTCCTTGATCGCCGCCGTCTCGGCCTTCGCGGTGGCGATCGCCTGATCGACGGTTCGGCGCGTAAGGATCAGGGCGGTGCACAGCAGTGCCAGCAGCGTGAAGCCCGTGTAGACCCAATAGACCCCCGTGATCCCCAGGTTCAGCCACTTCTCGTCGCGAAGCAGAAACGCGAACGAGGGCAGCCAGCCGCCCAGGTTCATGAGCGCGTACAGCATCGCAAAGCCCATGGCGGCGGTTTTCGGCGTGGTGAACTGCCGGACGGCCGCGTAAGCCGCCGGCTGATACATGCCGTACCCGATAACGACCAACAGGATGCCGGCCATCGTGACCCAATGCAGCGGCGATCCGACGCCCCGCGGCGCCAGCCCGAAGACCGTGGGCGCCGCCGATATCAGGAACCGTCCGAGCAGCAGCAACACGAAAGCGGCGATCAGAGCGAACCGCACGCCCCACCGATCCGCCACGAACCCCAGAAAGAACATGGCCAGGGTAATGCCCGAGGTCAGCACCATGACCATGGCGTGCGACCACTCGTCCGCACCCTCCACCCCGCGGAAGATGTACGACGAGAAGTGGATCGCCAGGTACCCCAGCATCCCGAAGTACACCATGCCCTCGATGACGTAGGCGAGGTTGATCCCCCACAACGCCCGCGGCGCGTGAACCAGGTCGATGAACGGCTGCACGATCTCGCGGAGCGGGTTCTTCGGCTGCGGCCCCTCTGTGTCGGTAACCTCGGTGCTCATGAATTCTCCACTCCTTCCGCCGGCGCTGAAGCGGCTGGACCTACCGCACACCTCGGCCAGGCCACCCCCCGGGGCAAACTGGCGATAAGGCTAGTCGCCCGACGCACACCGGACAAGAACACCGCGAGCCTTTGCCCCCCAAGCACTGCCGCCGCACCCGTCCATCTTCGCGAAAGCTCGGTTCAGGCCGGCTGCCACTCGACCCGCAACTCGTCCAGCGCCGGCCCCACCAAAGCGATCTGCTCCGCTGCCGCCTGACCCAGGCCCGCCTCATGCGCGAGCCGGATGTGCCGCACGCGGGCTGGCTCGTACCCCAGGATACGGGCGGCGGTCGCGTCGGCGGCCACCAGGTCGGTGCTGGCCAGCACCAGCCAGTCCCCCAACCGCTCGCGCAGGTCCACCGTGCGGCCTTCACCGGGGCGGACCCACGGGCCGTAGCCCTCGCACCCGATCGACCCATCGATGACCGCCAGGTCCGGCCGCAGCGCCTCGACGATGTCCAGGAAGCAGCTCTCCGGGCCGCCAACCGCCCGGTGCAACGCCGACCGCCCCCGCGCTTCGCTGCCACCCCCGTACCGGGCAATCGGCGTAACGCCCATGAAGTTCTTCAGCGAAAGCGAAAGCTGGGCGTGACGATGCGTCTTCAACACGGGGATCGAAATGATACGGTCGGCCCGGACCGCCAGACTGGAAACGTATATCTGCTCCAGCCTCGAACGCGGCGCCGGCAACACGTCCCACTCCGGCGAATCCGCGTTCAGGCAGGCCAGGGCCACCTGTCCGTCATAATCGGCGTTCAGACGATCCGCTTCCGCGGCCAGATGCGTCGACCCATCCAGCGTCCGCAATTCCTCCCAATCGAACTGCCTGACCTGTGCCCCGTCGCCGATGATGACTTCCGCGGCACCGGCGCGGAGGCACTCCTCGGCGACCGCCACCACCACCTCGACCTTGGTGATCTCCCCGGTGAGCGTCGGCTCGGGCCGGCCCAGGCCGGCGGTAAGAAAGTTGGGCTTGATGAAGACCGTCTGGCCGGGACTGACAATCGCTTCCATCCCTCCCAGCGCCGCCAGCGCCTGACGCGTGATCAGGCCCAAATCGCGTCCCCGACCCGCCGCCACGGTCACCCGGCCGAGCGCCGGCGACGGCGACGCTGAAAGCTCGGTTGGCAACGCCGGCCACGGGCCCGCACAGCCTCCCAGCGCTCCAATACCCCCGCACGCCACACCCGCGCCGGCCAGCGCGCCGAGCTTCAGTAACTCGCGGCGGCTGAGCCTGCACGTCGGGTTGCCGGCTGATTGCCCGCAAGCGACAGAAGAACGCATCAAGCTCCGCCTTCCCGGCGCCATTGACTGCCGGACGCCTACCGCGAGCGTGTTATACCGCAGGCATAGCCTCGATGTCCCCCGGGCAACCGACGAAACACGAAAGGAGAAATAGCGCTCGCGCCCAAACCTACGGCGCGTCCGATGTGGACGATCGCGAGTCAGTGCCGCCCGAAGCCGGGCCGGACGCTTCCGGCGCGGCCTGCGTGTTAAGCGACTCGACGCACTTCAGCACGATCGAGACCAGGTCGTTCGTGCGAGCACGCAGCGTATCCAGCAATCCGAAAAACTCCGCAGCCGCGGATTTAGCCGCACCGCCGGCGGGCTCGTGTTTCACACCGCTGCGCAGCTCGGGCGGAATGAGTTCGCTCGGCGTGTTAGCAGGAATCCGACCGGCTTCGGCCAGCGCTGCCCGAATCGCCGCCTCCACCTGCGCGACCGTCATGCGGGCAGTGGTGCCGGGAGCCGGCGGCTCCTCGGCCTGAGGCCTGACCGTCAGATCGCGGCTGGCGGCAAGCTCCAGGCCGGCCGCCTCGGCACTCGCCGCAGCACCCGGAGCCAGCCCTTGCGACGGCGGCTCCGCTTGCGCCATCCGCGCCGATGACGCCGGCACAGCCATCGGCGACTGCGTGGCGGCCAGCCGGGCCACCTCGTGCAATTGCTGTCGCGCCACGTCGAAGCCCGGATCCAGACTCAGCGCCGATTCGAGGGAGCGAGCCGCGGCAGCGTAATCGCCGAGATCGGTCTGGATGACGCCGAGGTTGTAATACGCATCCGCCTGGCTGGTCGCGAGGGTGAACTCGGCCAGGGCCTGATCGTACTGCCCGAGCCTGGCCAGTACCACGCCGTAGTTCATCCGCGCCCGCGCATAGTCGGGCCGCAGCTCAAGGGCGTGGCGGAGGACGTCGGCGGCTTCCTGGTAACGGTTCTCCAGATACAGACTGAAGCCCAGGTTGTTGTACAGATACGCCTGGGTGGGATCCTGCGCGACGGCCTGTCGGAATTCGCGCGTGGCCTCCCCATGTCGCCCGAGCTTGTTGAGCGCAATGGCCAGGCGATTGCGCGCCGACAGGAAGTCGGGCTTCAGAGCCAGCGCTTGCCGGTACTGCTGAATCGCATGCTCGTAGTCGCCCTGCCGCTCCAGCAGATGGCCATGAGCAAAATAAGTTGACGCATTCAGACGGGGGGTCACGTCGGCGACCCGGCCGGTTGGCAGGGCACCCGGCGCGGGCTGCTTGCTCTCAGTTCGGCACCCCGCCAGCAACAGGACCCCGCACAAGAGGGCAAACATCGGCCCGACGCAGTTACGCACGGTCAGACTCCTGATGTCATTCTCCGGACGACTCGGACGACTTCTCACTCTTGGTCCGCGGCTTGTAAGTCGCCTCATGAACCTTGATGAGAATGGCCTGGCCGGCATCCATCCCGCTGCCACCAGGCAGGTCGTGAATGACCACTTCCGTAGAAGTGTCAATGCCCGCATCACGCAGAAAGGCGACGATGGCGGCCAGACGCGCATCCACCAGCTCCGCATCCGCCTCATCCGTATTGAACCGGATAGTCCCGCCGTAAGCGTCCATCAGCGTGGCCAGCCGACTGAGGCGCTGCTGGCCCACCGTGTTCAGAATCGCCCGATGCGGCAGAAAGTGCATGTCCGAAACCGTCATGTCCGCGAGCAGAGCATTGTCAACCATGTGGCTGTACATGGTCTGCATGGGACTGGTCTTCTCCGCCACGCCGTGCGGCGGCGCATTCAGCCGCGGTTGCGGGGAATTGCACGCCGCAGCGAGCAGGGCCGACAGGGCCGCCGCACATACCACTTTTCGCCTCATAACTGGCTCCTTTACGGGGCGGGGCGAGCCGAGGCCGGTGGCCTCGCGCGGGCGGCCTGCGGGCGCCGTCCGCTGGCGCGACCGATCACATTCCAGCCAATCGGCAGTTTCTGCCGACGGGCTGAAATCCGGACCTGATGCGGTGGAAATAGGTCGAAGTCTGGACTGGCCGTGTGGAAGCGCTCCCGGAACCGTCGCCCCGGGCGACTGGCCCAACCAGCCCGCACAAGTAGAATCGCCACAATGCCCACCGGACGCGCCATCGCCGCTGCATTCCTGGGACTGACCACGGTCGGTTCCCTGACAATCAGCGCCGGCTACGCCTGGTACTTGCGCAGCGCGGTTTACCGCAGTCGTTGCGCGGAGGTTCTAAGCGCGAGCCTGGGCCTGCCCAGCGACATCGAATGGGTCCTGCCGCGCTCCCGGTCCACACGCGAGTTCGGTGGGGTCAGTGTCTTTCTTCCCGACCGGCGGGGCCGAGCCCTCTTCTGCGAGCGCGCCTTGGTCGTGCGCACACCTCGACCCGACGACCCCGGCGCGTACGAAATCGAACTACAGGGCGGCACCTGCGAAATCTCTACGCGAACCTGGCTGCTGGAGGACTACCGGCGCGTCGTCGAGTCGGGTCTGAGGCCCGGGTTCGACCCCCTGGGACCACGCCGCGTCAAATTCAGCGGAATGGACATCTCTTTCCAACGCGACCGGTTCCACGGTCGGCTCGAAGATACCGCCGGCGTCGTGGAGTTCGCGGCGGCGGACAGGGGTTGGGCCGCGGCGCAGTGCAGCGCCATGAACGGCCACCGAACCCACGCGCCCATCGCCCTGATGGTGCGCTTCTCCCCCTGCGGCGCCGGAATTCGCATCGACGAGCTGACGCTGCGGGTGCCCGATCTCCCGGTTTCGGTGCTGGGGCTCAGCGACCTGATCGGCGCAGCTCTGCGCGCCGGGACCTTCAGCGGTCAGCTCCGGTACGGCGAGACCGGCGAGCGTCCGCACCTCACTCTGAGCGGAAAGTGCCACGACATCAGTCTGGCTGAGTGCACCGCGGGCCTGACTACGCGACCCTGGCGCGGAACCGGAACCGAAATCGAGCTGAAGGAACTCGTGCTGGAAAACGGCCGGCCGCGGCGACTGCGGTTCGGCGGAGTGCTGACCGGTCTGATGCTGGCAGACGTACTGGCGCCCTGGGTGCAGAGTGATTTCGGCGGCGAGCTGGCCTTGCGGGTGCGCGACGCAGACCTTTCCGCCAACGGCGTCCAGCGCCTGGTCGCATCCGGCCAGTGCACCCGCCTGTCGCTCGAACCCCTGACCCGCGCGCTCGGCCTGGGCGAAATGACCGGCACGGCGCGCCTGACCATCAGCGACCTGGCCATCCAGGACAACCGGCTCAGCTCGCTGGACGCCGTTGGCGGAAAGGTCTGCGT
>Ga0129299_1001342_pt1 | contig 16469 bp, 9 predicted proteins | sample ConPoolayeCmetaG_FD_94477 | JGI IMG/M metagenome (GOLD analysis project Ga0129299, IMG submission 94477) | Hot spring microbial mat communities from California, USA to study Microbial Dark Matter (Phase II) - Cone Pool mat layer C metaG ... | reverse complement strand
GGAGGCTCACGCGTGCTCGAGCGTGCCGCGGGTGACGCCCAGTTGGCTCAGCGCCCTCACGCGGCGCCAGGTCGACCGCCCGTCATCCAGGCCGCCGAGCACGCGCGCGTACCGCTCCAGCAGCGCGATCGCCTCATCCGCCGACTCGCGCAGCAGCTCCACCCGGAAATGCCGCAGCCCCAAGGCCTTCATCCGCGGCACGTACTCGGCGGCCGACTGCGCCGCCGCGTTGAACAGCGTGTTGCGGCAACCCACATCGGCTACCAGGGGATGCGACTGCCCGACGCGGTCGCGCAGGTCGAGCCGGTGGCGGTCGCACGGCCGCCCGCACGTGCGATGGTCTTTCCCGTCCGACAGCGTGTGCGCGAACACGCAGTGCTCCATGTGAAACATGGGCATATGCTGGTGGATTACGACCTCGAAGAACCGCACGGGGAAGCGCCCCACCAGCGCCGCCACCTGCGGCCAGTTGAGGTCGTAGCCGCAGGTCAGGCGCCTCAGCCCCGCCCGCGCCAGAATCAGCGCTGTCAGCTCGTTGGCGACATTGAGCGAATAGTCGCCGATCATCGCCAGTCCGGGTGCGCTTTCGCGGAAGAAACTGAGACCCGCCAGATTCCGGATCAGGACGGCATCCGGGCGGCAGTCGGCGATCTGCCGCAGCAGTCCCTCCTCCGACGGCTTGACGATGCGCAACGTCGCCAGCCCCACGGGCATGGCCGCCGCCCGCGCCTCCGCCACCGCCTCGCCATACCGCCGCACATCCTCGAAGTCGCAGTAGACCATGGCCGGTCGCGGTCCCGTTCGCGGCCACCATTGCGCGACGGCCTGGAGCTGTTCCATGGTCCTGACCAGCACGCACAAACGCGGCGAATCGTCATTTGGCGCTGACTGGGCGGCGCCCCACTGCTCGATCTCCCGCCGGAGCCGCGGCAGGGCGTCAGGTTCGACAATCGCGTGGCGGGATGCGCTTCGGCGCTGCTCCAGCAGGATCGCGACAAGCCGGCGGCGCAGTTCGTTGAGCACCGACTTGGGCGCCATCACCGGTTCGGGCGGCGCATCGTCGTCGGCTCCGCTCAGTCGCACCTGGTCCAGCGCAAAGGGCGTGTTGCCCAGCCGCCCGAGTTGCTGGCGCACGAGCGCCTCATCCAGCGGATGTCGCTGCGCCGGCTCCAGCGGCGCGTTCGACTCGACGCAGGCGCGGTGCCCGTCATTGTCGCACGCCTCGATGCGCAGCGGGCGCCCCACTGCCGCGCGAATGTGAAGGTGCAGCGATGCGGTGCGGGCCACCCTCTCGCGCGCGAATGACTGCTCCAGCCGCCGGCGCATGGCCGGATCGTCGGTCTTCCACACGATGGCGCCGATGCCCACCGCGGCGAGATTGACGTCGCCGCGGTGGAAGCGAACTTTCAGCATCCGGCCGGCCTGCTCGACCGAGGCGATCCGCCCGCCCTGTTCATCCTGCTCGGGATGGCCCTCGTCGAAGACGACGCCGTCGCCGGGCTTGAGGGGACTTTCGATTTTCGATTTTCGATTTTCGATTGGCGGGAGAGGGCCGACAGACGGCTCCAGGTCGATCAAGAGCCCGTCGTCCGTGCGCCGGCGAACCGTGCCGATGCGCACACCGCGCGACTTGGGGAAGCGGGCGTGGACAAGCGTCTGATGGTCGGGGCCGTCGAGGAATCCGTGGGAGAAGCCGCGCGAGAAGGACTGCTCCAAATCCTGCCGCTGCCGTGCGTCGATGCGCCACGACCGCCCATCGATCGCCGCATCGAGCGCTGCGCGGTAGGCCTGCGTCGCGGCGGCGACGTAGTGCGCGCTCTTCAGTCTCCCCTCGATCTTGAACGCCCGCACGCCGAGCTTCACGAGCGGCCCGATCAGGTCGTGGGCGGCCAGGTCCTGCGGCGAGAGCAGGTATGCCCGCTCCCCCAGGTCGCGGCGCTGACCGTCGACGATCAGGTCGTAGGGAAGGCGGCAGGCCTGGGCGCACTGCCCGCGGTTGGCCGAGCGTCCGCCCAGCGCCTCGCTGGTAAGGCACTGGCCGCTGTAGGAGATGCACAGCGCGCCGTGAACGAACACCTCCACGGGCAGGGGCGATGCAGACGCGATCCGGCCGATCTCCCCCATCGACAGCTCGCGCGCCAGGATCACGCGGCCGACCCCCAGACCGCGCACGAAGTCGATGCCGCGCGGTTCGGTGAGGGTCATCTGGGTCGAGGCGTGCACCTGCAGCGTCGGCGCCATGCGCGCAATCAGGCTGGCAATGCCCAGATCCTGCACGATGATCGCGTCCACGCCCGCGGCCGCCGCGCCGGCGACGACGCTGGCGGCGTTTTCCAGCTCGTCGGAGAAGACCAGCGTGTTGAGCGTCAGGTAGCCGCGCACGTTATGCGCGTGAAGGTACTCCATCACCTGCGCCAGCTCGTGAAGGCCGAAGTTGGCGGCGCGGTGACGGGCGTTGAAGTCGTGCAGGCCGAAGTAGACGGCATCGGCGCCGTTGGCCACGGCGGCGCGCAGCGCCTCCCATTCGCCGGCGGGGGCCAGAAGTTCCGGGCGGGGCGTCGGCGCCCTGGTGGCCGTTTCGCGGCGCGGGGCCTGCTCGTGCTGAGCATTGGCGGCGGTCATGGCTGCAAGGGGTTGATCACCATTCCCGTCGCCAGCTTGGGATAAAAGTACGTGCTCTTCTGCGGCATCACCTCGCCGCTGCGCCCCAGTTGCTCCAGCGCCGAAAGGGGCGTGGGTTGCAGCAGGAGCGCGATCTGATAGCGCTGGCCGTCCACCTGCGGGGCCACCTGCGCCGCGTCGGCGGTGTAGCCCTTGACCAGCTCGCCGCCTGCGAACGCCGGCTCGATCACCTCGTCCAGCAGGTAGCGCTGGAGGATGGCCACGTCCAACTGCCGCCAGTGGGGGCTCTTGTCGGGCTCCAGAGCGGCCAGCACATCGGCGTTTCGCAGTCGCAGTTCGTAGAGCCGCCGCAGCCGGCCGTCGAACAGGCCGAACGTGTGCGGCGGGCGCTGGCGAAGCACGTGGTTCGCGTAGTGCTCAATGTCCGCGCCGCCGACCTCGCTCACCTCGAACGTCGCTCCGAGCCTCGCGCGCAGCACATCCATGTCGAAGGTCCTGAGCCCGCCGATCATCCGGTGCGTGGGCAGGATCAGCAGCCCCGCGTCCTGCATACCCACCAGCACGAACAGACACCAGTTGGCCGGGTGCGACTCGGGCAGGGGCCAGCCGGCCGCATGCTGCACCTGAGCCTGATACTGCAGGGCCGTGGTATAGCGGTGATGGCCGTCGGCAATGTAGATCGGCCGGGAGCCCATCAGATCGATTACGCGGTTCTCGACCTCCGCATCGCAGATGCTCCACAGGTCGTGGCGCACCTCTTCGAGCACCGCGCTCTGCTCCGGCCGGCCAAGGTTGCGATACAGCGCTGCCGTGACCAGATTCTCCGGGTCGTTGTACAGACCGAAGATGGGCGAGAGCTGCACGCCCGTGGCCCGCATGAGGCGCAGGCGGTCTTCAATCGGCCCCTTGTAGGTCAGCTCGTGGGGCACCACCTGACCTTTGCCAAAGGGCGAAAGCCGCACCAGGGCGAAGAACCCGCGGCGGTGAAACATGCGCCCCCCGTGCTCAAAGCTCTGCATGTAGGGATAGAACGCCGGTCGGCTGTCGCGCACCAGGATGCCTTCGCTGAGCCATCGTTTGAGCGTCTGGCCGGCCCGCTCGTAGGCCGCATCGGGACCGACGACCTTGGGGGGCAGATGCGGCAGGTCGATCTCGACGATGTTGTTGGGGTGCTTCGCCTGCAGCGCGGTCTTTGCTCGCTCATCCAGTACGTCATACGGAGGCGCGATCACCTGCGAGAGATCCAGCCCGCGACGGGTATAGCGGATGGCGGCGAACGGTCGAATCTGGGCCATTGCGTGGTCCTTACCGTGTCCAGGAAGCGACGGCCGCGTGGCCGGCTGAGCACCATCATATCCCAACAACCATCGCCTGACACGCTGGTGCGCAGTCCCGCTGTGATGGTTGGTGATGCCTGACGAGGGCGCGTGGCAGTTTATGCGGCCTGCGGCCCGGAATCACGCCGGCGCACAACGTAGCACGGGCGTCTCGCGCGTCTCGCCCGTGCCCAACGACGTAGCGCCCCCAACCGTAACACGGGCGTCCTCGCCCGTGCCCCCCGACTTTTGCGGGCGGCTGGCTTGCGTCAGCGCTTCAGGGTTGCCGCGGCCATCCTGGCTCCATCCGACGCAGAGACTGTCACGCGCCCGCCTGACGACGCTTGCGACACTTGGCGACGCTTGCCCTTGCATTTGCCGCCTTCTTTCGTCACAATAGCAGATCGAAATGGCGGCGGGCCTGCCCGGCCGCTGGTAACTCCGTCGAAGCCTCCAGGCCACAGACGATCATGCACGCAACGAAGACGACCAGGAAGACGCTGGGCAAGTGAACGGGCCTCATGCCCGCTCATCTGCCCTGTGTCCTTCCCGTCGCCGTGCAGCGGATCAACTCTGTGGCCGGTTTCATGTTGGGAGCTGATCATGGCCGTCAACGTAGCCATCGTGGGCGCCACCGGCGCAGTCGGACAGGAGTTCCTCACCGTCCTGGCGGAACGCAAGTTCCCCATCAGGAGCCTGCGCCTCCTGGCCAGCTCGCGCTCGGCCGGCAGGAAGATCGAATTCATGGGCAAGTCTCACGTCGTCGAGGAACTGACCAAAGACAGCTTCAGGGATGTGCAGATCGCCTTTTTCTCGGCCGGCGGATCCATCAGCAAGGAATTCGCCCCCGCGGCCGTGGCGGCCGGCGCCATCGTCATCGACAACACCAGCGCCTTTCGCATGAAGGACGGCGTGCCTCTGGTTGTGCCCGAGATCAACCCCGAACAGATCCACAAGCACAACGGGCTGATCGCCAATCCCAACTGCTCGACGATCATCATGAACGTGCCCGTCTGGCCGCTGCACAGGGTCAACCGCGTGAGGCGGATCGTCGTCAGCACCTATCAGGCCGTCAGCGGCGCGGGAGCCTGGGGCCTGTGGGAGCTGGAGGAGCAGATCAGGGCGTATGCCAACGGCCAGCCCATCCAGAAGAAGAAGTTTCCGCACCAGATCGTCAACAATCTCTTCTCGCACAACAGCGCCATCGCGCCCAACGGCTACAACGAGGAAGAGAACAAGATGGTCAATGAAACGCGCAAGATTTTCGGCGATCCGAAGATCATGGTGACGGCCACCTGCGTGCGCGTGCCGATTCCGCGGGCCCACAGCGAATCGATCAACCTGGAGTTTGAGCGCCCGATCACACCTCAGGAGGTGCGCGAAATCCTGAGCAGGGCACCGGGGGTGACGATTGTGGATCACCCGGCGACCAATCACTTCCCCATGCCGCTGGAGGCCAGCGGCCAGGACAACGTGCTGGTCGGTCGGATTCGCCAGGACATCAGCCGCGAGGATGGGCGCGGAATCGACCTGTTCGTCTGCGGCGACCAGGTGCGAAAAGGCGCCGCTACCAACGCCGTGCAGATCGGCGAGAGGCTGCTGTAGGGAATGGGTCTGACCGCAGTTGTGTGCAGAAACCCGGTGCTGACGTGGTCGTGGCGAAAGCTGGGGAACTAGGATTCGAACCTAGACAAACAGATCCAGAGTCTGCTGTGCTACCGTTACACCATTCCCCAGGAATTACCCGACTATACGCCCAGCTTGATTGCTGTCAAGATCGCTGTGCCGCCGCGGCGGCGGTAGCATGGCCGTCGTGGCGACCATGACCGCCCTGAGCAGCCCACATTTTCTGGCACAGGTCTGGATCAGCGGCCTGCCTGCGTCCGGCGATCTGGGGCACTGGTTCATGCTCATCGCCGCCTTGGCCCTCGCGGCGGTGGCGCCCCGGCGGCTGCTGCGGGCGGCGGGCGCGGCCCTCGACCGTCTGGCCGGGCGGCCGGCGCCGGCGCTCGTCGGCATCGCCGTGCTGGCCATGGCGATCCCCGCGGCCGTCAGCCTCAGCGGGCGCATTCCCACGCCACAATACCACGACGAGTTCAGCTATCTGATAGCCGCCCAGACGTTCGCCGCCGGACGGCTGAGTAATCCGCCTCACGAGCACTGGCCCCACTTCGAGAGCATCCACATCCTCCAGCAGCCGACGTACATGTCGAAGTATCCGCCGGGCCAGGGGCTGGCGCTGGCGGCCGGAATCGTTCTTCTGGGCGAACCGATCGCCGGAGCGTGGCTCAGCGGGGCCCTCGCCTGCGCGGGCGTCTTCTGGATGCTGCTGGCGTGGCTCCCCCGACGCTGGGCACTGATCGGGGCGATCCTCTGCCTGCTGCATCCGCAGGTCCTGATGTGGAGCCAGAGCTACTGGGGCGGGGCCGTGGCCCTTCTTGGCGCGGCGCTGCTCTGGGGAGCGCTGGGAAGGCTGATCGGGGCGCATCCGCCCGCGACGCAACCGCCGCGCCAGCGCCAAACGGCTGACGCGGCCAGGTTGTCCCGCATCGCCGCCGTGCTGACGATCATGGCCGTCGGCGCGGTCATTCTCGCCAACAGCCGTCCATATGAAGGAATGCTGGTGAGCGTGCCGGCGATCGTGGCGGCCACGGTATGGCTCGTGCGCGAGTTTCGGCGTCAGGCAGCGCAGGCTGCGTTGATCGTGGCCCCCGCCGCCGCGGTGCTTCTGGCCGGCGCGGCGTGGATGGGATACTACAACTGGCGCATCACCGGGCGGGCATTGACGATGCCGTATGCCCTGCACGATTCCATGTACAACCGCACGCCCCACTTTATCTTCCAGGGGCTGCGGCCGGCGCCGACGTACCGCCACGCGGCGCTGGCCGAGTTTCACGGCGAATGGGAGCCGCAGCAGTGGCAGCGGCAGCAGAGCGTCAGCGGGTGGGTGGCGGCGACGTTGCGGTTCAAGCTGATGTATCTGGCGATGGGCGCGCTCCAGCCGCTGGCGCTGGCGGTGCCACTGGCGGCGCTGCCGCTGGTCCTGCGGCGGCAGTCCCCGATGCGCATCCCCGCCATCGCCCTGGCCATCTTTGTCGTGGGCCTGCTGCCGCTGACGTGGCGCATCTGGCCGCACTACGCAGCGCCGGCGGCGCCGGCGATGCTGATCCTCCTGTGTGCTTCGATGTCGCAACTGGGGGCGTGGACGTGGGGCGGCGCGGAGGTCGGACGGCGGATCGTGCTTGCCGTGGGCCTGGTGTTTGTGGCGACGTCGGTGCGAGCCCTGCCACGGATGGCCCAGGTCCCCACGCCGCTGGGGGCCTTGCGGGAGCGGGTCGAATCCGAGCTGCTGGCGCAGCCTCTGGAGGACCTTGTGCTGGTGGACTATGCCCCCGCCCAGCCGCTGGCTGGCAAGGCACACGCGGCGTGGGTATACAACGCCGCCAACATCGACGCCTCGCCCATCGTCTGGGCGTGGAGCATGGGCCAGGCGGAGGATCTGGCTCTGCGGCGGTATTTCGCGTCGCGGCGTGCGTGGCTGCTGCGGCTGAGCAATCCGCCGTCACTGGAGGAGTTGCCGCCGCTGTTGGCGGACAAGTGATCAGACGCCGCGTCGGGTCCGCTCTGCCTGGCGCGTGCCGTGGCTGGTTTTGCGTGGCGATGAGAGTGCATATACTATTTTCGAGTGCTGGCGCGACACGCCGCATCAGGACACCGCAACGACATGACGTTGGACATTAAGGACTCGCCTGCCACAACTCCGGCCTCCAACGGAGGCAATGGACAGTCCGTTCCCCCGGCTGCCGGCCCGCGCGGCGCCTCAGCGTCCACGTGGACGACGGCCGACACCGAGGCGCTCTACCGCGTGCAGCAGTGGGGACAGGGTTATTTCTCGGTCAACGCGGACGGCAACGTGGCCGTCCACCCCACCCAGGATCCCGCGCGCTCCATCGACCTCAAGAAGCTCGTCGATGAGCTTCGCGAGCGCGGCATTCAGCCCCCGCTGCTGGTGCGATTCACCGACATCCTCCAGCATCGCGTCGGGCAACTGCACGATGCCTTCACGGCGGCGATGCGCGACAACGACTACCGCGGCGGCTACCGCTGCGTCTATCCCATCAAGGTCAACCAGCAGCGGCACGTGGTCGAGGAAATCCTGGGCTTCGGGCGGCCTTACGGCTTCGGGCTGGAGGCCGGCTCCAAGCCGGAGCTGCTGGCGGTCATGGCGCTGGTGGAGGACGAGCAGACCCCGATCATCTGCAACGGCTTCAAGGACGATGAGTTTATCGAGGCGGTCATTCTCGCCACCAAGATCGGCAAGAACATCATTCCCGTGGTCGAGAAGTTCAGCGAGCTGGAGCTGATCGTCAAGTACGCCAAGCAGCATAACGTCAAGCCGTCGATCGGTGTGCGCGTCAAGCTGGCCGCCCGTGGCGCCGGCCGCTGGGAATCCTCCGGCGGGGTGCGCTCCAAGTTCGGGCTGTTTGTTTCGGAGGTGCTGGACGCGCTGACGTTTCTGCGCAACCACGGCATGGGCGACTGCCTCAACCTGCTTCACTTTCACCTGGGCAGCCAGATCAACAACATCCGCAACCTCAAGAACGCCATCATCGAGCTGGTGCGCGTGTACGTTGAGCTTCAGCGGCTGGGCGCCGGCCTCAAGTACATCGACGTGGGCGGCGGGCTGGGCGTCGACTACGACGGATCCAAGACCAACTTCGAGTCCAGCATCAACTACTCGCTTCAGGAGTACGCCAACGACGTCGTCTTCCACATCAAGGAAATCTGCGACCAGGCCGGTGTCGACCAGCCCACGATCGTCAGCGAATCAGGCCGCGCCATGGTCGCCTATCACAGCGTTCTGGTGTTCAACGTGGTGGGCTGGAGCGGCTTTGCGCGGTTTGAGCTGCCCAGCGAGCTGTCGCCCCAGCAGCGCAGCGAGCTGCCGGCCCCGGTGGTCAATCTGTTCGACACCTATTGCACGATCAATGAGGCGAACGTGACCGAGTACTATCACGACGCCCAGATGAGCAAGGACGCCGTGCTCAATCTCTTCAGCCTCGGCTATTGTACCCTCGAGCAGCGCAGTTTGGCCGAGCGCCTGTTCTTCGGCATCTGCCACAAGGTGCTTCAGATCGTGCGGAAGATGGAATACGTGCCCGAGGAGTTCGAGGGTCTGGAGGCGATGCTCTCGGACACGTATTTCTGCAACTTCTCCGTCTTCCAGTCCATGCCCGACAGTTGGGCCATCGATCAGCTCTTCCCGATCATGCCCATCCACCGGCTCAACGAACGGCCGACCTGCCGGGGCATTCTCGCCGACATCACCTGCGACTCCGACGGCAAGGTCGACCGCTTCATCGACCGCCGCGACGTCAAGAGCGTGCTGGAGCTGCACCCCTACGACGGGCGCGACTATTACATCGCCGCCTTTCTGGTGGGCGCGTATCAGGAAATCCTCGGCGACCTGCACAACCTCCTGGGCGACACCAACGCGGTCCACGTCAGCCTGGACGAGCAGGGGCGCTACTCCATCGACGAAGTGATTGAGGGCGACACCGTCCGCGAAGTGCTCCAGTATGTGCAGTATTCGGCCGACGAGCTGATGCGCACGATGCGCAAGCGCGTGGAGCGGGCGCTGCGCGACCAGAAGCTGACGCTGGACGAGTCGCGCGTCCTGCTTCGGTTCTACGAGCAGGGGCTCGAGGGTTACACCTATCTCGAATGAACGACAAGGCGGGGACCGGCCGGCTTCCGACGGCGCCCCGCCAACGGCACAAGGCCCTCTTGGCGCTGTTGCCGCGCCGCGAGGGCCTTGGTTCATGCCAGTGCGGAAGCGTGCCTGTCCGGACTTCACCGCCGGCCGCGGCGGAGCAGCGCCAGGGCGCCCACGGTCAACAGCAGTGCCGTGCCGGGCTCGGGCGTGATCACAAACGCCAGGTCGATCGACTTGCCCCAGAGCTCCACCGGCAGCGGGTTGTTGGGCAGTTCCTCGCCCGGATAGCGCAGCTCGCGCCAGCCCTGTTCGGAGAGGACTCCGCTGAGTCCTGGTCCGCTGGTGTCGCCATAGACCGCATCATCGTTCCAGTGCTGGAACGAGGTTTTCCATCCGAACACTTCCGGCGCGATGGATGCCTCGCCGGTGCCGGGATCGATGATGGGGGGGATGATCGCCTGCACGTCCAGCCAGTAGATCACGGGGGCGTTGGGATTCCCCTGCTGCACGAAGGCCAGCGCCGGCGGAATGTAGAAGTTGTACTGCCAGACCTTCGTGTCCTGCCCGATGAACTCGTGATTGTTCGGGTCGTAGAATCGCTCCTGCACGTTCTCGGCGTACAGACGTTCGGTGAAATACAGGGGGGCCGCAGTGGGGGCCTTTTGAAACTCCCCCGCCCACAGCTCGGGTCCGGGGCGACTGTAGGGAATGCCATTGGCGGGATCGGCGGGGATGTCGGCATGAATGCTCAGCTTGAAATACACATCAGGCGCGACCAGATCGTTGAGCCACGAGCCCCAGATGTGGACGTCCGTGATCGGCTCGGTCGTCACGCACCAGAAGTCGTCGGCCAGGATCTTGCGGAACGGGTAGTTGGGAAGGCCCTGAGGCGGGGGGCCCTTCCACGTGGCGTTGACGTCCAGCCCGTTGGGCGAAAGGTCGGGCAACTGAATAAACTTGCTCGGATCGACGTTCGGGTCGAAGTCGGCACGGACGGCGCTTGCCAGAAGCAGCGCGATGAGCAGGATCGCGCCCAGGTGGCGGACATGAGTGTGCAGCATGAGACGCTCCTCCAGCGAAATGAAGTAAACCCTTGGACGGCTGGACGGCTCGACGCGTTAGCCCGCCCAGCATGTGAAATATACCCGCGCTATCCGGCAAGGCAAATCTTCGCGACAATCGATAGCATCAGTTCAATTCGTTATCAGATCAGACGCTGCGACAGCTTCCCTCGCCGCTGCGCGCCTGCGCGGCAAGCCGGCAGGTGGGGTTCGGGCATGGCTCGATATGCGCCGTCGCATTGCCCTCCCCAAGCGATTGCTCAATCTCGTATTCGATAGCACTAGCTATTGTGTGTCCCTCATCCACCGTGAGCTGTGAAGGTATCATGATATGGAAATCCACCCAGTGGTAACGCCCGCTGTGGCGGTGCCGCAGCTTGTGGTAGCTGCAGATCCGCGGCTGCCGCCCATCCGGTCCGATGTGGCTGTCCAGAATGCCTCGCAGAAGCCTCTCATCGCTGCGGTCCTGCTCGTCCATCAGCCCCGCCGCCGACCGCCGCAGCAGCTTTATCCCCATCACAGCTATATATGTCGCCACGATGATGGCGGCCGCCGGATCGATCCAGTGGCGGCCGGTCAGCATCACAAGCAACAGGGCCGCCACCGCCACAATCGAGGTGATCGCATCGCTGAGCAAATGCAGGCCATCGGCCTCCAGGGTCATCGAACCGTGCCGCCGGCCGGTCCGCAGCAGGTACAGCCCGGTGACGCCGTTCACCAGCATGGCGCCGGCCACCATCGCCGTGCCCAGGCCGAGCTGCTCGACATTGATCTGGTGGAAGAGCAGCGTGTCCACCGCCCGCACGGTGATGACAATCGCCGCCAGCAGGATCATGCCGCCTTCAAATCCAGCCGACATGAACTCGATCTTGCCATGCCCGTAGGGATGCTCGCGGTCGGCCGGAGCGTGGGCCACCGCCAGGGCGTAGGCGGCCACCCCCGAGGCCGCAACGTTCACGACGCTCTCCATCGCGTCGGAGAACACCGCCGCCGAGCCAGTGAGGAAGTAGGCCACGAACTTCACCGTCGCCAGAGCGATCCCCACCGCCACCGATACGAGGGCGGCCCGCAGCTCAAGGTGCGGAACGTGCTGAAGCAGTTTCATCATGGCTCAGCCGGCGCGGGCCATTCCGGACGCAGGAACCGCCCGTTTTCGTTGATGCGAACACCGTCCACTTCGATATGCCCGCCGCCGCGCAGGTCGACCACCATGTCCCAGTGCAGGCCGCTCTGGTTGGTGTTGCCCGTCTCGGGATAGCCCGCGCCCAGGGCAAAATGCACCGTGCCACCGATCTTCTCGTCGAACAGCGTGTTGCGCGTGTACTGGGTGATGCCGTAGTTGGTTCCGATGGCGCATTCGCCCAGCATCCGGCTCCCATCGTCCATGTCCAGCATCTTGATGAGAAACTCCTGGCCCTTATCGGCCCGCGCGTCGACCACCTTGCCGTTGCGAAACGTCAGCCGCACGTCGGTCACCTCGCGGCCGCGATGCACGGCCGGGAAACTGAACTGGATCGTGCCCTCCACGCTGTCGAGGATCGGGCCGGTGAACACCTCGCCGTCGGGGAAGTTCTCGTGGCCGTCGCAGTTGAGCCAGCGCCGCCCCTCGATGCCCATGCGCACGTCGGTGCCGTTGGCGGCCACCACGCGGTATTCGCGCTTGCCGTTGAGGAAATCGATCAGGCGCTGCTGGCGCTGGCTGACGGCCTTCCATTCGGCCACGGGGTCGGGTCGGTCGATGAATCCGGCCGCGAAAACGAAGTCCTCATACTCGGCGAGGCTCATCTCGGCGTCCTGGGCGCAGGCCTGCGTGGGGAACTGCGTGCCCACCCAGCGCAGCTTGCCCTCGGCGGCGCGCTTGAAGAAGACCTCCAGCAGGGGGCGGCGGGCGGCCTCGTTGAGCCGCACCTTCTCAGGGTCGCTGCGCGTCATGGCGCGGGTGTTTTCCTCGGCCCACATACTGATCGAGCAGTCGATCCGCTCGTATTCGTACAGGGTCAGCGGGTTGACGAAGCTGAGCTGATGCGGCTGACCGTACTTGATGAGGATTTCCGTCAGCTCCTGAGGGGCCATGCGCACAAACGGCTGGGCGCCGGCCTCCAGCACGCAGCGGTAGATTTCCGCGATGAGAGGCTGTGCCACCGGCGGCCCGGCGATGCGCACGAGCTGGTCCTTCCGCACGGCGACGCTGTAATTGACCAGAACGGATGCGAGTCTGGCATAGCGGGGATCGCGCATGCGTGCATTGTATTGGCCGCAGAGGCATCTGAACAGCCGCCGGCGGGCCGCGGAAAACCGCGTGATTTGACGCGTTCAGCGGCATCGGGTACAGTCCTGCCGTCGCTCCGGAGAGGTGGCCGAGCGGCTGAAGGCGACGGCTTGCTAAACCGTTACCAGTCCCCGTCAAGTAACGTTCCCAACAACACTTACGAATCTGACGCCCAAAACTTGGCGTGTTTCTTGGCGCTTTTGGACCAGAAACTGCCCGATCTGGCCGAAGTAGTCGCATCGTGGCCGGGCCTTCCCGACACGCTCCGAGCGGGCATTGTGGCAATGGTCCGGGCGGCGAGGGGAGGTGGACGATGAAGCGGTCCGCGCTCCCTGGATGCGTCCACGTCAACGAAACCCCGCGCCATCGGGCCGCGGAGGGGGGTTCGGATGACCGCAACCCGCTCACTGACCCCTCGTGTCTCGAATGGCTGGACGTGCGCCGGGCCAGGGATGTGGCGCTGGTCCGGCGGCCGGCCGATGCGTACGCCATCCATCTGCACCACATCGACCCCGGCTTCGGGCCGATTCGCGATGAAATCCTGACGCGCTGGCAGCAGGGAGCCTACGCGCCGGCGCTTGGCGCCGATATTGCAGCGGTGCCCGGCAAAGACGCATCCACTGCCCAGCGGATCGACCAGGAGTCGTACCCAGGTCAAACGCCCGTCACCAGCTACGTGGCGCGAACGGCGTTTCTGCACACGCTGGCCCACGGCGAGGCCGCCCCGGGGCATCGCGGGACGCCCGTGCTACGCGTGCTACGGGATTACTTCGTTTGCGGTGGCCGAGGGCCGGCGGGCAGGAGCGAGCTGCGCAAGGTGCTCCTGCTACGGAACGGGGCGGGGATGCGCTGGCGTGGCTCGCGGCCGGCGGCAACATGGGCCATGCCTCCTCTGCGCGCCTGGTCCTTCCTCTGCGCCGTCTGGACCAGGCGGTCTGGTGCGGAACTGGACTGCATCATTCATACGCCCCATCCCTTCTTTGGCCAAGTGGAATAGCCGGTTTTCCTCATCATCCGAAACCCGCGCCGATCATTCTCCGCGGCAGGCCGCATCCGTTGGGTTTATCGACGCCGCTGCGACAGGCGGCTTGCCGGCAGGCTCGCCCCCGCGGCACGTTCGCAATCACGGCCATGCACCCGTGCGACCGCCCATCAGACGATCGTCGCCTCGAAACGCCGCAGGCTGGTGGGGCGGCCTTTGGCGTCGGTCAGGTAGATGAAGGCCAGATACCGCCCGGGGCGGGTGGTTTCGATGCGGCCGAACAGCTCGCGGCCGGCAGGCTTGAGGTCGACGTAGACGGTGCGATAGTCGGGGCGGCGGACCTCGATGTAGCCGCCGGCGGCGGAGGCGGATGCGCACACGCGCACTTCGCATGCGCCGGCGCCCTGGCGCATCTCTACCGACTCGATGGCGGGGCCGGGTGCGGGAACCTTCACCAGGGCCAGCGGGTTGGTCTTCTCGTGGTAGGGCTGCAGCGAGACGGACTGGCCGGCCACGGTGACCGTCCGGGCCTCATCGTTGCGGTTGAAGAGCAGCAGCTCCTCGCCCAACTGCGTGGTCAGTATACCATCGGCCTTGCCGTCGGGGACGGTGAATCCGAACATGCGCTCGGCCGCGCCGAGGAAGGCGGGGATGATCAGATCATCCTCATCGCCGAGGCACACGAGCACCGCGCCCTGGCCGAGTTTGCGGAGCCAGATGGCGGCGCCGCCGCTGCCGGCGGCGAGGATTTCGCCTTCGACTTTGGGGGCGAGTGCCTGCGCCTGAAAAGAGCGGCCGGCGGTGAGGCGCGGATTGGTCGCCGCGGCGACTTTGGCCGGCCCGCCGGGAGCGAGCTGGGCATCGGCGGCGAGGCCCAGCAGCGCCTTGCCGGCGTTGGGGTCTTCAATGGTGCGGAGGATGCCCCTTGGACCAAAGGCGACCAGCCCGCCGCCGCGGACGTACCTTTCCAGCCGCGCGATGGTCTGGGCTTCGACCAGGCCGCCCACACGAATGAAGATGGCGTCGTAACGATTCAGCGCGCCATCCTCGATGAGCTGTTCGTCGACGAGATCGACGTCGGTGTAGTCGAGCAGGACGTTGAGCTTGCCGATGAGGTAGCGATGGTCCAGGCCGAAGCGGCTCTGAGTCGTGGGCAGGAGCGTGGCGAAACGCACGAAAGGCTGGGCGATGACGCTGGCCTCGACGGCCGCCTTATAGACAGGGAAGTTCTCCTCGACAACGTCGACGGGTTGATTGTCCTCCAGGCGCCGCCGAGCGCCCGGCTCGGTCGGCGGCGCTGCGTCTTGGGGGAGCGGCCGGCGAACGAAGAAGCTGTTGGTGTATTCGCTGCGCGTGATGTTCTGGCCGCAACTGGCGCCGAAGAACACGGCATCCCACCAGCGGCGTCCCCGCATCAGCGTGGGGCCGGTCTGGCGGCCGATGGCGTACATAGGCTCGGTCCACAGCCCGGTGCGGTAGAAGCGGGTGGCGGTGGTGAGGCACTTCTGGTCGTAGGAGTGGACGGCGCCGGTGAAGCGGACCTCGCAACCGTACTTGACGATGGTCTTGACGTTGAGAGAGGGGAACGAGCCCAGCCACGAGAGGTATGAGCAGCCGGGAAGGCGCGAGCAGAGGCGCATGTCGCCGAAGGTTTCGCGGGCGGTGCGGGTGATGAACTCCAGGTAGTCGTTCATCGCGAGCTGATACCAGAGAACCTGATCGACCCAGCGGCGGCCGAGGGGCAGGCGAAGCGCGGTGTGTTCGTCGAAGCGATAGGTGTTGGTTTCGTCGTCGAAGGATTTGGAGAAGTCGTTCTTGGGGTCGGCGGCCTCGGCTTCGGGGACCAGGAAGACAACCTCGTCGAAGCTGGCGAGGCTGGTGTTCCAGGCGCGGTTGAGGGCGTCGATGCCGCCGTATTTCTGCCGCATGGCGTTACGGAAGGCGGCTTTGGCGTAGTCATCGCCGATCTGGAAGCCGTGGTGCAGCGCCCCGCCCCAGCCGGGGACGACGGGGCCGAAGCGGTCAATGAAGAAATAGTTGGGCTCGCCGTACTGGCAGGCGAACAGCTCGATGTGATAGACCTTCTCGAAGAGCTCGCCTTTGAAGTGCTCGCGCACGGCCTGAAAGAATCGCGGCAGGTGCGGGCGCAGGTTGGGGTTGAAGATGGACTCGAAGCCGTTTTCCTTGTTGTGCTCGATGCACTTCTGCCTGACGGACAGGCCCTTGTCGAAGAACCATTGGGGCGGGGATGTGGTGAAGTGGAGCTGCGGCACCCAGAGCAGGCCGTGGGAGATGATATGGCGGACGCGCTCCTGGACGGAGGAGAAATCCCACTGACCCTCGACGGCCTCGGCCTCGCCCCAGTTGATGCCGACGGCGATGGAGTTGACGCCGAGTTCCTTGGCACGTTCCAGACAGGCCTCGTTGCCGGGGTGGCCGATAAGGGTTTCGTTTTTGGGCGAGGACGTGGGGTTCCAGGTGTTGGCTTGGGGCATGAGAGGGT
>Ga0129299_1001340_pt1 | contig 16484 bp, 12 predicted proteins | sample ConPoolayeCmetaG_FD_94477 | JGI IMG/M metagenome (GOLD analysis project Ga0129299, IMG submission 94477) | Hot spring microbial mat communities from California, USA to study Microbial Dark Matter (Phase II) - Cone Pool mat layer C metaG ... | reverse complement strand
TGCAACTCCGCCTCTGTCGCACCTGTCACGGCGCAAACCGCTGTGGCGATCACCTCGGGCTTCACCGCCGTGAGGCCGCGCACATCGGGGACTGCCTGCCGGTCGGTCTTCTTTTTCTTTGCAATGACCTTCTCGTGCAGTAGGGGGTCAAGGCATTTTTATTAAAGTTTGTGTTTCGTACTCCGCTCACTTTGATGGCCGGTTCGTTTTGATGAAAGAAATGGCCCGGGTTACTCTTCTGTCATCCGCAGGACTTTTAGCGCCGAGAGATTGACGCGGTTGATGCCTTCCGTGCCGCCGCCGGCGCCGCCGTAGGGCTCGAAGTGGGCGAAGTAGGACATATTGAGTCCGTCGCGTATCACGAAGCGGTAACTTTTACCCGATTCGAGGTGGATCGGCAGGAACGAGGAGTTGTCCCAGCGTCCCCAGTCGTTCGCACCGAGGTGGGGCATGACCACAGGGCCGCTTGCGATGAGGGCGTCACTACTGTTGTCGTAGATGTCGATGAACTTCTGTCCTGCCGTGATGCCGGTGTCTATCGGACGGCCATTGCCATACTCGATCTGGAGGTAGTAATCACCGCTCGCCGGGGGAGTGAATGAGGGGACAGTGAGCGTCTCATCGGGTCGTCCCCAGTCGCGGAAGTGGAGCTTCCCGTGCTCGAAAACAGCCTGTGCCGCTTCGCTGAAGGCGTCAGGGCCAAGCGTCGTTATACGCTCGAGCGATTCGCCCCAGTAGCACTGCGGGTTTGAAGGGAAGGAATGGTGGCCGCCCGGCAGGTAGCGCTGGGACACGCTGTAACAGCAGGTCTTCGTGGTCAGGCAGGCGGTGTCGCCGTCGGTCCATGAAGGCAAGGTAACATTCTCGGCGGCAATGGTGCCGTTGCGGTAGATGGTAAATGCCGTATCGCTGTCAGGCTCGCCGTTGCGTGAGAGAGAAAGAGTAATGTGCCCCCCAATCGTCGAGATGCCGGTTATGAGCGGCTCTTTCGGCGCAAAGAGGGTGCGGGGTTGGGTGTCGGGGAGCACGGTGGCGCCGATGACAGCGGGGTGATAGGCATCAAGCGTAATTTCGATGAGGTTGTGACCCGCCAATGCGGCGCGTGCTATTTCGTTGTCGGTCGGAACGCCGTTCAGAAGGATGGTACCGGCAGTGTAGAAGCCATCGTTTTCGTCGGTAACAGGCGGCAGGATGAGGTCAATCGTTATCAGCGTGCCGCGGTAGGAGAGATCGGTAAGCGTGATACGATTCCCATTCACGAGAAAATCGTTTCGCATCGCCCGCGGGAGGAACGGAGTGAGGCGGATGCCGTCGAGCGTCGCCTCGAAGCCGACGAGGGAACGAAGAACCATCGAAAGGTAGCCGCCGATTGACCAGAGTTGCCGCCGCGAGTTGACCACCGGTCCCGAATAGGCGCCGTCGGCGTAGTAGTTTGCGAGCGTCGTGAACTCGAAGTTCTCCATGTTCGAGAGGTTGAAAGCGGCGCCGTAGATGAGGGTGAGCATGGATCGCCACGCCGCATCGGGGTTCTGGACGCGCTTGGCGGTGTCGAGGAAGAGGGCGCTTACGAATGGCCAGACGGCGCGGTTGTGGTAGATGGGAATCCACGGCTGCTCCGGCCAGATGACCGGTGCGCCGGCGATCGTGTGAGGCCACCGGGCGACCTGCGCCGCGATGGTGTCGGTGTCGAAGATGGGGTCGGGCGTATGGCCGAGGAGTGCAATGGCGAGCAGATCGTGGCGCGGAAGCGGCGCGCTGTTGAGTTCGGTGAGTTTCATACTGCTCATGAGGGTGCCGGCCGTCGCGGGGGTAAAGGCGGCGACAATCGCATCTTTCAAGGTGTCGCGCCATGCGGTGTAGCGGACCTGCGCAGCGGCGTCTCCGGTCACTTCGGCAAGGTGTGCCGCTATCGTGAGGGCGGCGTGGTGGAGGATGTTGGTCGAAAGGCTCTTCGACATGCCGATGTGGACGGTGTCGCTCTTGGTCCACGAGGGGTAGGTCTGTTCGCGCCAGTCGAGGAACGAGGTCTCGCCGCGATAGAGGCCGTCGCGTGAATCATAGGCGACGAGGCGATCCGCTTCGATAGTGTTCGTGATGGCGGCGTAGGCATCAGGGAGGAAGGATGCGCGCGCAGTGTCGTCGAGGTATTTCAGTGTCTCGTAGGCGCCGAGTGCCCAGACGACGCGGTCAGTGGAAACGGGCCACGAACCGCCTGAGCCGGTGTCCTGTACGATTTGCACTCCACCGCCTCCTAGCGACGCCTTCTTTTCCGAGAGTTTGAATCGTAGGGAGTTCATTGTTCGGACCGGATCAACGAGGGCGAGGCCGAGGTAGGCGGCATAAGCGGTGTCGCGGGTCCAGACATAGGGCCACTTTTCGCCGGTGATGAGGCAGTGACAGGGTATCGGCTGGCCGTTGTTGAAGGCGGGGTCGGTAATCTCCATGACGCCGTTCTGACGCGCCTCGTTCATGGCGAGGGCAAAGAGGGCGTCGAAGAGGAGGTGACCGCTTCGCAGGCGCGGCTGTCCCGGCTCCTCGACGATGGTGACCTTCTTGTCGGGCGGGTAGTTGTCGCGGAGGGTATTGTCGGTCGAGAGTTCGTAGGTACGATGGATGTCGCCGGTGACTGTCACCCATGCGGTAATGCCGTTCCAACTGATCGAGGAGGTGTCGTTCGGCGTGTCGCTGTCGGGGAGCGGCATTTCGTCGTCTCCGGGGGACAGAGAGTCGTCGTGGATTTCCTCTTCATCTTCATCAGAGGTGAGAGCATCGAGGTTCGTATCATCGAGCACCACTGCATCGGGATCCTCGGTGTCTCCCGTTTCATCGAGAGCCGGCTCATCGGTATCGGTTGCACCGAGGTCGGGAGTGGCGGTGACATCGTCCGATTCATCGGCGGTGTCGGGGAACGGCGTCTCTGTGTCGGTTACTTTCTTGTTGCCCTTGCTACAGGCGGTCAGAAATGCGGCACAAGCAATAAACATAAGAAAAGAGATGGTTCGCACGGTTTTCTCCGAAGTAAATAGTTAGTTACGCGGTGTGTTGGCTGGCAGTACGCCGTGGTCTCGGAACTCGCGGATATTCGGCGAAACCGGCGGCTCGACGAGCGGGAAGAAGAAGGGAGCGATATGGGTGTTTACTTGATAGGCGAAATCGGTGGTGTAGGCGGCGACCGTCACCATCCCCGCGTAGTTTATCTTGTCGGCGGTGTCGGTCGTCTTGTGGTAAACATCCTCCAGCCCGGTCGTAATCATGAGCGAAGGAATACCGGCGTTGTAGAACGGTGCGTGATCGGAACATTCGTACCCACAGGAGGGAAAGGTAACGGTGAGCCCGTACTTGGGCGCAAGCGCTGCCAGCGTGCTGCGCCCCCATGTCGAGCCGTTCGCGTCGGTCAGTTCGAGCGCGTTGTTGCGCAGGTAGCCGACCATGTCGAGGTCTATCATGTACACCGTCGCGGCGAGCGTATAGAGCGGGTGATCCGTGTAGTACTCCGAGCCGCAAAGCCCGTCCTCCTCGGCGTCGAAAAAGAGGAAAACCACTGAACGGGCAAGGTATATCTGAATCCGTGCGAGCGCCGCAGCGATCTCGACAAGCGCGGCAGAGCCGCTCGCGTTATCGTCGGCGCCCGGGTAATAGGTGCTTCCTGTTGTTCCGAGGTGATCGTAGTGGGCGCCAATCACAACGAACTCGTTCTTGAGCACCGGGTCGCTTCCCTCGAGGAAACCGACGATGTTGTTCCCGCGAATGTAGTTGAAGCCGCACCAGTAGGCGAAGGGCTGGGTCCATGTTCCGTTCGCTCCGCCCGGCTCGATTCCGGCATCGGTGAGTTCGTTGATGAGGCGGTTACGGGCGTTGGTGCTGCCGGTTGTATTGTTGTTGCGGCCGTTGCAGGTTGAAGAGGCGAGGTAATAGACGATGTCGGTCATGTTCTGTTGGTCTATGAGGCTTATCGTCTCGTCGAGGAAGTCCACATCGGGTCCACCGTCATCGGTGACTGTGTCAAGATCGGCCGTATCGAGGTCAGCGGTGTCGAAGTCAGAGGCGTCGAAGTCAACGGCATCGAGATCAACGACATCTTCGTCGGGTATGCTCTCATCGGTTTGATCGAGGTCTATGGTGTCGAGGTCGGGCTCGGGATCGGTGGTGCCTTCGTCGACGGCGTCGAGGTCGGGCATCTCCTCGGCGTCGTCCGGTTTCTCGAGATCGGTTGTTTCGTCGGGGGATTCTTCGTCGATCTCTTCGTCATTTGCCGTTTCATCAGGGAGGGGCGACAGGTCATCATACGCTTCGTCATCCCCCGTTTCTTCGTCGAGTATCTCATCTGACGGCTCTTCGTCGAGGATAGTGTCTGGTTCCTCGTTGTCGGATTCGTCAGGGACGAGATCGTCGGCGAGTAGGTCGTCGCTGACGAGAGTGTCGAATACCTCTCTTGCATCATCGGGTACCGCCGGTGCCTCTTGTTCGGAAGATGTCGTCTCATCGCTCGGCGTGAGCGTACGATTCACCGTGTTCTCACAGGCGATGGCAAAAGAAAAAAGCGCCACAAGGATACCATACCACCGCATGGGAACCTCCAGCAAAGTTGTTTCTCTGCTAACTTTTCTATTGTAGTGAATGCCCAGTAAGTTGCAACAGGAAAAAAGAAGGATAAGATGAACGTATGTCGGGTACTAGAGCGACGCCATCACCCTACATCCGCCTTGCCGGTGAACTCTTTCTCATCTATGGGGCGCCGGTCATGGTAATAAAGGCTGTGTGGGGAGATGTCTTTTTCTTTCATTTCAAAGCATTCATGGCATTTTTCGTAGCGTGGGCGGTCGGTGCGGCGCTGTATGGACGGCTCACTGGTCTTTCGTTCGAGGTGATGGGATTCACGAGTCGTGCGTTGGGGCGATCACTTGCCCTCAATGCGGTTCTTACCATTCTTGCCGCCGGAGCGGTGGTGTGGCTTGCTGCGCCACGGCTTTTGTACAACCCGCACATTCCCCGGAGTATGTGGTTTCCGTTCTTCTATGTCTTCCTTTCCTGCCCAGCGCAAGAATTCCTCTATCGCGGACTCGCCTTTTCTCTCATGGAGCGCGGTGGGATCCGTAACGGACCTGCCCTCGTCGTCGTGTCGGCGCTTCTCTACGCTTTGCTCCACATCTTTTTCACCAAACCGCTCATTCTCCCGCTCACTTTTCTCATTGGATTGGGATGGGGAACCGTCTACCTTTTCATCCGCAACCTCTGGGGACCTATCCTTTCACACGCGCTGGTCGGCACGCTCGCCATTCTTGCTGGGCTTGCGTGAGGAGACAAAAAGTCGCCGAGGAGGAGACTACTTTCTCCCAATGCCGTCCGGTTCGTTTCGCGGTTTACCGCGTATCTATGCCGGTTAGCCCAAGTTCACGAGCATAGCGCACGGCATCGAAATACTCCTCGTCGGTTATCCGCCGCGCGATTGCGGGGAATTCTCGTGCCCGGTATGCCGGCATGTACTGTGCCATGAGGTTGACATACGTTTCACGAGGCAGATTCTCGGCTATCCAACGGAGCACCTCGCGGGTTCCTGAAACATTGTTCGGCATCACAAGGTGGCGAATCATAAGTCCTCGGTGTATGATTCCCTCTTCGTCAGGTCGTGCAACACCGACTTGCCGGTGCATCTCGAGAATCGCTTTTTTGGTAATTTCGGGGTAGGTGTCTGCCCCCGCGGAATAGGCGGCTGCCATAGCACTTTCCGCGTACTTGAAGTCGGGGAGATAGATGTCAACAACCCCATCGAGGAGACGGAGTATCTCAAGATTCTCCCAACCGGAGGTATTGTAAACGAGGGGGAGTCTGAGTCCCTGTGCTGCAGCACGATCGAGTGCTTTGACAAGATGAGGTACATAGTGCGTCGGCGTGACGATGTTGATGTTATGTGCTCCCGCTGCTTGGAGACGGAGCATCATCTCGGCAAAGCGAGAAATGGATGTTACTTCACCTCTGCCGAGGTGACTGATTTCCCAGTTGAAACAGAACACACAACGGAGCGAGCAGTGAGAACAGAAGATAGTACCCGAACCGCCGTTCCCCACCAAACCGCGCTCCTCGCCGAAATGGAGGTGATGGGAAGAGATGATCAGATCTGCATCCGCTCCGCAGAACCCTTTCTCGCCTTTGAGACGCTGGGCCCCGCATCGGCGGGGGCAGAGAGTGCACTTTTCCATCATGCTCCAGAGGATATCTCCTCTTTTTCGAAGTTCACCGTTCTTGTGGAGTAGAAGATATCGTGGGGCGTTTGCGATTGTTCGTTCCGGATCTATAACCATCTTTTCTCCCCCTTCGGGATATGTCTTTTTTGCCGAGCACCCTCCAATGCACGACAATAGCAACAAGCCAACGAAAAACAATTCTCTGATGCCGTATTTCCGCATGGCGCCAGTCTCACATAGTTCTCACTTCTTCCGCACAAGATTACCCATCTTTGCTGAAACGGTCCATGATAACGGCACAACTGGCATCACCCGTCACATTGACGGCGGTGCGGAGCATGTCGAACAGCCGGTCGGCGCCGAACAGGAGAGGCAATCCGGTCACTGGTATGCCGGCCGAAAGCAGCACCGCTACCACCATAAGCGAGGGTCCTGGTACTCCTGCCTGCCCGATACTCCCGAGCGTCGCAGTGAGCAGAATAGCCGCTATCTGAGCCGGGCCAAGGTCGATGCCGAACAACTGGGCAAAGAAGACAGCAGCGAGCGCATAGTAGATGGCATTGCCGTCCATGTTTATCGTTGCGCCGAGCGGCAGGACGAACGAAGTGGTTGCCGGCGAAATGCCGAGTTCCTCCTCACAAACTCTCATGTTGACTGGTAGGGTCGCCATACTTGAACTGGTCGAGGCGGCGACCATCTGCACTTTCGCCATGGTCTTGATGAAACGCCATGGCGAGAAATCACTGAGCATCTTTATGAGAAGAGGATAGACTCCGAATGTTTGAATGGTAAGAGCAACGACGTAGACAGCGAAGAGGAGCGCAAGACGCCCAAGTATCTCCCAGCCGAAGGTACCAACCGCGTCGGCCATGAGTCCGAAAACGCCGATCGGAGCAAGGAGCATTACTTTCATGATCATCCAGATGAGGATGTCGGTACCGCTCGAAACGAGCGTTGTGAGAGGCTCTCTTTTCTGTGGGGGGAGCGCCGAAAGTCCGAAGCCGAAGAAGAGACAGAAGAAAAGCACCTGGAGAATATTGCCTCCCGAAAGTGCTGCAAAAGGGTTCGGCGGAATGAAGCCATAGATCGTTTCCCAGAAACCGGGGACCTCTCCTTTATCGGCATACTCATCCGAGAAGAGTGAACGGATGCTTTCGGTCTCGATACCGGTGCCCGGCTCGAAGAGGATCCCTAAGAAGAGCCCCAATGAAACGGCGGCAGATGTCGTGCCGAGATAGTAGGCGAAAGTTCCGATGCCGATCTTCCCTGCCTTGCCAGTATTGCCGATACTCGCGGCGCCGGTGATGATCGAAAGCGCCACAAGAGGCACCACGAGCATCTTGATGAGGCTGATGAAAAGTATTCCCAGCGGCTGCAGTGCTGCAGCATGTCTGCCGAGAAGTGTTCCCGCCCCGACGCCCGCAATCATCCCAACGAGTATCCAGCCGCCGAGACCGATGCGTGCGACCTTTTTTAGTGACATACCGCCTCTTTTGTCATAACGATTCATCGTGTGCCGACTTTTTTCAAAAGTCAATGGCACGCCGACATGTCAGGTTGACAAAGGAGGCACTTTACGATAACGTTGGACTGCTAAAACGAGGTGCCGGTGCCGTACAATCATAGCCAGAGGATCAGGCCATTGTCTTCTGAACATTCCTCTTCTCGTCGGAGGTTAGCGGGGGCCGCTTTTCTTCTCGTGACAGCGTTTGCCGTTGCCTATTGCCTTGTCTTGCCTAGTAATGACGAACCCGAAACAAGTGCCGATCTCGCGTGGTCGCAAAACCCGGACGCTTCTTATTTCGGCTATGCAACCCTCAACCCCGACGAGAAGGCTTCGTCCGACTATGCCGAGGGGTGGATACTTCCCTACAAAGGCTTCGAAGATTCCCTCCTTGCCATCAGCGGTGTTACCTTGCCGATGGCCCTCGAGATAACCAACGCAATCCGTGACCACATTGACTTTGCGAAGATATACGCTGGTGAGTCGCTCAAGGTGAAATTCTCGCCCGATCGGCGGAGTGTCGTGGAATTCATCTACAGCCCCAACTTCGCCACCTTCCACACACTTACCCGCGATCGGCTTACCGGGAAACTTCGCTACCATTACAGCCGCCTCCCTACCGAAACACGCCACCGCATCATCAGCGGTACGCTCGAAGGGACGCTCAACGCATCGCTTGCCAAACGTGCCGACGTCTCGACATGGATACGGCAGGCTGTCAACAATGCCCTCGAAGGGATGATTTCTTTTGCTACTGATGCTCGGAATGGCGACGAATTTCGTATCCTCGTCGCAGAAGAATTCCATTTCGGGCGTCGCTTGCCCGGCGGAAAAGTGCTCTACGCCGCCTACCGTGGAAAGGTGGCGGGATTCCGTGAGGCATTTTGGTATGAGGACCCCGAACCCGACTCGGCATTCAATGCTCACTATACTACTGACGGCAAGGCACTTGTCTCGAGTGGGATGCGCGTGCCGGTTGATCGTATCCGTGTGACCTCGCCCTTTGGCTTTCGTCTCCATCCCATCACCGGTCGTCGCCAGATGCACACCGGCGTTGACTACGCCGGCGCCATTGGCGACCCCGTCTATGCCGTGACGACCGGAACCGTCACCTTCGCTGGAACGGACGGCCCCTCTGGTCTCAAAATAGTCCTGCGCCACCTCGATGGCACGCTTACTTATTATCTCCACCTCTCTGCCATCGGTGTCCGTGTCGGCCAATCGGTCAAGACGGGCCAGATCATCGGCCGGATCGGAAGCACAGGACTCAGCAATGGTCCGCACCTTCACTTTGGAGTCTTCGACAAGAAGCAGGGATGGGTGAACCCCCTCCGCGTCAAGATGATCGCTGCCCCAACCCTTTCGGGAGAGCGAAGTGAACGTTTCAAAAACCAAATGCGAGAAATTCGAGGACTTCTCGAGAAAGTTCCGTAAGATAGTTAGGGTCACCTAAAGATTTTTTGATTACTGTGAAAAAAATTAGGTTGACAAAACTTCGATGGGCGCTATAGTAGCAGAAGAGTTAGAGATAACGGGGAATACGCCGATGGTGCGGGTTTATCTTGACTACAATGCCACGACTCCAATTCGCCCTGAGGTTCGAGACGCTATACTTCCGTTCCTCGGTGATCTCTTTGGTAACCCTTCTTCCCGCTATCTCGAAGGGCGACAAGTAAAGGCAAAAGTGGAAGAAGCCCGTGCACAGGTTGCCGCTGCCATCGGCACCGAGCCAGAACGAATTGTCTTCAACTCCGGTGCGACCGAAGGGAACGTGACAGTGCTCCGCGGATACCACCTCAACTATAAGGAGAAACGGCAACGGAACCACATCATTGTGAGCGCCGTCGAGCATCCTTCCATTTATAACACCGTCAAGAAGATGGCGTTGGAAGGTTATGAAGTCACCTTCGTACCGGTGGACAGTAGGGGAAATCTCGACCTCGAGTTTCTCCGCTCAGCCATCAAAGAGACCACCGGTCTCATTTCGGTGATGACAGTCAACAACGAGACTGGTATCATCTATCCCGTCAAAGAGGTTTCGCAGATTGCCCGCGAGAAAGGTGTCCTCTTTCACACTGATGCGGTGCAGGCGGTTGGTAAAATGCCCTTCGATGTAAAGGAGATTGGTGCCGACTTCGTCACGATGTCCGGTCATAAGATCTACGCTCCCAAGGGCATTGGTGCGCTCTATGTCAAAAAAGGTATCCGTCTCGAACCTCTTCTTACCGGTGGCCATCAAGAAAACGACCGGCGTGCTGGTACGGAAAATGTTCCCGGCATTATTGCAATGGGTACTGCATTGGCGCTCGCAGTACGAGAAATGGAAGACGATCGCAAGCGAATAGGGGCAATACGCGATGCGTTCGAACAACAGGTGCTGGCTACAATACCTTACACCTGCTCTCATGGGGCCGAAAACCGCATCTACACGACAAGCAACATCTCATTTCAGTTTGTTGAAGGGGAAGCGGTACAACTCAAACTCGACTACCACGGTATCGCCGTCTCGACCGGCTCGGCCTGCTCCTCTGGTACCCTCGATCCGAGCCATGTCATCATGGCGCTTTGCAACGGCAATGAGGAGGAGGCTCACTCGAGTGTTCGCTTCAGTTTCGGAAAGTATTCGCGAATGGAAGATGTCCCTTTCATTGTGGAGAAACTCTCCGAGGTCGTTAGTCAACTGCGGAGTTTTTCTCCCTTGTACGATGCCTTTACGACATCACAACGATAGGCGAGGTTTCCTATGGAGTACACCGAAAAGGTCATGGACCATTTCATGAATCCACGGAACGTGGGAAAGATCGAGAATGCCGACGCAGTAGCTGAAGTCGGTAACCCGGCATGTGGAGACGTTATCAAGATGTACCTGAAGATCTCGAACGGTGTTATCGAGGACATCAAATTTCAGACGTTCGGGTGTGGAGCAGCGATCGCCGTGAGTTCCAAAACAACGGAGATGGTTAAAGGGAAAACTCTCAAAGAGGCACTCGAACTTACCAGAGATCAGGTTGCTGCTGAACTCGGTGGACTTCCCGCCATTAAGATGCACTGTTCGAACCTCGCGGCAGATGCGCTTCACCAAGCAGTCAAAACCTACCTGAAAGAACATGGTCTCTCCTGACGCCCCCCGCGTCGCCATCATCACGTTCGGGTGCAAAGTCAATTTCTTCGAAAGCGAACAGTTGGCTGCCTCTCTCGGAAGTTACCGGATGGTTGGACAGAGCGAAGAGGCAGACATATACATCATAAATGGCTGTACTGTTACCGCTGCGGCGGATGCTCAGGTACGCTCTATGGCGCGCCGTCTTGCCCGGCACGGTGCAACGGTCATAGTAACCGGTTGTTATGCACGTGTCGAAGACCGCCATCGTGCCACAGATGGTGCTATCAAGTATCTTTCCGATATTGGTGCTGTCGCCGCTGCGTTGGGGGGAAGAGTGGATGATTCTTTCGTTGTTTGGCGCGCCAGACCGGTCCTCAAGATAGAAGATGGATGTGTCGGCTCTTGTGCATACTGTACTATTCCCCTTGTGCGAGGCTCTTCGATTCGAAGCACTGACCCTGCCATCATAGAGAAGCATCTTCACCGCCTTGCAGCCGCCGGCTACCGTGAGGTCGTCCTCACTGGTATTCATGTCGGCAAGTATGGATTCGATCGGCCCGACGGTGTCACCCTCGCCGACATCGTCGAGATGGCATACGAAATCATCGGGCGGGTGCGACTTTCCTCCATCGAACCAGATGAGATTGACGATCGTCTCCTTACGCTGGCAGCCGCCGGGAAGATACTGCCCCACTGGCACATTCCTCTTCAGTCTGGTAGTAACCCTATCCTCCGTGCCATGCGCCGCTCGTACGACACCGCTCTTTTTGCCGAAAAGATCAACGCAATCTATGCCGCATACCCTGAACAGCCGGCAGTTGGTACCGACATAATCGTTGGATTCCCCGGTGAAACAGAGGATGACTTCGAAGACACCTGTGTCCTTGTCTCGTCACTTCCTCTCACCTATGGTCATATTTTTCCTTTCTCGCCGCGCCGTGGTACGGAAGCGTGGGAGATGCACCACCGCTTTCCCGTCCCTTTCGCGGTCAAGAAAAGGCGTGCACGCTTCCTCAGAGAGGTGTGTGCAGCAAAGAAACGTTCATTTCAGAATGCCCAGGTAGGGCGTACGATGGCAATGATACTCGAAAAGCAACTGGGTACTACCTCTTTCGAAGGAACCACCGACACCTACTTCCAACTTCCTTATCGGGGGAGAGGCGCAGTGAGAGACCTGAAAAAGGTGGTCATAAAGAAAGAGGGTTCTCTCTTTTATGCGGAAGAGGTTGAAAGAGCGCTCTGAAATAGTGTGCTATCCAAGGCATACTTGTTCGGAAGTCGTCAGGGGCCAATTCGAAGACAATGGTGTCAACTGCCATGTGCCGAAGCATCCCAACGACGGCAGCAAAGTTTATCTTTCCTTCCCCGATCGGCCAGTGGCGATCGTCAATACCATCGTTGTCGTGGAGGTGCATGTGGATGATACGTGAACCGAGATGGTTACCGAAGTCAGTAAAAGGACGGTGCGCAAAGCAGTGTACGTGTCCCACATCGAGACAGAATTTGAGAGAAGGCACTCTCGTAATCATAGCGTCGAAAAGAGAGAAGTCACGCTCGTAGGTATTTTCCCACACCAGGGTCACTCCATACCTATCGGCATAGTTTTCCAAGTGCTCGAGACGATCGAGAAAGCGGGATGTCCACCTGGGGCGGGTATCCTCCCCAAGGTAAGAAGGAATGGTCGTATGGATCACCGCGCGGGAGGCCCCGATTCGGTGGCAAAAAACAATTCCTTCGAGGAGAGTCTGCTCGGAGTAATCCGCTATCCACCGATCGAAACATCCCAGATTGAGGCCGTAAAAGGGAAGATGCACCGTTTTCTCGTAGGAAGCAAGCAGCGATGAGATTTTTTCATATTCAGTGACAGTGAGTCTTCGGAGAAGCATCGGATCGTTGAGGGTTACCTCGACACCGAAAAGAGTGTCGTAACTATGGTGATGTTCGAGAGACTCCTCTCCTTTCAACAAATCGGACAACTTTTCGAAAACAAGGAATCGCATAGGTGCTCTCGTAGTTAAAAAAATCGAGGCGACTATAGCGACCGTGCTTCTTCTTGTCAAAAGAAAAGCGTAGCCACTGTTTCGATCTTCTTTCCCATAGTCCTCTGCGACGTCGTCCGCGAGGTTTTGGCTGTGGGAACCTGCTGTTGCCTTTTATTTTTGTTCCCGGTAGTATGCCTTCGTTGGACGCACCAAGGGAGGCTCTTATGGTCTTTCGCAGTTTTGGCTCTGACAACCATGCCGGTGTTCATCCGGCGGTTCTCGCTGCTCTTGCTCGGGTCAATGAAGGGGATGTCCCCGCCTATGGGCACGATGATTATACCCACTCTGTTGCCGAACGAGTTGCTCATCTCTTCGGCTCGGAAGCGCAGTGCTTTTTCCTCTTTACGGGGACTGCCGCGAATGTGCTCGCTATCCGCGCTGCATGCCGTCCTTGTCAGGCGGTGATTTGTGCTGAGACCGCCCACATCAATACCGACGAATGCGGCGCTCCCGAACAGGTCGCAGGTATCAAATTACTTACTGTGCCCACTCCGGATGGCAAACTGACCCCAGCACTCATCGCCCGGCGGCTCGGTGGCCGCGGCGACGAGCACCGCGTCCAGCCCCGTTTGGTCTCGGTTTCTCAAGCAACCGAATTGGGTACGTGCTACACCCCTGACGAACTGCGTGCCATCGCTGACTTCTGTCACGAACATGGCATGGTACTCCATCTTGACGGAGCGCGCCTTGCCAATGCAGCAGTGTTTCTCAGCACATCGCTCGGCGAAGCGGCGGCGGGAGCCGATCTCATCTCTTTCGGCGGCACGAAAAACGGTCTAATGGCGGCGGAAGCGCTTGTCGTGACGAACCCTGCCTGCATCGGCGATATTCTCTTTCTCCGCAAACAGTCCATGCAACTCGCCTCGAAGATGCGCTATCTCGCGGCGCAATTCGACGCCTATCTCGACGGCGACCTCTGGCTAATGAATGCCCGGCACGCCAACGCCATGGCTCGGCTCCTCTCACAAGAAATCGCACGATTTCCCGGCTTCAAAATCGCGTGGCCAACCCAATCGAACGGCGTCTTCGTGAAGATGTCCGCCAACCTCGTCGAAGTGTTGCGGAACGAATACTTTTTCTACCTGTGGGATGAAACAATCCCCATTGCTCGCCTGATGTGTCATTTCAATACTACCGAAGAAGATGTAAGAGGACTGCTTGCCGCCGTCGATCGTCTTACCGGCGCCAAAACTCGCGGGTGAAAAGTACGAGAACCGTATATATTTCGAGACGTCCTGCCATCATTGCGAACGAGATCCACCAGAGAACATATGCCGGGAACTGGGCATAGTTCGACGTCGGTCCCACAAGTGCAAGTCCGGGACCGATATTGCCGACTGTTGCGAGGGCGGTGGTTAGGGAGGTCGCAAGATCGAAATTGGCGCTGGCAACCACCAGCGTTGTGACAAGCACAAAAAATACGTAGAGGGAAAAGAAACCGGTGACGCTGTAGATAAACTCCTTCCGTACTGGGCACCCGCCAATAGTAAGGGTAAAAACTCCCCGCGGATGGAGGAGATACTTCACTTCGTTGAAAGCGAGTTTGAGAAGCGCCACGAGACGAATCACCTTGATTCCGCCTCCAGTCGATCCGGCACATCCGCCCACGAACATGAGGAAGAAAAGAATAGTCTGTGCAAAAAAAGGCCAGCGGGTAAAATCGTCGGAGGAAAAGCCGGTGGTTGTAAGGATCGAAACAACCTGAAACAGGCCGGACCTAACCGCTGTACCAGCGTCCTTGTATGTCCCGTTCCCCCACAGCGTTACTGTGGTAAACAGCGTGCCGAGTATAATGAGAACAAGGTATATCCGGAATTCGCTCGAGCGTAAAATCTCGCGAAAGCGACGTTGAAGGAAAAGGTAGAATAAGGTAAAATTCGTTCCTCCAATCACCATAAAGAGAATCACTACCCACTCCACATACGCGGAGCGATAGAAGGAGATCGAGGCGTTTTTTGTCGAGAAACCACCGGTTGAAATTGTCGAGAACGTATGCGTAACCGCATCATAGAGATCGAGACCGCCCACCATGAGAAGAGAAATCTCCGTCACCGTGAATCCGAGGTAGAGCATCCAGAGCAGTTTCGCTGTCTGACCAATGCGTGGTACTAGTTTATCGACGGTAGGTCCCGGTGCTTCCGCCTCGAGTAGTTGCATACCTCCAATACCGAGGAGCGGGATGATGGCAACGGTAAGTACGACAATCCCCATTCCGCCGAGCCACTGGGTAAGCGATCTCCAGAATAGTATTGAACGAGGGAGGGACTCGATATCGGTAAGTATCGTTGCACCGGTTGTCGAGAATCCAGACATCGTCTCGAAGAAAGCATGGGTGAACGAAGGGATAGAACCAGTAAGCCAAAAAGGCATCGCGCCCACCATGGAGACGAGAAACCAACTGAGAGTCACTGCAAGAAAACCATCGCGTGGCATCAGATCGTGCCGGCGAAGCATTGCGATACGGCGGCGTCCCCACACATAGAGGCTCGTTAACAGGAGAAGAGTGCTGCCCATAACAACCGCGAAGACGACCGCCTCGTGTGTTTCTCGATAGAAAAGTGCAACGCATATTGGCAGTAACATGAATGAAACAACGATCCCGAGAATCGCTGTGAGTATGGTGACTACCGCCGAGGTGTTCATGACGCGTTAGTAAAGAGCATCTCCACTTGCGGAATGGAGGCCCTCTTGGCAATGACAATAACGGTGTCCCCTGCATGGATGGTGAGTCCGCCGTGAGGGATAATGTCCTTCCCCTCTCGAATCACTGCTACCAAGATAGTGTCTGGGGGCAAGCCGACATGCATAACCATCTTTCCAACCACCGGCGTAGCAGGGGCAACCATTAGTTCGAGCACCTCGGCAGCGCCATCGAAGATACTGTACATTGCCTTTACGGTGCCCCGCCTCAAATATCTCAAGATGGCATCCACCGACCCCGTTTTCGGGCTGATGGTTGAATCTATATCGAGCCGGGAAGCGACCTTGAGGTAATTGGCGCTGTTCACCAGAACAATCGAGCGAGAAATACCGAGCGTCCTAGCGTAGACGGCTGTAAGGATATTGAGTTCCTGATTGCCAGTCGTCGCAATGAGGAGGTCATATCTGTCGAGACGTTCGTGCTGAAGGAGTGATTCGTCAGAGATGTCTCCGCAGAGCACGAGTGCCTCGGGATGTCCCGAGGAAAAGGCCTTGCACTTTTCATAGTTGCTTTCGACGATGGTAACACTTATCCCTCGTTTGAGGAGGTATTTCGCCACCTGAGAACCGACCTTTCCTGCTCCGACGAGAAGTACCCGCTCGATCCGGGTGCGACGACGGCCGGTCTTGGCAAAAAGTTTCTGGAGAGTCTCCTCGGTAGCGGCGAGATAGATGCGGTCGTTTTCACGGATAGTGGTGTTACCGGTAGGAATAAGAATCTCGTCGTCACGCAGAATACTTGCAACCAGAAAAGGTTCTGGTATTTCTTTACGCAACTGGGCGAGCTTACGATTACGGAAAAAAGACTTGCGGTCAACGAGAGTATTCCAAACTTGCACGTCGGTTCCTTCGAAACGAAGAACATCGCTCACTGCTCCGCGCGTTACCGTGTCGAGGATCTGGCGCGCTGCCTCAATCTCTGGTGTCACCACGAAATCGGCACCGAGAAAAGC
>Ga0129299_1001339_pt1 | contig 16487 bp, 12 predicted proteins | sample ConPoolayeCmetaG_FD_94477 | JGI IMG/M metagenome (GOLD analysis project Ga0129299, IMG submission 94477) | Hot spring microbial mat communities from California, USA to study Microbial Dark Matter (Phase II) - Cone Pool mat layer C metaG ... | reverse complement strand
TGACTATCCCGCCTATTATCACCACCAGCGCCCTCACTTGGCGCTGGGCATGCGTACCCCTGCTCAGGCCTTCGCGGAGTCGCATTTGATATGACACATTGCGTTACCCAGCGGCACAGCATTATCGGGGTAGGGGGATCCGTCGGTGCGGGTTGCCAGTGCACGCCCATAAGCCGGGTCGGCTGTGTCATATAACCCCACCAAAATAGAATAGTCCCCCGCCGGCAGGTCTGCAGGCAGGTTGAGAAGATGGCTGTCCTCTATTTGGCAGTCTGCCCGCCACAGTGAGGTGGGATAATCTCCGTTCACAGGCGGTCCGTCGCCTTGAGCGAGGGGACGTCTATCTGTCCCGACCAGATGGACAAATACTGTCCAGTTGACAGAGGTGTCTGTCAACCTTTCCCAGTAAAGTGTGATTGGCACAGTGTCTCCCGCCCGGTAGCTCCCGCTGATCGGTCTTGCCCACAGACGAGCAAATCCACCAAAGTCGGCCTGTTGGGGGACATCTTCCGGGATAACCTCTGTACAGCCGGCAAAGTCGCGCGGGTAGGCAACTCCCGCTTCGACAATGACGTCCCCGTTGAGCGGCTGGCCGTCAGGGCCATTACCCCGTAAGACAATGTAAAGCTCTGGCTGCCACAACCCGACCCCTATGGCAACACGAACAATGGTTGGGGCTGTGAACTCCTCTCTCAGCCGGATAGAGTATGAGTCGCGGATGATTACTCCCGGTTGCATCAGTGTTGTGGGGAGTGCTCCTGCTCCGGGGTAGCTGTCTATCTTGCCAATCTCCTCGTATCCCCGCCCCAGTGCATGCAAATATAGGCTGTAGTTTTGTTCCAACGGCCTGTTGGCCCGCCAGTACAGCGTGATGGGGACACGACCGCCTGCTTGAACTGCCACGTCGTATGTCTCGACGGCCACCAGTTCCAGCCCTCCGAACTCTACCCCTACCGGCGTTGCGGTGGCAGGAATCTCTGAGACAGAGGGCGGCAGGGCATAGGTCGGCGCAATATAGCGGAAGGGTGCAATAGCGGCGACCACCAATAAGGGAATGGCAACTATGCCCAGCCCTGCCGTTCGCCACAGCAGGCGTGGTGGCAGCCAGTTCAGCAAGCCGTATGCCATCAGCCCGCTGATTGCGCCAATGACGGGGAACATCAGCCGGCCCTGCGAGGCATAGGTGATGGTTGTCCAGCGCAACACGCCAGCAAAAGTGATGGCTACCTGCAGAGCCATCAGGGCAGGTAACAGCAGATCGTTCCATGCTCTGCGCCGGATCACCTGGATTACCCACCAGATCAGCCCTGCGACTGCCAGCCATGAGATCACCGCATAGAAGAGATAGGCCTCCTGATCCGCGAGAATATCCACCGCGCCAAACAATGCCCAGTAGCTGACCCAGAAGCCGTACCATTCCCGCCGCAGTTCCCAAAGCCCGATCTGACGTCCTCCTACGATGGCAACATGAGTATTTGTGCCCAGTAGCTCTTGGTACAAGATCAGGTTGCGGGCATACCACCAACCTGCCAGGACTAACCATGCCGCTGTCAGACCCAGTCCTGTCAGTAGTACCTGCTTCCATTGCCGCGTTTTGAGTGCATGGATCAGCAGTGCCAGCCCTATCGCAGGCACAAGTGTCAGTCCACTGATCTTAGTGATCGTAGCCAGCGCCGTTACCACAGCCAGCGTGAGAGACCGACGAGCGGTCAGCCCTTCCTTGACGATCTTTGTGATCAGCACAAGCAGCCATGTACCCAGCATCACCATCAGATTGTCGTTGTTGACCGACCCGGTGATGAACAGAAACATCGGATTGAAGGCAACCAGTGCCATACCCAGCAGGGCTATCCGCTTGTCCTCAGGCCAGATCATTCGAATCAGATGGTAGGTCAGTGCCACTGTGCCTGTACCCAGTGCCACGCTGAAAAACCGGATCAGGTGCATTGCCAGTGCCGTGCCGCGCCACGGGAAGGCCTCAGCCTGGGTATGGATGACCATGTTTTTGTTGTCAGGGTCAAGGGGAATGCCCAATTTCGCATGAGGGTTACGCCAGCGGATGGTCTGGAGGTCGCTGGTATCAATCCAAGAAGTCAATGCCGCGCTAAGCAGGTAGTACAGGGGAGGCTGACTGCCTTCCTGTTCCCACAGTGTTTCAACGCCAGGTTGCTGTACGGGGAGTGTTCCGGTCGTGGCAATGTGTTGCACGACAGGATAGTGAGAGATCTCGTCGGAGGCTTCAAACAGGGGAGTCACTAGGCTATAGGTTGTTCCTAGTACGATAAACAACACAAGTATCACGACAGCACCGGTATGCTCGCGGAGCATCTTCTTCATGGTGATTATTCGTTTACCCGAATCTGTGTCAGCAAGATGAAGTCATCAACCAGCCGCCCATCTGGGGTGACCAACTGTAACCGGTTGATTGATCCTGTTTCGTCAATCCAATACACAACGATCTGCATGTCGTACACGCCGCTTGGAGCATCCTCGACAATGGAGAGGACGTAGGTGTCCTCAATGATCTCATCCGGCCTCCAAGCAGTTGTTGGAAGGGCGCCATCAAGCGGCCAGCTATCCTTCTGGGCGGTGCGGGTTTGGTTGCCAAGTACTTGGACAGAGACAGTGTAATTTCGGGTCATTGGGCGCAGGCCGCGCCAGTACAGCTTCAGGGTGACTGTGTCGCCGGGGGCAACTGTTCGCCTGTCCAGTTGGTAACCGGCAAGTTCCATCTCGTTTTGAAAGTTAAATGAGACTGGATTAGGCAGGCCTTCTTGGTTCTCACGCGGTAACAGGTTGATATGACCCAGCAGGACGCTGTCATTCCCGTCTGGCAGGGTCATACGCTGGCAGGCAGGGCAGGTGCTATAGTCATATAGGCCAACCCAAACGGATAGCTCCTCTGGTGCGTAAGCCGACTCCCTTATCAACACAGCATATGTGTCGGACCAACGACGGCCTGCTTCTAGGTCGCGTGTTGCAATCAGACCTACGCCGGGGTAAGTATCCCGCTGTCCGGCTAGCAGTTCTGCACTGTCTTGCAAATGGACGAACACGCTCCAGTTCCGGTCCATCGGTGCAAGGCTTTCCCAATATAGGGTGACCCACACCAGCTCACCTGGCCGGGCTTCATCTGTGTGGAGTTCATAACCAAGGAGACGCATAGTCGGTCTGTCCGACCCCGGAGGGATGAAATCATAGACTTCCTCAGTTGCTGGGGGGGAGACGATCGGCGGGGGCGGCATATAGCGCGGCGCAATCCAAGAGAACGGTGCTACAGCCGTCAGACCGCCCATGAACCCTGCTACAATGCCGACCACCCATTTACCTATCCGCTCCGGCAACCATCCACCCAGCCCTGCCATGAACCACAGCCCCAGCACGCTGATGGCGGCAAAGACCAGTCTGCCCTGCGAAGACCATGTTGTTGTGGCCCATCGGATCAGCGGCACAACTACGCCCGGTATCCAGATCAGTGTCAGGAGCGCCGGGAACCACGCTGTGAGGTTCGCCTTATCCTGCCTTGCTTTTTGGATCAGCACGATCAGTGTTCCAATGACGCTTATGACCGCCAGCGTGTTCAGAATATCATAAGCCCAGCCCGGCATGGGAATGTTGACTCCGCCAAAAAGCCCCCAGTAACTCTGCATGAAGCCGACTCGCTCGCCCCATAGCTGAAGCAAGGAAGCGGGCCGTGCCCGTTGCCCAAGGATAGCGATGAAGGCGTTCCATCCAAGGGGGTCGCCGTATAGCCGCCAATTACGGAGATACCACCAGCCGGCAATGCCAGCCGCCAGCCCAATGATCACGGGGCCTTCTATGAAGAAAGTCTGCCAGCGCCGTTGTCTCCACGCGGCATAGGCCATTGTCAGTCCGGCCAGACCGAATAATCCCAGTGTGCTTTCTTTGGTCAGTGCGGCCAGCCCTAAGATAATTCCCAAGACGACGGACCAGCGCCATGTGGGACGTTTGGCATCGGCCTCACGGACAAGCCGCAGCATAGCCCAGATGGCCATTGCCGAGAGAAGTATTGCCAGGTTATCGTTGTTGATTGCGCCGCTGATGAATGCAAACATTGGCGTGAAAGCCACGGCTGTCGCGCCTGCCAGTGCCAGCCAGCGTTTTTCGGGGAAGACCTCGATCCCGATGCGGTATGTAAAATAAATGGAGGCTGTGCCCATCAGTACCGACATCAGGCGCACCAGATGAACGGCCAGTGTTGTACCATGCCAAGGCCAGCGTTCACGGGCGGCATGGTGCACCACAAGGTTGTTGTTGCCGTCCGGCGTGGTGATCCCGTTGTCTACATGAGGGTTAGGCCGCAGTACCTCCCCTACATCTGAGGTATCAATCCAGAAGGTCAGAGCCGCGCCAAGGTAATAGTAGAGAGGGGGCTGACTGCCCTCCTGTCTCCATGGGCCGGGGTTGGCCGGGTCCTGAACAGGCAGGCCATTTCCATCGGCGAGGGTCTTGACCATGGGGTAGTGCCACAGCTCATCGGACATTTCGAAGAGGGGGGTGGTTATGCTGTACAGACCTGCCAATATGGCAAAGGCCGCCAGTAACGCGATCAGGAGATGTTGCTCAGTCAACCAGGTCTTGAAGATTTTCATCAGTGCTGATTATAAGTGCCCGATGGGATACTGACCAAAGTTTGTCCTGAGAGGAGATAGGCCTCTACTGAAGGCCGTTCCCCCTCCGGAGCAGGTCATAGTAGAAGTCAAGAGTTTGCCGGGCGATATTCTCCCAGCTAAAGAGTTGTGCGGCTTGAATAGCCGCCTGTTCAAGTTGTTTGCGGCGGTCATGATCGTACCACAGTTGTTTGATGGCCTCAGCAAGAGCTTTAGGGTCGCCGGCAGTGACTGTTTCGACCACGCCGTCAAGCTCAGGGGCGCAGGTTTGCGGATAAGTAGTCACAATCGCCCGCCCGTGTGCCAGCGCCGCCATTAACGTCCCGCGCCGCAATGAGACGCCATCCAGATAGGGGAGGGCGGTCAGATCGCTGGCATAGAAATAAGCGCTGACTTGCGTATCATCTACGAATCCTGTCCAGTGGACCCGATCATTCAGTTGATGCTGTTCAATAGCGGTGTCTACCCGCTTGCCATATTCAAGATTGGTGGGATCACTGGCTCCAGCTCTCCCGCCAATCATGACAAGGTGTGCTGGTATGCCTTGCTCAACCAGATGGGACAACGCTTCGATCAGTACTAGTCCCCCCTTGCTCTCGTTCAGAAAGCCAAAATAGCTGATCAGTAGATCATCCGGATGGACGTTCAGCGCGGCGCGTTGCGCTGTGCGATCATGCATAGAAGGGGGTTCTGCTCTGACGTTACTGCCAATCGGAATCCAGCGTACACAGGGGATGTGCCATTCATCACGCAGAGTGGATTCATCGGCGCGGTCAGTGGCTATTACGCCCTCTGCGTCACGAGCCAGTTTCTTGACTACCCATTGGCGCAGGGAGCCGGCTTTTGGAAAAAGGTACGGCACACGCAGGTCATGGAAAGTTACCACTACAGGGAGATCAGTGATCCGTGCAGGGAGCCAGTGAATAGACGCATGCATGGCGTAGGCCGCTGTCTGAAATTGGATGTTGATGATGTCTAGGCGGTTCTCTCCAGCCCACTTCCGTATCTGAGGAATAGTCCTCCAGCCCCATCTCTGGCCTACCGCCGCCGTCACGAAAGGAGGGGAGGAGCCTGAGGCAGGACGAGCTTCATGCCTTGTAAACACAAACACCTGATGGCCTAGGGCTGTCATAGCCCGCGCTATTTCACTTGTGAAAGCTCCTACGCCGCCCTGCATGGGGGGGTATTCACCGGTTACAAATCCAACCCGCACCCTCTATCCTCTCAGCCCTGAACGGAGCACCTGCCAGTAAGTATGTACACGTTCCCGTCGCATCGCGCGTTTGTGGCCGGCTAGACCTTTAGCCGCCTCTAAAAGGAGTTGCCAGGCATAGTTCATCAGCAGAAAAATCCGCAGGGCGAATCCGGCTGTGGCCCCGTGATGTTTGCGGAAATAGCGTATCTTGCTGGTCTGAAAGTAAATATGGCGCTGGGCTGTTACCTGTTCACTGCTTCTGCCTCCATAGTGAACGATCTGGACCTGAGGGAAGTACACGATCTGCCATCCTGCTGATCTGATCCGGCGTTGCCAGTCTAGTTCCTCTGAGTACATGAAGAAACCTTCATCAAACCCGCCTACCTGCTCAATCACCTCCCGGCGGACGAGCATGGCGGCGCCGGTTACCCAGTCCACTTCGGCGATCTGGTTGTCAGGATGGTCGCGCATGAAGTAACTGTCGAGTATCCGGCGGGGAGCGTAGGGCTGAAGCCACGTGCTTTCAAAAAAAGCAGTCCACAGAGTAGGAAAGCGCCGCCGTGATGACTGGATACTCATATCCTCGTTGAGAAGTTGAGGGCCAAGCACGCCAACCTGCGGATGAGATTCCATGAAACTCATCATCTCGGAGAGTGCTTCACCTAAGAGTTTTGTGTCTGGGTTGAGCAACAATACATATCGGCCTGTGCTGACCTTGATACCCATGTTGTTGCCTTTGGAGAAGCCCACGTTGTGCCCTGCCTCGATGAGACGGATCCATGGGAATTGGTCGTGCACCATCTGTGGGGTGCCATCTGAGGAAGCCGAGTCTACAACGATAACTTCGGGGCGACTCTCACATTGGCTGGCCTGAATGGACTCAAGGCAAGCCTGTAACAGATCGCGTACATTCCAGCTAACGATCACAATTGAGAGGTCAGGCATCTTACTCCCAGCCAAACAGCACCTTTGCATTGCTTGTGGTCTGGCTGGCTACTGCTTGCACTTCTAGGTCGCGTATCTCAGCCAGCTTCTGTGCCACATAGCATACATAGGCCGGTTCGTTCCGCTCGCCCCGATGGGGGTGCGGGGATAGGAAGGGTGCATCAGTCTCAAGCAGAATGTGATCCAAGGGGACGCTGGCCGCCACATGCCGTAGCCGGTCTGCCCCTTTATATGTAATCGGGCCGGTGAATCCAATATAAAAACCCATTTCCAGCGCGGACTGCGCATCCTCCCAAGACCCAGAAAAGGAATGTAGAACGCCGGAACGGCTTTGTAACTCAGGGGGGAGGCTCTGGCTGACCCATTCAGACAGCAGGTCGAGGATATCCTCGCCGGCCTCACGGTTATGCAGGATCACAGGCAGATGTAGTTCGGCGGCTAGGGCAAGCTGACGTCCAAGCCACAGATGCTGGAGATCAGCCGGGGTCCTGTCACGGTAGTAGTCTAGGCCGATCTCGCCAATCGCGACCACTTTGGGATGCTGGGCCAGTCCATGCAGTTGTTGGATGAGGCTGTCCAACGATTCCGTATCCGGGGGTATATCGTTGGGATGAATGCCAACAGCGGCATAGACCGGTGGATAGCGTTCAGCCAGCGCAACTGCACGGCGGCTGGCTGGCAGATCAATACCAGGCACTACAATGTGTGTCACGCCTGCCTGAAGTGCCCGCTGGATGACCTCCTCTCGGTCGCTGTCAAAGTGGTCGAAATCGAGGTGGCAGTGGGTGTCAATCAGCATGTAGAACTTAGTTTCTCAGCCCAGCCCTGCGATCTTGAGGCCGTCGGCAATGATGGCATCCACCTTATCTTCATAGGTCGTCTCGCAGTACACGCGGATCAGCGGCTCAGTGCCGGAGAAACGAATCAAAAGCCAGCCGCCGTCCTCCATACCAAAACGATAGCCGTCCAGCGTGTTGATACCTGTCGTCTTGATGCCGGCAATCGTCGCCGGGCGGGCGGCTTCAACCTGTGCCCGGACGCGGTCACGTTGTTCCATGCTGGCGAGTGCAGTGTCCACACGCTTATAGTAGTGCGGGCCAACCTTGCTATACAGGTAGTCAATGAGCTGGGATGGTTTCATGTTCTTCTTGACCATGAAGTCAAGCAGGTACAGGCCAGCCAAGATGCCGTCGCGCTCTGGCACATTGCCCCGAAAGGCAAACCCGCCGCTCTCTTCTCCGCCGATCATCGCATTTGTCTCAAGCATCTTGGGTGCAACAAACTTGAAACCTACCCCTGTTTCATACACGGGTATATCATAGAGCGCACCCAGCTTGTTGAGCATCGTGGTTGTTGAGATGGTCTTAACGATGGCTCCTCGTTCACCTCGTACTTCCAGCAGATACAGCGCCAGCAGGGCGTACATCTGGAGCTGGTTAATGAAGACCCCCTTCTCTGTTCCTGCCCCAACACGATCAGCGTCGCCATCTGTGATGATACATACATCTGCGCCTAGCTCGACAGTCTTCTTTAGCCCTACGTCCACGTTGGGCGGAATTGGCTCTGGACGCTTCATCTCTGGGAAGATGGGGTTACGGACGTTGTGTATCTCGGTGATAGTCGTGCTTCCCCCCTCTAAGAGACGCGGAAACCAGCCGATGCCGTTGCCCCACATGGGTTCAACCACAATCTTAAGGCCGGCCTCTTTAATCGGCTGTATATCAATTAAGTCTTTCAGATGTTCAATATAAGAGGGAGCAGGGTCAAAGTAGGTCACCAAGCCCTTGCTGATGGCCGTATCAAGCGGCATCCTTTTGACACCTGATATGTCAGGAATGAGAGACTCGATCTGTTTGAGGCCGTCCGGATCAACAGCCCCGCCATTCTCGTCACGGACTTTAAAGCCATTGTCTGTTGGCGGGTTATGGCTGGCTGTAATGTTGATCGCCCCTGCCGCTTTCTGATGGACAACGGCGTAAGCGATCACGGGGGTTGGCGTGGCCTCTTGTGTCAGCCATACATGGATGCCGTTAGCGGCCAGCACTTCAGCCGCGGCGGCGGCGAAATGTTCCGAGCTGAAGCGGCGGTCATAACCGATAACAGCTCCCTTCTCGATGCCGCCATGTTTTGCCAAGTAGGTAGCAAAACCCTGAGCGCAACGACGGACGTTGTCAAAGGTGTAATCCTCGGCGATCTGGCCGCGCCAGCCGTCTGTTCCAAATTTAATGACACTCACTTTTTCCATTCTCCCTCACTGAGACGCTTGAGATCAGCTTCGACCATCATCTCGATTAATTCCTCAAAGGAGACCTTTGGCTCCCACCCTAGGCGTTCTTTTGCTTTGCTGGCGTCGCCCACGAGTAGATCAACTTCTGCCGGGCGCATGAAGCGGGGGTCTTGGGCGACATAGTCATGCCAGTCCAAACCCACTACACCAAAAGCTACCTCACATAACCGCTGGACGGAATGCGTCTTACCAGTGGCAATCACATAATCATCCGGTTCATCTTGCTGAAGCATCATCCACATGGCGCGCACATAATCACCGGCAAAGCCCCAGTCCCGTTGGGCATCAAGGTTGCCCAAGAGGATTTTATCAGCCAGGCCGAGCTTGATGCGTGCCACCCCGTCTGTAACCTTGCGGGTCACAAACTCAAGGCCCCGACGAGGTGATTCGTGGTTGAACAGGATACCGCTACAAGCGTGTAACCCATAGCTTTCACGATAGTTGACTGTGATCCAGTGCCCATACACCTTGGCGACACCATAGGGACTGCGCGGGTAGAAGGGGGTCGTCTCTTTTTGGGGGGTCTCGCGTACTTTGCCGAACATCTCTGAGCTGGATGCCTGATAAAAACGTATCTTGGGGTTGACCATACGAATGGCATCAAGCAAGCGGGTAACCCCTAGAGCGGTCACCTCACCGGTGAAGACGGCCTGTGCCCATGAAGTCTGAACAAAACTCTGGGCGGCTAGATTATACACTTCGTCTGGACGATGAGTATCAAGTACCTGCAACAGCGACGTTTCATCAAGCAGATCGCCCGAAACGAGGGTGATTTTGTCTTGGATGTGCCCGATCCGCTCGAAGTTAACGGTACTACTGCGGCGTACCAAGCCGATTACCTCATAGCCGCGCTCAAGCAAGAACTCAGCCAGATAAGAGCCGTCTTGGCCTGTGATGCCGGTAATGAGTGCTTTGGGCATAGCCGTGATCTCCTTGGTATCCCTCAGCCCTGAAAGGAATGCCGAGGGGCTTTTTAGCCGGAAGAGACGCCCAGACGGGTACGCCAGTCGGTCAAGACATCTGCTAGAGACTGCTCGAAAGTATAAGTGGGTTGCCAGCCTGTGATGGCTTTCACCTTATCTGCGTTGCAGATGATGACGGGCACCTCGACCGGGCGCAGGCGGGCAGGGTCAACCCGGACCTCGATGGCCGCCGTGCTCAGATTCAGGAGGATGTCTAACAGCTCCTGAATGCTGTGGTCCTCTCCACTGCCAATGTTATACACGTCGCCCGGCTCCCCGTGACTGAGAACCAGCCGGTAGGCACGTACCATATCCCGCACATCTGTGAAGTCGCGGCGTGCTTCAAGGTTTCCGACATAAACAATCGGCTCTTGCTCTCCCTTTTCAATGGCCGCGATCTGGCTGGCGAAGGCTGGTGCAACGAAGAGCTTGCTCTGCCCCGGCCCGATTTGGTTGAAGGGACGGACACGGATAGCCGCAACATCGTGGCTCAGGTAGTATTGCAAGCCCATCAGGTCCTGAGTCACTTTACTGACGCTGTACGGGCTGGATGGACGCAAGGGCTGGTCTTCATCAATTGGCACTTCAGAAGGGAGTACTAACCCGTATTCCTCTCCTGAGCCGACCACCAGTATGCGGGCATCAAGGTCAAGCTTGACCATAGCGTGCAGGATGTTCAGTTGGGAATGGATGTTGTTGCTAAGTGTCCGCCATGGATTCTCGAACGACTCTGGCACAAAGGTCTGGGCCGCTAGATGATAAATCTGATCGGGCCGGCTTTCCCTGAGTAACTTGGAAACAGCTTCTTCATCATTCAAGTCAACCTGATGCAACTGAATGCCAAGGGCCGCTATATCAGCGTGTTGCTCAGGGGGAAAGATGCTTACGCCAATAACTGTAGTGTCTGATTGCTCAAGCAAATGGCGGGCTAGATGCCCACCCACAAACCCGCCAATGCCGGTGATCAGTGCCTTCAATGGTCTCTCTCACGTCTTCTTGTGCTACTCTGAGGCTGGCCGAAGTATACCGTATGGCATACGACACGGCAATTGCACAGGACCGACACAAAAAAGGGCCGCCTTATTGGGCGGTCCTGCCAGATGTATATGCTGTTGGAGTCTGCTTACGTCCCTTCCTGCCACTGGCTGAGGTAGGCGGCCTGCTCTGGTGTGAGTGTATCTATTTTGATACCCATCGCTTCCAGTTTCAGACGGGCAATCTCCATGTCGAGTTCTTCTGGCAGTGTGTAAACTGTGTTCTGTAGTTCGCCGGCATGGGAACGCATATATTCTGCGCCCAGGGCCTGATTGGCGAAGCTCATATCCATCACACTCGCGGGATGTCCCTCAGCGGCGGCCAAGTTGACCAGCCGCCCTTCACCCAGCACGTTGATACGCTTGCCGCTCTTGAGGGTATATTGCTCAACAAAGGGGCGGACTAGTTCCGGTTCACCTATGGAAGCCTCCCTGAGGGCCTTCAGGTTAATTTCGACGTTGAAGTGCCCCGAGTTGCAGACGATGGCGCCGTCTTTCATGGCTTCCATATCATCTAGATCGATCACGTTAATATCGCCTGTCGCGGTGATGAAAATATCGCCCTGAGGCGCAGCTTCAGCCATCGGCATGACACGGTAGCCGTCCATGACAGCTTCCAACGCCTTGAGAGGGTCAACTTCCGTCACAATCACGTTGGCGCCATGTCCCTTAGCCCGCATGGCGATCCCTCGACTGCACCAGCCGTAGCCTGCCACAACGACTACTTTGCCAGCCAGCAGGATATTGGTTGCCCGGATAATGCCATCCAATGTGCTTTGACCCGTGCCATAACGGTTGTCAAAAAGATGCTTGGTCATTGAGTCGTTGACTGCCAGTACCGGGAACTTAAGAGCGCCTTCTTTTGCCATTGCTCTCAGCCGGATCACGCCGGTAGTGGTCTCTTCTGTCCCACCGATGACGTTGGGGATCAGCTCAGTGTGGCTTTTGTGTAGCTCACTGACGAGATCAGCTCCGTCATCCATTGTGATGTGAGGTTTGTGAGCCAGTGCCGCCTCAATATGTTGGTAGTAGGTTCTGTCATCCTCGCCCTTAATGGCATAGACTGGAATCTCGTAGTGCACAACGAGGCTGGCCGCTACATCGTCTTGGGTGCTGAGAGGATTTGAGGCTGTCAGAACCACATCTGCTCCGCCTAGTTGCAGTGTGTGGGCCAGGTTAGCTGTCTCTGCCGTAATGTGCAGACAGGCCGATATGCGTAAGCCATCCAGCGGACGCTCCTTGCGAAACCGCTCGCGAATAAGGCGTAAAACGGGCATCTCTTTGGCCGCCCACTCAATTTTGTAGCGCCCGCCCTCCGCAAGGCTGGGGTCTTTGATGTCGTGTTCAATAGTCATGTGTACTCCCCGCGAAAGTGTTGGTCTGTGTCTCAATCGAGCCGATTATACCGTGTGCATTCGCCCTGTCTAGCGGCGGCTGGCGGCCCCTTCAATGAAGTTACACCCCACTTTGTAGCCGAGCTTACGATAGATTTTGATGGCAGGCTCGTTATCCTGCCGCACGTTTAACACGATAGGATCAAACCCATCATCCAGCAATGCTTGGGTAACGGCGTGACTTACAAGGCTGCCTAATCCCTGTCGGCGCTCTTTGGGGTGAACAACTACGTTACCAACCGCCGCGATATTCGCCCGTCGTGCAACGAGGTGTACCCCCGCCAGCGCAATCAGCCTGCCTCTCTGATAAATCCCACGATAATATCCCGTCTGCACCATCTCTGGGCTGAAGGCGATATCGCGGATGTCACGTTTGTCATTGGTAGCGGCTTCAGCGATCAGGGCAGTCACGTCGGCAAGGTGATCCCCATCGAGCGGGGTAGGAAGGGGCATTGACTGGGCAGGCTCGAAAGGCACGAAAGTTTCGAGTGTGACAAGCATCCGGTACATCTGTTGCGAATGTTCGATAGAATAAAACGTGCTCAGAACCTCTTCTATGGCAGGTTGGATACTGAAGAAAACCCTGTCCGGCCCTATGCCATGCATAAGCAACGCGCTGATAGCCTTTGTCTCACCCATCAGGAATAGTACTGTGGGATCAAGGCCATTGTAGATAAGCGCCAGCCCCTCGATTATGCCAGTCTGTGATGCTCCTATCCAGATAGCATGTTGGGAATAAGGCGGTTCTAGATCACCCAACGCATAGGCCGCGTAGGCTGAATTAGTCATCAGATAGGTGCGGATCTGCTCCTCGTCTATCAATTGCGAGATAGCATACAGACCCATCATGCGTCAATCTGCTAACATGGAGTCAAGTAAACCGCCGTCGTCAAAATGCTGGCGGAAGCGCTCTATGAACTCGCGGCGCGTGTAGTAGTGGTTCTGAGTGCCCACCTGCTCAAGAACGTAAGTGGCGGCCAATGCCCCCACGCATCCACTGATTTCCCACGGCCACCCGCAGGCTAGCCCTTTCAGAAGGCCTCCGCGGAAGCCGTCGCCTACTCCCGTTGGGTCTTTGATGTCTTTGGCTGGCACTATTGGGATATGAATAATCTGGCCCTGCGTGAAGATGTCCGTTCCCTCTTCACCGCGTGTGACAACCAGAGTGTCTACCCTGTTTAGGATGTCTTGGTGGCTCAGGCCGGTTTTTTTGCCAAGCGCGGCGTACTCGTAGTCATTGACGATCAGAATATGAGCGCCATCTACCCCTTCTGCCAGTTCTTCACCGCCGACACGTGCTACTTGCTGGCTGGGGTCATACATGTAGGGAATGCCAAGGGATTTGCATTCATTGACGTAGTTGCGCATGGCAATAGGGTCATTGGGTGAAATAACGACCAAGTCAGCCTTACCGTCTACGGCTTCCCTTAGGCTGAGATCACGGGCCCGTGCCATTGCACCTGTATAAAATGAGGCGATCTGGTTGTTACAACAGTCAGTGCTGACGAAGAATGAGGCTGTAAAGAGATCGGAGTGAATCCGTGTACCGCTGGTGTCCACACCGGCCTGCTCTAGGAAGAGCCGATACTCATCAAAATCCTGGCCGGCAGTACCTACTACAATGGGACGTTCCCCAAGCAATGCCAATGTATAGGCGATGTTTGGCGCGACTCCGCCCCGATGGCGGCTCAGGTTATCTACCAGAAAACTGACACTGATATGATCTAGATTCTCGGCAATAAGCATCTCCTTGAACTCGCCGGGATATGTCATGATGTAGTCAAAAGCAATCGAGCCAGTGATGACTATCTTCATGGTGGTTTATCCTAAGTCATTTTGACTCATCAGCTCGGCCAAGTAACGGCATGGAACATCTCTGTTTCCACACCGGCGACAGGCCAAGTCGATCGCGTAGCATGATCAGGAAGGCTTGTAACCCGTCCTTGATAGTAATCTTCTTACCCTCTTTATAGGTGCGGGGACGATAGCTGATGGGTACTTCAACAATTGGGATGCCGGCTAGCAGAAGTTTATCGGGCAATTCAAAATCGAGGTCAAAGCCAGAGCCAACCAGATTGAGCGCCTTGAGTACATCTGAGCGTACCATTTTGGTAGCTGTGGCGGCATCAGTGAGATGACCGCCAAACAGCAGGTTCATGACGGCTGTGACCGCACGTACCCCTGCGTATGCATGGGCGTACTTGTAGATCGCCCGCCCCCCCAACGTTCGGCTACCAAACACTGCGACTGCCCCCTTCTCTGCTTCTGAAACCAACAGACGATGGTCTTGGGGATCATATTCAAGGTCGGCGTCTTGTATCACCGCATAATCGCCTGTCAAGTGTTCGATGGCAGTGCGGATGCTGGTTCCTTTGCCCATGTTGCGCGGCTGGTAGATGATGCGTGTATTAGGGTAGTTGACGGTTTGCAGTAACTCACGGGTTCCGTCAGTCGAGCAGTTGTCAACTACAATGATCTCTTTTTCCCACCCATCAATGGTGACAGCCTGTACGCGCTCTAGGACGGTTAGGATGGTGTCACGTTCATTGTAGGCGCAGATGATGACAGAAAGCTTCATGCTCTACCCGAAATTAGACGGCTTAAACCGGCGGCAAGTATACCCGTCCCTTTCCTAAGATGCCATAGGCTTGTCTCTGTTATGCAAGGGTCAGGTTCTGGGTCTTGATAAAGTCGTAGAAGGTCCCGATGATGTATTCCAGTTGGGCCTGTTTCAGCCCCGGATAGACGCCCACGAAAAATGTGCCTTGCATGACCAGATCAGCTACCGGCAGGTTCCCAATCACGCGATGAGGGATGCCCTGATAGCCGGGCTGTTTCAGAACATTACCTGCAAAAAGCAGTCGTGTTTCGATCAGACGTTCTTCCAAGAAGCGCTGTAGCATGTTGCGTCCAAAGGGAGCAGTAGGCCGCACGGTCAGCGGAAAAGCAAACCAGCTTGGGTTGGCCTTCGGACTCCACGTTGGCAGGATAAAAAACTCCTCCAGCGGCTTCAACCCCTCGTAAAGCACCTGAAAGTTGCGTCTGCGGGCCGCCACGAATTCAGGTAGCTTGTCCATTTGGGCCACGCCCACTGCGGCAAGAGGGTCTGTGATCTTCAGGTTGTAGCCGATCTCGGTGAACAAATAGCGATGATCATAGTGGATGCCATCCATACTTGGCACTGCCCAGTCGAAGCGTTTGCCGCAACGTCCATTGGGCGGGTTGACGTAGCCGCACCAGCAGTCGCGTCCCCAATCGCGGATGGTGCGGGCGATCTTAGCCAGACGGCGGCTGTTGGTATAGACTGCTCCCCCTTCGCCCATTGTGATGTGATGGGCTGGATAAAAACTGCTTGTCCCTAAGTGACCAAATGTGCCGGTTGGCTTTCCGTCGTAGGTACTGCCTAACGCATCGCAATTGTCTTCGATGACATACAGGTCGTGCGCTTGCGCAAAGTCCATCAGGGTATCCATCTCAACGGGGTTGCCCAGCGTATGGGTTATAAACAAGGCCCGCGTTCGAGGCGAGAGAGCCGCCTCAAGCTGATTAACGTCCAAGTTGTAGTTGCCTATCTGGCTGTCAACGAGGACAGGGACTAGCCCATTCTGGATGATCGGCGCCAGAGTAGTCGGGAAGGCAACCGCCGTTGTGATCACCTCGTCGCCGCGCTGGAGTGGCCGGCTGTGTAGCTGACGAGAGCAAAGTGTGGCCATAGCGACAAGGTTAGCCGATGAGCCGGAATTGACGGGGATGACCTCCCGCACTCCCAGAAAGTTGCCCAGCTTGCGTTCAAATATCTCGGCATAGCGCCCCGCAGTAAGCCAGAACTCCAGCACCGAGTCGGTCATATAACGAAGTTCCTGATCATCGAAGACACGGCCTGCGTACTGCACACGGGTACGTCCGCGCTCCCAGCGGCGCGGCTCGTGGACTAGCCGGTAGTATTCGCTTACTTTATCCAGTATCTCACTTTTCAACTTCTCAACGGGGGATTGAGAGGTAGAAGGTATCGGGGGTGTGATCTTTTCCGGTGTGTAGG
>Ga0129299_1001338_pt1 | contig 16489 bp, 11 predicted proteins | sample ConPoolayeCmetaG_FD_94477 | JGI IMG/M metagenome (GOLD analysis project Ga0129299, IMG submission 94477) | Hot spring microbial mat communities from California, USA to study Microbial Dark Matter (Phase II) - Cone Pool mat layer C metaG ... | reverse complement strand
TCCTTATGGCGAGGATGCGGAAATTGATTCCCATGCGCATCATTGCCAGAAGTTCGCGGAAGATGAAGGTTTCAGTCAGATTCGGAAAACGTTCGACGACGAACAGGATGCAGGGGTCGAAAATCCTGCGGGAGGAAACGCCGTCCTGCCGTTCGGCTTGCGGTTGCGGAACCAGCCGCGGCGTATCCGGACGTCTGACTCGTTTCCTGTGCCTGTCCAACTGCGCAAGCTCGGAGTGAAGGGCCTCGATCCGCCGGATCGCAGTCCTGATGTCGAAACGCGCGGCAGCGGTTTGTGCGGCGCGCAGCCCGATTCTGCGTCGCAGATCGGAGTCTTTGACAAGTCTATGAGTCGCCAGCGCCATCGCGCTGACGTCGCCAGGCGTGACAAGCAGGCCGTCCACCCCATCGGTGATGATCTCCGCAGGGCCGCCGGACCTTGCCGCGACGACCGCGGCGCCGGCCGCCATGGCTTCCACCACGGCGCGGCCGAAAGGCTCGTTGTCGGCCGGGTGGAGCAGCACGTCAATCGAACGGAAAAAGGGCCATGGATTGTCCCTTGCGCCGATCAGATGAACGCGGCCGGCAAAGGCATTCGCGGACGCCAGGGAGCGTATGCGCTTTTCCGAGGGAAGGTCTTCTCTGAACAGCGGGCCTCCCATGATGGCAAAATGGACATCCGGGATGGCCCGCGCGAGTTGCGCTGCGACTGCGAGGAAAAGGTCGTGTCTTTTCCATGCGGCCATGTGCGCGGCCATGCCAACAATCGCGGCCTCTGCGGGTATATTCAACTCGGTCCGCAGCGTCGGAGCGGCATGAATGTTTCGCTCTTCAATTTCAATGCCATTATGGATGACCTCAATTTTGGATGAGGGAGCGCCCTGTGCGATGAGGGAATCGGCCACGGCGCCTGAGACAGCTAGAATTCTGTCGGAAAGATGTCCCAGAAACACCGCAAGCGGGCCGAGCCTCGCCATGTCCCGGCAGTGCCATACCGCGGGGACTCCTTCGAGGCGCGCGGCGGCGGAGGCGTAAAGATGAGCCGTTGTGCTGTTTGAATGCACCACGTCTATACAGCGTTCCCTTATGATTCTTCTCAAATGCGCGGTCCCGCGGCCCCACGCGATGAGATCCGCGGCGAGGCGCAGAACGTTCGCGGTTTTGACATGCCTGCGCATCGGCGCGATTTCCACAGGGATGCCCTCAGCTCCGAACACATCCCGCAGCGGACCGGGCTCCGGCAGGACCGCAAACGGCTCGAATCTCCGCCGGTCGAGATGCTTCAGGCATTCGATCATGCTCTGTTCGGCTCCGCCTCTCTGTACGGCATGATTCACCCACAGAATGCGGATGCGATCGTTCCTGGACCCATGCGGATTCATGCGGTGTGGGTGGTATTGCCGGCGAGCCAGTCAACGCTTCGACCGATCACTTCGCGCTTCCATGAGAGAGAATAGAAGCTGTGCGTTGCGCCCTGGACTGTGTGAAAACATGCGCTGATGCGGCGGCGTTCACAGAATCTTGCGTAGTGGATACCTGAAATGTCTCTTTCCGGGTCGCAGGAGCCGTATATGAAAAGAATGCGGCCGCTGAACGACGAAAAGCGCTGAAGCATCTCTGCTTCCCATGCCTTCTCAGCACTGTCAGGGCTCTCCGAGGCGAGAATCGCCTTGCGGACCATGCGCGTGTTGACCTGTCCGCGAAGGATTTTACGCCAGGAGTCGGCAGCGGCCAGTTTTCTGATGTAGGTTCTCAGCGCCGCAAGTCCCTTTCTGAGGCGCGCAGCGGGGGGGCGAAGCCCGCCCATGGCCTCGGCCGACCAGAGAACGAGGTCCCTTATTTCCGGTTTCATCGCGGCCGCGCATATGGCTGCTTTGCACCCCGAGCATATGCCGATGAGAGCGATTCTTCGGAATCCTTTTTCTGCAGCCAGGGATATTGCCGCCACAGCATCGTCCGTCATGGATCGAATGGAGGCGTCCTCCGTTCGTCCTCCGCTGTCGCCGCGGCCGCGGAAGTCGAAGCGCAATGACGCCCAGCCGCGGTCTGCCAGCGAGCGGGCGGTGTCATAAAATATCCTGTGCGGCCCAGTCCTGTCGCCTGCCCATCCGTGAAGAAAAATTGCAAGGTTCGGGGAAGGAGATGGCGGGTCTGTGAACATTCCGCGTATCACATCCCCTTTACACATCCATTCAACGTGCCTGTCCATTTTCAGCCTGGATTTTGCGATTGGCGCGGGTACGCCATATGCGAGGCGCACCTCTGTGCATACCGCGCCTGCCCATTCGACTCGCACCGTGCCTGAACGCCGCGTTCTTACGACAGATTGCGCGCTCCGGTCATTTCTCAAACACAGGGTGTCGGTTCAGTTCTCAATGCTTCACGATGTCCCGCGGTTGCTGCGGCCATTGCCGGTCCAGCCAGGATGTTGTCTCGGTTATGACCGTTCCGATATCGCACAGGCCGACCAGATTCCAGAAAGGCTGCGTGTAAACATTTCGAAGCAGGCAGCTTCTTTCTTCGGCTGCCAGGCGCTTCTGTATTGCCTCCGCCCGCTGCGACGGTCCTGAAGCGGCGCCTATTTCGAGCACCAGAACAGAACGGGTGGCTGGCGCCGGCCCGGACAGGATGTCGGTCTGGAGGAGTTCGCGATACAAGGCTGGAACGATCGGGTATCCGTCAAAATCCACCTCCTCGCCTCTCTCCAGGGAATCGAAAAGATCGCGTCTGGAAACGCGGGCCCTGCCCGTTGTCATCATGTCGCGCGCAAGTTTCTTTCGCAATTCCTGCTCCAGATATTCTCTGCCGTTCACGACCGGTTCCCACAGCGCGAGGCCGTCCACCCCGCCGCTTCTGCAGGCCGCCAGCCACGATATGGCCGAACCAAGTCTGAGGCCGAGGAGCACCAGGGGCCTTTCCGCCACGGCCTTTCGGCTGTGCGCCATTGCCCGTTCCATGTCGCAGACCCATACGCCGATGCTTCCGTCCCTGAAAGTTCCGTCGCTTTCGCCGCATCCTGTGAGATCGAGCCGCAGCACATGCCAGCCGCCGGCCGCAAGAGCCCTGGCAGTCTCCACGAAGGGACGGTGGGATGATTTCCGCTCCTCGAAGCATGGAGGGCAGAGAATCACGCCGCCGCGCGGCGTTTCGAGGGGCGAATATTCCATTCCGAAAAGCGCATAACCCCGGCCGCCTGTCAGGACTGCGGGACTCTCCGTCCACGTGATGGCATTTCCCATGGCCGCAAATTCCCGGTCATGACGGCTGCTGTTTTGACCTGACGAACTCCGCGAGGGCCTCGATGGTGCGGAAGTTATTCACGTCGAACTCCTGATCCTCGACCTTGATGCCGAATTCCTCCTCAAGGCCGACGACCAGTTCCAGCAGGCTGACCGAATCAACGCCGTAATCGTCAACGAGGGATTTGCCAGCGTCAATGGAGTCTGGATCAATCTTCATGAAGAGTCTGCGGACAACCATTTTTTTGAGCCGTGATTCAAGTTTTTCTTCCGTCATTCGAACCTCCTCCCGTGCGCGTCACACCAGCGGCAATTCGGTCACCGATGAGAGCGGCGGAAACTGCAGGCGCTTCCACCGCGCCTCGGAGTCAGGCGGGCCTTTCTCCCGCTCGAACATATGGCGCCATTTCCTCTTGAAGAGAAGCCCGTGCCGGACCACGACGGCAGGATTGTGGACTTCCGGGGTTCCACCTGTCGTGACGCTTTCCATGTGGTACATCTCGGCGGCCGGCTCGTACACGGTCTTGAGCCCCTTTTCACGCAGGCGGTAGCACAGATCGAAATCCTCGAACTGAACCGGATTGAACTCCTCGTCAAAGCCTCCAGCCTGCACGACCGGCTGTCTGCGGGCCATGAGGCAGGCGCTGATCAGGCATTGCGTTTCCCGCCTCGAACAGAACCGGGGGTCGTCCCTGGGCTCGCCTCTTCCGATGAACTGGACACGGCCTGTTCTGGATATGCCCACTCCCGCGCACTGGATGGGATGGGGAGGGAACGGATAGACAAGTTTGGGGCCGACCATGCATATGTCCGGACTGGAAAGCAGAGTGTCCAGAAGGATCTCTATCCACCTGCGGGTTCGCACAGCCACGTCGTTGTCCACGAAAATCAGAACATCCCCCGATGCCCGGTCGATCGCCTGATTCCGGGCGGTGGAACACCCTTCGGGACGGCTGTTGAAGACGAGCGTGGTCCTGACGTTCGCCCGCTCGGCTGTTCCCGCGAAATTCTCCAGCCATTCCCTTGTTCCGTCGGTGGATGCGTTGTCAACCACGATCAGTTCCAGCGGCCTGCAGGAACTGTGCAGGATTGTCGGAAGGCACAGCCGTGTGATTTCCAGTTTGTTTCGAGTCAGAACCACGATGGAAACCGGGCATTTCACGGCATCTTCACCAGTTCCCTCGCCGCGGATGCGATTCTGTGGGCGTCGGGTATGGCCGCGTTTTCGAGGATCGGGCTTGCTGAAAGAGGAACATCCGGGGTCGCGACCCTGAGAATCGGAGCGTTGAGATAATCGTGGGCCGCCTCGAACACGCGCGCCGCCACTTCCGCGCCGACCCCGCATGTCCGGCAGGCTTCCTGCGCCACGAGCAGGCGCCCTGTGCGCTTCACCGATTCCACGATGGTCTCCACGTCAATGGGCGCGAGGGATCTCAGGTCAATTACCTCAGCCGAGATTCCTTCCTGCCGCATGATGGCGGCCGCGTCGGCTGCCTGGCGCGTCATCCACGACCACGCGACGATGGTCAGGTCCCGGCCCCGGACGATGCGCCGGGCCCTGCCGATGGGTTCCGGTCTTGCTTGCCTGATGCTCGGAACGATTCCTTTGATATTGTAGAGCATCTTGTGTTCGATGAAGAGGACCGGATTGTCATCCCTGATGGCTGAGATCAGAAGGCTTCCTGCGTCAGCGGGCGAGGACGGCGCCACGACCTTGAGGCCCGGCACGTGGACGAACCACGCCTCAAGGCTCTGGGAATGCGTGGGGCCGTAACAGCGGCCACCTCCGGCCACCGCCCGGACGACCAGCGGGCAGCGCGCCTGGCGGCCGAACACGTATCTCAGCTTTGCCGCCATGTTGACGATGGGGTCCATGGCGAGTGTGATGAAATCCATGAACATGATCTCGACAACCGGCCGCATGCCCAGCATTGCGGCGCCGACCGCCGCTCCCACGAAGCTGAGTTCCGAGATGGGGGTGTTGATCACCCGGCGGGGTCCGAACCGGTCCAGCAGGGTGCGTGTCACGCCGAATGCTCCTCCGTAGCGTCCGATGTCCTCGCCCATGAGTATTACCGATGTGTCGCGCCGCATTTCCTCCGCGAGCGCTTCACGCAACGCTTCGGTGTAGCTGATGGTTTTCATACCGGCTTTTGCGAGCGGCCTTCAAACGGCATGTGCGGGGCGCAAGAGTCGCCGATTTGTATCCATACTGCAACAGTCTCGCGACAAGGCGGATGCCCCGCTGCGGCCAATTCCCGGCGTCTTGTCCAGCCGGGCCGCTTTTGAAAAGAATCCGGGTTCATGCGAATAATCCCTCGCTCAGGGTTCGAGGATCGGGATCCGGGCTTGTCCTGGCGAAACGGATCGCTTCCGCCACGATGCGTGCGGCCTCTTTCCTGATTCCTGCGGAAATGCTCCTGTCCATGTATCCGTTGGCCATCAGCCATTTCTCAAAGCGCAAAATGGGGTCGCGCTGCTGCCACGCCGCCTCTTCTTCCCTCGTCCGGTACACGCGGGGATCGCCGCGCGAGTGGCCTGAAAGGCGGTATGTCTTGCACTCAAGCAGTTCGGGACCGGCGCCGTTTCTGACGCGGAAGCAGGCCTGCAGAACGGCCTCTCTCACAGCCAGGACATCATTTCCATCCACGATGGCGCCCTTCATTCCGTATGACTCCGCGCGCTGGGCGATATGTGGCACAGAGACGGTTTCCGAAACCGGAGACGACATTGCGTACAGGTTGTTTTCGCAGAGGTATACGACTGGCAGCTTCCAGAGCGAGGCCATGTTGAGGGATTCGTGAAACGTCCCCTGGCTTGCGGCGCCATCGCCGAAGAAGCACAGGACGACGGAACGACGATCCCGCAGTTTGAGGGCGAGCGCTGCGCCGGTCGCAATGGCAAGGCCGCTTCCCGTTATGCCGCTTGATCCGAGGAAACCGAGCCTGAAATCTGCCATGATCTGGCTTCCACCGCGCCCCCGCGAATAACCCGTGCTCTTTCCGTAGAGTTCAGCCATGATCCTGCGCGGGTCCGCTCCTCTTGCGATGAAATGTCCATGGCCGCGGTGCGTGCTTGTTATGTAATCGTCCTTTTCAAGGGCGGAGCATGCGCCGACAGCCACCGCTTCCTGGCCGCTGGATGGATGCGTGGTGCCTCTGATCAGTCCGCGGGCGAAAAGCTCCTCGACCGCGGTTTCAAACCGGCGGATGACGAGCATGGTCCTGTAATAACCGATCAACGTTCTGCGGTCCGGCTGTTTCATGAGGGTTTCCCGAGCAGAATGGAGACGGCTGAGCCGCCGTCATCGAAACTGTTCACCAGGGCGCGGGCGCCGGCCGGCGCCTTCGCGGTTCCGCTCACAATCGGGAGAGGGGGAGCGCCGAGTTGCCGCTCGAGGTTGAGAGCGGGAGGAACGATCCCTTCGCCGAGGCATTCGATCGCCGCGGCAACCTGCAGCGGACCCTCGGCTCCGAATGTCTCGCCAAACAGGGGCTTAAGGCTTGTCATACTGAGGCCCGGCATCCTTTCTGCAAGCGCAGCGACAGCTTTCCATTCTGCTTCGTCGCGGAGGGAGGTTCCGTTTGCCGAGGCCACGAGCATGTCCGGCGTTGCGCCGCCTGACGCAAGCGCCGATTCCATGGCTCTACATATGGCATTTTCCGCTGGGGAGCGCTCCTGTCGCCTGTTCATGGAGGCGAGTCCGGCTCCGAGCACATCCGCGAGGGGGCGCGCTCCGCGGCGGCGCGCCCTCGCGCCTTCCTCGAGCACAAGAACGACGCACGCTTCTCCGGGGTTAAATCCGTCCCGCGCGGCGTCGAACGGTTTGCAGGGATTCGAAGAGACGAGTTTTTCCGCCTGGAGGCCTGCGACAAGCATTTCCGTCAGCGAATCAACTCCGCCGGCCAACGCCATGTCGAGGCGGCCAGTGCGGATGAGATCAAAGGCGCTGAGGATTGCCGCAGCTCCAGAAATTCCGCCGGCCGCAAAATTCACGTGCCAGCCGGTCAGCCCGTACTCCATTGCGAGGAGGCTGATTGTTGTGTTCGAGTAAGCGTGGGGGAAAAGTATAGGTTTCACGAATCTCGGGCCCTTGGCCAGGAGATCCTCGAAGAAAAGCGCCATGGTCTGATGGTTCCCGAAGGCCGTGCCGAGGAATAGCCCGGCCTCGGCCTTCTGAACGTCTTCGCGGGACAGATTGGCGTCCTCAAGCGCCAGGCTCATTCCTGCGAACGCCAGTTGCGATGTTCTGTCGAGATAGCCCTTTTCCGTTTCAATGTACTCCCTGATGTCGAAGTTCCGGACCAGGCCGGCGGGCAGACGCAGCCCGGCGTCTGCCGTGAGCGGGGCAGGCTTCCGCAGCGCTTCGCGCAATGCTTCCCTTCCCGCGCCGGCAGCGCAGATGATCCCGACGCCGGTGACGACAGCCTTTCTATCCTTCATCGGTTCCGCTTCTTCCCGACATTTGTCATCTCCACGCGCCCTTGAAAATCAACGCGGTGTTGCAGCCTCCTATGCCGGCCGAGTTGGAAAGAACAAGCCTGACGTCCGCCTTTATGGCAGTGTTGGTCACGTAGTCGAGGTCGCATTCCGGATCCGGATGTTCGTAGTTGATGGTGGGCGGTATTATGCCGTCGCGAAGAGTGAGCAGGGATGCGATGGCCTCGACGCTCCCTGCCGCTCCCATCATGTGCCCGAGAGATGACTTTATCGAGGTTATGGGTATGCGGCGGGCATGTTCCCCGAAAACAGCCTTGATTGCCTGCGTTTCGGTGACGTCGTTGGACTTGGTGCCGGTGCCGTGCGCGTTGATGTGGTCTATGTCCGAAGGGTTGATGCCGGCGTCGAGGAGTGCGGCTCTCATTACGGCAGCGGTTCCTGCGCCTTCCTTTGCGGGGGCTGTCATATGAAAGGCATTGTTGTTCATTCCGTAACCCAGCAACTCAGCGTAGATGTGCGCGCCCCTTGCCCTGGCGAACTCCATCTCCTCCACGGCCAGCACGCCGGATCCTTCGCTGAAGATCGTTCCGTCCCTCCTCAGATCGAACGGCCTGACCGCGTCGCGCGACATGGTGCGGAGCACGCTGAGGCCGGCCCATGCGAATGGCGATAGCGCGTCATATCCTCCGGCGATGACGGATCTTGCGCGCCCCGCCCGGATGAGGTCGGCTGCTTGCGCTATTGCAGACGCCCCGGACGCGCATGACAGGGAAATTACCAGTCTCGGCCCCCGGAAATTCCAAACCTGGGCCACACGGTCCGCGGCAATCTGGAACGACAGTTCAGGGAAGGTTCCGCCATTGCCGTCTTTTCTGCCAAGGGCCCAGGCCATGAAGTCTGAGGCGGCGCCGACGCCTCCGAAATTGGTGGCCAGAACCACGCCCGTTCCCTGCATGCCGGCAAGAGCGGCGTCATGGACAGCCTCCCTCGCCGCGGCCATTACGAATCGCGATGCCCAATCTTCGGGAGGAGGGCCCAGATCTGAGGGCCATTGAAAGTCGGTTATCTCGCCGGCTCTGGCGAATTGGAAGTCCGAGACAGGGAATCTGGATATGGCCCTGAAGAAGCTGCGGCCTTCGCACACCGACTTCCAGAAGGATGCGACCGAGCAGCCCGCCGGCGATACCACTCCCATGCCTGTGACCACGATTCTCATTGTTCTTGCTCGCCTTTCACATTCGCAGTCCCCCGTCCACGCAGAGAACTTCTCCTGTAATATACGAGGCGTTGTCGGATGCAAGGAATACCACAACAGACGCGACTTCTTCCGGCCTGCCGAAACGCGCAAGCGGAATGCGGCCGGCGGCCGTCCTGCGTTTTGCGTCGGGCATGACGGAAAGCATGTCGGTTTCTATATAGCCCGGAGCCACCGCATTGACCGTGATGCCGTATGAGGCAAGTTCTCTCGCGGCGGTCTTGGTGAGCCCGAGAAGGCCGGCCTTCGCGGCTGAGTATCCCGCTCGCATCACTTCGCCCATCAGACCCGCGTCGGAAGAGATGTTGACCACTCTGCCCCAGCGATTCTTCATCATGCCGCGCGCCGCGGCCTTGATGCAGAGGAAAGCGCCGGTGAGATTGGTCTGTAGCATCTCGCGCCAGTCGTCGTCCCTGGTGAATACCGTGAACCCATCCCGGGCCGATCCTGCGTTGTTGACCAGAATGTCAATCGGACCCAGCGCGGCTGCGGCCTCCTCAACCATGCGCCGCGCATCCTCGGCCAGCCGGACATCCGCCTTCACAACACAGGCTTTTCTGCCGCGGCTTCTTATGCCCTCAGCGGTCCGCGAGGCAAGGGAGTCGGATGCAAGGTAGGTGACAGCCACGTCGGCGCCAGCTTCGGCCAGCGCAAGCGCGATCGCCCTCCCGATTCCACGCGAGCCTCCGGTCACAAGCGCGACTTTTCCGTCGAGGTTCATCCCGGCTTTTCCGTTTGAGAAATGGCCGTAGTGCATGAAATGTTACGCCCCGCATCTGCCCTGGTCATGCCAGTCGCAGAACAACCGTTCATTGGCCGCGCTTTTTCCGGGCAAACGCGGCCACCATTTCTTCTGTGACAATTTCCGCTTTGTTCTCCTCCCTTACAAGGGCAAGATCAACCCCTTTCTCGCGCGCGAGGCGCCGGGCGGCGGGTGTGGCGCGCACGACGCCGCCGTGTCTGGGGACGAACCTTTCCCCGGCGGCCTGAGCCTTCGCCGTATTTTGCGCGGGACGGGCAGCGACCGCGGCACGGTGCCGTTCCAGGAGTTTCCTGTTGAAATCGCCGACATCCGGCAACTCATCGTCAGCATTCCCAACAAGCGCTATGATGTATCCGACCGGCAGGGTGCTCGTTGGCCTTGCCAGAATGCGCCGCAGAACGCCCGAACACGGACATTCCAGCTCAAAAGCAGCCTTGTCTGTGGTGAGTTCCGCAATCGGTTCCCCGCGGCGGACTGCGTCTCCCTCATGGCGGAGCCATGATGTCAGGGTTATTTCCTCAACATTGGTGCTGACCTTCGGAACGGTTATCTTTCGGATCACCTTCCCACGCCCTCCATCATCTTCTCCAGACATCGCGCCATGCCCACAGCAACTCTCACTTTATGGCGAATCCGTTGGTTGACACCATCGGCACCCAGAACGGGAATGTGGAATTTCCAGCCTTGTCCTTCACGCTCAGGGCGACCCATCCGGTGTTCGGGGCCTGAACCGGGATGCCGGGCGATACCACCGCCCTTCCGGGTTCGGCCGTTTCCACTCCGCAGGGCACTTCCGCGATGCCGGTCGCGTCGTACGCGACTATGCGAGGCAACGCCAGGCCGGACCAGTCGGCAAAAACATAGAAGCATTGGAGATGGGTGCTGGCAAGGGCGGGTCCTGCGCCGCGGTTCAGCCGGATGCTCTTGATCTTTGCGGCGGCCGCCTTGTCTGCCGGGAGCTTCTGCGCAAGAAGCTGTCTCATGTCCAGAATGAAACCGTGCCATTGGTTTGTGGTCCAGGCAACCGGCTGTGGAAGGGACAGGGATACCGGGCTGTCAGGCGGGTGAGTCAGACTCAGGACGTTGCTGCTTCCATCGGCGTGTTCAAACACAAGGTCGAGCCGCGTCGAGTTTGTGTTCTGGGGTTCTGGACATCTGATGCGGAAGGCGAGGAAGGGATGTGTCGCGACGGACCAATGACCCTGCTCGAACAGATGCCAGATGGAGCCTCCGTTGGTCGAGGCCGTCGTGCACAGATAGGATGTCTCGTTGCTCTGCGCCACGAGGACTGTCTTGGCTATGCCCTGATCCGACGCGAAATGGATGTTTCTTTCGGCTGTCTGCTCCCACGGGGTCCGCCAGAAGACGTTTGTCGAGGGGAATTCCATCAGCGCGATGGACGGAGGCATGCGGTCGGCCCTGTGGTTGATGGCGAGAGGAATCGAGAGGTCCGGGCAGGAGTTGCCGGCGCCGTCCCTGATACCGGCAAGTTTTATGGAATGGGTCTGGCCGTCGGCCGTTTCGTTCAGGAATGTCCTGAACATATAAGGCCATCGAACGGCAAGACGATCCTCGTTTGCGGAGTGGGTGAACGTTGACCGGACATACGCGCAGTCAATTGACACAGGCTTGTCGTCCCACAGGAAGGTTGCCTGCTGGATGTTGAAGGGAGATCCGCCTTCACGGTTGGCGATCGAGATGTTGAGCACGGAGTCGTTGTTCATCAAATCCCCGTCAGGAGTGAACGACCAGCTCGCCGCCGGCGGTTCTCTATCCACGAGGAACGGCAGATCCGTGACGGGCGACTCGACACCTTTGAGGTTTCTGGCCTTGAGGAAGATGTGCGCAATGCCGCTCGGCAGGCCGGAAATCTGCGGCGTCACGGGCGCGCAGTTCGACACAGAGGTCCAATGCAGGGTCCTGCCCGTGTCTGCCGGCAGATCGCTCCACGGCTCGGGTCCTGCCCGAATCGCCATCAGAACCTCGGCAACACCGTAGAAATCGAAATAGAACGGTGTGAACGTCAGTTGAGCGTCCTGCGCCACTGCAGGACCGACTACCAGGTCATCCATGTTCCAGCGCGTGTAGCGGCCTGTCTGGTCTATCGCGTTGATCGAACCGAACCGGATTGAGGGCGTCAGGAAGATATCCTGCGACAGCGTCTGTTCGAGCACCGCATCGCTGATCATTCCGAGCCATGTTCGCCATTTGCCGTCATTGGTGACCGCGGATGAGTACCTGACTGCCGGCGCGCCCGATGCTTTTTCGGAGAGGTGGGCGTAATAGTTCTTGGCGCCGAGCGTCACGAAAGTCATTCCGCCTGCGCGGTATCTGAATTGGAACAGAGGACAGGCGGACAGCGAGAATGACACGCTGAATGACGACGCGAGGCGCTGTCCGATTTCCGTGTTGAAGACCGCGAGGCAGGTTCCCTGCTGCGGGTCGAAGAAATCCAGCGCCATGCGCGCCGGCTCGGCGACGATCGCCCCGCCTGTCATCTCCCTGCTCTCGAAAGTTTCGGCGAGGGGGAACGGCCCCTGTATGCGCATGAGGACGGGTCCGTTGGTGAACGTTGCGGATTGCCACGGGACGCTGAAGTTGAAGGAATTGGTTCCGAGGCTTACTGTCACGGGGATATGGCTTGTGGAGCAGGCTGCCACATCCATGCGCCGAGGTATGGCCGCCCATCTGTCGAACATTCCGGCGCTGTTCAGCGGAGTCAGAATGTTTGCCATGGCCATGCGGGCGTACGCGGCGCGCCGGTCAGGATAACGGCTCAGAGATTTCAGGACGATGCAGTCAGGCCGCTGGCGGTCGAATTCGCAGGCGAACGTCGGCAGGGGGTCAGGCGTCAGCCACGAAATGGTGTGCCGGGATTCGCCCCATGGCCGGCGGACGACGAGCGTCGGGCGCTGGAGACCGGTCGCGAGGCTGCTGTCAATAAAGGACTGAACCGCCTGGAGAGACGCTCCTTCAATCAGCGGTTTCTGCGTCCTGAATTCAAGAAGGGAAAAGGACAGCGGGGGCGGAAGGTTGGTGGCGAGCGAGAACCGGGGCGCCGCGGTCAGCACTTCGGTGAAGTTGCGCACCGCGTATCCTTCGCCGGGCCCGTTGCCGTTCAGCCCCTGTGATTCGTAGCTCGGCTGCAGATCGCCGAATCCTTCGAGACGGACCAGAATATTCGAATCGGACGCGGGATTGCCCGAGCCGGCGGCCGGAAGCCATACCTCCACGAGATTCCATTCGCCCTTTCTATCCCACCCTTCGCAGGCCGCCCCGGCATCCGGCACGTCGGTTGCGCCTGATTGTTTGAATGGGCCGAGCGAAAACGACGGTCCGCTGATGCGGTGGAAATAGCGCGCTGTCGGAGTGAACTCGCCGTTCTGCATGACGCCAAACGAATAGTGCAGATTGAAACGCGCCCCGGACGTCCGCTTCAGTTCGAATCGCCAGCCCGCTATGTCAGGGTAGGGGATGGGCGGAAGGGAACAGGCCGAAAACATGGGACCGCCGCCAAGCGTGTTTTCGAACAGCATATACGGACCCTGTCCCGGCTGTTCGCGCCAGAGCAGGCGGGAATGGCCGACAGGATCATCGGCCTCCCAGTAATCGGGCATCATTGTTTCGAGTGGCCTGCGGGACACGAAAACGTCGGCGTGCCGCGTGAGGCCGGCCTCGGCCTGATCGGCTGACCATGATGGAGTCGGAAGGGGGGCGGGTTTGAACTGGAATGGGCGGGGGCGTATCCTTTCAGCGGATATCTTCACGCGGGCCACCATCATGGAGTTCAGGTACGTCCAGATGCCGGCCGATCCTTCTCCCAGCGGCGCAGGGTCCTCGAAGCGGAAAACGAGCTCGTTGTCGAAATGGAATTCCACGGTCTTTCCCACGCGCCGGAGTTTGGAATGGTACCATGCGCCATGAACGTCCCTGCTGCCGCCCTGGGGCAGCAGCGGATTGAAGCCCAGCCGCCTGTTGCCCTCCCTGTAGCGCGGAACGAGGTACTTGTCGCTTTCGGCGACAACAGTTCCGTTTCGGTAAAGGCGGGTGAAAAGCTGCGAGAGGTCGTGGTCCCAGCCCGTGCAGGTGATCGTGTAACCCTCCGACGCAGTTGTGCGCCGGTTGAGAATGGTCATGTTCAGGTCTCCGCATCTCTGATACCAGCCGTGCCTGATGCCGGCGTACAGCTCCATGCAGAAATCTCCATCGAAGAGATACTTCGTCCATATCGCAGCCAAACCGTTTGTCGTCTCTCCGTTCATGTGCGACCAGCGGGGATCGCACTGGAATCGGTTCACGACCTCCCAGCTTCCGCCGTTGATCACCCATTCGTAGAGCGATTCGCTGAAAAGATAGTCCTTGATGTTCTCCCGCTCCACATGGCTCAACTTGAGGTGTTCGATCTCAAACCCATCCAGCTTCGCCCGTCTGCCCTTGAGCGGCTCTCCAAGAAAGTGCTTCAGCAGAAGCTTGTCTCCCGCCGTGATCCAGAGCCAGTACCCTTCGCAGTTGATGTCGCAGGTGTTCGTGGCGGCCGGCCATTGTCCGGAGAAGACGCCCTGCACGGGCGCGGTGACGAGGGGTTTGTCCGAGCGGAAGTTCGGCCCTTTCGACAGCGATATGGAACTCTGCGTCGCAGAGACAATCCATTCTCCGTTCGACATTCCCTCTTCCACGCCGAGGTGGGCCTGCGTGCCTGGAATGAACGGAAGCCGGATCATAAATTTTCCGTGAAAGTCGCCCTGGTGCCACGCCACCTTGTTTGTTTCCGGCAGCCATTGCCCCTCGGGAGATGCCCAGTTGCGCATGAATGGATCAGAGGCAAAAATGGGGTTTTCAACCTGTGAACTGCGATACGAGTCTTCACGCTCGAATTTGTACACCAGATTCGAGATGAGAACCTCGGTTCCCGCTCCGGAGAACACTCCTGAGGCTCCTGTCACGGCTCCGGCGCCGGGATGCACGATCACCATATCGCGGTTTCGATAGAAACGCAGTTGATCCGGCCTTGTTGCGTCGCTCATGAGGGTGAATGAGCGGGCAGGTCCGGCGCTTCCCGCCGGCTCGACGCTGACGGCTTCTATTGTGGTTGATTTGTTGGACACCAGGCTTTCCAGCAAGAAGAATTCGCGGACGCCGTCATCCCGTCTGGTGAAACGATAATATGGCTTGTCATCTCCCCGGTAGCCGCAGATGAGTCCAGCGGGTCCGCCACGCGTTTTCTTCATGGAAAAATCCGCTGAGAACACGTGGCCTGCGTGCTCGATGGAACCCACCACCAGGACAGACGGTTTGTCCCGCGGAGCCGGAGCCAGGACGTTTCCCTTCTCGCGGGGAGCGAACAGGAGGTTGAAAAAGCTCGTTCTGGGAAAGAAAGCGCCGTCTTCGAGCACGGTATGGCGTCGCACGTCGTTCAATTCAGCGAAATCAAGGTCGTGATTGGACCGGGCTTTCACATCATCGAAACGGGCCTCCGAGCAGCCGTCGGCGAAAAGGCCGAATCGCCCTCCTGGAGGAAGCTCGGTTCGCGCATCAATGACCTTGATGTTGTCCATGTAGCACTGGATTCTGTTCTGGAACAATTTCACGCCCAGCTTCACCCATTGGCCGTGCGTGATCGGAGTCGTGACTGCGTCGAGGATTGTGCGTGGAGATGCGTTGGTCGAGGGCGCCTTCCACAGCGTGAGAACTGCGTCAATGCCCCGTGGAGGCAGCCGGACCGTGAAAGCGTGAAACGCGCCTGTTTCCTCGAACAGGAAGACAATGCCGATCTCTCCGGGCTCGAGCCTGACCGCGGACTCGAAGAAATAAGAATCGTGGAAATCATGCCCCGCGGCGATTATTGCGTTTGTTCCTTCGGCCCGCAGACTGAAGAAATTGGAGCTGAACGCAGCTTTCAGCCCTTTCTTGGCTTCGGGCTTCAGCTTTTCGGGTTTGATGTTCTCGCGTCTCATCGCATCGTCCGCCGCAGTGTGGAGCGTCCAGTTGCCGGATATGATTTCCCATTGAGACAGAGGATTCGCGTCTTCCTCCAGCATCGCAAAGTTGTCCGAAAACACAACATCGCCCACCGGCTGGGTCCGGGCCTCAGCCTGTCCTTCCGGAACGTTTGCCGAAGGCTGTTCGATCGAGGCAACTGCCGTGAATGGCGGCGGAAGCACGGCTACAGGACGGTTTCCGATATAAACGGCCCAGAGTTCCTGCCTGAATTTCATCACGACCGGGCAACGCTCGACACGGCTTGTTGGAAGCGCTTCAACGTTGAACTGAGTCCATTCCCGTATTGCAGGCGGAAACAGATGATCCGGCTGCAACGAAACAGAGGCGCCGGAACGGGCGATCGAGAGGGTTGCGGATCGCGTTCCTCCCTCCTCTCTGATGCGCAGCTCTGCGCCGCGGTCGGGGTTCCAGGCCGTGTCGAAATAGACGTTGCACACATGGTGCGACAGATTGGTGGCTCTTGGAATCCAGGTTTCTGTCTGGGCTTCAAGATTGTGCGCAAGCCGGAAGAGAAGAACGCACAGGGTGGCGACATTACAAGTACTTTGGATGCGTATTTTCATTAACCCTGATTGAATATGCATTGATCATGCCAATTCTGGGACCTGGGGTTGCATTGCCTGCTTCCCGTGCAGCCGTTTCCCGTTTGTATGGAACATAATCCCGGATTTTGAGATCGGCCCGAAAGCGGCAGATGCAGCGCTCGAGAACGCCGAGAAGGTCTGAATTTGAGGGTAGGATGGCTGGCATTTGTGATCATCCTGTCCGCGTACTCAAGTGCACAACAATACCC
>Ga0129299_1001337_pt1 | contig 16493 bp, 14 predicted proteins | sample ConPoolayeCmetaG_FD_94477 | JGI IMG/M metagenome (GOLD analysis project Ga0129299, IMG submission 94477) | Hot spring microbial mat communities from California, USA to study Microbial Dark Matter (Phase II) - Cone Pool mat layer C metaG ... | reverse complement strand
TTGGCTGGCGGCTCATGGCTGCTAATGCAAGTGATGTTATTGCTATGGGGTCGCGGCCAACCCACTGTACCATAAATCTTGCATTTCCTATGGACAGAAAGGAAGAAGGGGAGAAGATTATCGAGGGTATTGTTCGTTTTTGCCGCAAGTACTCTATCGGCTGTATCGGTGGAGATACAACCGGCGCTCCTTCTTTTTTTGTCGGCGCGACAATGTTTGCTCCGTTTCCTAAATACCCCTGGCGTCGAAGTGGTGCGAAACCAGGTGACCGTGTTTTTATTGCCGGAGAGCCTGGACTCTCTCGGGCGGGGTTGACTGCACTCCGGAGGAGACGCAACGATGCACCTGCGGCGGTCGAGCGGTTCCTTTATCCTGACCCGTTCGTGTTCTTTCCGCCTCCTGTAAAGCTGAGCGCTGCCATAGATGTGAGCGATTCGCTTGTTTCAGAACTCACCCTCATTGCTCGTGCAAGCCGGGTTTCAATCGAAATCATGGTGGAGAAGATTCCCGTTCATGCTGAGGTTGCTTTGATATCTCAGGAAGAAGGGATACCGGTATACGATTTTCTTCTCGCTAGCGGCGAGGAATTCTTTCTCGTTGTTACTTCGCGTGATCTTGTACCAGGGTGGTACGAGATAGGAATCGTCACAGAACGGAGCAACCATGATGTTATGGTACGTGCAGACAGCGATTGCCTTGATCTTGCTCGGCTTCCTGTATGGGACCACTTCAGCCGCTGAGACCGCCTGCGGATACCATTTGAAAGCAACGGTTTCTATCAGTGGTGCCGAAACCCGTCGCTTCCGGGTGGGTATTGCTGATACATCTTCCCTGCACCGGAAGGGGTTGATGGAGTGCTCCTCACTTCCGCGGGGGCAGGGGCTCCTTTTTATTTTTCCTGATCTCTCGGTTCGCTCATTCTGGATGTACCGAACATCGATGCCTCTCGCAATTATTTTCCTTGACGATGATTTTCGGGTGATCACGGTACGGAAAGGTGAACCAAACTCGACCCTTTCTATCTCAAGTGAGAAGCCTGTCCGCTATGTTCTCGAGGTTAATTGGGAGGAGGGGAAGGCTATTTTGCCGGGACAACAGGCAATGGTGGTATTCGACTAGCCGCCGTGGCTGTTGCTTTTCTCTATCCGTTCGAGCGAATCAACCAACTTGAGGTAACCGGTGAGGCCAACGAAGGTTTCGACAGGGCGCCCTTTGTTGAAGAAGATCAAAGTAGGTACAGCGCGTACCTTGAGAGGAACGAGTATTTTTCCTTCAGTGTCGAGAGCAGTGTGGAATGCGCCGACCCTGACACGGCCCTGAAAATCGGTTGCAAACTTGGTAACGGTTTTTGCCATTTGACGGCAAGGAAGGCAGGTGAGAGAGTAAAAGTCAACAAGGACAGGAACCGGTGAATTTTGTATAGAAGGGAAGAAATTCTCTGGCGTCAGTTCGACCGGTACAACCGTTTTTTTCGGTTTCAGCATATCGAGAAAACACTTCCAAAACCCCATCTGTTCTCCTTTGTCATCATTCTCGATCTGGAGGGACACTCGGTAGTCTCGTCATTGAGTACGAGCGTATCTCGATACAGTGTAAAGTCAACATAAATGCTGGTTCTTTGTCTGTGGTGACGTACAACATTATATTGATTCTCCCGGAAAACGAAATACAACATACCTATGGCTGTCTTTAACACCGCAGACCTCGTCAAACGAGCGGCCGCAGGAGATATAGGTGCCTTCGAGGAATTGGTGCGCTCTTCCAAGCAGCCCCTTTACTCCTATCTCCTAGGCATGACAGGTGGCGATCATGCAACGGCGGCCGATATTCTGCAGGAGACGTTCATCAAAGCTTTTCTTAACATCAAGAAATTCCGCGGTGAGTGTTCTTTCATCACCTGGCTCTTAAAGATATCCCGTCATGAATATATTGACTATCGTACCAGTCCCAAAACATCTGAGAATACCCTGCTCGATGATATCCCCGAACGGGATTTTGCCTACGGAAAAACAATTGAATCGTCGCTTGCAATGGATCAGCAGCGTGAGGCGCTCTATAAGGTGCTTGCAATGCTTTCTCATGAACATCGGGAGGTCATTGTACTTGTAGACTTACAGGAAATGCGTTACGATGAGGCAGCCTCTCTTCTGGGGATATCGGAAGGCGCTCTCAAATCGCGTCTATTCCGTGCACGGGAACGTCTTTTGCAAGTGGCTCTTGAGCATAAGAAACTTTTTGTATGAAGGATCGGTCTGTTGTATGGTTTCTGTGGGAAAGTCATGAGCGAATGTCGGGAGACAAAAGAGAGAGCAGTTGCGTGGTTGAACGGTACATTGGATGAGGCAAGATACCGTTGTCTTACGGAACATTGCGCCGCATGCCGTGAGTGCGCCGAGATCCTTGCTGTGGCTCGGGTGCTGAAAGAATCCCTGCGCGAGGCGACAAAATTCTCTGGTGCCCTTCCTGCCTCTTTTGATGTAAATCTTCACCGTGCTTTGGCCGATGTCGCCGACAGGCAGCGCCGTAGGGCGCTTCTACTTAACCTATTGTTACCTGGTCGCCCCCTGGTCACTTATCTCGTGGTTTTCTTTTTGTGTGTGGCAGCCATTGTGATGGTGACGTTTTTTAGGGATGTTCCCTCTCCGGGTACTGTTCCTCAAGAGCCAGGAACGCTTATCTCCCGTGCCGAAGTCAAAGCAGGGGGGCCGATTACCGTGGAACTTACTTACGAGGTGGCGCGGGATATCGCCGAGACAAACGTCATCATAGAACTCGGCGAAGGCATTTCTTTCTTCAGCGACATTTCTGGGGTTGTGTCTCGAAAAACACTTCGGTGGTCCGGGCCACTCCACAAAGGGAAGAACCTTATTCCTTTTGTCGTAATGGTAGAACGTCCGGGGACGTGGAGCATTAATACGACAGCGCTCTACGAAGGAAAACGTCATCGTCACCGGGTCGTTCTTTCTGCTGACACATTCAAGGTAGTGATAGCGCAATATTCTTTCCCCCCAGAGATGGTAGATGTCAGCACCAACTAGAATGATTCCCTTCCTTTTTTTCTCTCTCTTTTGCTTGCCGTGGATTCTTTCTGCTGAAGAACACCTTCTGACCAGTTCCATACGCATCATCGAGGGAGTCACGGTACCTGCGTGGGAACAACGGTTTCTCTCCGGAGAAACTAGTGAATCCTTCTTTCCTTCCACTGATGGCGATCGGGAGAGGGAAGTTGATACGTTTCCTTCGCCGAAAAGAAAGAACATGCCTGCAAAATCACCTTCTCACGTTTCTCAGCCTGTAAGAAAGAAGGGAGTCCCGGTAGTTCCTTCATCCTCATCTGTCAAGACAGAGACAGAAAGGGAACCGTCCGTGTCTCAACAATCACCGTTGCCAGAACCTCATACCTCTCTCCCAGCCGAACGACACACATCGTCAGCAACCACTGTTCCTCAGCGACAGAAGCCGGCACTAAAAATTGACAAAGAAAAGGCGACAAGCGACGATAACGCTGATAAGCGAAAGAAGGAACGGCGTGAGATTCTGCGTGAGGAACGGAAAGAACGCGATTACCGTAACCGTCGTCTCGAGTAAGCATGGCTTTCTTGAAGTTCTTTTCTTCATCCTCTTCGGTTCCGCTTCTCTTTCTGCGGGAAGCCTTGCCATCCAAGGAAGTGTAGGAACCCTGTTTGACAGCAACATCGAGCATCTCTCTATTGTGGACTTTCTTACCATGGGGAAACGCTATGGCTTCTTTATACGTAATAGTGCCGGATTTGATTATAGTTTTGGAAATAGTGAAACCGTATCCACCGGGATGTTCCTCTTTTCAGAAACAGGGCTCGATGTCCCTGAAAAATCGCGCTTACAGGAGATGGTCTCTCTCTCGTGGCGCCCCACGATACGAGGTGACCTTGACCTCGACATAACAATGCTGGCACATCATGCTGCAGAAAACTACCTGCGTCTTCGTAATATGTTTCTTGACTTTTTTCTCATGGCTGACCTTTTCTGGGACATAACCCACCTTCATGCTCTCTCGGGTGCGATGAGGGGAGGATACTTCATTGGGTTTGATGAAGAAATGCAATATCTCACCGGCCCTGCGCTGGGTCTTGAAGCGGGATATTGGTACTATCCGACCAAACGCGCCGACTATCTCAAAAGTGGCGTGGGTATTGAGGGATATTTCTTCCGTCCCGAAGAACTCTCCTCCTGCACCGAAACACTTACCGTTCACAACAGATCGCTGAAGGTTTATCTCCTTTTCGAAGGGAAAGCCGTTCTCTCCCCCATCTTTTTCAAAGGGAACCTCCGCTATGCTTATCTCGTATGGCTTGAAAGTGATCGTCTCAACGCATGGCATAAGCGACGACAGGAGCATATCCCTTCTTTATCGGCACAAATATCGTGGCATATCAGCGAACATTTCGATCTTGCCGTGATCTATACCTACCGGTATATCTTCTCGAACTTTGGACGTGATCCTAATGATTATGTAAACTATACGATGGACCGTCACACGCTTCTCTTAGAGTTCACTGCTCGTTATGAAGGAAAAACCCCATGAGAACCCCTTGCTTACTCTTTTCCATGGTTGTTGGTTCGGCGCTTGTTCTCTCTGGATGTCCCGGTCCGGTGTATCGTGCGATCCCTTGCGGCATTCTGGATGGCGACGCTGTCGAGCATGATGTTCTCTTGGAGTCTGACACTAGTGATGACAACGATACCTTTTCTCTCGATGAACAGGCGGATGATGATATGTTTTCTGCTCCTCTTTTCCTGCAATGGGGGACTTCTGGTGACGAGACAGCCAGTGCCGTGGAGATAGCACCGGACGGTTCACTGTTCGTTACGGGGGGTACGACTGGGACGCTCTTTGACAACGAGAACCAAGGATCCAGCGATATTTTTCTCACCAAGATAACAAGCGAACGCACCTTTGCATGGACCAAACAGTGGGGCACTATCAACTTCGATCAAGGGCTCACACTTACACGAGGTAACGATAACACTCTCTACGTGTCGGGATTGCACAACGGTATCGTGGACCCGTTCACAGGAACCGGAATCGGTCACATGTTTATTGCCCGCTTTTCGATCGACGGATCGGAACAGTGGCACCGCACGTGGGGATCGTTTGATCAAAACTATCCGGCAAGCGCTTCGGCTGATGCTCACGGTACTATTTATGTTACGGGATGGGCTTACGGTTCTGTCGGGAGTAGGGGAAATCAAGGACTGAGCGATATCTTCCTCTCCCGATTCAATAAGGAGGGGGAAGAACTGTGGAGCATCCAGTGGGGAAGCGGTCTCATTGACGTTGGCTATGGCGTTAGTGTCGCGAGCGACGGAGGCGCTTATCTCACCGGCTGGACGTACGGTATCCTCGAAGGTTCTGCCGGAGAGGGGAGAAACGATGCCTTTTTGACTAAGGTAACTGGCGATGGCACAGTAAGATGGACACGCCAGTGGGGGTCGTATGGAGCGGACCGTTCGTACGCCATTGCTCTTGACGAGGCGGGAAACATCTATCTTGGCGGTTCGACGAGCGGCGGCATGGGGGGCTTCTCGAATATGGGAGGACTCGATTGCTTTCTTACCAAGTTCTCTCCGGAGGGGGATATTATATGGTTCTACCAGTGGGGGACGAGCGCAGACGAAGAAATATTCGCTGTCACTCTTGGGAAGGATGGATCCATCTACGCCGTCGGGTATACCAGTGGAGCAGTTGGTGGTCATACACCTCACGGGAAAAGAGACATTCTCATCTCCCGTCTGTCAGATGAAGGAATTCCTCTGGAACATATCCTCTATGGCACCCAAGCGGATGAGATGGCGCTTTCAATCCACCTGACTTCTTCGCACCTTATCGTTGCGGGGTGGACACGGGGTGATTTAGGTACTCCCAATGTTGGTGGTTCGGATATCTTTGTTCTATTTCATCCCTTGCCGTGAAGGTTTTCTTACGGGAGAATTATGCTGTACCGACGGATGGCGCCTCATGATACTCAGGCGTGCCAGAGAAATGAGTGTTCCGGCGATAATCATCCATAGCACGACGTTTCCCCACCGGAGATAAGGTGTTTCGATACGATAAATAGGGACTGTCTCCACGAGGAGTTTTTCGACGAATATCGGCGTCGAGATCGGCATCGAACCGTCGGGAAGAATGACTCCGGATACTCCGGTGTTAGCGGCGCGCACGATGGTGCGTCCTGTCTCGACAGCGCGGAAGCGATAGAAGGCTGCGTGCTGAAAGGGAGCCGAACTCCGACCGAACCACGCATCGTTGGTGATACCGACTAGAAGATCAGCACCATTGCGGACGAACTCACGGACATTCTCTGAAAAAGTCCCGTCGTAACAGATGAGTACCGATGCCTTTGCGAAGCCGAAGTCGTGAACTGTGTAATCGGTGCCGCGTGCGAACGAACCCACCGAACTGGGAACAATCGTCGTAAGTCCCAGCGACTCCATGAGAGAACTCCACGGCAAATATTCTCCGAACGGAGCCAGTTTTATTTTGTCGTACACTGCCGCGATCCGATCCCCTTCGATGAATCCTGCCGAGTTATAGTAACGTGGACGGTTCTTATCGCTGAGGTCAACAATGTCGAGACCGATGATTTGCTTGGGGAAGCGGGGTGCATCGGGGAAAAAGCGACGCCAAAGTTTACCAAAGTCGCTGAATCCTCTCGGTATGCGGACAGGCATTGCTGCCTCATGCCAGACAATGAGATCTGTGTTTGAGTGAATCTGCCGTAACAACTGGGTAAAGCGTTGAACGATCACCGGTAGTTGATCACTTTTGGCATTGACGACTTCCTGCCCAAAGTTTGGTTGAAGCAGTGCCACACGTACCTGTCGTATGGGGGTTGATGATTTCACTTCCCAAAGGCGGTACGAGGAGTATCCTGTCATAAGGAGGAATAGTACCGAGACCAAGATGGTTTCCCATATCCGCCGTTCCTTCTGAACAGCCCACGCGTAAAAAAGAGAGGATGTCCACACGATAAAGAAAGAGAGAATGTAGTTCGAGCCGATAGCAGCCCATTGGATAAAGAAGAGGTTATCATACTGGGAATGGCCGATAGCGGCCCAGAAAAAGTCAACTGGGAAAAAGTTGCGTGAGGCTTCGATGCTCGTCCAGATACCTGCAAGCAACGCAGGAGAAGCGTTTCCTTTTTTTACCAGCCATTCCCGAAGGGCAATGAATGGTACCCAGAAAAGCAATGATTCTCCTCCCATCATAGCGAGAAGCATTAAGAATGTGAAAAAGGGTGAGATACCACCGTAGGTGTGAACGGCGAAGAATGCCCAATAGAACACAATCAGGCTCGCGATGCTGCAGATAAGCCATCCCCAAAAGAGTCGTTTGCGCAGTGTCTTGAGATGATCGAGGAAGCCATAGAGAAGCGGGAAAACAGCATAGACCGTATAGGCACCGAACCAGCGGTGCAGAAGTATCGGTTCGTTTCCTCCCGGAATCACGAGAGGGAAACTCAACCCATACGCGACTGCGAACGCCGCGCCCAAAAGAATAGTGTTCATCCTACGCTTTGCTTTTTTTCGTCAGTCGCACCATGATTTCTTTCTCACGGCGGCGCATAGCGCGACGGCTCGTATTTGTGTCGTGATCGTAGCCGAGGAGATGGAGCACCCCATGCACGATAACAGATATTGTTTCGTGGCGCGTTCCTGTTCGATAGCGTTTTGCATGGGTTGCCACCACCTCGGGGCACACCACTATGTCTCCCAAGAGAAAGCCGGCGTATTCTCCTCCTTTTCCCTTGCCTGCAGGGAAAGAGAGAACATCAGTTGCGCGGTTAATTTTTCGCCATTTCCTATTGAGATTTTTCATGTCAGTTGTGGTCACGAAGAGAACCGAAACCTCCCACGGATCCTTTATGCGGAATCCCTCTGCTTTGAGCGTTTCTCTTACGACGCGTGCCGTCGTTGCATGGTCAACTGCCGCAGTCACATCCCTTGTGGTTGTAACATCAATACGCATGGTGATCTCTATGCTACGGGCTGCTGGTACTCGATACGAGCGTGATACTGTCCTGCAAGTGTTTTGATAAAACTTTCTTCTATGAGAGCAAGATCTCGCATGGTGAGTGCACTCTCAGAGAGTTGTCCGTCTTCGATGATTCGTCTCATGATGTTGCGCACTCCTTCCTGTATTTTAGAGTATGACTTTTCTTTCATGCTTCTGATTGCGGCCTCGACACTGTCGGCGAGCATGACCAGCGCTACGTCCTTTGCGTGGGGTTTTGGCCCCGGATAACGGTAATCCTTCTCGATCGTTACCGGATCATTTTCCAGCGCCTTTTCATAGAAGTACTTGACGAGGCTTGTCCCATGGTGCTGTTTGATTGCTGCTTCGATCTTTTCGCCGAGTTTATAGGCACGTGCGAGTTCAAGGCCGTGGGTGACATGGTGCATAATGATACGTGCCGATTCGAGAGGAGGGAGAGAATCGTGAGCATTGGTTCCGCTCTGGTTTTCAGAATAATAACGAGGGTCATGCAGTTTTCCGATGTCGTGATAGTAAGCCATTATTTTGCAGGCAAGCGGATTGACGTGTATGCGGCGGGCGGCCTCCTCGACCATCACGCCAACCATCAGACTGTGTTGGTAGGAACCGTTTGCCTCGGACACGAGCCGTGACATGAGGGGATGCTGCATTGAGGTAAGTTCGAGATAGGTGATGTCGGTCGTGTATCCGAAAAGCGATTCCCACAATGGTAGGAGTCCGAGCAAGAGAAGGGCCGAGAAAATGCCTCCTCCAAAGGCGGTTGCGAGAGCGCGTAGAAAGTTTTCCTGCGGTAGCGTCGAATCGAGGAGAAATATGAGGGAAACGAGTAGCATCTGGGCTCCGGCGAGAGAAAAACTCACCCGCAATGCCTGACTCCGCCTGTCAACATGGGTAATGAGATATAGGTAAAAAAGCGATGAAATTGCATAGTAGGTGGGTATGAAGAAATTGTCAGGGAAGACTGTCACAAAGAGAAAAGTAACGGTAATCATGAAAAAAAGAGAGGTCTCGGTGTTGATGAGAAGGCGAACCGTTGCCACGAGGAAAGGTATGGGAAGGAGGAAATTGAAAATACGATGATCTATCGTTCCCATCCACTGTGAAAAGGGAACTGACACCGCCGTAATTCCATAACTCAACGCCAGAGCAAGAAGAGCAAGGAGAGACATGAGGAGAAGATCTTTGTTCCGTACGCTGAATTTTGAAACGCTGCGGCGAAATGAGAAGTATCCGATCGCTACAATAAAGGTGATAAAGAGAAAGTGTTCGATAAAGAAGAGAAAAGATGGCTTGCTCTGTTTCTTCTCGACGATGGTATGAAAGATTGCGATGTGACGTTCTGTAATCGTTTCTCCTGGCTGGGCTATAATCTCTCCGTTTTTCACTTTGATGATGACCGGTGGCACCCCTTGTTCTACCTCGGCACGTGCCTTCTCATTTGCTTCGTTGTCTGGGACAAGGTTGTCTGCAAGGAACAAGTCGGCGGCAGCAGCAATGAGAGCGAGTCCTTTTTCAGTAAAGAGATTTCCTTGGTGCAGTTTCTTCTGTGCTCGCTCGATTTCGGCGGGAAGCGTCTGTTGGGTCATGACACGATATTGTGGTCGCTGGACAGGAGGATTGTTTCCTCTCCGTACCGTAATTTTATCGAGACGGTAATCTTTCCCTATCCCTGCACGAAGGATGTAGTAATTGTCGAAGTATCCGATGAGGTCAAAAATCGCTTCTTCGACCTCTCGGGAAAAGAACGAAGAACGTAACAGAGCGAAAATCTCTTCGGGGACTGGCCCACCGACTGCCTTTTCGAACGAACGACGTTCTTCTTCCAGTGCGAGAAATATGACACCGCGGAGATTCTCTGGTACCACCTCAGTAAGCCGCCGGTCGAGAACATTGCGGTAGAGCCCCATGAATTCAGCAGGTATTTCGTTTGAACCAGGTATTCCTTTATCGAGCAATACGGCTACTACTCGGTCGCGCATGGCAGCGAATGCGCGGCGGATTGCCTGATAACGGTCCGTAGTGTCACGGTAAATGAAACTTCGAGGAATCTTCCCGAGAGCGGCCTCGCGTGCTCGGGCTGTTGCTTCCTTGTCAACAACATCATAGTCGCGGTCAGCACGCACAATGAATTTCATCGTTTTTCCGATGTCGCTCTCCCGGGTCGGCAAAAAGCTTAACGATGTCGCAGGGATGGTAAGGTAAGCAGCGATTGCTGAAAAAACGAATAAGAGGATAAGAGCAGTGCGTCGTTCGGGAAGGCGAAGCCAGTCATAGTAGCGGTCTTTGAATCGTTCCCACCGCCAACTTAGCACTCGTACCTGTTCACGTGATGATCGTATCACTGCTTTTCATACGCCTCGACAATGCGCCCGATAATATCTGCTCTTACGATGTCCGATGTACTCAGTCGAACAACCGCCACACCAGGAAAAGATGAAAAACGAGACAATGCGTCAACGAGGCCGTTGCTCCCCGGTGCGAGGTCATGTTGGGAGGAGTCACCGACGACAACCATTCGACTCCCTTCGCCAAAGCGGGTAAGGAACATCTTCATTTGGGGTACCGTAGTGTTCTGTGCTTCATCAAGTACGACAAAGCTCCTGCGGAGCGTCCTCCCCCGCATAAAAGCAAGAGGAATGACCTCAATACGCCGATCATGGATGAGTCGCGCCGATTCTTCAAAAGTAAAGAAGGTTTCGATGGCATCGAATAATGGACGGAGGTAGGGGTCTACTTTTTCTTCGATGGACCCGGGGAGAAAACCGAGCTTCTCCCCCGCCTCGACAGCTGGTCGTGTGAGCACCACCCGTTCCACGCGCCCTTCGCGAAGGAATTTTACCGCAAGTGCTGCTGCGAGAAAGGTTTTACCGGTGCCGGCAGGACCATCGGCGAAGACAATATCGTGGCACTCGACTGCCTCGACGAAGATTTCCTGTCCCTTTGTGCGGGCGGCGACGGGAGATCTATCTCTGTCACGCAGGATGATGTCCATGATACTCCTGTTGTTTAAGATGCCGATACAGAGATGCGGCGACGACCATGTCCAAGGGATGAGTCACCTTCATGTTGGTGAGTGACTCTTCGACGATTCTGACAGAAACACCTGTTTGGATGACAAGTCGTACATCGTCGGTCGTGTTTCCTCCCCGTCTGCGGAACCTTTCGTGTGCTGTCCGGAGAATATCATAGCGAAACCCCTGAGGAGTCTGGGCATGCCAAATGAGGGAACGGTCTGGGATTGCTGTTACTGTGCCATCGTGCACTTCGTAGAGTGTGTCAATGGCACGTGCGGCCACGACTGCTGCTCCATGTTCGACGGCAATCCGAACGACCAGAGAAACTGCTGCTTCGGAAACGAACGGTCTGACAACGTCGTGTATGAGGACTATCTCGGGTTTATCCTGCGCGAGTGCCTCGAGGGCGTTCCAGACAGAATCGTAGCGTTCGTTTCCTCCTTCGATGACCTCTCGCACTTTCGAAAGCCCTCTCAGTTTCTTTTGATAGAGAGAAGAGCGTCCGTGTGGCGCAACAAATAAGATATGGTCTACGCATGCGAATCTGTCGAACCGTTCGGTGGTAATACGGTAGAGAGGAAGGCCGTCTATCTCCATCTCTTGTTTGGGGATCGGGGAACCCATTCGTGTTCCCCTGCCTCCGGCAAGAAGAACCGCTACTACATCTCCCATGGATTCACCGTTACTTCGTTCTTGCAACAGGGTGAAGTGATTATAGTGGGAGAAGAGGGTAAAGCAAATTTTCGATGGGAGAAGTATAGTAACACGAGAACGATACTTTTTCTCTGGAAGACCTGTTGTCTTGCCTCACGTATTAGTCACAATACTCGACTGGGCCAAGGTCAACGGCGTTTCCCTGTATCCGTTGATTCCCATGCATGTCGTGAGGAGGCATAGGATGGCTGTTATAGCCCCCGTTGCAGGCAGGCCCCTGGGAAAAACTCATGTCACCATTGTGAGGGTCTGTGAGGAGTGGATCTACGTTGACCATATTTCCTGTCCCCAGCAGAGGGGAGGCACCATCGTCGAGGTAATACCGATTCTGTCCAAATTCAAGAACTAGTCCATCTTTGATTGCGTAAAAGAGGTTGTTATGCATCTGCACAGTAAAGTTTTCGCAGATGTATATGCCACCGTTGTTGTAGACAAACAGTGAATTATCTACTGTTATATTTCCCCCTTCTTGAGTGTCATAGGCGACTGTCATGGTATATCCCGGTAGATCATTTTCGTAGTTGTGAAAACTCACTACAGAATTCAAGATGCGGTAGTTACCTCCTCCATCGAAAACAATGGCTGCGTCAGCGCCACTTCCCCACGTAAGGCAGTTGACAATATCTCCATTGTGCCAAAGCTTAATCGCGTTCCTATCAACCTCGTGAACATACGAATCAAAGATTGCTATGTTTGTTCCCTTACAGTCAATGCCGTCTCCTGAAGCAAAAGAGGCCTCTACCTTGTAAAGCAAGATGTTGTCTCCGCTTTCAATGGCAAATGCATCAGCGCCGCTCTCACCCATACCGGGGATGCCGCGAATAGTTACCCATTCCAGCCTCCAGTTTGTGCATGGCCCCACATTACAGCTCACCCCCAACCCTACTCCGCTTATCTCTACGCCGCGAAGGAGCATGCCATTTTCTCCACCTTCAGGGTATACTACTACTCCTTCACTCCACTCGGCATGGGGAGGATTGATTTTGACTCCTGCAAGGACAATGTTCTGTAGGCGAGGTTCCTCGATGGATATGGAGTAGAGAAAGTTGCGGAGGGTAAGGTTTCTGATGGCGATATTGTTTGCCGATATGGCGACCCCGTAGGTGATGCCTTCCCGTGAAGGTTCTACCACCACTTCTTCTCCTGGATAGCCAGAGAGGATAAGATCAGGCTTTGCAATGAGAAGAGAACGGTATTCTTCCTCCTTGCCCTCATAATAGGTTCCTTTGCGTATGACAATTGCATCTCCATTCGATGCGAGGTCAAGTGCTCGATTTATGGTATTAACAGGGTCATCTTGGGTTCCTTTTCCCGTTGGGATCCCTTCTTTTGTGACCCAAATGATTCTGCCGGTAGAGGGTGATATGCATGGGTCACGAGGAAAAGCGGAAAAAGATATCGGCACAATTGTTTGGAATTCGTTCTCAGGAGGGGAGGAGGGTAAAAGGGTGCCCTGGAAATAAATATCGCAGTTCCCCACGATATCTTCGTCGCTGGTTGAATCATCGTCACTGTCGGTGTTGTTTATGGAGTCCTTATCAGGATCACCCCCCGCATCGACAAGAACCACCATATCGCTGTCAAGAGGAGTGTCATCATAAGTATCTATATCAGAGGTGATTACCGATGCATCAGTTTCTCGTGTACTATTGCTTGTACACGAAACGAGCATGATAGTAACTACCTCTAAAAGGAGGACGGAAAGAACGCTCCTCATTTCTCATTCTCCCTGTCATTGCGGTGACATACATGTGTGAAGAGAGATTCTACGAACATATAAACAGAGGATAGAGAAGCACAATCTCTTTAGCGGATGCAACGTACTGCGCCGGCAAGCGTCTTTATCTGGGAGCCAACCGAACCACCGATTGTAACGTAGTAGGCAGCAGTGGGGATATCAGGTCGCGTGGTGGATGACCAGAAGGGATATGAAGAGAGTCCAGGAAAGTCAGAGGGGATAGTTTCCCATTTCCGGTCATACATTGTGCGCAACTCGTTAACGTTGGGGAGCCGCCAGTCGGTGTATCCACCGAATTCAGCCGCTTCACAGTAGGCAAGCGCTTCTTCCCAATCCGACTCCGGTGTTACTTCGCTGTACCAGTAATCGGCAGTCCACATGAGCCCGGTCTGGTCGTCAATATAGACCTCGTCACCTCCCCGCCACTGGTGCGAGAAGGTCTTATTCGCTGTGGGGAAGAAGTCACCACGTACACAGATAACCTTGTACTGATTCGTCTTGAAAGCTGACTGGCTGGTTCCTATTGAAAAGGAGGTCGCCCATGCCCTCTTTGTCGGATCTGCCTGATTTTCGCTGGCACTCCAAAAGTTTTCGGCAGTAAACATATAGAATACCCCATCGGGGACCATGGGAGATGTTCCGCTGTAATCGATAATGCTTTCTAATTCTTGGATGGTTGGTAGCCGCCAGTCGGTAAAACCGCCGGTAGTTGTATTCTCGCAGTGTGCTACCGCTTCGTCCCAGGTACAATAACTGCCATTGTTACAGTCAGCATAGATTTGTGGTACCATTTGTTCCCACTGGAGGGCGGTGTAGGTGTCTTCCACCACATCGGTCATGACGAATGTGATATGTTTTCCGGAACCACCATAGTGGGCGTCTTGCCCATAGAAATCGGCTCCGGATGGAGGACAATTTTGGATCTGAGATGAAGCGTCATAGCACTGATCCTGCGCCGTATCGGGAACATAGGCACCTTTCAGGTAGCAACCACCGTTCGGGCTGAATGCATAGTTTACTCCGCCGGCACAGGACTCTCCGCTTTCGACACAGGTAGCGATGTCATAGCCATCACAGGTAACATTACAGGCGGCGTTGCCAGCAGTATAAGAGGTATGGAGATCAGGACAGGCCTTCATCCCGCCGTCGCAGACTTCTCCTCCGTCGAACTGGCCGTTGCCGCAGGGAGGAGCAACATCCACATCACTGTCAGGCGTCACCGAATCGTCATCTACGAGTCCTGAGTCGGCATCGGGAAGCGGCTGGTCATCGGGGACCCAACGAACACCGCCGGTGAGGTTTCGATTGCCCAGCGGTGGATCGGCGGTTATCTCCACATCGAGGAGATCGGTATCAGTATGCAGAGTAAAGACAACTACCATATTGCCGAATTTTTCTGTGCCATTGTCCCAATATGAATACTGTCCAGTGTAGGTGTGTCCGGTAAAATTTCCGCCGCCGTGTGACATGTAAAATTCGCTGTACTGATTGAAACTCATGTCGAGCATATATTCCGATGTTTCGCTGTTGTAGAGAACAGAGATGTGGTGGATGCCTCCATTGAAGTCCCACTCGCCGATCAGATCCTTTGGGTCGAGAACGACATCCTCGTCGGGTTCCGTGATATCCTCATCAACTAGCGGGGTATCACTCGTCTCATCGGAGGTCTCGTCGGAAGTCTCGTCAATGGTCTCGTCGTTTATCTCGTCGGGGAGGATGACATCCTCGTCATTTTCGATGAGTCCACATGCAATAACTTCTGCACGGCACTTTTCATTGGCACATGCTTGGCATGCTTCCGGCGTTTGCCCGGACATACACTCGTTTCCACACTTCGAGGCGCCGCACGAACGGACCGCGTCATACTGTTCCTGTGCCTCAAAGGTACCTTGTGCCCGGCAGGCATTGGCACACGTAAGATTCATTCCGCATGGCATTGCACAGTTGATAATCTCGACACAACTCTTGTCCCCCGGTGAGACAAAGTAAACGACGAATAGAGAGAAGTGCTGCGCCTGTCCCATGATCGGATCGCCAGCCGCCGTTGCCATAATGGGGTCACCAGCCATAATGGGATCGCCTGCAGCGGTAACCATAATTGGATCGCCCGCCGCTGCAGTACCGACCGCATAGCGGCCATTGCCGTATCCAGCAGAGTGCCATTCCTCATTGCGTTCGACTGCAAGAACCGCCACTTTTCCTTCTTCTTTTGCGACGGTAAGTTTGATAGTCATCGTTACCGGCTTCTTGAATTGGAGACCGTCAGGCCCGAAGTCCCACACAGCGCTTCCCAGATTGTCTCCTGTTTTTCTCGTCTTTTCGATGGTGATAACGGTGTCTTCCTCAAGCGCACCCGGTGGTATCTCTACCTTCGCATCGCCAGAAGGTGCTTCAACTGTGCCGCCTTCTGCAGCCATGATCGTTTTCTCTACCTTTTCGGTTTCGGTCTTGTTCTCTCCGTTACATCCTAACGCAAGACCAAGAACGAACAGGATACACCAAAAAATGGCTGTTACTCGTTGTTTTCCCATAGTTTTGTCTTCCTCCGTACTGCCCGTAAAGCGAATAACTATATCACACTAAAAACCGAAAAACAACAGCCTGTTAAGAAAAAGTTCCCCCATTTTCAGGTGCTTCTTTCGATAAGTCTTTGTTTTTCTCGACCGCTACTTCTCAGTGCCTTGAATTATTGGGGGAAGTCCTGAAGGACAATCTTCTTGACTTCACCTTCCCAACATCTTACGATTGTTGCGTTGATCGGATAAGAGAGAGCAATTCAGCGATAGATGGAGGGCTGTATTATGGCGAAAAGAAGCGTCAGCGTCCCAGTTCATGACGACGCCGGACTTGTCGGACATCTCACTGCAGTCATCGCCGGCGAGCGGCGGTTCGAGAATGTGTTCCAATCGGTATCGCGCATGATTCTCGGTGATTCCTCGAAGATCGAGAAAGTAATCGTCAACGGGAGGCCGACTTACGATTTCAAGGTCTT
>Ga0129299_1001335_pt1 | contig 16500 bp, 18 predicted proteins | sample ConPoolayeCmetaG_FD_94477 | JGI IMG/M metagenome (GOLD analysis project Ga0129299, IMG submission 94477) | Hot spring microbial mat communities from California, USA to study Microbial Dark Matter (Phase II) - Cone Pool mat layer C metaG ... | reverse complement strand
TCTCTTCCCTGCTGCGTGCATAGTATCCTCCTGCAGTAGCAATGAGTCACAGGTAACAAGTCCAAGCGTATCATGCGTCTCGGAAAAATCAAAAAAAACGGTTGACTTCTCTGCCCCATCATTAACAAAGAGGCGCTGAAATGGTACGGTCAACAGCGGCGGTGTGAGACGTAACAGAGAAGAGATGGTGGTTTTCTCTTGCTGCTACGTTTCTCTCGATGAGGATTATTCGTCTATGCGAAGCAAAACAACCGAAATGTTGTCTTTTCCGCCGTTTGCATTCGCTTGATCGATGAGTCTGTCGGCTGCCTCCCTTAGTGACGAACTCGAAGCAATAATGGCAGCAATATCGGGGTCGGGAACCATATCCGAAAGGCCGTCAGAACAGGCGAGGTATATTTCGCCGCGCTTGACTGTTCGTTCCTGGATATCAACGAGTACATTCTCTTTCATCCCGAGCGCTCGCATGATGACGTTTTTGTGGGGATACGAGCGTGCCTGTTCGGGGGTTATCTGTCCTGCCTTGATGTATTCATTGACCAAGGAATGGTCTTCCGTGAGGAGGGTAAGTCCCCCGTCAAAATAACAGTAGCAGCGGCTGTCGCCGACATGGGCGATATAGAGGGTTCCTGTGTCGAGAAGCAACATAGCGACGATAGTCGTTCCCATCCCGGCGTATCCGGCTGTGCTTTGAGCAGCACGGAAGATTTTGCGGTTGGCGAATTTGATGCCAACGCGCAACTTGTTTGCTTCGTGCGAGAGTGCCGGATCTTCTTTGTACGGCCAGGTCATATCTTCGTCTTCGCTCGAGGCACGAAAGAATTTGACGACCGTTTCGATTGCAATAGACGATGCTATTTCTCCGGCATTGTGACCTCCCATTCCGTCCGCGACGACGAATACTCGTTCGTTTTCGAGTACTGCAAAAGAGTCTTCGTTGAGATCGCGTTTTCTACCCACGTCTGTTTTACCAAAACAAGAGATTTTCATGTCACCCCGCAATGATGTCTATTGTCCGTTCGACTTGTAGGTGCACCGTGCCGTCGCTTTCGTAGAAGTCACCATCTATCGTGTATTTGAAAGGATGGTCGGCTTCGATGACAAAATCCTTTCCCACAGCATCAACTACCATGTCGCGGGGGAGCGGTCGTCCCAACCATGCAAGGCCAAGGTAGGGAATGATGCGCGCTCCTTTCGGAAAGGCAAGCATCTGCATGCGGTCGGTAAGCCGCCGGTTGCGCCAGAAAGGCTCGAAGCCAAGACCTATCTTCGAAAGCGAGGTAATGAAGACACCTAGATAGGGACGTCTTCCAAGATCGTTGCCATCCACCGAAATGCGTCCCTCGAATCCAGCGAAGAGTTCACGGTAGAGTTTGGTGCGGAGAATGACGGAAGAGATGGAACTTACCAACGTCTTGAACGCGACGTAGGGCGACGGGTCTCCGTCCTTGTAGTAGTAGTCCATAAAGGCAGTCACGATCCCATTACCGAAGATGAAGCCATACTTATCGTGGATACGAAAGAGCGGCTTACGAACGACCGGAAAGGTTTGCCGGTACGCAGATTCGATACGATCCGCGTAAGGTGGGAAACCGCGTTGCCGCGCACCTTGCAGTTGACTGCGACTTGATTGATGGTTCCTCCCTTGAGTACTGCAATCTTCGGTAGATGGTCGTGGTCCCATATCCGAAACATCTTGGTGAGGACAAGGTGGATGGTGCCGTCTCCCCCGTTGATAGCGAGAACCTCTATCTTCTGGCGGTAAAACTCCTGGAGGGCGTGCTCGAGGTCATCTATCGTTTCGGTACAGCGGGAAATTACGAGAGGATCCTCGAACTCCATGAGGCGCCGTAAGCGCTCGGGGCGCAACTTATTCTTACGTGATCTGGGGTTGGAAACGACACCGATAAGAGCCATTCGAACCGGCTGGCTGTTGATAACGAAAAGCCACTGTATAGAGAGAGCCTCTTTTTGTCAACTATACCAGGTCCTCGACGCAATCTACCTAACATCTTTTCTCTCTCACGAAGGTTCGTCGAGGCGTGTGTTACTTTCCTCCGAGTTTCTCGATACCGATGCCTATGCGGCGGATTGCCTCGTTCTTGCCGAGGATATAGGCGATCTCGATCGCGCCGCCGGGGGTGAATTCCTTGCCCGAAAGGGCGACACGGACGGGCCAGAGGACAATCGCATTCTTGACACCGAGTTTCTCGGCAACACCGAGAAGAGCGGCGCGGACTGACTCTTCGTTCCACGAAGAGTCGGGAATCGTGGCGAGCACCTCACGGGCAGAGGTAAGGCTGGTAAGAGAATTTTCGAGTGTCGTCTTGGACTTCTTGTGAACGAACAACTCAACCGGGTAATCGGGAAGGGAATCAATAAAGTCGAGTTGCGGCGGAATGTCAGAGAGTTTCTCGGTCCGTTCATGGAGCACGGCAGCAATGGCATGGAGCGGCACATCCTCTCGCTTGACGGCCTGCCGGATGAAGGGGGTCGCCTTCTCGAGGAACTGTTCCGGCGTAAGCGCACGGATGTATTCGCCGTTCAGCCATGTGAGTTTCACCGGGTCGAAGATGGCAGGCGACTTGGAAATCCCGCCGATGTCGAATGCCTCGATGAGTTCGGGAAGTGTGAATTTCTCGCGGTCGGTACCGGGGCTCCATCCGAGAAGCGCGAGGTAATTGATGAGCGCCTCGGTGAGGTAACCCTTGTCGATGAAGTCTTGATAACTTGCGTCGCCGTCGCGTTTCGAAAGTTTCCGCTGGGCGTCGCGCATGACGGGCGGGCAATGGACATAAATCGGGACCTCCCAGCCGAAGGCTTGGTAGAGCAGGTTGTATTTGGGCGCCGATGAGAGGTACTCGATGCCGCGGATGACATGGGTGATGCGCATGAGGTGATCGTCAACCACATTGGCAAAGTTGTAGGTCGGCAGGCCGTCCGACTTAAGGAGGACATTGTCGTCGAGCGTGTCGTTCTCGACCGTTATCTCGCCGAATACCTCGTCCTTGAAGGTGGTGGTGCCGCCATCGGGAATCCGCTGGCGGATGACCCATGGTTTTCCTTCGGCAATGAGTTTATTACGCTCCTCCTTCGACAGGTGCCGGCAGCGGCCGTCGTACTTGGGTTGTTTGCCTTCCGCCTCCTGTCGTTTGCGTACCGTCTCAAGCCGTTCCTTATCGCAGAAGCAGTAGTAGGCGTGGCCGCTCTCTACCAGTTTTTCGGCATATTCACGGTAGATGGGTTTGCGCTGACTTTGGATGTAGGGGCCGTAGGGGCCACCAATGTCGGGACCTTCGTCCCAAAAAAGCCCTGCCTGTCGGAGGGTATGGTAGATGAGTTCGACGGCGCCGGGCACCTCGCGCTCTTGGTCGGTATCTTCGATGCGAAGGATGAAGGCGCCGCGATGTTTGCGCGCCAAGAGGAAGGCATAGAGCGCCGTGCGTAAGTTGCCGACATGCATGTAGCCGGTCGGGCTCGGCGCGAAACGGGTGCGAACGGTCATAAGGTTTCCTCTGAATCGTCTGTCTCGTCTATGGTACTTGTTTCCTCTTCTTGCACATGCCGTCGTCGGAGTGTGTATACGGCGAGAGAAATATTCACGGCAAGAAGAATCGCCAGAAGGACGAATAGCACTACGGCGCCGGTATCGGTACGCGGATACTCTCCTGCCCGTATGAAAAAGCCGTCGGGAGACATCGTGAGTCCATAGCGTTTTTCGAAAAACTCCCGCATACGCACGGCTCCTCCGCTCGTCGTCCAGCGGTAGATGCGCCCTTTTACCGTGACGCGCATGCCGCCGGCGTTCTTCTCCTCTTCCTTTGCCATCGGTTCGCTCACGACGAAGCGCGGCGATCCGAGGAAGTAGTAGAGCATCCGTTTCTTCTTCGAAAAGCCCTCTTCGAGTACCCCACCCTGGATCGAGCGGATGCCGCGGATGGTTACGAAGTCACCATCACGAACGACGGTAAGAGCCTGTTCGTTCGGCTCGAGAGCATCGCCGAGATCAACGGGCGGCGTATCGTGGAAGTAGAAGCGGGCACCGTCAAAGGCGAGGTACAGCCCATAGAGGAGTATCACAGTCGAAAGAATGAAGAGGTAGAGGTTCTTGCGCCCAAGCACCAGTTTGAGCGGCACGACGTTACTCCTCTGTTCGTTCGATGAGCACGACCGCCTGGGCCGCGATAGCCTCGCCACGTCCAATAAAACCGAGGTGCTCGCTCGTCTTTCCTTTCACCATGATAGATTCACGGGGGAGGCCGAGGAGTCGAGCAACCGATGCACGTATCGTTTCGCGGTGTGGCAGTATCTTCGGCTCTTCACAGACGACCACCGCATCGCAGTTGACGACACGCCAGCCGGCGGCGCGGAGTCGTTCGACCGCTTCCACAAGCAAGAGAGTACTCCGAATTTCTTCGAAGTGAGGGTCGGTATCGGGAAACAATTCCCCGATGTCACCGATGGCCGCTGCACCAAGGATTGCATCGGTAATTGCATGGAGGAGAACATCGGCGTCGGAGTGACCGAGAAGTCCCCGCTCATACGGGATCTCGACACCGCCGAGGAAGAGCCGCCTCCCCTCGGCGAAACGGTGGATGTCGAAGCCGACGCCAACGCGGACTATCGCCATGGACTACCCTCCTCCTGGCAATCCTGCCGGTGCAAGCATGATGAGCGAAACGAAGAGGTACAAGAAGAAGATAACGATTACCTTACGCATCGGAAGTTCGGTGATGATATGCATCCCGATGATGAGGAGTACGCTCCGCCACAGGAAGGCGACCGCCCACCCGACGAACGGTATCGCATAGAAGAGATCGAGCGCTGCAGTAAATCCCGTGAGGCGGTAGAAGTGGCGCAATTCGGCACGAGCACCGAACAGGAGCGAAAAGGCAAAAAGGATGAAAGCCGCAATGATGATGCCAACAATCGGCGAGAGGAACACCTGCGCAAGGATATCGCCGGTCTGCATCGCAGCAAAGTAATCGAGCAGTTGCGGCGGCACATAGCGCTCGAGGATCGGACGATGGTTGCGCACGAGCCACAGCACCCAGAAGAGATTGAAAGCAGCGCCAACGATGCCGACAAGGACACCGTAGAGGGGAATGAAACCAGATTTCAGGTGCATTCTCATCCTGAGGAAAAAAAGCCGGGGAGAGAGAAGGAGGTCGCGGGTCGTTTCGTACATCGCCTCGACGAATCCTATCTCTTTGATGAAATCCCACGGAACACCGAAAGGAAAGTAAAGGCCGGGACCTTTGCTGACAAAGGAGGTCTCCTGAGCCGCTTCATTGTTCTCTTTTATTTCTTCATCCGGTTCCGCATCGCCATCGTCCCTCGCCTCTTCCTCGTCCGTCTCGTTGATTCCCGGAAGCAGATTCACCTCCTCTTGAAGGACACGACTTTCCTCGTCGCGCATCGGGTCGCCGACAAAGATGACCGCGCGACACTTACGGCACATCTGCGGACCAGGTCCCGGAACCGACAGCGGTTGTTGACATCGCGGACAGGTGGTAATCACATGTTCCTCCGTGTTCCCTACCTCAATAGCATATAAGCACACACAGCGCAAGAGAGAGGGTTGACTTTCTTTATCGGAGGGGTTACCGTCCCCCGGTGGTTATCAACTTCATGTGTATGGAGGAGTTCATGGTACGAGAAGCAAGTATCGCCGTTTGTGCTCTTTTGTTGCTTATCACCTGCGCGGCATGCGATACTTCGAAAAGCACCGGACAAAACGACACAGATGTTGTCGTAAGCGATGAAGATATCGGCACGGACGATGCCTCCGTCACCGACGAGGACACCATCAACGATTCGATGGAGACCGACACCGATGCAACCGATCCCTTTGCTGACCTCAACACATTTCCCGCCTACGAGGGGACATACGGCTGGGAAATCATGAAAGAGACTTACGAGATAGATCCGCAGTGGGATGCCCTGTCGTTCGAATGGGACTACTTCATGATCCATAATGAAGATGATTCGTTCAGCGGTTCGGTAGGCTACCTCATCGCCAACCCGCGCAACGCCAAAATTGCCGGCGGCGCCTTCGGCAAACTGGTGCCGGGCGGCGGAAACGTCGCAATCGCGGGACGTACTGACCACGATGTACCGCCTGCTGCCGACTACGAAAACTTCGATCCCGACAATGGCCATACCTTCGAGGCGTCCGGAGAAGAACGTTCCTTCTGGGCCGAAAACAAAGAGAAGGGCTACTGGGGGCGCATGACGCCCAATCCATTGGACAACACGATGCTCCTTGAAGGGAAGACTGGCACCTTCGAGTGGGAACTGACGGTGCGTCAGGATTGGACGATCCTCACGAGCGGCGACGACACCTTCGTGAGGGTCACCGATGACAAGGTGGGAACAACGGTGCTCGGCATCCCTGTGTCGCAGGTATGGAATGTCCACATGTTCTGGCCGCGCACCAAGGTTACCGGTTGGATAAAAGACCGGCGCACAAATAAAACGATACCAATTGATGCGCACGGCTATCGTGAAAATTCGTGGGGACGCTGGGCATTCAATCAAGGGGGCTGGGATTTCGGAACCTGCTCCGATGCTGCCACGAAGGTGATGTTCGGCTGGCAGAGTTACCATTTCGAATCAACGAGACTCGACTACCTCGACATGGGTTTCTACGACGGAGACGAATACAAACTGGTCAACTTCCGCGCCGACGAGGGAGAACTGGGTTGGAAGCACAACACATGGAAATTCGATCCGATTGCCCGTCAGTGCACGCCGCACGATACCACCCTCGTTGCGCAGAACGACACCTACCGCGTCGAGGCACAAATTACCATTGGCACCGGACAGGTACCAATGCTTTCGGAGGCAACCGATGTCGTCAAGAAGTATGTCATCATGATTCAGATACCGTGGTTCGAAGGGGTTATCACGCGTATTGCGGACGGCTCGATCGTCACCACCTTTTCGGGACGCGGCGGGGGCGAGTTCTCGACCGAACGCGCCGACGAGGAAGTTACCAGCATGAGCGACGAAGAGTGCGCCGCGTGGGGAGCAAAGTTCTCTTCCAAATTTCCTGAATAAAACCAGGCAAGAACATCTTCTCTCCCTTTTTTCTTGACACATTCTTCTCTCGCCGACTAGTATCGCTCAAGTTTTGTCTTGCAATCTTTTTGCGAGAGGAGAATATCATGACGAGTCTTTTCTGGAAGATGTTTTTTTTCATGACAAAAACGGTTGTGTTCGTATGCCTTCCTCTTATCCTTTCCGCCGCCGGCGGAGACATCGAACAGAAACTAACCTCGAAAGTCAACACCGTCATTACGATTGCCACTAATGTTGGGTACGGGCTCTGCACCCTTGGCGCCATCATTGGCGGCATCCTGTGGGGAACCGGCAACCCGCGAGGAAGAGGAATCGTAATCGGCGCACTCATCGGGGCAGTTGTCATTGCGCTTGCCTCGTCGCTCGTCGAGATGATGAAGTAAGGTTTCGGGACACCGTCCTTCTCCCATGAAAGTCTGGCGGGTTCTCGGAACACGCAGCGGCGCTTTTCCATCACAGGTTATTCTCCTCGCGGGAGGCGCCTTTCTCTGCGCGGCGCTCTTCTACCGCGGACCGGGGCGTTTTTTCGTGATGCTCGGCACCTTTCTCGCTGCATACGGATTCGGAATGCTCCTGCGGCGGATATTCGACGGACGCGATGAAGTGCTTTTCCTCTTGTGGCGTACCCTTTCGGGCTCATGCGGCGGATATACGCTCCTTGAGCGGGATCGGCGACGATGAAACGCATCTTCGACCTCCTCGCCATCCGCGGTATCGCCGACGACTTTATCATCAACGACGCCTACCAGCGGTATGCCGTCTTCGCCGTGAAGGGAATCGATCACTACTTTCGGAAGCACCTCTTCGAAGCGGTGGAAACCTTCTTCAATCGCGAGATGGGAGTGACCGATACGACGATCGAATGCTTTTCGCTCACCACCCATCGAGAACCGGAACTCGAAAAACACCTGATGGCAGCCGACCGTCTGCTGCGCGAGCGCGCCGCCTTTCTCGTGTCGCGGCCAATCAAACAGGTTGAGACTATCGTAACCATCACAACCGATCGGGCATCGGCACAACCACATCCGACACCGCCGGAGATCGATCGCTACACCGCGTTCTTCAATCTCCTCGGCGTTTCGGCGCGCCGTCTTTCAACTGCGGAGATACAGGTATGGTGTTACCGCCTCGTCAACCTTTCTGACGATGCTTCCGCAGCACCGGATATGTCCATCCGCGAAACACTCGTCCAGAGTCCGGTGCGCTACACTCCCGAGTATGTACGGATCGGTCCTTTTTTCGTGAAGGTGCTCACACTCAAGCATCTCCCCGATTATCTCGACCACTTCGTGGTGGACGAGATTCTCGACGAGTTGGAAATGGAACACTGTTTCGTTTCCTCCTTGACCGTGCTCGATCAGCGGAGCACCGGTGGAGCACTCACGCTTCTGCGCAACCTTTCCTACGCCGATACGAACGCGACTGACGCCGGGGGCGGCACAATCAAACGACCGACGAATCACGCGGCGCTCAAACGATACGAGGAGTCGAACGAACTCAAGAAATATCTCGAAGAATCGGGACACCTCTTCGTCGCCACGAGCCAGAAACTCATCATCTGGGAGCGCACTCACGAGCGCCTCGATGAGAATGCCCGCGCGGCGGCGACTGCGTTCAAACGCCGGCAGTTCTACTTCTTCGAGGAGGAATTCTACCACGACCGCGAATTCTTCCGCTCGCTTCCCGGAACGACTTTCTTCTCGACTCGCGGGGTCAAGGCGCTTACCCCGCACGGCATTGCACTCCTGCGCCTTGGACGGCTTCCCGCTGGCGACTGCGGCGAGGAATTTCCTCTCTACCTGCGGACACGGCACGGCACCCTCTTCGCCTTCGACTCCTTCAGCACGCGGCGCCAGCCGTGGAATACCATGATCCTCGGTGCTTCAGGGTCAGGAAAGTCCGTCCTTATGAACACGCTCATCCTTTCCACCATTCACCCACGTATCGCCCGCTATGGCGGCGCCTGCTTCGTCATTGATTTCGCAGGAGCGGAAAACAGTTCCTACCGCAAGTGCGTCAGCCTTCTCGACGGCCGCTTCATTGCTCTCGACGCCACAGGACGCTACACGATAAACCCCTTCCCGCCGCGCGCGAACATTCTTCACGGCGACACATTCGATGCAGCGGCGCTCACTTTCCTCCAAGTCATCCTCGACCTCATCATCGGCAATACCGGCGACGACACCCGCGCCAACCTGACCCGCATCGTTCTCATGGATGCCCTCCAAGCGCTCTACCGTGTGCACGAACACCCACGACTTGCTGACCTCGTTCCGTTCATCGAAAAGGCTCCGTGCGAGGAACCGGCACTCCGGCGCGAAACAGCAGCGCTCCTCCGAGGTTTTCTTGCCTCGCCGGAAAGTCGCCTCCTCAACGGAGAAACCTCGCTCGACTACGCCGATGCACCGTTCGTCGTTTTCGATCTGCAGGGCTTATCCGGACTTACGCCGCGGATGCGGGAGATTATGACCTTCATCGTCATCCAAGAAGCAAAGAACACCGCCTTCCGGCGGAGCGGCTACAAATCGCTCCTTTTCGACGAGGCGGCACAGATCATCAAGGATCCGCGGATGGTCTCTCTCGTCGAGGAGATGTACGCAACGGCGCGCAAGTACAACGCACAGGTGTACACCATTACGCAGAACTACCTCTCCTACAAGGAGTGCAACCTCGCTTCGAAGATCCTGCTCAACACGACGGCGTCGTTCATTCTTTCGCACGCCGAGGCGCCTGAGGCAAAACGGCTCGTTGCCACCGACTTCGGGTTCAGCGAGTCGGAGCGGCGAGAGTTCGAGGCGCTCAAGACGGTCAAGCGGCAGTATGCGCTCGCCCTCGTGCGACTCCAGATAGGCGACCGGCTCGAGACGGCGACGGTGCGTATCGAACTATCGCCGTTCGAATACTGGCTCGCGACAAGCGACAAGAACGACAACGAGCACCTCGAAAAGATAGCAGCCGAGCGACGCTGCTCGCTCATCGAGGCATGTGCCATCGCAGCGGAAGGAGTATCGTCGTGAGAAGAGACAGTGGAGTTCTCCTTTCGCGTATATTCCGGCTCGTGTCCGGCACGGCGATTATTTCCTTTTTCCCCCTCGTATGGGCTCAACAGCCCTACGTCCCTCTTACTACATTCGAGGAAAACCTCGCACGACCCGAGATTTCATGGCTCATCGCTGCGGGAACATTCTTTCTCGGCGCTGCCTTCACCGTGACACTCGTCATGCAGGTTTTTCGCATAATCGCCGGCACCGAGACAGTGGGAGCACTCTTCCGCACCCTCGCCCTCTACCTGATGCTCTTTTTCCTCTACACTTATGGAGGTCGTTTCATGAGCGAGGTGGCATCGCTCATCGTCACCGCAACCGCCGGATCCGCCGCCGAAGTTGCCGAAGCCTACACTGCCTTCGACGAAGCGACTATGCGGCTCGCTTTCGGTCCTTCCCCGAAAGAAGCAGGGGGTGATGGTATCGTAACGGGGAAGGAACAACCTATCGCTTCTCTCACACCGCCACTCTTGTGGGGGCTCATCTTCGCCTTTCTCTTCAAAGGACTGCTTCTCTTTGCTCTCGCGATAAAATTTCTCCTCCTCACTATCCTATGGCCGCTCGTCCACCAACTCACCCTTCTGGGTTTCGTGTTTGCAGTACCCTTTGCCGCATTCGCCGGCTGGGAACCAATCAAACGCTTTGCCGTGACGGTCGTCGAGGTAAGCATCTGGCCGGTCATTTACAACATCGGTTTCGGCGTAGCGGCGCACGTGAGCACCCCGCTCTTCACTTCCTTCGACCAGATTATGCAGGAACAGGACTATGAGACGCTCGTCGGCACCCTCCTTGCACACCTTTCCACCATCGCACCGCTCATCGGCCACTTTCTCTTCCTCATCGCATTGGGAACGCTCACCCCAGCGATTGCCGCTATGATCGTAAGGAGTACATCGAGCGCCGCCATAGCACAAGCGCTCTCCCGCCGCATCAGCGGTTTCATCGGCGGACATCCTGCAGGAGAACCCCTATGAGACCGAATGTCACTCACTTTCACCGTCTTTCACTCGGTGTAGGAGTTGGCGCTATCGGAGTTCTTCTTCTTCTCGATGCCTCCCTCATCGCAGCCATTGCTGTCAAAGCGATACAACCTTCCACTGTCGTCGTACGGTGTGCCGCCACGGGAGCGGTAACGCTGCCACCCCTCGTTTCGCTCCCCGATCAGACGAACGAACAGGCGGTACGGTTCTTTCTCGAGCGCTTTTTCGATCTCTACCTCGAACAGGAGCGTACCGGGACACCGAATGACACCCTCGCCCTCATGGTGACACCGGCATTCAGCCGTGCCGTGACTACTTCGTGGCAGCCGCCCCAGTGGGAGGACAAAAGCCTTTTACCCCATTTCACAGTAGAGCGTCTCTCCTTTTCAGGGGACTGGGCAACCGGCGGCCGCCTGCAGGTCATGGGGACAGGCACGCTCCTCTTTCTCCCTGCACCGCGGATCGAAGCCGCCGATGCACAGGAAGGAGCAGTAAGCGTTTTCTTTCAGGCAACCTTGCTGGTCGAGCCGATGACTGCCAAGACACCCTACGGCCTCCTCGTTCACTGGATCAACCCACTTTTCTTCGAGAATGACACCCTGCGCGACACCTTTTTGGAGAAGGCACACCTCCATGACTAACAAGGCAGAAACATTCTTTGCCGCATACCACTGGTACGAGGTCGAACAATCGCGCCGCACCGCACGGCGTATTGTCTGGGCTACGGTTTCGATCCTACTCCTCGTCACACTTTCCCTCGTCGGACTCCTCTGGGTAGTCTCTTTCCGCCCTGCTGCCATCGTCGAATACTGCGGTGTAAGCGAAGAAAAGGTACCCTCAACCCCTGCTCATCCAACAATCCTCCTCTTTCTTGACCACTTTGTGACGCGCTACTCGTCACAGCGCCCTGATGCGGCGATTGCCATCGCCGAGGCGTACTCCATGATGACGCCCCGTCTCCAGCAAGTGCTCCTTGCGGAACGAGCCGACATAGACCGCATTGGAAAGTGGATGAACCAAAACATCCAGAGCGACTTTTCCCGCGAAAAGGTACGCGTGACCGCCGGCGACGATGGTCGCATTACCATCCAGGCGCTCGGCACCTTCATCTTCCGTCCCGCTGTCGGCTTCGATGGCGACCACCACGCGTACAAGAACTCTGTACTCTACGCCTTCATCCAAGCCGCTCTCCTGCCAGTGCCAGTGACCGAGACGACACCGTATGGGCTTCTCGTTGATTTCTACCGTATCCAGTTTTTCGACGATGCCGATGCACGAAAGGCATTCCTTCTCAAACGCGGCATTACTTTTTCGGAGATCGGTGATGGATAGCCTATCCTCTGCAACGAGTGCAAAACGGCGTCTTATCACGGGGATTACTCTTGCTGTGCTCGGGGCGGCGGTATGTGCCATCATCGTTGGCCGTTCCTTCTCCGGTGGGGACGGACAGCGGGAAACCAATGTTTCCCCAGACACAAAAAAGATGCTCGAAGAACTGCGGGCCGTAACTCCGCACGATCTTCGCAGACTCTCTCCCAAGGCAGCGCGCACCACTGGCGAGACCCAATCCCAGCAATCCTCCCGCGAAGAGTCTCCTGCAGCGTCCCCGGAGATAGTTTCTCGACCGTTGGCAGCAAAGAGCACGAGTGCCTCCCGCAGAGAAAATTATCGAAAAGACCTCGATATCATTGAACAATACAAAGAACTCTCTCCCACCGTTGCCGCAACGGATTCCCTCTCCACCGGAGAAGAAAGTGCGCTCCGCTACCGTCCGCGGCCATTTTCCGCCGGCGGGGAAAGCGAGGTAAAGGGGGGTGTTCGCGTCGTGGGACGCACCAGGGGAGCAGACACTGCAGAGACGGTGCTCTCCCTCCATGACACCACTATCCGAGCGCGGCTCAAGTTCAGCATCCGCTCCTCGGCATCGAATACCATCGTCGCCGAAACGACGACCGATGTCCCCGGAGTACCGGCGGGGAGCCTTTTCTACGGCACAGGCTCGTTCGCCAACAAGCGGACATATGTCCAGTTCACGAAGGTACGCATCGGCACTGCGGAGTACCCCGTGAAGGCCTATGCCATATCGGGCAAGGATCCCGGCATCCCCTCGGAGGTTATTGAGATAGAGAACAATGCAAAGATAACCTTTACTTCGGGGGTCACCGATGCGGCGGGAAAGGTGATCGACAACCTCGCCGCGACGGCGAGCAGCGGGGTCACGAGCGGTATCATCAGCGGCACCGCCGGCGAGGTAAAGAACAAGAACGAGCAGGAGCGGGCGCGCTACGAGTACCGTGTCGGCGCCGGCACCATCTTCAATGTGTATGTGGAGTAATGGAGCAATAGTCATGAACAACAAAACGGTAATCTTCTCTTCTATCGCTCTGGCAGCATCGGGGTGGTTTCTCTTCTCGATGCCGGTGGTTTCTGCCGAGATACCGAAAGGGGTAAAAGCCGATGAGCGATTCATCCCCATCACCGACAAGGTAGCAACGATAGAACTCACTGAGAGCGACACCGTCCTCTACCGTACTGTCGGCATTGCGATCGGCGAGGTGCTCGTCCTCGAGTTCCCGGAAGGGGTAACGCTTGCCGGCGATCCGGTCATCGGCGACAACGCGCTTCTCAAAGCGGAGGTCGAGGTAAACCCCCTCGCCATCAAGGTCTGGGCGCTTCCCTTCCAAGGGGTCGCCGAGAACGAGATGTGGGGGCTCAACACCAACCTACAACTCAAGACCAATGTCGGTATCACCTTCATTATCAATTTCAAAATCCAGCCGCCGGACAAGGCATCGAACCGTATCGTTTTCACCTACCCCGCCTTCAGCGCCAAACAGAAGGCGATGCAGGATCAGTTCATCGTGCTCAAGAACAAACTCCAAGAGGAACACAAGAAAGCAATGGCGGAGGTTGACGCGATCGCCGAGCGGCGAAAACTCGAATTTCTCACCCGTGAATTCGGTGAATTCTTCGTCTGCAACACCTATAAAAACCGCGAGGAGAGGGAACTGGTCTTTCTCTCGAGCGACCGCATCTGCAAGGTGGGGCCGGAAACCATCCTCATTAACTTCGTGATCAAGAACCGCTACCGAAACTACTTCTACCTCAAGGAAGTGAAGGCATACGCGGTGCAGGGAGGAGCCGAGGTCGAGATGGATGCCTACTACTGGGTGGACAAGTACGGCATCCGCTTCGACGAGTCGCTCAAAGGGGCAATCGGCTTCAAGATAAAGGACTACACCCCCGAATATCGCATCGAGATTGTCGAAGAATCGGGGAAGATGCGCACCATCAAACTCACCGTCGGGTTCTGACCATGAGACGGTGGTTTGCCCTTGCACTCGTAGCCGCCTCCCTCCTGCTTCATGCCGAGGAGGGCGAGTGGCAGTTCCACCTCGGCGGCGGCGGTTACTTCCCCTTTACGATGAAGACCGAGGATCGCACGATAGTGGTACTCGCCTCGTGGAATGTGACAACTGTCTCGTTCTTCGGCATCTCCGACAACCTCGATATCGGGCTCCAGTACGCGGTTACCCACTTCGCCGATGTCTATACGAAACGCACCTACGACACGATCGAAGGAAAGGAGTACTTCGACTACCTCGGCAACAAACTGCAGATGCTCCTCCGCTACAACCTCTACCCCGGCTACGACCTTTCGCCGCATCTCGTCGTCGGCGGGGGAATGCTCATCGAGACCTACCGCAACCGCGCCTTCTATAACAAGAACGACCTCATCGTAAGCGACTTCGACGGCTCCGATTATGCCCGCGTTCAACCGTGCGTATCGGGCGGTATCGATCTCCAGTACCGTGTCTGGGAATGGCTCATCCTCTCGTTCCAGACGCTTTTCTCGTGGTCACCCGACACGATGCACCTCGAAACGAACTTTTTCTTCGGAGCGCGCTGGTTCATGAAGAGTTACTACTTTTGACCGATAGGAGGTACCGATGAAAAACCTTGTCGTCTCTGTGTTTTTTGTCTTCCTGCTGATGCTCGTCGCCTGCGAAAGCAAGCGGCCGCAGGGATCCGGGCAGTTCGCCGTGACGGTCGAGGGGCGATCGATCCTCACGGAGGCTGCCGTCACCATCCTCAAAGAGGAGGGCAATACCACCCTTGCCGAAGGAACAACCGACGCCGAGGGGCTCTTTTCTATCGAAGGAGTGAGCGCCGTTGGTACGCTTCGCGTGAAGGTATGCGGCGGCAAGTTCTTCAGTGCCGCGGCACAGGCACCTGTCGCCTTCAATGGCTGTCTCAGCGCCCGCTTCACGGTGGGTGAAAAGAGCACGGCAACCGTTTTTGTTGATTTTGTTTCGACACTTACCGCAACCTACGTTTCCGATACGGCGCAGGAGGATGTCTTTACTTACCTTGCGCTCACCGGCGATTCCGTCGCGGTCGAAGAGACCACACTTACCGATGCTACGAAACGCTACCTCTGGCAGGAGGCATTCACCATGGTGGCAGGAGACATCGCCACGGCAAACGGTGTTGGCATCGAGACTTCGCTCTCAACTGAAACGCTCTGGAACCTCGTTCTGAACGACCTTTCAGATAACAATGTGATTGACGGATCGACCGGCAAGACCTTCGGGCCAGCGCTCCGCGTGAATGAGCAGGTACTCCGCACCCTCGTGCCACAAGCGCTTGCTCGTGTCTCGACCGCCTTTTCGACGAACGATCTCGCCGACTGGGCGCACCACCTCGCGGTGACGCCGGCGGAATTCCTCGCCGGCGGGGAGAAGAACGACGACGATGGGCTCGTCACCGATACGGACACAGACGAATCGCTCTACCCTGACTACGACACGGTCGGCAACCCACCAGGTATCGAGATAAAGAGCCCGGCAAACAACGCCGTGGTTTCTGGCACCGTTGCCGTCAAGGCGCAACGGACTCTCGATTCCTGCCCGCTTCTCACTGTTACCTGCACGGTAAAAAACAGCGATGAGACCTTTTCGAAAAATCTGGCCGATACCAACGCTCATCCCGAAGTCTTCGAAGCGACCCTCGACACCCGTGCCGAGGAGATGAGCGACGGCACCTACACGGTAACCTGCACCGGCTCGAATGGTGTTACCACGGCAACCAAAAGCGTAAGCATCACCCTTTCCAATCATAACCCGGTGACTTTCCTCGCCTATATGCCAAACAAGGTGACCGGCATCGAATCGGTAGAGGTGTATAACCTTTCGGGCACGAAGGTAGCCACCTTTACCGAAGAGAATGGCTCGGTGCAGGGAGACCTGCCGCCGGGAGACTACACCGCAAAACTGACGGGAGGCGAGTATCCGTCGCTCCTCTTCTCCACGGGTGGCTCTCCGAAGAGCATCGCCCTCTCAACCACGCTCCGAAGCCGCTTCTCCATTACCCCCGGGAGCACTACCAAGGTC
>Ga0129299_1001333_pt1 | contig 16504 bp, 23 predicted proteins | sample ConPoolayeCmetaG_FD_94477 | JGI IMG/M metagenome (GOLD analysis project Ga0129299, IMG submission 94477) | Hot spring microbial mat communities from California, USA to study Microbial Dark Matter (Phase II) - Cone Pool mat layer C metaG ... | reverse complement strand
GTGTGAATTAATGAATTCATGAGTTTTTTCTGATTACGTACTGAATACAAATATACTTAGTTTGTTGCTTTGCATTTTTGTGTTCTTTTTTGCTTTTTACAGATTTTTGAAGATGTTGTCAACACAAGCTGAAACTGTTCTAAGAAGCCTGCTAGCTTATTATTATTTAATAATATTTAATAATGTTTAAGGTACTTTTTGTGCTTTATTTATCATGGATATGATTTAACCCCGCCTTCATAAATGATATACTAAAAATTTTATTATTATTTTTGTTTTTTTGTATAATCAAGTGATATGCATTGTATAAAATTTATCCGAATAAGTATAGGCGTTGATTAGTTTTTATTACTTATAGATTATGAATATAAAAAAGAACCACTTTATTTTTATTAGCAAAAAGTGTTTGCTGTGTAAGCGGTTTTTGTTCCTATTTTTTATAGCAGTTTATATTACAACTCGCATCAAGTTTGAAAATGATAGTTTTTTGTTTGTACCATGTTAGGCATAAATCTTGTGTTGTTGTAGTTAAACTTGTATGTGTTTTTGAAATTAGTAATAAATAAGGCATTGCAGCTTGTAGTATATATCCATTAAGTACATATCCAAATGCATAATACTGCTATGTATAGGTGGGGCGTCTAGATTAATATTGGACATATAGATTTTGGTATGTTGATGTGTTTTAATGAATTGTTTCTTGACACTGGCATAAATTTATTTATGATTAGGTAAGGATAAATAAAAAGTAAAATAAATACAAAAATGCGCGTGGTAAAAAGAAAAAAGATCAATGGTAGTTTTTGTTTAAAGTTGTACTTTAAAAATACTTTTTTAGCTACCTTTTCTTTTTTTTGTATATTTTTTTTGTTTATTCAGTGTAACAAAGGGTCCAGTGATGCCAAGGTTTATGCATCGAGACAGAGTTACTATGGAGAGCATATAGACACAAGAATAGAGTATTTAAATTCAGCTGGTGAACCACTTCCTGGAGAAATAGCTAAAGTGACCTTGTTTTATCTAAACATGGGCACTGAAACGTGGTATAGAGGTGACGATCCAAATAAATGTAATAGGGGGGATGTTTGTCTTGGTACGGCAAAACCAATTGATAGATCTTCGATTTTGGGGGGTTCAAACCCTAGTGAATTAGTCTTAGGGTGGATATCTAATTCTAGGCCAACAAAGATGAATGAAAAAAATGTTCCACCGGGGTCAGTTGCTAGTTTTACTTTTAAGGTAAGAATACCAGAGCAAAATAAGATGCAAGATGAGTATTTTGCTCCTGTTTGTGAAGAGATATCTTGGATAAATCTGAAGGAATCTAGTTGGAAGCCTATAAGATTTTACATTGGTTCAAATTATGCTTATTCGATAGAGAGTATAAAAATTGATGGTGTTTTTGTAATAAATGATCATAATATAAAAAGAGTAGGCGGAGAATCTGTCCCGGTAGAAATAAGGGTTAAAAACACAGGAAGATCAAACTGGGCAAGAGGGAATACTAGTAATGATGATCAGATATCTGTCAGAATTGGTGTTATGCCACCAAAAACATCTTCATTTTTTACTGATGCATCTTGGATATATCCAGATAGGCCTGCGCTTTTGCAGGAAGAAATAGTTAAACCGGGTGAGATTGGGACTTATAAATTTAATGTAAGGCTACCAGTTTTCCAGGGTACATATGAAGAAAAATTTAGACTTGTGGTAGAAAAAAGAGAGTGGATAGAATCTGGTCCGGATATTATTCTAAGATTTACAGCAGACAAGGCTACTTATGCCTACGAAGTAGTTAAAGTAGATAGCTTGCCGCCAAAAATGGAGCCCGGAGAGATAAGAAGACTGAATGTTCAACTAAGAAACAAGGGTAATACTACATGGAATAAACTTGATCCATCTAATCCAAATGTGAAACTGGTTAAACTTGGAACCACAAATCCATGGGATCATGCTTCCACTTTTTTTACTGATGGAGATTGGGAAAGTGTAAAAAGAGCAGCAATTCTTAGAGAAAATCAGGTTAAACCTGGAGAAATTGGAAACTTTGATTTTTATATTACGGCCCCATATGCTGGTGGTACTTTTAAGGAGTATTTGGCTCCTGTTGTGGAGTACATAACTTGGATGGAGGGTCCATTCATAACATTTGAAACTAAAGTTGATCAACCAATTCATAAGTTTGGATTTGTATCTCAATGGAGGGCCCCAGGTGTCATGGATGACAATGTGGGAGAACGGGATGTTCTTGGTAATGACGGAATAGTCCCAATGAAGGTTGGTGAAGTTAAGGATCTTTGGATAAAGCTTGAGAACAAATCAAATTATACTTGGAGAAAGCCCATCGGTGGAGAAAGGGGAAGTGTAAGATTTGCAGCATTTTGTTCGAGGTGGGATCCAACAATAGATTGTTCAAAGTTTAGTACTCCAGATAGAAAAAGCATTTTCTATGTTCCTGGTAGCTGGATAAAAGATGATAGGCTTGCTACACACAAGGAGGAGACTGTTCCGCCTGGGGGGGTAGCAACATTTGAGTTTAAAATGAGGGCTCCCAACTCTCCAATACAGAAAAGAGAATATTTTAGACTTGTAAATGAATGGGTTAGTTGGTTTGATGACATAGGGGTATATCTTGAGCCAGTTGTTACAGCTGATGGAAACCCGCCACCTGTTAGGTATGATACCGTTCAGGAAATGACAGTTAGCGGAAGAACAATTAAAATACCACAGAAACTAGTAAAAGTTGCAAGAGAGCAACACTTGGCTGTAGATGATAATGAAGCAAAAAAACTATCAGAAGCTTCTATTCTTTACAACGAATACAAAAGCCTTCTGCCAACTGGAAACCTAACTGCTATTGAAGCAAAAAAGGCAGAATGGCAAAACAAGCTAAAAGAGGTTGAGGGCTCACACTATGCAAGATCCGGGACTCCTACTGCTTTAAGAAACGGGTTTGCTGGTGCAAGCTCAGGTGGAACAGCAAAGGGATCTTTCTTCCCAGTGTCAAACCATGAATTTGAGAAGTACTATATAACCATGAGATGGCCTTATACTGAATGGAAATGGAATGGGTCCGCTCAGAATGCTGACGGACAATTGAAAAATCTCTACAAGGAAAAGAAAGTTTTGGTAAGAAATGTCAAGAATAACAAAAGAGTTGTTGTTGCTATCATAGAAGCTGGACCTGCCCCTTGGACTGGAACTTGTTATGATAGAGATGGAAAGTTCAGACCTACACTTTGCCAATCTTCTGACCAATCAGACTTTGGTGTGATAAAACAATATGGAATTACATCTCCAAACACAGTTGTAAGAGGTGATGAGATACCTCTAGTTGACTCAAACAATGATGGTAGAGAAGATTTGTCTGTTGGTGCAGCAAAAGCTATGCGAGGTGCAGGACTTTCCCCAGAAGCATTTGACGCAATAGGAGCGGATATTGATGATATTATCGAAGTTGGGTTTTTGGTAGATCAATCTTTACCACTTGGACCAGTGCAAGGATAGAAAGCATAAAACCAGTTAGTGAATATCAGTTTTCATTTAATTTACTAGGTTTTTTGTTTTGTGGTTGGGATTGTTGATGTGTGTTATGTTGTAAATAGACACCATGTAATAATAAAATATAGAATGTACTAAGCGATCCTTCTTTTGGCTTTTTTAAAGGACAAGATCGAAAATTAAGTTTTTTTGGAAACTGATGTATAATCGTTGTTTTTGCTAATCTAGGAAAATTAGGTTGCCTTTTTTGAGTTGAGAATTTTTTTGAAAGGTGATTTTAGAAAAAAACGGTAAAGTTTGTTGTGTTTGCATAATTTTTGCAGTTTAGCTTGCAATTATGTTAACTGGTAGGATTTTGAAGGATATTGCTATGGTGATAATAAGAATAAGATAATAAAAAATGTATTAAGTAAATTATTATAGAAGTAATCTATTAATAAATGTGAAAACTCTTTGACTTTATTTTTTTTTGTTATAGATAAGACTCGCGCTTTGTATTGTTTATTCTAGGATGAGTGTTATATTTGGTGAGAAAATAGGGATGACGAGTGTAAAAACAAGGGATGGAAGGTTTGTTGGCGCTACTGTAGTTAGAGTGGTTCCAAATGTTGTAGTAAGAAAGAAGACGAAGGAAACTGATAAATATGATGCCTTGGTTGTGTCAGTAGGTGAGGCAAAGAAACAAAAGAAACCTATTCTTGGTATTATGAGGAAGGTGGGTGATGGTCTTGTTGGAAAGTGTTTGAAAGAAATAAGGTCCGATAGCATCAATAATTTTGATAGTATCGGAGTTGGCTATGAATTGAGAATAAATGAGCTTTTTTCCGTGGGAGATATAGTATCGGTTCAGGGTGTGACGAAGGGAAAGGGGTTCCAGGGGGTGATGAAAAGATTTCACTTTTCTGGAGGGCCTGCAACACATGGTTCAAACTTTCATAGGCATATGGGTGCTGTTGGTATGAGAGAGTGGCCAGGAAAAATAAGAAAAGGAAAGCCAATGCCAGGAAGAATGGGTGGGAATACTGTAACTATCAAGGGATTGCAAATTATAGATATAGATGGAGACTTGGTGTCAATTAAAGGGAGCATACCTGGGCAAAAAAAGTCGTTAGTTAGGATTGCTTTACAAAAGAAAGGGAATTGAGTTTAAAATGGAAAAATCATTAAAAGCAAAAGTCTTTAATAGAGACGGAAAGGTTAAGTCAGAGATTGATCTAGCTCCTGAGATTTTTGGTGTAAGATGGAATCCACATTTGGTAAGGTTAGCTCTTGTTAGAGCTCATGCTAACGAAAGAAATGTTGTAGCTTCTACAAAAAACAGAGGACAAGTGGATGGATCTACAAAAAAAGTTTGGAGGCAAAAACATACTGGAAGAGCAAGACAGGGTTCAATAAGGGCACCGCATTGGGTTGGTGGAGGGGTTGCATTTGGCCCGACACCAGAGAGGAATTTTACAAAAAGGTTGCCCAAAAAAGAAAGAAGGCAAGCTATTTTTTCTATGCTTTCAAAAATATACTCCGAGGAAAGGATAAAATTCATAGAAGATATTACTTTTGATGTTCCGAAAACAAAACTGGCTATTGATGTAATAAAAAATTTGTCTGCAGATGGTAAAAATTTGTGGATTTTGGGCCATGATAGTTATAATTTTGCTCTTTCTCTGAGAAATATTCCAAAACAAACAATAATTTTGCCAAGCGAAATAGGTATAAAAGACCTTGTTTATACCAACCATGTTTTAATTTCCGAAAATTCCCTTAAGGAAGTTTATAATATTTTTCTTTTTTCAGATTCAGATTTAACTGGTTATGACGAAGAATATGCTACTGGAGTGATAGAAGAAGAAAAATTGGATTTAGCTTCAAAAAATCTAGTAGCGGATGGAGGAGAAAATGAATAGATTAACTAAGATCATTCCACATTTGAGCGAAAAGGCTTCTGCCATTTCTTCGAGTGGTAAATATGTTTTTTTGGTTCCAAAAAATGCTGATAAAGAGGATATAAAAAGCACAATTCAAAGTTTGTTTAAGGTTGAGGTTAGATCTATAAATACTGTTAATTTACCGGACAAGTCTAGGTTTTTTAGAAGAGTAAAAGGGAAAGTTTCAAGAATGAAGAAAGCCATTGTTAGTTTGAAAAAGGGAACCATTTCAATTTTTGAGTGAGTGTAAGATGAGTGCAATAAAGGTTTTTAAAGCAATTACACCATCTCTAAGACACAGGGTTGGGATAGACTATAGGGCTCTTTCTGTAAAAAAAGTAAAGATTCCAAGAAAGTTAGAGGTAAAAGGCAAGAAAGTAAGTGGTAGGAGTTCTAGCACGGGCACTATAACTGTTAGAAGAAGAGGTGGAGGTGCTAAAAAAGCTTATAAGGTTGTTGATTTTTATGGAAAGGAAGAGAGAGTGCCGGGTGTTGTAAAATGTCTTTTATATGATCCGAATAGAAATGTGCATTTGGCGTTGGTAAATTACGTTGATGGAGACAAAAGGCTTGTTATAGCAACTAAGAACATGAAAAGTGGTTTTAAGATAGATTTTGATAAGGATATGATAACAGAGGGATCAAGAATGAAGTTAAAGGATATCCCAGTTGGATTGGAAGTTTGTAATGTTGAAATAAGGCCAGGATCAGGAGGAAAAATTGCAAGGGCTGCTGGTACTTCTGTTTTTTTGGCTGGTTTTGATAAAGGTTATGCTCAGTTAAAACTTCCATCTGGCGAGCTAAGGTTAGTTGATGATGATTGTAAGGCAACAATTGGGAAAGTTGGAAATGAGGACTTCAAAAACATAAGATTGGGAAAGGCTGGAAGAAGTAGATTAATGGGTATTAGACCTCATGTTAGAGGAAAGGTGATGAATGCAAAAGACCATCCACATGGGGGTGGTAAGGGTAGAAACCCAATAGGTATGTCTCAAAGAAAAACACCGAAAGGAAAGCCAACGCAAGGTGTAAAAACAAGAAAGTTAAAGAATCCAACTTCTAAGTTTATAATCAAATCTAGATTGGGAAATAAAGTAAGGGGTAGGTAGTATGTCTAGGTCTTTAAAAAAAGGTCCTTTTGTATCAGAAAAATTGATGAAAAAAGTTATGAGTGCTAGGTCACAGGGCACTCCTTCGATAATTAAGACATGGTCTAGATCATCGATGATTGTTCCAGAAATGGTTGGTTTAACTATAGCTGTGCACAATGGCAGAAAACACATTCCGGTTTTTATTACCGAAAATATGGTGGGTCATAGGTTAGGTGAGTTTGCTCTTACCAGAAAGTTTGTAGGTCATGGTGGAAAATTAGCCAAGAGACAAGGGATTAAAAAAGAATAATGAGCGAGTGTATAGCAAAAATAAGGTTCATCAGATATTCAGATAAAAAATTAAGACTGAGAGCTAAGCTTTTAAAAGGTATGGGTGTTACAGATGCTTTATATTTAATGAAGTATGAGAATAGTAAAGCATCAAGAATTATATTTAACGCAATCAAAAGCGCTGTTAGTAATGCTGTAAACAATCATGGAAAGCTACTTGGTCCTTTATTTATAAAAGAAATTTTAGTTAACAAATGTTCACCTATTAAAAGAATCCAAAGTAGAGCAAAGGGTAGGGCTGATAGAATTCTTAAACCTATTAGTCACCTTTTTGTAAAAATTGGTGAAGATTTGGATTTAAAGACCGGTGCACAAAAAGTTGCAAGTAATTCTGATAGAGTTTCTATTCTATCAAAGAAAGGCAAAAAGAGAGGGAGTGGCTTGCTGGCTGGATCAAAGAAACATAACAAGGAAATGAAAAAGGCACCTTTGAAGTTGGGTAGGAAAAGAAGTGTTGAAAGCAAAAGATCTTCGATTATAAGAAAGGAGGAAATGTAAAATGGGGCAAAAAGTAAATCCGACATTATTTAGGCTTCAAACTAGGAGAGATTGGCCATCTTCGTGGATTGCTAAAACGAAGAGTGATTATTCATTGTTTCTGTCAAGGGATTTGATTGTCAGGGATTTTGTTGATAAGGAGCTTATTGGTTGTGGGATAGGAAAGGTAGAAATTTCACAAAATAACTCAGGAATGGAAGTTGATTTGTATTCTTCGAAACCAGCTGTTTTAATAGGTAGGAAGGGGGATAGAATTGATTCAATACAATCGAGTTTGAAAAATTTAGTTGGGATTCCAATAAAAATCAATGTAAAGGAGATAAAAAAGCCAGACTTGAATCCCAGAATCATAGCAGAGTCAATTGCTGAGCAGTTGATGAAGAGAGTTTCTTTTAAAAAAGTCTTGGTTTTTTCTGCTTCGAGAGTTATGGATGCAGGTGCTACAGGTGTTAAAATACAGCTTTCTGGTAGGCTTGGTGGAGCAGAAATGAAAAGGAAGGAGTATGTAATACTTGGAAGAGTTCCGTTGCAGACAATAGATGCTGATATAGATTATTTTTATACTCCTGTTAGGACATCTACAGGCATTATTGGAGTTAAGGTTTGGATTTACAAGGGAAATAAATAGTCAGAATGCTTGAACCAAAAAAGGTAAAGTTTAGAAAACCGCACAGACCACGTGTACCGACTAAAGCAACCAGATGTTTGAGTGTAAGTTTTGGTGAGTATGGGTTAAAGTCTGTAAGCAGTGGTTGGATAACGAACAGATCAATAGAGGCGGCAAGAAGGGTTATGGTTAGATATATAAGAAAGGGTGGAAAGATTTGGATAAGAGTATTTCCAGATAGAATAATTACAGCTAAACCAAACATTGTTCCGATGGGTAAGGGTAAGGGTACGATTGACAGATATGTTGCTGATGTAAAAAGGGGGCAGGTCCTATTTGAGATTTCTGGGGTAAGTAGAGATAAGGCAATAGAAGCATTAACCAAAGCTGGTCACAAGGTCAAAGTCAGGACGAAAGTTGTTTCAAGGATGAGTATAGTTTAATTAGTATGGTATGCAAAGGACAGATTTCTTGAAAAATATCAGAAAAATGGATATAAGGAAGTTAATGTCAGAAATTGCAAGATTGAAAAATGAGATAGCAAATATTCTTATGAATATTAAGATTGGTAAAGAGAAGAATGTTGAGAGGGTAAAAAAGTTAAGGAGAGATATTGCAAGGTTAAATTATGTTATTTCAGAGAAAAAACGCCTTGATAAAGAGAAATGAAAGTATTGATAAAAAATAATTATGAGCGAAGAAAAAAAATCTGATATTTCAAAAAGCAATAAAAAGAGAGGAAGTTTAAGAGTTTTGACAGGTACAGTTGTAAGTAACAAGATGAGAAAGACCATTGTTGTTAAGGTTGTAAGTACAAAGATAGATAAGAAGTATAAAAAGGTAATAAATGTATCAAAAAAGTACAAAGTTGATTGTCAGAACGAAAAAATGTATCCGGAAGGCACGGTTGTAAGGTTTGTATATTGCAGACCAATAAGTAGGTGGAAAAGATGGAGGGTTTTAAAAAGTAATTATAATTATTAAGGTATTATGATACAACTAAGATCTAGGTTAAAGGTAGCAGATAATTCTGGTGCGAGGGAGGTTGAGTGTATAATGATTCATGGTGGTTCGAAAAGAAGGTATGCGAGAATAGGAGATATAATAAGTGTTGTAGTAAAAGATGCTTTACCAACTGGACAGGTAAAGAAAAAAACAGTTCAAAAAGCCGTTGTTGTAAGAACAAGGAGTACATTTAGAAGAAGAAGGGATGATTCATACATAAGGTTTTCTGACAATGCTGTTGTTATAATAAATAAGAAGCTTGAGCCAATTGGAACAAGGATTTTTGGCCCTATCCCTTTTGAGATAAAAGATGCTGGTTTTACAAAAATTGCTTCATTAGCAAAGGAGGTGCTATAGATGCGGGTAAGGAAGGGTGATAGAGTTATTGTAATTTCTGGTAAGGATAAAGGAAAGACAGGTGTTATTATAGCTTCTATTCCAAAGGAAAAAAAGGTAGTTGTTGATGGGGTAAATAAGGCAAAAAAGCATGTAAGGAAAAGTCAGCAAAATTCTGGTGGTATAGTTGAAATTGAGAAAGCAATTCCAGTCTGCACGGTTATGATAATTTGTAACAAATGTGGTAAGACTAGGGTTGGGTATATATTTGAGGGTGGTAAAAAGGTAAGAGTGTGTAAAAAGTGTAAAAGTAAAATCTAATGGAGGTTAGTAAAAGTATAAAAGTAAAAGATAGTAAGCAACAATCTTCAGGTGAATACCTGTATGATTTTATTTCTAATCTAAATAAGAGGCTAAAAGAAGAGTTTCCTGATAGAAATGTTATGGATCTTCCTAAAATAATGTTTGTATCTGTTAACGCTGGAATAGGTAAGGAATTTATAAAAGACAAAAGTTACCTTGAATTTGCTGAGAGTGTTATTTCAAAAATAACTGGGCAAAAACCTGATCGAAGGTTAGCAAGAAAATCAATTTCAAACTTTAAGCTGAGGGAGGGAATGATTGTAGGCCTTGTTTCTACGATCAGAGGGAAAAGAATGATTGATTTTATAATAAGGTTAAATTCTATAGCCATTCCAAGAACTCGGGATTTCAGAGGCCTTAGTGATAAATCATTTGATAAACATGGAAATTATTCTATTGGGATAAGAGATTTTAGAATATTTCCGGAAACAGCTGACATTGATGTAACAAGAAGTATGGGTTTACAAGTGAATGTAGTTATTAGGTCAAAATCAGTGGAAGATTCAAAAAAGCTTCTAAAAATTTGGGGTTTTCCAATAAAGGATAGTGATTAATAAGTAAATAGGCAAAATTAGAGATATGAAAAAATCTTGGATAGTTTCTAGAAAAAATGCAAATAATCCATTAGGAAGAAAGCCAAAGTATAAAACTCAGGCTGTTAATAGATGCAAGAGATGCGGCAGGCCAAGGGGGTATATCAGATATTTTGGCTTGTGCAGAATTTGCGCTAGAGAACTGGCAAATAGTGGGCTGTTGCCAGGTATAAGAAGAGCAAGTTGGTAAAATGAAAGATATGAGGACATCAAACGATCCAATAGGGGATTTTTTAACAAGAATTAGGAATGCTTCTATGGCATTACATAATTTTGTTGAAGTGCCCTATTCTAACATAGTTTTTTCTATTGCGAAAATATTAGAGAAAAAAGGTTACATTAGGTCTGCTCTTGTTAATACAAAGGGAGATTTTAAGTTTATATCAGTAGAGTTGAAATATTGCAATAAAGAGCCTGCTATAAGAAGGCTTTTGAGAGTAAGTAAACCGGGTAGAAGGGTGTATGTGAAAAAAGAAAAAATTCCAAACCCAATAAATGGATTGGGACTTTGTATACTTTCTACTTCAAAGGGAATACTAACAGGCAAAGAGGCTATTGAATTTGGTGTAGGAGGAGAGGTGTTGTGTGAAATTTGGTAAATTTTAAGTAATTCTTTTAGTATGTCTAGGATAGGAAAGAAGGAAATAAATATACCAGCAGGTGTGGATATCAAGGTTGATAATGGTTCGGTCATTGTTTCAGGTCCAAAAGGTGAAATCAAGGTTAATATTGTAGGTGATTTGAATGTTGTTGTTTTTGATGGGGTTTGTTGCGTTAAAAATAATTCCAGTAATGAAAAGGGTTCTAAGAAATTCCATGGACTTGTAAGGTCATTAATTAATAATGCTGTTATTGGGGTTTCTTCTGGGTACGAGAAAAAACTTGAGGTTGTTGGAGTTGGGTATAAGTGTGAAATGCAAGGTAATAATTTGGTTTTGAAAGTAGGTTTTTCTCATCCTGTTATTGTTGAACCACCTGATGGAATTCAGTTTTCCGTTAATAAACAGGTAATTTGTGTTAGGGGAATAGACAAAGTTCTGGTTGGTGATACTGCCGAAAAAATCAGGAGAATTAGGAAACCTGAGCCATACAAAGGCAAGGGGATTAGATACTTGGGAGAAAGCATTAAGGTTAAGGAAATTAAAGTTACTGGAAAAGGAGCTAAGTAATGAGCAAGGAAAAAGTAAGGTCAAAGCTAAGAAAAGTGAGACATTTGAGGGTGAGAACTAAAGTTTCTGGTACTACAGAAGTTCCAAGAGTGTCTGTTTTTAAGAGTTTGAGAAATTTGGTTGTTCAGGCAATAGATGATACAGAAGGGAAAACAATCTGTTATGCGGATTCTAGAATGTTAACTGGATCAAAAACAAAAAAAGCAAAAGAGTTAGGGGTGATTTTTGGGAAAAGGTTGCTAGATTCTGGCGTAAAAAGAGTTGTATTTGACAGAGGGGGTTATATTTATCATGGAGTTATAAAAATACTTGCTGACTCAATAAGAAGTACTGGTGTTGAGTTTTGATTTTTATTACATATACATATGAAAATGGGAAGTACAAAAATAGGGATCAATGAATTGGCAAAAGATGATAAAATTGCTTTTAACACAAATGATATATTAAGTGATGTTTCGGGTGATAAAGTTGAAGGTATTCAAGGTTCCCAAGACTTAAATAGAGTTGTTTTGTCAATAAGAAGGGTAGCTAGGACTGTTAAGGGCGGGAAAAGGCTTAGTTTTTCTGCTTTTGCTGTTGTGGGTGATAAAAACGGGAAAGTAGGTTTTGCTCTTGGAAAGGCAAGGGATGCTAGAAATGCCATAAAGAAGGCCATTAGGAAGGCTGAGTCTAGACTTGAGCCAATAAAGATATGGAATACAACAATTCCGCATTCTGTAGATGCAAAGTTTTCAGCTTCTAAGGTTGTGTTAAGGCCGGCTCCTGTTGGGACAGGGATTATAACTGCTAAATCTATCAGGGCGGTTGCTGATTGTGCTGGGATTCAAAATTTAAAAGGAAAGGTTTTGGGTTCTAGGAATCCTATTTCTGTTGTGAAAGCTACAATTAAGGCAATGAAAAGCTTGAGAACAAAAGAAGAAATATATGGAATTCTAAAAAGTTAAAATGAAAAATTTTTTAGAAAGTTTAAAACCTAAGTACGGATCTTACAAAAAGCCTAAGAAAAGATTAGGTAGAGGAAATGCATCTGGGAAGGGAAATGCTTGTGGTAGGGGACCGGAAGGCCAAAAAAGTAGATCAGGGAAAGATTTAGGTCTTCATTTTCAAGGTGGTCAAAACCCCCTTGTAAAAAGAATTCCTCTTTATAGAGGTGAAAGAAATAGAGTTTTGAAGAAAAAAAATCTTGTAAAGACAATAAATATTTCCAATTTAAATGATATTGACGAAGAAGAAATTGATTTGAGAGAGATTCTTTTAACCTTACCTCACCAAAAAACTAAACTTCTTGGTTTTGGTGATCTGAAAAAAAAAGTTTTGGTAAGAACTCACTTGGCCTCAAAATCTGCCATAAAAAAGATTGAAGAAGCTGGTGGAAAGTTAGAGTTTATAAAATGATTGACTTTTTTAAGAAAATATTTGCTTCTAAAGATTTAAGGAAGAGGGTAATAGTAACTTTAATTCTTCTTTTTATTGTTAGAGTTATGGCAGTTATACCAATAATTGGTATCGATAACATTGCTTTTAGAAGTTTTTTTGATTTATTTTCAGGGAACAACAAAAGATCCGGAGAGTCGCTTATTTCGATTATAGGTCTTCTTTCTGGTTCCGGCATGGAAAATTTATCAATTGTACTTCTTGGTGTTGGGCCTTATATTACATCATCTATTATTATTCAGGTTTTATCAGGTGTAATCCCAGCATTGGAAAATCTTTCTAAAGAAGGGGAAAGCGGAAGAGCAAAGTTAAATCTTATAATAAAAATTGCGACGGTACCAATAGCATTTCTTCAATCGTACTCAATGATAAACCTTTTAAAAGCTGACCCGGCAGCTGGTTCGTTTTTGGTTGAAATCGAAGGAGGTAAATTTTTTCTAGCAATACTATCAACTGTAATAGGGTCTTTAGCTGTTACTTGGATAGGTGATCTAATATCTGAATATGGAATTGGAAATGTTGTATCGATAATAATCTTTGTTGGAATAATATCGGCAATTCCATCGTTATTTGTAAATATTTTAGAAGCTGGCTTAAGGCAAGAAAACATCCCGTCTTACATTTTATTCTTCTTGGTTTCTGTTCTCGTTTTGTCACTTGTGATATTCATAACGGAAGCTGAAAGGCAAATTCCAGTTTCTTATGCAAAAAGAATTAGAGGAAACAAAATGTATGGTGGGAGTTCTTCTTTTTTACCAATAAAGGTCAACCAAGGTGGAGTTATTCCAATAATATTTGCAATTTCGTTCATCAATTTACCTGGGGTTATAGCTGGTCTTTTTTACGATGCCAAAACGAAGTGGATAAGGAATATGTCTGAAAAAATAGCTAGTAGTTTTACAAATTCAAATCCGTATTATCTGTTAGGATATTTTTTGCTTGTTATTGCTTTTTCGTATTTTTACGGGGTTATTGCTTTACAACCAGATAAACTTTCTGAGAATTTACAAAACCAAGGCGGCTTTATACCTGGTATCAGGCCAGGTAAGTTTACTCAAGAATACCTAACAAAAGTTTTAAATAGGGTTACTTTGGCTGGATCTATTTTTCTTGGGCTTATGGCTGTATTGCCAACTTTGGTGATCAAAATTACAAACTCCCAATTTTTAACAATAGGTGGAACTGGTTTAATAATTGTAGTGGGAACGGGAATAGAGATATTTAGGTATTTTGAATCTCAACTAACCATTTCTTCATACGCTCCTAGAAAGAATTTTATTAGATAAACTTGTTTTTTTCAATGAAAGAATACTTTAATGTGGATTTAGTTGTGCTTGGAATTCAGGGTGCTGGGAAAGGAACCCAAGTAGCAAAACTTTGGGGAAAATTTGGTAAAGATAAAGAGTGGTTTCTTATTCAAACCGGAAATCTTTTTCGTTCAATAGCAAAGGAGGATTCTGAGATTGGTAGAAAAGTAAAAAGTTTTATAGGAAAAGGAATGCTTGTTCCAGATGAGATAACTAATGAAGTTGTTTTTGCAAAACTTTCTAGAGATGATATTAAGGAAAAAAATTGGATTTTTGATGGTTTTCCGAGAAATATATTTCAGGCTGAAAAATTTCTGGATTTTTATAGATTACAAGGAAGAAATAGGTTAGTTGTTTTGTTTTTAGACCTTCCTTATGAGGAAGCGTTGAAAAGAGTTAGGACAAGATTAGTTTGTAGAAGTTGCAATGCTATTGCAAATGAAAATTTTGGTCTAAAAGAGGGAGATAAATGTAAGCATTGTGGTGGGGTATTGCATAAGAGGGAAGACGAAAAAGATGAGCAGGCAATAGAAACAAGGTTTAAGATTTTTGTGGAAAAAACTTTGCCCATTTATGAATTTTTCGAAAAGGAAGGTATACATGTTGAAAGAATAGATGCAACTCCAGATATAAAAACAATTCATAGAAACATCCTTAAATTGCTTAATGGATACTGGGTTGGTTAGACAATATAATGGTTTTTTTATTTTTTCTGATTTTATGTTTTTGGTTTACGTGCTAGCTAAGGTGTGTTAATTGAGTTTTTGTGTCATGACGTTGATAAAAGTTCGGCTGTTACATAACAATGATTATAATGATTATTTAGATGTGGAAAAAATGCGTGTTTTATGCGTTTTTTGTTAATCATTTAATGGAATGCGGATTTTTTTAAATATTTTTAAATAGAAAGTGATTCCTTTGCTATCCAGTAGGAAAAAGTTTTCTTGTTTGTATTGACAGTTGTATATGTGATAAAACTATGGAGAAAAGTATGAAAGATATAAAAATTAAGACAAAGCGAGAAATTGAATTGATGAGAAAAGCAGGTGCTTTTTTGAAATCCGTAATGGATTTTTTGGTTTCTGAAACAAAAGCAGGAATGAGAAAGATTGACTTAGATAAACTTGCAGATGAGAAAATCAGGTCCCTTGACTGTAAACCCGGTTTTCTGGGGTATAGGGGTTTCCCTAAAACTTTGATAGTTTGTAAAAATGACGAGATTGTTCACGGTATTCCAAATGAGGATATTCTTAATGAGGGTGATTTAGTAACTTTTGATTTAGGGTTGATATACAAAGGGTTTTACTCTGATAAAGCTGTTAGCTTTGTCTTGGGTGGCGGAGAAAAAAATAAATTAGCTCGAGATTTGATAAAAAGAACGGAAGAAGCTTTTTTTTCTGCTTTGGAATTTTGCAAGGAAGGTTTTATATTAAACGACATATCAAAAGCTATCGAAAAAGTTGCAAAAAAATATAACCTAGGAATTGTTAAAGAAACAACAGGTCATGGGATTGGTAAAAAACTTCACGAAGACCCGTTAATTTTCAATTTTTCAAACTTTGATAGTTCTGATGAGTTAAAAGAAGGGATGGTTTTTGCTATAGAGCCTATTTTTACGCTTGGTAGCCCTAAGTTTAGGCAAAAGGATGATGGATGGACACTTGTTACAGAAGATGGTAGTATTTCTGCTCACTATGAAAATACTGTGCTTATAAAGAAAAATGGTTACGAAGTTTTAACCTTGTAGGTTTTTTATTTTTCGTTAGAGTATTGATGAATTTTTATTCATTAAATTTTAAAAAATGAAAGAAACTAGATTTATTTTTGCTTTTTTTTCTTTGTTTTTATTGTCTTCTTGTGGGAGAAAGCCTTCTAGTATAACAAAAGAGGAGGCAGAGAAAAAAGCTCAAGAGGTTTTGGACAAATATGCAAAAATAATTGATCCAAGCTCCAAAATCAAAAGTGTAACCGAGGATGGAAACTACTTTAAGATAACTTATGAATTCCGGGGTGTAGAAAATGATTCTTACCTAACAAAAGATGGAGAAATGTTTTTCCCTTCTTTGATATACACAAATAAAGAAAAGCAAGAAGAACTTGAGAAGCTGCAGGAAAAAAGACAAGAAGAAGCCCAAAAAAGACTTCTTGAAGAACAAGAGAAAGCTAAACAGGATGAACTTTCCTCTATCCCCGTTCTCCCCACTCCCAAAGTAGAACTCTTTGTTATGAGCCATTGCCCTTATGGAACACAAATGGAGAAAGGAATTCTTCCAGTTTTAGATCTTTTGAAAGAAAAAATAGATTTTGAGCTAAAGTTTGTTGATTAT
>Ga0129299_1001330_pt1 | contig 16513 bp, 30 predicted proteins | sample ConPoolayeCmetaG_FD_94477 | JGI IMG/M metagenome (GOLD analysis project Ga0129299, IMG submission 94477) | Hot spring microbial mat communities from California, USA to study Microbial Dark Matter (Phase II) - Cone Pool mat layer C metaG ... | reverse complement strand
GGGTGACTACGTCAACATGACCGTCACCCTGGATAAGCCCGTCGCCCTCGACAAGGGCGCCAAGTTCGCCATCCGCGAGGGTGGCCTGACCGTCGGCGCTGGCTCCATCACCGATATCCTGGAATAGCTCACCAGCCTGAGGAAACCGTGCATGGCGAAGCAGAAGATACGAATCCGGTTGAAGGCGTACGATCACCGCGTGCTGGATGAGTCGGCGCGGCGGATTGTCGAGGCGGCGGAGCGCACCGGCGCGCAGGTGGTTGGCCCAGTTCCGCTCCCGACCCGCATCAAGCGCTGGACGGTGCGCCGTAGCCCGTTCATTGACAAGGATTCGCAGGAACACTTTGAGATGCGAATCCACAAGCGCATTATCGACGTGGTTGACCCGGATGCCAAGACCATTGACACGCTGACCCGGTTAAACCTCCCGGCGGGTGTTGATATCGAGATCAAAATCTGATCCGCGTGGTGCAAGGCGAACCAGCCGCCAGCATTGAAGGATGATGCACAGGCAGGGCTGCTTAGTGGGGCAGTCCCTTGGAGGCAGTGCCGAGATGATGATCAAAGGCATTATCGGAAGGAAAGTGGGGATGACGCAGATATTCGACGCGAATGGAGCCGTCGTCCCGGTCACGGTGATCCAGGCAGGCCCGTGCTGGATCACGCAGATCAAGAGTCAAGAGCGGGATGGCTATACGGCGGTTCAACTGGGCTTTGAGGAGATCGCTGCCGATCTGGACGATCCGGACAAACGGCGGCGAAAGATCGAGCGTCGCCTTTCCAAGCCAGAGCGTGGTCACCTGGGTCTACTGGAATCGGAAAGCGAGCACGCTCGCAAGGTGCTCGCCAACCCAGTCCCCGCGCTGCGACACCTGCGCGAATTCCGTATGGAAGATGTATCCGGCTTGCAGGAAGGGCAAAAGGTGACCGTCGGGGATGTATTCAGCCCTGGTGACCGTGTGGATGTGGTTGGAACCAGCAAAGGCAAGGGCTTCGCTGGCACGATCAAGCGCCACCACTTCAACCGCCAGCCCAAGACACACGGCCAGTCCGACCGTGAGCGCGCTCCTGGTTCGGTCGGCTCGACCTCGACACCGGGCCGCACGTTGAAGGGTCAGCGTATGGCAGGGCGCATGGGTGGTGATCGCACCACCGTGCAGAACCTGGAGGTGGTCGTGGTGGATGTGGAGCGGAATCTGCTGGCGGTCAGGGGCAGTGTGCCGGGCGCGAAGGGTGGTCTGCTGCTGGTCAGCTCGACAGTCAAGCAGTAAGGAAGGATGTCACGTATGGCGATCAGGGTGCCGGTTAAGGACATGCGCGGGCGCGAAGTGGATACGGTCGAACTGCCATCCGATATCTTCGAGGCCCCCATCAATGTCGGCCTGATGCATCAGGCCTATGTGCGCCAGATGGCAAACGCCCGCCTCGGCACGCACAAGACCAAGACGCGCGGCGAGATCAACCGGTCGAAGGCGAAGTGGTATCGCCAGAAGGGTACGGGACGGGCGCGGCATGGTGCGCGCACAGCCCCCCTCTTCGTTGGGGGGGGCATTGCGCACGGACCACAGCCCCGCAAGTATACCAAACTCATGCCCAAGAAAATGCGCCGACAGGCGCTGCGCTCGGCCCTCTCCGTCAAGGCGGCTGAAGGTCAGATCGTTCTGGTCGATAGGCTAGCCCTGGAGAGGCCCAAGACGCGCGAAATGGCCGATGTGCTGTACAGGCTGGCTGGCGATAGTAGCGTGCTGGTCTTGCTGGCCCAGGCCAACGAAAACGTGCAGCGCTCTGTGCGCAACCTGGATCGCGCCTATTTTCTGCGGGCAAATTACCTGAACGTGCGTGACCTCCTGAAGTACGACGTGGTGGTCATCCCTCTGGACGCGCTCGAGGTCATCACGGGCTGGCTCAGCAAGCTGCCCAGGAGTGAGTAACCGTGAGTGAGCTTCATCTGTACGATGTGATACGCCGGCCCGTGGTGACGGAGAAGACGACGGCTTTAGCTGACGAGCATAACACCTATTGCTTTGAAGTTGATCCGCGAGCCACCAAACCGCTGATCAAGGAAGCGCTTGAGGCGATCTTCGGGGTGAAGGTGCGCAAGGTGAGGACAGCCGTCATGCCTCAAAAAATGGGGCGGCGGTTGCGTAAGCGCTACATCCGCACCAGCTCCTGGAAGAAGGCATACGTCACCCTTGAGCCGGGCGAGAAGATCGATCTGTTCGGCGTGTAGCCTGGAGGGGCGAGGCACAGCCTTGCCCACTGACGCGAGGAATCGTCATGGCGATCAAAAAATATAAGCCCACCTCGCCGGGGCGGCGGGGAATGACGGGCCACGATTTTGAGGAGATCACGCGCCACCGTCCGACCAAGTCGCTGACCCAGCAGCTTCGCGGACGGGCGGGCCGCAATAGTCAGGGTCGGATCACGGTGCGACATCGCGGTGGGGGGCATCGCAGGCGCTATCGCATCATCGACTTTAAGCGCAACAAGATCGGCATTCCTGGCCGCGTGGCCAGCATCGAGTATGACCCGAACCGGTCGGCCCGTATCGCGCTGATCGTGTATGCGGATGGCGAGAAGCGTTACATTGTTGCGCCGTTAGGTCTGCAGGTTGGCAACACGGTGATGGCTGGCCCGGAGGCGGAGATTCGCCCTGGCAACGCTCTGCCGATCCGCAACATCCCGGTTGGCACCACCATTCATAACATTGAGTTGCAGCTCGGTCGGGGTGGTCAGCTTGTGCGAGCGGCGGGCGCGTCGGCGCAGTTGCTGGCTAAGGAAGGTGCCTATGCGACGGTCCGCATGCCCAGCGGTGAAGTACGGCTGATTCGTCAGGAGAACACGGCGACCATCGGCCAGGTGGGGAACACCGATCACGGCAATATCAAGATCGGTAAGGCGGGGCGCAAGCGCTGGATGGGCTGGCGCCCTGCGGTTCGCGGCAGTGCGATGGACCCGAATTCGCACCCGCATGGCGGTGGTGAGGGTCGGTCGCCGATTGGTATGCCTGGCCCAAAGACCCCCTGGGGTAAACCGGCCTTGGGCAAGAAGACGCGCCGGAATAAGAGCACGGATAAGTACATCATTCGGCGACGCGCCAAGAAACGGCGGTAGAGGCTGCCTTGCAACAGAGCCGCCACATTGTCAGTGGAGGGTTGAGATGTCGCGCAGTTTGAAGAAGGGGCCATTCATCAGCCCCAGGCTACTGGAGAGAGTGGAGCGGATGAACGCGACGGGTGAGAAGAAGGTGATCCGCACCTGGAGTCGTGCCTCGGTGATCTTCCCCCAGATGGTGGGCCATACCATCGCTGTGCATGATGGCCGTCGGCATGTGCCGATCTATATCACCGAGAACATGGTGGGCCACCGCCTGGGTGAGTTTGCCCCGACCCGGACCTTTCGCGGCCACTTTGCTAAAGAAAAGAAGGTGAAATAGCGATGGACGTGCGGGCAACTGCTCATTATCTGCCCATCTCCCCAACGAAGGTTCGATTGGTCTGTGATGTGGTGCGCGGCATGCCCCCCCGCGACGCGATGGAGGTGCTGCGCCACATGACCCAGAAGGGGGCCGGGCTGGTGCTGAAGGTCGTGGCGAGCGCGGTGGCAAACGCCGAAAACAATTTTGAACTTGACCCGGCAGAGCTGGTGATCAGCCAGATTTACGCCAACGAAGGGCCACGCCGCCCATGGCGTCGCTTTGGGGCGCGGGGTCGCTTCAAGCCCTGGATCCGCCGCACATCCCACGTGACCGTTGTGCTGAGCGAACAAACAGAAGCCCCTGCTCCCCAGGATGTGCCCGTGCGTGGCAGAGTGAGAGGGTAAGAGAGCAAAAATGGGACGCAAAGTACATCCCGTTGGCTACCGCCTGAAGGTGATCCGAGATTGGAATGCTCGCTGGTATGCGGATGGCAAGCAATATGGCGATCTGTTGCACGAGGACTTCGCTATACGCCGGGCGGTGCACGGCCTGCACCAGGGGGCGGGGATTTCGAAGGTGGAGATCGAGCGCTTCCCGAATCTGGTCGTGGTGACCCTGCATACCGCCCGGCCAGGCATCGTGATCGGTCGCAAGGGCGATTCGGTGAAGAAGCTGCGCCAGCAGCTCGAGGACTTGACCGATGGCAAGAAAGTGAAGGTGGAGGTCGAAGAGATCACCGCGCCTGACCTGGATGCCCAGCTTGTTGCGGAGAACATCGCCAGCCAGTTGGAGCGGCGTATCTCGCACAGCCGGGCCATGAAGCGAGCTGCCCAGCAGGCGCTGCGCCAGGGTGGCCTGGGGATTCGGATCGCGGTTGGTGGTCGGCTGGCTGGCTCAGAAATGGCCCGCCGCGAGACGCTCCAGGAGGGCCAGGTCCCGCTGACGACGCTGCGTGCCGATATTGACTTTGGGTTTGCTGAAGCCCTGACCACCTACGGGCGCATCGGGGTCAAGGTCTGGATCTACAAGGGTGAGGTCTTGGCTGAGGAAGAGGTGGAGCCAACGGGTGTGTATGTCAGCCAGTAATCGGGTATCGGAGTCAAGCTCCGCAGCAGGATCGCTGGGCTGGGCGGAATGGACGGCTGCCTGATCGGGAGACGCGCAAGATGTTAATGCCAAAACGTGTCAAATACCGCAAACAGATGCGTGGTCGGATGAAGGGTAAAGCCACGCGCGGCAACAAAGTGGACTTCGGCGAAGTGGGCCTGATGTCGCTCCAGTCCGCCTGGATTACCAGCCGCCAGATCGAGGCGGCCCGCCGCGCTATCACGCGCCACCTGAAGCGGCGCGGTACGGTTTACATCCGCATTTTCCCTGATAAGCCGGTGACGGCCAAACCCGCGGAGACCCGGATGGGTAAGGGAAAGGGGTCGGTTGACCACTGGGTGGCGGTGGTGAAGCCGGGCCGCGTCATGTTCGAAGTCGGCGGTGTAGATGAACAGACCGCTGAAGAGGCCCTCAGACTGGCTGCCTACAAGATGCCCGTCAAGACCCGCATCGTTAAAAGAATCGACCCGATTTCGGGTGTGGAGGTGGTCAGCGGATGAAGGCTTCCGAGCTACGCGATCTCTCTCAGGATGAGCTGGCACGCAAGCTGGACGAGCTGAAGGAGGAGCTGTTCAACCTGCGCTTTCAGCAGGAGTCCGGCCAGCTTGAAGACACCAATCGGCTGCGCATCATCCGGCATGACATTGCGCGCGTGCTCACGGTGATGCGCGAGCGCGAGTTGCGAGCAAAACAAGCGGAGGGCTAGTTGAAGATGACGAACCGCAGACGGCGGATTATAGGCCGGGTGGTCAGCAATAAGATGGACAAGACCGCCGTAGTGGAGGTGAAACGCACCTATCGCCATCCCCTCTACGGGAAGACGGTTCACCGGTATTCCAAGTTCATGGCTCACGATGCAGACAATGCCTGCCAGATCGGCGATGAGGTCATTCTGGTTGAGTCGCGCCCGCTGAGTAAGCACAAACGCTGGGTAGTCCAGGCGATCCTGCGCGAGGATGCCAGCGCACGCGCGGTTTCCTTGGAAGAAGTCGCGCCGGCCCCTGGCGCATCAGGCGGGCAGCCCGCCGGTGAGGAGGACGTTGACCTACCAGCGGACAGCGGAAGCGACGAAACTGCCTAGCCCACCCCACACTCGATTGTGAGGCAACCATGATTCAGCAAGAGAGTCGGCTCAAGGTAGCCGACAACAGCGGCGCAAAGGAGATCCTGACCATCCGGGTGATGGGCGGCTCAAAGCGCTTCTACGGCGGCGTAGGGGACGTGATTGTAGCTACTGTAAAGAGTGCCACGCCCAACGCGCAGGTCAAGAAGGGCGATGTTGTCCGCGCGGTCATTGTGCGCACCGCCAAGGAATATCGCCGCGAGGATGGCTCGTACATTCGCTTTGATGATAACGCAGCGGTGCTCCTTCAGGAAGACACCAAGAATCCCCGCGGAAGCCGCATTTTTGGGCCGGTCGCCCGGGAACTGCGCGAGGCAGGGTTCATGAAGATTGTCTCGCTCGCGCCAGAGGTATTGTAGGGGGGAGGAGCGACCGATGACACGGGCTAAGAGCAATATCAAACGCGACGATACGGTGCTGGTGATCTCCGGCAACGACCGGGGGGTGCGCGGGCGCGTGTTGCGGGTTTATCCCAAGGAAAGTCGCGTAGTGGTGGAATCTGTCAACATCCGTAAGAAACACCAGCGGCCTGTTCAGGCTGGCCGGGGGCAGGTGCAGACTGGCATCATCCAGTTTGAGGCCCCGATTCACCTGTCGAATGTGATGCTTGTGTGCCCTCAGTGCGATGAGGCCACGCGCGTTGGGCATCGCCGTGAAGATGGCCGCGTCGTGCGGGTGTGCAAAAAGTGCGGCAAGGACATCGACTGATGCACAGGTTAAAGACGTATTATCACGAAACCGTGCGCCCGGCGCTGATCCGGCGCTTTGGCTATAGCAGCCCCATGCAGACCCCGCGCGTGGTCAAAGTGGTGGTCAATGTGGGTGTTGGCGAAGCGCTCGACAACCCCAAGGCCCTCGATGCAGCGGTGGAAGATATCGCCAGAGTCACCGGCCAGCGACCCATTGTCACCCGGGCGCGCCGGAGTATCGCCGCTTTCAAGTTGCGTGAGGGCCGCCCCATCGGCGTCAAGGTGACGCTGCGCGGCGATCATATGTGGGCTTTCCTGGATCGGCTGATGAATATCGCCCTGCCGCGCACGCGGGATTTCCGGGGGGTCTCGCCAACCGGCTTCGATGGCCGGGGCAACTATACGTTGGGCCTGCGCGAGCAGATCCTCTTCCCGGAGATCGAGTATGACAAGATCGACAAGATTCGCGGGATGGAGATCAGCATTGTGACCACGGCTGAGACCGACGAGGAGGGGCGCGAATTGCTGCGGCTGCTGGGGATGCCGTTCCGCGATTTGGAGGTCGCAACCCCCCGCTACACCAGCTAAGCGTTTCAGCACAGGAAAGAGGAGTCTGAATGTCGAAAAAGTGTATGCCCTACCGCGAAACACGCCGTAAGTACCCGGTTCGAGTGCACCACCGCTGCAAGCGTTGCGGTCGCCCGCGCGGATTCATCCGCCAGTTCCAGTTGTGCCGCATCTGCTTCCGCGAGCTTGCCCTTAAGGGCGATATCCCCGGCGTGGCGAAGTCGAGCTGGTAGGTCCGGCAGGAGAAATGGGAATGTACGTCAATGACCCGATTGCAGACATGCTGACGCGCATACGGAATGCGCTGATGGCCCGCCAAGACGAAGTGGCGATTCCCTACTCGAAGATCAAGGCGGAAATCGCACGCATCTTGAAGGAAGAGGGCTACATCGAGGGCTACACGATTGGCGACGAGCGGCCGTTCGCCTGGATCACCATTCAACTGAAGTACGTGGGTACACGCCGGGAGCGCCGCCCCTTGATCACCGATCTCAAGCGAATTAGCAAGCCTGGGCGACGCATCTACACCAATTACAAGGACATCCCCTGGGTGCTCAGCGGGATGGGGATCGCGATCCTCACTACCCCCAAGGGCGTCATGACCGGCCAGCAGGCGCGGCGCGAGCGCGTCGGCGGCGAGGTCCTGTGTTACGTCTGGTAAGAAGCTCGGAGTTCTAGCATGTCGCGCATTGGCAACAAACCCATTGGTATCCCCGCCGGGGTCTCGGTGACTGTCGAAGGCAGCCAGGTGACGGTCAGAGGCCCCAGGGGCGAATTGGCGCGTCAGTTCAACCCGGACATCTCGATCAGGCAGGAAGACGGCAGGTTGGTAGTGAGCCGCCCTAGTGATGAGCGCCATCACCGGGCGTTGCACGGCCTGACACGGGCACTGCTGAATAACATGGTCATCGGGGTGAGTAGCGGTTACGAGATCCGGCTGGAGGTCGTGGGCACAGGCTATCGAGCCGAAATGGATGGCCCGAATCTCAAGCTCAGCCTGGGCTATTCGCACGATATTCTTGTCGTGCCTCCCCCGACGGTGGAGTTCCAGGTTGAGAACCGGGGGGCGTTGATCATCATCCGTTCCATTGATAAAGAGTTGATCGGTCAGGTGGCGGCAGATATCCGCAAGTTGCGCCCACCGGAGCCGTACAAGGGCAAGGGCATTCGCTTTGAAGGTGAGAAGATCCGCCTTAAGGCCGGCAAAACCAAGGTTGGTGGTGGTTAGCAGGGCCGGGGGTATGGGCGGTTAGGAGAGCAACACAGATGAGTGAGAAGAGTCAGCAAGCGCGCCAACGCCGCCATCTGCGCGTTCGGCAGCGCGTGGTCGGGACGCCAGAGCGCCCGCGCCTGAATGTGTTTCGCAGTGATAAGCACATCTATGCACAGGTAATCGACGATTCCGCCGGCCACACGCTGGCCTCGGCCTCCACCGTGGATGTGCAACTGCGCAGCGAGGCGGCCAAGAAATCTAAAACGGACGCCGCCAGGCTGGTCGGCAGGCTGGTTGCTCAGCGGGCGCTGGAGGCTGGCATCCGGCAGGTGGTGTTTGATCGCGGTGGCTACCAGTATCATGGCCGTGTCAAGGCGCTGGCCGATGCCGCCCGCGAGGCCGGGCTGGAATTCTGAGGCAGCGCAAACTGGGAGATCATATGGGACGACGACGCGAACCCCGGACGGTGGAAGAACACGACGAACTCGATGAGCGGGTGCTGGATATCAAGCGCGTAGCCAAGGTCATCAAGGGCGGTCGCCGCTTTGCCTTCCGCACGGTGGTGATCGTGGGTGATAATCGCGGCAACGTGGGGGTGGGCACAGGCAAAGCGCGGGGCGTGCCCGAAGCGATCCGCAAAGGCACGGACCGCGCCCGACGCAACATGCAGCACGTGGCGCTGGTTGGCACGACGATTGCGCATCCGGTCACGGCCCGCTATGGCGGCGCGGAGGTCATGTTGCGCCCGGCCTCGCCTGGCACGGGCGTGATCGCGGGCGGCGCAGTGCGCGCCGTGTGCGAAGCGGCTGGGATCAAGGATGTGCTGACCAAATCCAAAGGCAGTGCCAATATGCTCAATGTCGCGCGTGCCACTCTCCTGGGATTGACCCAGCTCCAGGACATGCACGAGGTGGCCCGCCATCGGGGTAAGGATGTCTCCGAGGTCGCGCCCTTCTGGCTGCGGGGAGGGGAAAGGGGCGCTGAGTGATGGCTCGAAAAAAACAGCCGATTAAAATGCTGCGCATCAAGCTCGTTCGCAGCCCGATTGGATACTCCGAGCGCCAGAAAACCACTGTGCGCGCGCTCGGATTGCGGAGGCTTAATCAGGTGGTGGAGCGGGCAGATAACCCGCAGGTGCGTGGCATGATCCAGAAAGTCAACCACCTGGTCGCGGTTGAGGAAGTGGGGTCATCATCATGAAGCTGAATGACCTGCGCCCCGATAAGGGCGCAACCAGAAAGCGCAAGCGAGTGGGGCGCGGCATTGCTGCCGGTCAGGGCAAGACTGCCGGTCGTGGCACCAAAGGGACCGGCGCGCGCACCGGCGGTGGAAAAGGCCCCTATTTTGAAGGCGGCCAGCTTCCCCTGGTGCGCCGCCTGCCGTTCAAGCGGGGGTTTACCAACATTTTCCGTATCGAGTATCAGCCAGTTAACGTGGATCAACTGGAGGCGCGTTTCCCCAACCAGGCGGAGATCACCCCTGCTGCGCTCGCCCAGGTGAGGCTGATCCGCGATGCCGAGAAGCCCGTCAAGGTATTGGGGCGTGGCGACGTGACAAAAGCGTTCACTGTCCAGGCCCATGGGTTCAGCCGGAGCGCGCGCGACAAGATCGAGGCGGCAGGGGGAACCGTCGAGGTGTTAGAACTCGAATTCACCGGCGCTCGGGCGACGGTCAAGAAGTTACGCCGGGAACAGATCGAAGCGCTGCGTGCCAAACGGGCCGCATCGGGCGGTGGTGGCTAGACCCCGGCAGCAGGACTGAAAAGAGGGAGCCATGTCCATCCTTGAAGGCATTCGCGAGTCCTTCCGCTTGCCTGACCTGCGGCGGCGTATCCTGTTTACGTTCCTGATCCTGGTCATTTACCGCCTAGCGGCGAATATCCCGGTGCCGGGAGTGGATCGGGAGGTATTGCGCCAGGTGCTCAGCCCGGAAAGCCCAACCGGCTCCTTCGCTCAGGTGCTCGACCTCCTGTCCGGCGGGGCCGTCTCGAACTTCTCCGTCTTGGCTATGGGCGTCTATCCCTACATCACCGCCAGCATCATCATCCAGATTCTGACGCCTATCATCCCGGCGTTGGAAGAGCTGATGAAGGAAGGTCAGGCGGGGCGCGATAAGATCAACCGCTATACCTACTACCTGGCGATCCCGATGGCGGCCCTGCAGGCAGTAGGACAGATCAATATCTTCCGGGGGCAGGGTGGTCAGACGATCATCCCCGGCTTCGGCTTTGGCCCTGAGAGTGACCTGCTGCTCACGGCTACCGTGCTGGCAACCATGACCGCCGGGACGATGTTTGCCATCTGGCTGGGCGAGTTGATCACCGAGGATGGGATCGGTAATGGGCTATCCATGGTGATCTTCGCCGGCATTGTGGCCCGCATCCCGGTGAACATCGTGCGCCTGTACAGCGCGGATACCGCCGCGACGGTTCGCAATAGCGTCCTGTTTCTGGTGCTCACCGTCCTGACGGTGGCGGTCATCGTGGTGGTGCAGGAAGGGCAGCGCCGTATCCCGGTCAAATATGGCAAGCGCGTGCGCGGTATGAAGATGTACGGTGGCGGGAGCACCTACCTGCCGCTGCGAGTCAACACAGCCGGCATGATCCCGCTGATCTTCGCCCAGTCGTTCCTGTCCTTCCCGGCGATCCTGGCGAGCTTCTTCAAGAACAGCAATGCCGTGTGGGTTGCTAACACCGCCAGCACGATTGAGACGGTCTTTGGCGGGCAGGGTGGCAATGAATTGGGCGGCCAGATCATCTACTGGCTCGCCTATTTCTCGATGGTGGTCGGTTTTACCTATCTGTATACCGACATCATGATCCGCAACCAGAATCTGGCTGATAGCCTTCAGCGAAACGGCGGGTTTATTCCCGGCATTCGCCCTGGCAAGAACACCGAGATATTCATCCAGCGAGTCGTCACGCGGATCACCCTGGTGGGTGCGTTGTTCTTGGGCACGATTGCCGTGCTGCCGGGCCTCATCCAAATCGTGATGGACCTGATCCAACCTGGAACAGGGCTGGAAGTGCGGAGTGCGCTGCTGATCGTCAGCGGTGGCGGCTTGATCATCATTGTGGGTGTGATCATCGATACAATGCGCCAGCTCGAGGCGCAACTGGTGATGCGCCACCGCGAGAGCTTTATCCGCTAATCCCAAGGCAGGGCCGATGCCGACCTACATCATCTTATTGGGGCCTCCAGGGGCTGGGAAGGGAACCCAGGCCAAGCGACTCGCCGACCGGTTGGAGGTTCCGCATGTTTCGACCGGTGATCTGTTCCGGGCGATGAAAGGGGTGGATACCCCCCTTGCCCGGCGTGTGCAAGAGATCATGGCCCGCGGCGATCTGGTGGACGACCAGACCACCGTCGAGATCGTGGAGGAGCGCCTCTCCCGGCAGGATTGCGAACAACGGGGCGCGATTCTGGATGGCTTCCCGCGCAACCCCTACCAGGCGGATGCTTTGAAGAGCCTGCTTGAACGGCGCGGGGCACAGGTGAGCTTGGTTCTGCTGATCGACGTACCCCGGCAGATCGCCATCGAGCGGATTTTGGGCCGCGCCCGGCAGGAGGGGCGCACCGATGATACGCTCGAGGTGGCCGAGCGGCGTTACGAGGTCTACCTGGCTGAGACAGAGCCGCTCATCCGCTACTATGAGGCGGCGGGCCTGCTCCGGGCAGTGGACGGGGATCAGACCATCGACGCGGTGACCGCTGCTCTGTTGAAGGTGATCGAGCAGGTCACAGGCGTGTACTGATGTGAATGACGATGCCGATCCTCCTCAAGAGCGCCGCCGATATCCAGGCGATGCACGACGCGGCGCAAATTAACGACGAGGTGTTGCGGACCATACGCGAGGCGATCAGGCCCGGCGTCACGACAGCCGAGCTGGATAAGATCGCCTACAGCATCATCGTCCGGCATGGCGGCACGCCAGCCTTTTTAGGTTACCCGCCAGGGAGCAAGCACCCCTTTCCGGCGACGATCACGGTGGCGGTCAATGAGGAGCTGGTGCATGGCATCCCGGGGCCGCGCGTGCTGAAAGAAGGGGACATTATCAGCATTGACTGCGGCACGGTGTACAAGGGGTTCGTCGCTGATGCCGCGTACACAGCCCCTGTTGGGCGGATCAGCCCGGAGGCGCAGCGGCTCCTTGAAGTGACCGAGCAGTCCCTCTACATCGGGATTGAGGCATCGGTGCCTGGCAACCATGTGGGGGATATCGGCCATGCGATCCAGACGTTTGTCGAGGGGCATGGGATGAATGTGGTGCGGGAGTATGGCGGCCATGGGGTGGGGCGGGCGATGCACGAGGAGCCACACATTCCAAATTGGGGCAAACCCGGACGTGGGGTGAAGCTCCGGCCTGGGATGACCTTTGCCCTGGAACCGATGGTGATGCTGGGCAGCCCTAAGACCCGCGTCCTGAAGGATCGCTGGACGGTCGTCACTGCCGACGGGAAACTATGTGCTCACTTTGAGCATACGGTCGCTGTGACGGAAAATGGCCCGCTGATCCTGACAAAGATCGACTGACGTGGTATACTAAACGTTTGGTCTGTTGCAGGGTTCGTGCCTGTGCCAAGACGAGACAAGCGAGAAATGGATCATGAAGGTCAAAGCGTCGGTGAAGCGCCGTTGCCCCAAGTGCAAGATCATCAAGCGTCGGGGTGTGGTGCACGTTATCTGCTCGAATCCGAAGCATAAGCAGCGGCAGGGCTGATGCTCTGCGGAGCCAGGGTGGAGAGGATTTATGGCACGTATTGAGGGTGTTGATCTGCCGCGCAACAAGCGGGTCGAGATCGGGCTGACCTATATCTACGGGATTGGCCGTTCGCGCAGCCAGCAGATTCTATCCGCTACGGGTGTCAGCCCGGATACGCGCGTTAAGGACCTGACCGAGGCGGAAATCTCGTCTCTGCGTGACTACATCGCCTCGACTTACCGCGTCGAGGGCGACCTGCGCCGCGAGGTACAGCTCAATATCAAGCGGCTACAGGAAATTGGCACCTATCGTGGCCTGCGCCATCGCCGCAACCTGCCGGTGCGGGGTCAGCGCACTCGCACGAACGCCCGTACTCGCAAGGGCGTCAAGAAGACGGTTCCGGGTCGTGGCCGGCGTCGTGGCGCTAAGAAGAAGTGATCCTTCAATGAGCCAGCCTGGGCCGATGCATTTGGGGAAGAGGTGACGGAGGACGAATGGGACGCAGGAGACCAACGCGCGGCGCGCGCAAAGCGCGCAAGAATGTGCCCTACGGGCAGGCGCATATTCACGCTACCTTCAACAATACCATTGTGACCATGACCGACCAGCAGGGCAATACCCTGGCTTGGTCCAGCGCGGGCACGGCGGGTTTCAAAGGCTCGCGCAAGAGCACGCCTTACGCAGCGCGTATGGCCGGCCAGTTGGCTTCGGAAGGTGCCCTGGGCCATGGAATGCAGGAGGTCGATATTTTCGTGAAAGGGCCTGGCCCCGGACGCGAGGCCGCCATTCGCGCCATTTTGAGCAGCGGCTTGAAGGTGCGCTCGATCACCGACGTGACGCCCATCCCGCACAACGGCTGCCGCCCGCGCAAGAAGCGCCGCGTCTAGCCGGATCAGGGTGGCCTGTTTCAGTGGATCGTTTCCCTGGCGTGGCCCTGAGCCGTTTCATGCAAGGTATTACAGCAACTGCTTTGCGTGAAGCCGCTCAGACTGTTTACCACTCCCATTTAGCGACGAAGGAAGAAGCACAACGATGGCACGTTATTTAGGCCCCGTGTGTAAACTTTGTCGGCGTGAAGGCGAGAAGCTGTTCCTGAAAGGATCACGCTGCCTTTCGCCGAAGTGCGCCATTGAGCGCCGCAATTACCCGCCCGGCCCCCATGGCAAGGATACGTCGTTCCGTCGGGGCCGCGCATCGGACTACGCGCTTCAGTTGCGCGAAAAGCAGAAGGCCCGCCGCATCTACGGCGTACTCGAACGCCAGTTCCGCCGTTATTTTGCTCTGGCGTTGCGCCGCCCTGGCATGACGGGCGCTGTGCTGCTGGGTATTCTGGAAAGCCGTCTGGACAACGTGGTGTACCGGCTGGGGTTCGCCGAGTCCCGCACCCAGGCTCGCCAGCTTGTGCAGCACGGCCACTTCAACGTGAATGGCCGCCGGACTAACATCCCCTCCTACATCGTTCGTCCGGGCGACGTGGTCGCTGTCCGTGAGGGGAGCCGCAAGCGGCCTTACTTCAAGCAACTGCGCGAGGTTGCAGGGGAATGGACGCCGCCGGCGTGGCTGGAGCGCGATCTGAACATGCTATCTGGCACAGTGGTCCGGCAGCCGGAGCGGTCTGATATTGACATGACGATCAATGAGCAGTTGATCGTGGAATACTACAGCCGTTAAACACACCCAGATGAGGGTGTTTTCTCTCAAGGCCCAAGCTGGAACGCTCCCGGCATCGCAATGGCTGTGCTCAGTGGGGTGGGCAAGAGGCTGAACCCGGCGCACAGGAATCTCTGTACGAGTGGCTTGGCGGAGTGCGCCGGATAGAAGTCGCCCACGCATCGGTTGGCAGGTCGTTGCGGCGCTGAATGGTCAAGAAAGGGAGGCAGAGCCGTTGGTTACCAATAGCATGGTGCTGCCCAAGATCGAGCGCGATGCCATGTCGCGTAACTATGGGCGCTTTATCATCAGCCCGCTGGAGAGGGGTTTTGGGGTGACGCTGGGCAATGCGTTGCGCCGTGTGATGTTATCGTCATTGCCGGGCGCTGCCGTGACCTCGATCCGGGTAGCGGATGTGCATCATGAGTTCTCGACCATCCCGCACGTCCGCGAAGATATGACGCAGTTTATCCTTCAGGTCAAGCAGCTTCGTTTGGTTCTGCATGAGCACGAGTCGGCGCGCCTGCGCCTCGATGTGCAGGGGGGCGTGGTCACGGCAGCAGACTTGATCGTACCCCCCGAAGTGGAGATCAAGAATCCAGACCTGTACTTGTTTACGGTGGACGATGACAACGCGCGGGTTGAGGTGGAGATGACGGTGCAGACCGGGCGAGGCTATTCGCCTGCGGAGGAACGGGGCCGCCTGCCCATCGGTGAGCTGCCGGTTGATGCCATCTTCAGCCCCGTGCGCCGCGTCAGCTACGATGTGGAACGGGCCCGCGTCCAGCAGAAAACTAACTATGATAAGTTGATCCTGGAAATATGGACCGATGGAACCCTGGCCCCAGAGAACGCGATGAGCGAGGCCGCTGCCATCTTGATGCAGCATCTAGGGATCATCGCCAACGTCGATCCGAGTATGTTCGGGCAGGCCGCCGAGGCGGCGGAGGCCGCCACCCCGGCCCGACCTGATTACTATGATCTGCCGATTGAGAGCCTGGACCTGAGTGTGCGCGTCTTCAACTCGCTCAAGCGCACCGGCATCACGACTATCGGCGAAGTGATTGATATGCTGGATAAGGGTGAAGACGCCATGCTGGCTATTCGTAACTTCGGCGAGAAATCGCTTGAAGAATTGATGCTGGCATTGTCGGCCAAAGGCTATCTGTCCTCGGAGAGCCAGGCCACGGATGCGGCAGGGCAATCGTCGTAGCGCTTAGATTATGAGCTGAACCGAGATACAGAGGGATCATGCGTCATAAAGTAGATGGCCGCCGCCTGGGGCGCAACACCAACGAACGCAAGAGGCTGTTCCGGAACCTGATAACCCAGTTGTTCCAGCATGAGAAGATTCGGACCACCGAGGCTAAGGCCAAGGCCATTCGTGGCCAGGCCGAGAAGCTGATCACCCTAGCTCGCAATCGCGGCAACTACGAACGGTTGATGGAGCTGGCAGAGGATGGCAAAGAAGACGATCTCCTGCTCCTGTTGACGGATGCCCAGACGCGCCGCCTGTTGCGCCATGCCGCAGCCAACGATGGTGAGGCGCTTCAGCGAGAGGCGCGCGCGATTGCCGTGCACGCCCAGCGCCTCGTCGCCCGGCAGATCACCGACCGGGATGTGGTCAATAAACTGTTCCATGAGATCGCGCCGCGCTATGTGAACCGCCCGGGTGGCTATACCCGCATTGTGCGGCTTGGCCCGCGAAAAGGCGATGCTGCCGAGATGGTCATGTTGGCGCTGGTGGAAGGTGAGGCATAGGCCCGGCGTTACCCGTCATCATGCGTTACCGGGCCAAAGTTGCCTACGACGGCACGGCCTATGAGGGTTTCCAGCGGCAGCGCCCGTCCTCCCGCACGATTCAGGCGGCCCTGGAAGAGGCACTGCGGCGAGTCAGTGGCACGGCAGTGACGGTTATCGGAGCCGGGCGGACGGATGCAGGAGTTCATGCCAGGGGCCAGGTGATCGCCTTCGATCTTAACTGGCGACATACTCTTGAAGCCCTGCACCGCGCCGTCAATGCCTACCTGCCACAGGATATTGC
>Ga0129299_1001329_pt1 | contig 16522 bp, 11 predicted proteins | sample ConPoolayeCmetaG_FD_94477 | JGI IMG/M metagenome (GOLD analysis project Ga0129299, IMG submission 94477) | Hot spring microbial mat communities from California, USA to study Microbial Dark Matter (Phase II) - Cone Pool mat layer C metaG ... | reverse complement strand
GTGGGCGAATCTCCACCGCCGGCTTTTGGGGGGCGGTGGCCGGGGTCGGGCTGGGCGCGAGGCTCTCGATCGAATGCGACGGGGGGGCCGACTTGCCCCGACCGCCGAACGCGTACTGCTCGCAACCCACCACCCCAAGGACCAGAACGATCGATCCGCCGCACGCAATCCCACGCCTCATCTTGGACCTCCCTTCCATGGGTCACGAACGCCCGGTCATGGATCCCCCGCCTCCAATCCACGCCTCTTATACTATCGGATGAAGCTTGGCGGTCAACACAGTCCTCTCAGGTGAATTCTGCCCCGCACCGGGCGACCTGGCGTTAAGTGCGCGAGCCGTCGGCTACGGCGCATCCAGCTCGTCCCGTGGGTTCCAACCGGCCTGGCCGATCAGGGGCACGAACCGACACGCAATGCCGGGGCGCTCGATGGTCGTCTGTCCTCGACGCTCGATGACGGTCAACGTCTGATGCGATTCGCCGCCGACCGGTACGACCAGGCGACCTCCGTCGGCGAGTTGCTCGACCAGCGCGGGTGGAATCCGAGGGGCACCCGCCGTGACCATGATTCCATCAAACGGGGCCTCGGACGGCCAGCCCAGCGTCCCGTCGCCCACGCGAAAGGTGACATTCGTCAGGCCCAGTTCGGCCAACCGCCTGCCCGCCAGCTCGCTGAGCACGTCGAGTCGCTCGATGCTGTAGACGTGTCCGGCCAACGAGGCCAGGATGGCCGTTTGATAACCCGATCCCGTCCCGACCTCCAGAATGCGGTCCGTGGGTTCGACGTCCAGCAATTGGGTCATCAGACCGACCATGTAAGGCTGCGAAATCGTCTGGCCGGCCTGGATCGGCAAGGCTTGGTCGTCATAAGCGGCCGATTGGTCCCCGGGCAACACAAACCGCTCTCGCGGCAAGCGTCCCATCACCTCGAGCACGCGTTCATCGTCGATCCCACGGTTCCGGAGTTGGTCCTCAACCATTCGCCGACGGGATTCGGCCAATTCATCACGGTGGAAACCCGACGACTCCGCTGAACGGGTCCACATCATGAAATGCATTTTACGACCGGCGTCCTCGGATTGTCCATCAGCCCCTTCGATATCCGGGGACGTAAGGTGTGTGATACTTTGGGCGGGAGGACGAGGCTCCTGCCGAACCGCGAACGGGGACAATCCGGTCCTCGCTTGCCCAATGGAGATCGGTTCGCCGGAAGGTTCCCCCTCCCGCGGCGGTCGCCGACCGGATTTTCCGGTGCGCGCCCAAAACGTCACGCCCCCCTTCTGGGAGATCGTCGGGACCATCTGCAGCGCTGAAGGACGTCGATTTCGACCCTCTCCACCGCGCGGGCGGGCGCGAGCAAGGGAGTAGCGGCTACTCCGGCAGCGGCTTGTCCTTGGTCTCCGGCGCGAGGTAGGTGAAGATCAAGCCAACGAAGTAGAAGAGCGAGAGCAGAACCGCCGCGTAACGAAACGCATTGGGACCGAAGGGACCCTTCAACAGGCCGGTCAACCATCCGAGCACAATCGGCGACCCCGCCGCCAGGTACCGGGCCACGTTGTAGCAGAACCCGGTGCCCGTGCTCCGCAATCGCGTCGGGTACAGTTCCGGGAAGTAGATCGAGTAGCCGCCGAACAGTGTCAGCGTCGCAAACCCCATGCAGGGGATCATCACGTACACCTGCCACTCGGCCCGCATCAGGCCGAAGGTCATCGACACCATCAGGAAGCCCAGGATGAACGAGACGGCAAACGCCGGGCGACGTCCCAAGCGAGCGGCCATCACGCTGAAGAACAACATCCCCAGCAGCGCCCCCACGTCCTGAAGCATCGTTCCCCGCGAGACGACCAACTTGTTGCGAACCGGATCGGGCACCACCGTCCGGATCAGTTCGGGGCTCCAGAACCCGACCCCCCACAACCCGACGACGCCCGAAACGGCCAGCCCCACGCCGACGATCGTGTGGAACCGCCATCGACGATCGCGGAAGAGCTCTTGGAGATGCCCCATTTCCTCGTGGAGCTTGTCCTTGGCCTGTGTCCATCGATCGGGTTCCTTCAACGTGGCGAAGAACAGGACGACGAGGAGGCCGGGAAGGATGCCCACGGCGAACATCCACCGCCAGCTCAGGTATCCGCTGATAAACGAGCCGGTAATGTTCCCCATGGCCGACAGGGCCTGCATCAGCCCCAGGCAATAGGGTCTGGCACGCGGCGGCATGGTCTCGGCCACGAGCGTGGCGGCAGCGGCGAACGCCCCGCCCACCCCCAATCCGGTCAGAAACCGATAGATCAGAAAGTCCCACCAGTAGTACGACAGCCCCGAGAGCCCGGTGAAGATCGAATAGCACAGCACCGTGACGCCCAAAGTCCGGACGCGCCCCAACCGGTCTCCCATCATCCCGAAGAATATTCCGCCGGTGGCCCATCCGAAGATGAGGGCGGTCATGGCCCACGCGCTATAATCCAACACCTGTTGAGAGGAGGCGCCGGATCCGAGAAGCTCCTGCATGGCGGGTTGCTTGGCGATCACGAACAACCGCTGGTCCATGCAGTCGAACATCCAGCCGAGCGTCGCCAGCAGCAGCACCCACCACTGGTATCTGCTCAGCTCACGCCACCAGGGGAGGGTCGGAGGAGCGAGATCCGGTTGGTCCGCCCCGATCGGATGCGATGAGGAGTTGTCCGTGCTCATGGTGCGAGCATCATAGTGGTTGAGGTGATCAAGTCAATCCTCGGGCGGGCCGGGAGTGTGACACTTTGGGCGAGGAGGGCGAGGTTCCTGCCGAGCCGTCCGAACTGCGACATGCATGTCGCGCGGATGTCACCCGAGGTGTCCGCGCGGGATGAATCCCGCAGCTCGGGCAATCCCGCGAGTGGGGCGCGGCTTGCCGGGAGGCTTGCCCTCCCACGGCGGTCGCCGAGCGGATTGGCCGGTGCCCGCCCAAAACGTCATGTGCCCGGGCAGACGTGGGCGGTCGCGGGACCCTTGAAGGGGATTCCCGCTTCCCGATAGGATAGAAAGGTAATCGGCGCCCTCTGGGAACTTGGATACGGCAATGAGGTGGGTCTACGGCACCGCGGTGGGGATTCTCGCATCCGTGGCCGCTGCAACGGGGTGTGGTCCCGTCGTCGGCGAGATCAACCAGGAAGGCCTGAAGGAGTACAACGCCGGTCATTACATCGAAGCGATCGGCCTGTTCAAGACCGCGCTGAACAAGGACATCGCCCGCCCGGAGACTCTGTACTACACGGCGCGGGCGTACGTCGGACTCGCCGAGGACCGATTCCGCGAGGGCAACGCTCGGATGGCCCGGCGCAATCTCGACGAGGCCGTCTACTACTACGATCGGGCGATCCAGGCGTTCCCGGGCTACGAAGAGGCCATCGAAGGTAAGAACCGCGCGCTCGAGTTGCGGGGGGAATACGATAAAGCCATCAAGGTGGCCAAGGAGGCCGAGAGCCTTCTGGGACCATCGGCCAAGTACAAGATCATGGTCGCGCGCGAGTACGAACAGCGGGGGGACTTTGACAACGCCCTATCGTACTATCGGCAAGCCGTCGCCGTCGAACCGCTGAACCCGCAGACTTATGTCGAGTTGGGGCGCTTCTACAAACGGATCGGCCGACGGGACGACGCCACGGTAGAGCTGACTCGCGCGTACCGAATCAGCGCCGGCAAGGCGGATGTGGCCGACGACCTCCGTGCCCTGAACGCTTGGCCTCCACCATGACATAAAACGACGAGCGCGTGATCGCTCCGGATGATGCCGATCATCGGCGTCGGAGGCGCCTTTTACAAACCCCTCTTCAGGGCGACCCGACGCCCCCGCACGGTTAGTGTGGTGTGCATGTTCAACGACCTGCTTGCGTACATCCCGGCCATGATGCTGCTGTCATCCCCCAAGACGGACTCCCTGCCGGAGATCGAGTGGACCGGGAGCGGCTGCATCCGCATCACCGTTCGGGTGGATTGCCCGGGTGAGGCTTTCATCCGTCCGGGTGACGAACGGCCGGCGGAGGTCGTCCTGGACCTCGCCAAGTTGCTGGCGCGACTCCGCGTTTCCGGTCTTGCCGACCTGACGACATTGCAGATCATCCGACACGATCCGACCACGGGGAAACCCGTCGCCCAGACTCGATTTGCTTACGGCCGGGGCGAGTTCGACATTCCCTGGCGGTGGTACGATGCGGCCATCGACTACGATTTCCCGGAGTTCGAGGGCAACGTCGACGCGACCGAGGGCAGGTTGAACTACGTTCGGATCCCGCGGTTTGGATACTTCTACGATGGCGTGGGCGATTGGCGGGAGGGCCGGCTCGTGTTCGTGCATCGCGAGGCGGACAGGCAGGCCGCGTGGTATGGAGTCTACTTCGACCTCCTGCCGCCCGGCGCCGAGCCGGCAACCGTCGAACCCCGGGGGTGGGTCGGCGATGGACTGCACCGCTGCGAACCCGTCGGGCAATCGACCACGGGGTTGATCCACTCCCGGGTCGATGTGGCCGATTGGGACGGTGATGGGTTGTTCGACCTGATCGTCGGCTGCGCGCGCGGCGGGGTCGTGTGGTTTCGGAACCACGGTCGACCGGGCCGGCCCGACTTTCCATTCTCACGATTGGTCAAGACGGCCGACGGGATGCCCCTGGACGTCGGTTGGAGCGCCGCCCCCCACGTCGTCGATTGGGATGGCGATGGGGTGTCCGATCTGGTCGTGGGTGCCGAATGGAATCGCGTGCTGTTCTATCGCAACACAGGGACAAACGCCCGCCCCGCGTTGTCCTGTCAGGGGTTGGTCCGCACGGAGGACGGCAAGCCGCTTCAACTTCCCTGGGAACCCTCGCCCGAGACCGAGAGGTACTACAAGTACACGAGGGACTACTACCCCGTCCTGACCACCGCGGACTGGGACGGGGACGGTGACCTCGATCTCCTTGCCGGCGGGTATGTCACCGGCCGTATCTACCTTTTCGAGAACCTCGCGGACCGGGGCAAGTCTCCGCGCCTGCGACTCGTCGGCCCACTGGAAGCCGACGGTGCGCCGATCGATGTGGCGTGGTGTGCGGCACCGACAGTGGGCGATCTGGACGCCGATGGGGATCTCGACCTGATCAGCGGGTGCATGCCGATGACGCCCGGCGGCGGTGACTCGGCGTCGAGCGAGGACTTCCTGCACTACTTCCGCAACGACGGCACTCGAACCCAACCGAGACTGCACAAGGTCCGCATGCCGCGCCGAGGCGCTTTCCCGGCGATGGCGCTCAGCACCCCGCGGTTGATCGACTGGACCGGCGACGGACGGCTCGATCTGGTCGTGAGCGCCGGGACGAACATCTACCTGTTCCGCAACATCGGGACACGGACCGAGCCGATCTTCGAGGCGCACACCGATGCGCTGCCCAGTCGGTGGGGCACGGCGTCCCTGTCGGCCAACCAGTTTCTCGATTGGGATGGGGACGGGCGGTTGGATGCGGTCTCCGCCCCGTTCGTCCGTCGCAACACCGGCCAAGGCAATCCGGGCGTTTATGAAAACCCCGTCCGAATTCTGCCGCCGGGACAAGCGATTTCTCACCTTTCGGGCATTGGCGACGACTGGTCCTACCCCCGTCTGTACGACCTCGACGGCGACGGTCGGCTCGATTACATGGAGGCCGACCACGGCGGGCACTTCTGGTGGCACGCCAACCGCGGCACCCCGCAGAAACCCGACTTCGATACCCGAGGCGTCCGGCTGACGGACCGTGAAGGCAAACCCATCACGGTCGGGGAAGGGCTCGAGGGGTTCGACGCCCTCCAGGGGGCTCGCGCCACCTATGCCGTGGGCGATTTCGACCGGGACGGGCGGGCGGACCTGGTTACGGTCAATGCCTTGGGCGTCATCCGATACTTCCGCCAGGCGTCTCGTACCGCCGATGCAACCCACCCTCCGGTCTTTGAGGCGGGCGTTCCGATCGGCAAGACCCCGACCCGTGCCGGGGTCTGTGCCGCGGATTGGAACAACGACGGACGGCTCGACGTGATTGTCGCGGCGAGTTCGGACAGCACGTTTGTCTTTTTCGGACAACCCCGTCAGCCGCCCTTGGGTCCGGCGCAGCCGATCGCCTTGCCGAAGGCGCCCTACGGCGCCGGCGGACCCGCCCGGGTCGTCGATTTCAACGGTGATGGCGATCCCGACATCCTGCTCGACACGCCCTATGGCTACTGCGCCTACTACGAGCACTCCTTCATCCGGTCCGGATATGCACGGGGCAAGGGGATGTGGGTTCAACGGCGCGGCGACCCTCTCGTCCCGACGAGCGCGAATTGAGCACGTAAGGTGCCCCCTACGATCGGCGCTATTTCTTCATCGCGTCCAGGTCGGCCGGCATCAGCTCGCTGCCCCCGACCGCCTTGGGCTTCCGGAACGACAGCGCGATGATCTCCTCGGGGGTGCTCCTGTCTCTGGGCTCACCGACGCGACGGAACTTCGGATCGATCCGCGCGAAGTACTCGTACCCCTTGGCCATGTACATCGCGTCGAGAATGCAACAGGCCGTCATCGCCTCCGCCACCGGATAGATCCGCGGGCAGATCGTGATGTCGCGGCGGGTGATGGCGGCGAGCTTGGCCTCCTCCAACGTGACCATGTTGATCGAATCCTGCTCGATGCTGATCGTCGGGGTGGGCTTGCAGGCGAACCGGAACCGAAGCTCCTCCCCATTGCTAATGCCGCCCGCCATGCCGCCGCCGTGATTCGTGCGGAACCGGACGTGCTTCTGTTCGTCCAGGTAGGGTTGGTCGTTCCACTCGCTTCCGAGCATTCCGGCTGCGGCGAACCCGTCGCCGAACTCGATCCCCGTGGTCGCGCCGATGCTCATGATGGCGCAGGCGATCGTGGCCCGCAGCTTGTCGAACACCGGTTCGCCCAATCCCGCCGGCACGCCGCGGGCGATGATCTCGATCACGCCGCCGCACGTGTCGCCGGCCTGGCGGACCCGCAGGATGTCGGCAATCATCTTCTCCGCCGCCTCCGGGTCGCAGCAGTTCAAATGGTTCGTCCGATAGTTTTCGCGGACTTCCTCGAACGTCAGCCGACGGGCCTTAATGCCATGCGACTCCACGACGTGTCCGAGGACCTCGATCCCCTCGCGCGCGAGGATTTGCTTGGCCACCGCGCCGCCGGCCACCCGTCCGACCGTTTCGCGCCCGCTGGCCCGGCCTGCTCCGCACCAGTCCGCGTATTCCCCGTACTTGACGAAGAACGTGTATTCCGCGTGTCCCGGCCGGATCAGGTCCTTGACGGTGTGGTACTGATCCACGTGGATCTTCTGGCGATCGACGTTGTAGACGATCAGACCCACCGGTGCGCCCGTCGTGATGCCGTCCTGAACGCCCACGCCGGCGAAGAGCTTGACGCGGTCGGTTTCCTGTCGCGGCGAGTCGAGCTTCGACTGACCCGGCCGGCGCTTGTCCAGCTCCGCCTGGATATGCTCGACGTTCAGCTTGAGCCCGGGAGGAACACCGTCCACGATGACGGCCAACGCGTCACCGTAGGATTCCCCACACGCCGTAATTCTGAACATCCGTCCAAAGGTATTGCCCAACACGATACACCTCCCGCGGAACGTTCGGGTGCCGTTGAAGAGACAACCGCCTACCGTAACACGCGCACCCTAAAAATAGAACTACCGACTCCAGCCACAACCGCGAGGTCGGGATTATAGGCATCCCAGCCATTGCCCGCAACGCCGCGAAGACGGGGAACTTCACTTCACGACGAGGCGGCCGTTCATGCGACGGGGCTTGGGCGGTTCAAATCGACGCCCCGAGGTGGGGGCAATGCTCATGGAACGTCCGAAGGGGTCGGAAACCAATTCGCACCACGCGACGGTCTGCGCGAACGCGGGATCGGTTTCCGACCCGAACGGGGTGAATCAAAGGTCCGTGTCTACATCTACTGGCCGCGTATGGCGCCCTGGCCTGTCGTGGTAATGATGGTCTTCTTGTTGACCTGTCGCATCGTGTTGTAGTCGAGCGCCTTGATCTTGTCGCCCTTGATGTCCCGGGTGTGCAGCTCGTTGAGATACGTGATGACCTGGCTCAACCCGACGGCCACCTCCACCTCGCAGATGCCCGAATTCGGCGGGAAATCGATCCGCGTGGCCCGAACGCCGCGGATGTGCGCCGTCGTCTCCGCCGTGATCATGTCTGCCTCGGTGATGAAGTCCCTGACGTACGTGCGGCTGTCCACTCGTAGTCCCTTGATCTGCTCGGCCAGCTTCCGATAGGCGTCCAGCTCCGCCGCCCGCCGGGCCATCAGTGCCGCTTGGGGATTGACGCCCTTGGGGATGGGGGGCATCTTGGCCGGCGGCGGGAGTTCCTCGTCCACTACGACCATTTCCGGCGGTTCCATCTTCGGCGGTGCCTGGTGGACTTGATCCTTTTGCTGAATGGACTTCACCTCGTCCTGGCAGCCTACGCCGACGGCCAGGACGAAACCCAACAACACATACCATACCGGTCTTTTCATGGAAGGGTCTCCTCTCTTACGCAGGTACTCCGCGTCCGCATCGGTCGTCCGACGCTTCGATACGGTAGACACACCTCAAGGCCCATAGGCTAGGTGCGGGCCCGCTTATTCTTTGCGCTGTTCCAGCTTCAGCGGTTTGTTCTGCGGGTCGGTGATCCGCAAGCACACCGCCCACGATCCGCCGCCGTTCAAGACCTTCAGCAGGATCCGGTTCACCCCGGACTCAAGCCTTGCCTTGACGACGTCCGCGTCCACCTCCAATCCCCGGTCCACCTTGTTCGCGTGGATCTTGTTCCCGTTCAACCAGCAGATCACGTCGTCGTCGCTGCCGATCTTGAACAGGACGTCCTGGGGCTTGTCCGACGTGACCTCGGCGTAGGCGTAACCTCCCACGTTATCGGCTTGGGCGATCGCCTGGTGAAGGTCCAACACGCCGTTGGGCGCCGACACGTGAACCTTCTTCCACCCATAGTCCTTGTCGCCCACCTTGATCCTCGCACCGAGGTCCACCTTCTCCTCGGGGAACAACTTCTGGTCAAACAGCTTCTTCTCAGGGCTGGGGAACGGTCCGACGACCCACCAGTGGGTGATGAAGCCCGCCTCTCCGGCCAAGTCGATCTGGACGCCCCATTTGACGAGCTTTTCGACCGCCGCCTGGACTCGGCTGGAACTCGGTGCCAGCGCGATGGACGCCCGGAGCGCCTCGATGACGTCGGCCTTACGGTCATCAGGGAGCTTGACGCCGACGGCCAGCATGGCTTCGGCCGCTTGGACCTTGACGTTGCCTTCGGTCAGGAACGGCCGAATGGCATCAAACGAGGAGGGATCCGCCAGGTTCATCAGCCGGGTCAACGCCGCCTGCCGTTCGCGGTCTTGCTTGGCGAGCTTCAACGATTGGTGGTAAACCCGCAGGGCCTCGGTGCGGTGGTCCTTTTCCAGCGCGTTGGCGATTCGGATCATCCCCGCCACTGCGGGCGTCTGCGCGATCCCTTTGGTCGCCGCCTCCTCCAGAACGTTCAGCGTCGACGGGTCCGCCATCCGCCGCAACCCTTCGACGGCGGCGGCCTTGATCGGCGGTTCACCGGAGGCGTAGTGCTCCAACAGCAGGGGCTTGATCTTGGGATTCTTGCGGTGACCGAGCACCTTCAGCAACGCGACCTTCTGAAAGGGCGTCGCCTTGCCCACGACCTCGATCATCGGCTCGACCGCGTCGTTGGAGAGCTTGTTCAGGGCCGCCTCGGCGGCATCCCGATCCTTTCCGGACGACTTGTCCACGCCCGACAGGAGCGCGGGCAGGGCGTCGAGATGCCCGATCCTCCCCAGCGCGTCGAACGCCGCCACGCGAACCGGCTCGGGCGGATTCCGCTTCAGCAGACTGCACAGCGTGGCCACGCTCCCGGGATCCCGCCGCTCTCCGAGGGCGCCGATCAGGACGCACCGATACCCCGCGTCCAAGTCGTCCTTGTCGACCATCTGCTGCAACCATGCCAGTCCCTTGGGCGCCTTCAGCCGAACGAGGGCATGCACGGCTGCGCTGCGTTCCGGTCCTTCGGGTTTTCGCAGACTTGGCGCCAAGTCGGGGGCCACCGCCTCATCGCCGATCAAGGCCAGGCACTCCAACGCCGCAATCCGCGCCGACTCGTCGTTGCTCTTCAACACGGCGACCACACCCGCCGGATCGACTTTTTCCTTGCGGGCGATCAACACGCGAAGCAACGCAACTTGCACCGAGGGGGACAGCGGTTTCGGCCTGACCAGCACGGCCCCGAACAACCCCTTGGGTTTGCCGTAGGTTCCTGCCAGAAGGTTCGTAATTGCCGCGGAGACCTCTGCGCCCTTCATCTCCTCCAAGGTCTGAACGACGGCACCTCGGACCTGTCGATCATCGGCGGTTTGAATTACCTTCAGCAGGATGCCGATCGCATCCAGTTGACCCGCCCGACCGATGCCCACCAGCACCGCGCACCGATCGGGGACGGAGGTCGCCCACTTCAGGGCCTCCCCATACATCACCGACGCGGCGTAGGGTCGGTCGGCCTCCAGGAGGGTCTCGGCCAATCGGAACCAGCAGGCCCGGGCGGTCTGCCTCTCCTTCGGCGAACCCGTTTCGAGGAGCGGTCTGAGCACGTCCATCGCAAACGGGTCGGGAATACGGCTGATCGCCTCCATTGCCGCGATGCGGACCGCTTCATCGGAGTGTTTCAGCTCGGCGGTCAGCACCTTGACGGATCGACGTTCCTGTCGGGTGCCGATGGCGTTGATCAGACCGATCCGCATGGCCGGTTCGCCCTTGGGCAACGCCTCGTGTAGGGCATCCAGCGCCGCGGCGGTGGGGTTCCCGCTCAGCGCCCAGCGGGCCATTTCGCCGATGTCCTTCGTACCCATGGCCACGACCAGGGCGGGGACGGCCTCCTCCCGGCCGATGGAACCCAGCAGGCGACAGAGGTACGCCCGCGTCGGCTGGGGCAGGCTCGCGTTCGACAACTCCGCCGCCAGGGCCTTGCTCACGGAACTGCGCTCGTGTTCGCCCCCGAACCGTCCCGCCCGGGCGACGAGGTCGAACAGCGCCATCTCCGCCGCCTTCCCAACCGATCGGTTGGAATGCCCCACCGCCGTCAGGAGCGGTGGAACGGCCTCGGCGCCCAAGGTGCTCAGCACCTCGCGAGCCTTCTGACGGGCTTCGGCGTCGTCCCCGGTCAGCAATTTCATCTGGGCGTCGATCTCCGACGGCCCGGCCAAGACGGGAACCACCGGACCCAATATGAGGATGCACGCAACAACAATCGTGATCCCAATGGCTCTGCGGTATTTCATTTCAACGCTCCGAATAGGCCTTCCGCTTCGTTGATCGGCCGATGGCTGGCTGCCCCTTCTTGCTGTCCGGGACGGCGCGACGGACTTACAGGTGCCACGGCGCCCGCATCGGTTTGGAGATCCATCGGGCCGCCTCGTCATCCCCGACGATCTGTTCGCTCTGCGGGTCCCACCGGATCGGCCGACCCAACCGCATGCTGATGTTCCCGAGGTGGCAGACCGTCACGGATCGGTACCCGATCGCCACGTCGCAGATCGGGCGGCGGCGATCCTCCACGCACCGGAGCCAGTCCTCATGGTGCCCCGGACTCCGATAGAGATGCACGTCGTCCGCGCCGAGCTTGGCCTCCAGCAATCCCTTGGGGTTCGCATCGATGGACCCGCGATCCACGTGCACCCACCCGTCGGTCCCCTCGAAACGACACCCATGTCCTTCGCTCGAGCAAATCAGACGGACGCCGTTGGCGTACGTGTACACCACGGTGAACCGGGTGGCGGTGTCGTACAGACCGTCCTTTGGAAACTCGCCCCTTCCGTCGATGTGGATCGGTCCGGACTCGTCCATCCCCAGTCCCCACTGGGCGATATCGTTGTGGTGCGCCCCCCAGTCGGTCATCTTCCCCCCGGAGTAGTCATAGAACCACCGGAACTCATAGTGGCACCTTCGGGGGGTGTAGGGTTTGTACGGTGCGGGTCCGAGCCACATGTTCCAGTCGAGCCCCGGAGGAGGATCCACATCAGGCTCCCACCCACAGGTCGGTCCCCCTCCAATCCCCGTTCGGACCGTATGGACGCGACCGATCCGCCCGCTCCGAACGAGCTCGCACGCGAAGCGGAAGCGATGGTCCGATCGCTGCTGGCTCCCCGTTTGAAATACGCGTCCGTACCGGCGGACGGCCCGGACCAGTTCGCGCCCTTCTTCGATCGTCAAGGTCAGCGGCTTTTCGCAGTAGATGTCCTTGCCCGCCCGGCACGCCGCAATGGCGATCAGCGCATGCCAGTGGTCCGGGGTCGCGATGACCACCGCATCAATGTCCTTGCGGTCGAGCAGGTCCCGAAAGTCGTTGTAGTCGGCGCAGTCGGCCCGGTCGCCGTAGACTTTCCTCACCCGGTCTGCGGCGCCCTTTCGGGCGCCCTGATCGACGTCACAGACGGCCCGGACCTCGACCCTTCGATTGTGGAGAAGCGTATTCAGATGCCCTCCACCCATGCTGCCCACACCGATGAACCCCAAGGTGATCCGGCTGTTGGCCGGTGCCTTCGTTGCGTTGCCGAGGGCGGTTCCGGTCAGGAGATAGGGCATGCCTATCCCGACCCCCATCCCCGCGGCCGCTCGACGAAAAAACACCCGACGCGTGACACCCCGCGATCCGCCCATATCCTGGAACTCCGTCCTGTCCGGTTGGCTTGATGCGCTCCGCGCCTTGAATCGGTTGCGCACTATGGTCCGAAACCCCCACCGCGTCAAGTCGCCGGTCAGCTCGGGGCGCATGACGGACCCGGCGGACCGATGAATACCACGGCCTCCGAACGCCGAACCAAGCGGGCAAGGTCTGCCCGCCGCAGATCACCGGGCGGACCCCGCCTACCCGACGCCATCCTGCGCCGAACGGCATGCACGGACTCCCCACACGAAACGACGTCCGCCGGCTTGGCGCGGGCCCGGAAGTGGGATGCCGTTATCGGTTTGGCCGAGCGAGGCTCGCAGGCTCACTCAATCCGTCGGCGGGGGCTCGATGAAGGCGCCGACCATCGAGTCGCTTGGCCCGAAGACACCGAACCTCGCGCGGTAATTACAGGGCAAGCTGGACCGTTGGATCGTCTTGACGACCTGCGCGCCGCCGTCTTCCGGGAACGTGAAGGTCACCGTCAACGTGGCGTCCTGCTGGGTCGTTACCCTGCTGCAAGCAATCTCCAACGTACCGTGGGTGTTGGCGGGGATCGGGGAGACGCCGTCCCTTGTGACGGCCAAGGTGTGGTCCACACCGTCCCGATCTCGGTAGGTCACCTCGGCCCGCACGGCCTTGGTGTAGAAGTTGTAGACCAGGAAATAGAGGTTGCCGCTGTCCTTGTCGCGTCCGAGCAAGTTGTTCAGCCAATCGCCCAGACTCGTACCACATCCCGGGACGGCGGCGACGACGACGGCAGGCAGAAACACGACCCAGGCCCAACGTACTACCGAAGTTCTCATCTCGAACACTCCTTCTCACTGGTCGAACAGGGCATTCAATTTTTTCAGCGCCTCACGCTCGATCTGCCGGACGCGCTCGCGGGTCAGACCGATGTGCTCACCGATCTGCTTGAGTGTCATCGGTTCCCGCCTGTCCAGACCGAATCGCAGACGCAAGACGGTCGCCTCGCGCTCGTCGATCTGGTCCAGCAGCTTTTGGAGGGCATCGGCTTCCGCCTTGGAGAACAAGGCTTGCTCCGGAGCGGGGGTCTTGTAGTCCCGGAGCATCTCGCTCAGAGTGAACTCCGCGTCACCGCCCCCCGACTGAACGGACGAACTGAAGGCCTTCACCGCCCGTTTGATGAACCGAACCTTTCGCTCCGATATCTTCATATGTTCGGCCATTTCCTCGATCGTGGGGGCCCGGCCGAGCGTCTCCTCCAGCTCGGCCGATGCTTGTTTCCACTTGGCGATCTCCTCGACCATGTAGGCGGGGATATGGATCGGCTGAACCGAGTTGATCAGCGCTCGCCGAATGGCCTGTTTGATCCACCACGAGGCGTAGGTGCTGAACCGGCTGCCCTGCTCGGGGTCGAACCCCTCGACGGCCCGCAACAGACCCAGGTTACCTTCCTCAATGAGATCCGCCAGCGACAATCCCCGATTGGCGTAATTCTTGGCGATGTTCACGACCAGACGGAGGTTGCTCCGAACCATTTGTTCGCGGGCCTGGTTTGCTCGGGCCTCGATTCGCTCCTTTTCCGCCAGGCTGATCTGGCCGCTGCTGAACTTTTCATCGGCCTCCTGCGCAGCGCGGATCGCCGAGGCCAGGTCCTGCTCCTCCTTCACGCTCAGCAGGGGAAATTCATTGATCTGCCTGAGATACACCTGGAGGTCGGATTCCACGGCGGTGATTCCGTTCCCTTGCGCCTGGGGCGCTCCTTCGTCGGGCCGCCAAAACCGCTCGAGCAAACGCCCGGAAAACCGAGGGGCCCAGCTCCCGGCCCTTCCCGTCTTGTCGTGCGCCGCAGGCGGCGCCCGGGGCCGGATTTCCGTCGCCTCCGCGAGCCGCTACCTGTCCGAGTCGGACGTCTGCTGATCTTCGGAGTCGGTCTCCGTCCGGGGGGGTACGGGCTTGAACAGCAACGGCTCGTCCAGCACGCCGGCGACCTCTCCGCCCGGTCCGTGCAACCCGCCGCGACGGGGCCTGATCCGCCCCCCAACGCGATGCGATTCGTCGCCTTCCTCACTCGCCGCCGCCCATTCGGCCCGCTTCTTGCTCAACCCGATCTTGCGGTCGTTCACATCGACGCGAAGGATCTTCACCTCGATCTCCTCGCCGATCTTCACGACGGCGTGCGGATCGTCCACCTTGTGATCCGCCAGTTCCGAGACGTGCAGCAGGCCTTCCAGATCGGGCTCCAGCTCCACGAACACACCGAAGTTGGTGATCTTGGTGACCTTGCCCCGGACGATCATGCCGGATTGGTACTTCTCCGGGACCGCCCGCAGCCACGGGTCTTCATGGAGCTGCTTCAGACCCAACGCGACGCGCATCTTCTCCTGATCGACACTCAGCACCACGCAGCGAACCCGGTCTCCCTTCTTGACCACCTCGCTGGGGTGACCGATCTTCTTGGTCCAGCTCATGTCCGACACGTGGAGCAGCCCGTCGATGCCCTCTTCAATCTCGACGAAAGCGCCGTAGTTGGCCAGATTACGGACCCGTCCCTCAATGATGGTGTTCGGCGGGTACTTCTCGGCCACGCGGGTCCAGGGGTTCAACTCGACCTGCTTCATGCCCAGGGAGATCTCCTGCTTCTGCTTGTTGATCTCCAGGACCACCACCTCGATCTCGTCGCCGACGTTGATCATCTCCGACGGGTGGTTGATCCGTCGCGTCCAGGACATCTCGCTGATGTGCACCAAACCCTCGACACCCGGTTCCAGTTTGATGAAGGCCCCGTAGTTCATGATGTTGACCACCGTGCCTCGGACCCGGCTGCCGACCGGATAACGCTGCTCGATGTTGTCCCAGGGGTTCTCCTTGAGTTGCTTGAGTCCCAGGGCGATTTTCTCCCGCTCCTTGTCGACGTTGAGCACCTTCACCTCGATGCGGTCGTCGATGCGAAGCATGTCGCTCGGGTGCCCGACGCGCTCCCAGCTCATGTCGGTAATGTGCAGCAGACCGTCGATCCCGCCCAGGTCAATGAAGGCTCCGAATTCCGCGATGTTCTTGACCACGCCTTGACGAACCTGCCCGGGGGCGATTTCGGCCAACAGGGCGGCCTTCTGCTCGGCCCGCTGCTCTTCGATCAGCTTGCGCCGGCTCACGACGATGTTGCGGCGCTCCGTGTCGATCTTGAGGATCTTGGCTTCGATCTCCCTTCCGATGAACTCCCCGATGTCCCCCGGCCGGCGGGTATCGACCTGGCTGGCGGGCAGGAAGACGGGCACACCGATGTCCACGAGCAGACCGCCCTTGATCTTCCGCGTCACCTTGCCCTTGACGACGTCGCCCTCCCGGCTCGTTTCGATGATCCGTTGCCAGTTGAGGATGCGATCGGCCTTCCGCTTCGACAGTACCACCAGACCGCTGTCGCTCTCGACCGTCTCGAGCCACACCTTGATCTCGTCACCGATGTCGATCGCGGACGGGTCATCGAACTCGTAGCGGCTGAGCACCCCTTCGCTCTTGAGCCCCACGTCCACCACGACGTCATCCCCGACGATATTCACGATGCGACCCGTCAGGACGTTGTTGGGTTGAAACTGGCTGACCGCCTTGTCGATCTCCGTGGTAATGTGGTCCCAACTCGCCCCCTCCCCAAACGCCGCAACCAGTTCGCGGTTCAGGTGCTCCTCCGAAACATCCAACTCGTTGATCAGATTCTGATTGACCATGTCAGCCCAAGACAAACCGACTCGCCACGTTATGTCCGCCGAACAATCGGGCGGCCCGAATGGTAAATCCGTTCCGAAAAACTCTACCCGAGCCCTCCCCCGAACGGGCGCAGAACCACTCTGTGCATGATC
>Ga0129299_1001328_pt1 | contig 16531 bp, 14 predicted proteins | sample ConPoolayeCmetaG_FD_94477 | JGI IMG/M metagenome (GOLD analysis project Ga0129299, IMG submission 94477) | Hot spring microbial mat communities from California, USA to study Microbial Dark Matter (Phase II) - Cone Pool mat layer C metaG ... | reverse complement strand
GTATCGGCGTCTTCATCGAACGGCAGCGAACGATTTATCCAGATCAGTCCGTGGATGGGCCAGCACGGAGTATAGCGCCGTCACGCCAGCGCTGATGAGCGGCAGTGGCTCTTTGGAGCAAGCGTTGTTCTAGAGGATGGTAGCGCCAAGACCTGAAGAGGGCGGAGAGGATTGCGCATGGTATCTATGCAGTTCCGCGCCGTTCTGCTTCAGCCAGGCGCGAGCTTTATGCATTTCGGGCATGAGGTCGCGCACGAGCCGCCAGAAGCGAGGGCCGTGGTTCAACTCCCGCAGATGCGCCACTTCATGCGCTGCAACGTAATCGAGCACGAAGGCCGGAGCGAAGATCAACCGCCAGGAGAAGGACAGATTGCCGGTGCTTGAGCAGGAGCCCCAGCGCGTTGCCTGGTCGCGCACGCTGATGCGGCGCGGTGCTAGCCCGAGCGCCGCCGCGTGATGGTTGACACGGTGAGTAATGTCCTTGCGCGCTTCGACCTTCAGCCAGTCCACGAGGCGGCGGGCGGCATGATCATATGCGCCGGCGACGCACAGGCGCGGGATGGCGTGGCAAATGGCTGCTGAGGGCGAAACAGTGCCGTTTGCGATATGGCAAGGGGTTTGGCTCGCACCGTCGGAGAGGCCATCGCCGAGCGACAGGGAAAGGGGAGAGGCATCCCCGTCCGCCTCGACCCAGACCACGCCCATGCGGCGCGAGGGGCCCACAAAAACCAGACGGTGCGAAATGCCCCTGAGGGGAATTGTCGCACCGTCGGATAAGGCGACCGGCTGCGGAAGTTTCTCGATCTGGCGCTTGAGCCAATCGAAGTGGCGGGCGAGAAAGTCCCCGGCCTCATCCAGCCTGCCCCTGTCGGGCAGGGTCAGTATCGCGGCGCGTTCCGTGTGGCTGACTTTCAGCGTGAAGCGCCTGGCGCGATAAGACCTGCGGAGTTCAACGGCGAGATCGACACCGTCGATCTTGACGAAAATGCTCCTGTGATCATCAACGGACTGTGTTAGCAACATACCCCCCCGAGTCATGCCACCGCCACGTTTGGTCCCGAAATGGACGCTGAGGATGCGCTTGCTTCAAAAGTGATTCTTGCATGCATTTGGAATGAAAGCTACCGATCTTGAAAAAATAAGCTTTTAAAATAACACAACTGAAGCAAATAAGCATACGACTATAGTATAGATGTTGCATTTTTGCAGCACGCACCCTGACGGTGAGGAGAGAATACGACATACCCCTTGGGGGCGTGCGCAAACCCGCGAAACATCCATGAATATTTCGTCAATCACGATTTCGGTTGAAATCAGGGGTGGGCAGCTCTTCGGCCGGACGCAAAGAGGGAGGCGAGCCCGAAAGCTCGCAGCACTTTTGCCAGGCGAGGCCGCGCGCTGGATGCCGGATCGTGACGGGCAATGAAACGCCCGATGAGGGGTACGATCTCCTGCTGGAACCGCGTGCCGTTGAAAATGCCGTAATGGCCCACGCCGGGCTGGACATGATGCATGCGCCGCTCCTCTGGAATGTTCACGCACAAATCATGCGCAGCCTTGCACTGCCCGAGCCCTGTGATGTCGTCCTTCTCGCCCTCGATCGTCAGAAGGGCCGCGCGGCGGATCGCCGCCGGATCGACGCGGACGCCGCGATGCTCGAATTCGCCTTTGGGCAGGAGATGACGAATGAAGACCTGATCCACCGTCTGCAAGTAGAATTCGGCGGTGAGATCCATAACCGAAAGATACTCGTCATAGAAAGCCTTGTGCTTCTCAACGGAATCCCCGTCGCCCTGCACTAGGTTCAAGAACAGCTCCTTGTGGGCGTTGAGGTGGCGTTCCAGATTCATGCTCATGAACCCGGTCAATTGCAGGAAACCGGGATAAACCCTCCGCCCCATCCCCGGATTTGGCCACGGCACGGTGGTGATGACGGTGCGGCGAAACCAGTCGAGCCCGCGCTTTTCCGCCAGCGCGTTGACCGCCGTGGGGTTGATGCGGGTGTCGATGGGCCCTCCCATCAGCACCATGCTGCGCGGCGCATGCGGGTCGCCCGTCGCCTCCATGTGGGAAACCGCCGCCAGCACCGGTACGGAGGGCTGGCACACGGCCATGACATGGACGTCGCCTTCGAACAGACGGCACAGCTCGATCACGTAATCGATGTAGTCATTAAGGTCGAAGCGGCCGCGGCTGAGCGGCACGATGCGGGCGTCGATCCAATCGGTGATATATACGTCGTGGGAGGGAAGCATCCCCTCGACGGTGCCGCGCAGCAAGGTGGCGTAATGCCCCGACATCGGCGCCACGATCAGAAGCCGCGGCTGCCGCTCAAGCGCAGCTGACGACATTTGCTTCTTGAAGTGGAGCAGGTGGCAGAATGGCCTCTCCCAGACCGTCTCGATTTCGACGCTCGCTTTCGTGCCGCCGACGAGAGTTTCCTTAATGCCGAATTCCGGCTTGGCATAACGCCGGGTGATGCGCTCCAACACCTCGATGGCGGCAGCCGTGCCGCGCGCAGCGGTGGTTCGCGAAAGTGGGTTAAACGGATTGCGCAGCAGATACTTATAGGTGTCAGCCGCCGCGCGGCTTGGACCCATCGCGGCGTGGCCAAATTCGTAAAGGTGGTAAAGCAAGGATTGCGATGCTCCTGGATACGGCAACCACTTATATTGCACTGCAATATAAATTGGCGCAGAATGCGGCGCAAAGGAGGCAGTAGCCTGCTTATGGGGAATAGCAGCTTTGTCAGGTATTGTAACGTGCCCAAACGGGTTATGAACCGCTGGGTTGCAGGTTTACAGATGTTTCCGGATGCCGGCGGCCATCTTCTCCGCAGACGTGCCGTAGCTGAAATGGGTAAGATAGTTGCCGTCCCTGCCCATCAGATAGACGATAGCGGAATGATCGACGAGATAATCCGGGGAATTGGCATCGCCCGCCTTGGCATAATAGACGCGGTAAGCCTTCGCTGCCTCTTTCACAGCCTCTTCCGAGCCAGTCAGACCGACAAGGCGGGGATGAAAGCTAGCGACGTAGGACGCCATCTGCTCGACGGTGTCCCGTGCCGGATCGACCGTGATGAACACGGGGGTAACCTTCTCCGCATCGGCTCCTAGCGCATCGAGAGCAGCGCTCATCACCTGCAACTCGGCCGGGCAGATATCCGGGCAATAGGTGTAGCCGAAAAAGACAAGCATCAGCTTGCCCTTGAAATCATCCTGCGTGACGGGTTTCCCGGTATGATCCGTCAGGCTGAACGGCCCGCCGATCAGTGCTTTGCCGCTCACCTGTTGTGAGGGCGCACCAGGACTGCCGGCCTCCCGCAATAGCAGGAGGGCAGTCATTGCACCGATCATGAATGCGATGACGACGATGAAAACCAATCGCAAGGGCATGCAGCACCATGTCCGTTTAACTTCTTAAACCGTATATATCGGCTAGGTATCGCGAAGAGACAAAGTCAAAAGAACAGGCCAATTGTCACATGTTGTTGAGGCAGGCGCTTCGAGAAAGAGACGGCTGGTCGCTGCACGCGGATGACCAGATCAACATTGACGGCAGCCGCTTGCGTCTGCAAACTATAACGCGCCTGCGTTGGGTTGCTGTCGCCGGGCAGACCATAACGGTGCTCTGGGTCTATTGGGGCTTCGGCTTCCAGTTCCCTTGGCTTTTATGCTTGGCGGTGATCGCCCTTTCCGCTTTGCTCAACATCGTCCTGCAACTCAGCTTTCCGGCCAGCAAGCGGCTGGTCAGCCGATTTGCCCTCCTCATGCTCGGCTATGACGTGATGCAGCTTTCCGCGCTGCTCTATCTCACGGGCGGCTTGCAGAACCCGTTCGCGCTGCTCGTCGTGGTGCCGGTTGCGGTTTCGGCAGCGACACAGCCGCTCATCATCACGACGGCGCTTGCGGCCTTCGCCGTGTTCTGTGCCACGCTGCTGGCCAGATTTCACCTGCCGCTGCCCTGGATGCCGGGCGAAACACTGCAACTGCCTTTCACATATGTCTCCGGCATGTGGATTGCCCTGCTCTCCTGCATCATCTTCATTGCTCTTTACGCTTGGCGCACCGGGCGCGAGACAAGGCTGATGTCGGAAGCGCTGGCGGCAACGGAAATCGTTCTGGCCCGCGAGCAGCAATTGTCAGCGCTCGACGGTCTTGCTGCCGCCGCGGCGCACAAGCTCGGCACGCCGCTTTCGACGATCGTCGTCATCGCCAAGGAGATCGAGCGCGCGATTCCACCAAGCAGCCCGTTGCATGAGGATGTGCAGCTGCTGCGCAGTCAGGCTCTGCGGTGCCGGGAAATCCTGGGCGCGCTCACGCGGCACAGTGGCGAAAGCGACGAGATCTTCAGCAATCTAAAGCTTACACATTTGCTCGAAGATGTTGTCGAGCCTTATCGCGTTTTCGGCATCACCGTAACCGTGAATGCGATCCCTGCGCTGATGAAGGATGGCCACCCCTCACCTGAGCCTGTCATCCGCCGCAACCCCGGAGTCATCTACGGGATGGGCAATCTCGTAGAAAATGCAGTCGATTTTGCCTCGCAAAGCGTGACCGTGACGGCACGGTGGGATCAACATATCGTGAGTGTCGAGATCATGGATGACGGCCCCGGGTTTTCGCCAACCGTGATGAGCCACCTGGGAGAACCCTATCTGTCCACGCGTTCGGGTGCGGGGGCCGAGGAGGGAAAGGTTGGAGGCATGGGACTTGGCTTTTTTATCGCCAAGACCTTGCTGGAACGTTCGGGTGCCAGCCTTGCGATAGAAAATCGGCCTGCTCCGCAAACCGGCGCGGTCATTACCATCACATGGCCACGTACGCGCATCGCCATGGTTGAAGACAATCCGCGGACACAACCATGACGTTTTGCGTTTTGTCACATTCGAATTATACTAATTATTCACTGGACATACTGTCGCGTTGACACAGGTAATGACTGGAGCTCTAGATCCATGGAGATTGGCGTGACTGAACAGTCTTTTGCAATCCACCCGGCGCCCTATGAATTGCCGGAGGATCGCTCGCTGTTGATTATGGATGATGACAAAGCCTTCTCGACGCGGCTTGGCCGCGCCATGGAAGCTAGGGGCTTCGTTGTGCGCATCGTCCAAAGCATCCGCGAGGGCAAACAAGCGATCATGGAGGAACCTCCAGCATTTGCCGTGATCGACCTTCGTCTCGACGACGGCAATGGGCTTGACGCCATTGCCTTGCTGAAGGAATTACGCCCGAACAGCCGCGCGATCATCTTGACGGGATACGGCAACATTGCAACTGCCGTGAACGCCGTGAAGCTCGGCGCGGTTGACTATCTTGCCAAGCCCGCCGATGCCGATGATGTCATGGCAGCCTTGCTCGCGCCCGACAATCAGAAAGCCCCGCCGCCGGAAAATCCGATGTCGGCCGACCGCGTCCGCTGGGAACACATCCAACGGGTTTATGAGCTCTGCGGCCGCAATGTCTCGGAAACCGCCCGGCGGCTGAACATGCATCGGCGTACGCTGCAGCGCATCCTTGCCAAGCGGGCTCCCAAATAAGGCCGGGCCTCGTCGCGAAATTCAAGAGTGGACCTGTTCCCAACGGCATAAAAAAACTCGTTCAACACGGCTGGTCAGTGCTATGAGCAAAAAATAATCCTTTTGTAGGGTTATGCTCAAGAGCTTTAAGATGCCATGTGCGTCTCGCCTTACGTGAAGGCGTGCTTCAGCCCGTGGCAAAACATGGCCATGAACGACTTTGCACCGCTCCCCACCGGCAAACAGGATGCGAAGCTCCTGAACCGCGCTTTCGAGGCCGCGGCGCAGGGTTTTGCGGTAAAGGGCATTTTTATTCTGCTGCTGTTCTATACGCTTTATTTCGCAGCCCCCGTGCTCATACCCATCGCTGCCGCCGTGCTGCTGGCGCTCCTGCTTAACCCGTTGGTCGAAAAACTGGAGCGGCTGCTGCTCCCGCGCGGGGTGAGTGCCGCGATCGTCGTGGTTGTTGCGTTGGGACTTGTCCTTGCCGGGCTGATGCAACTCGCCGGCCCTGCCCAGGAGTGGGTGGAGCGCCTTCCGGCCAGCTTTCCCAAGATCGAGCAGAAGCTGCGCATCGTCAAGAAGCCGATCGAAGATATCCAGAAGGCGACCGAGAAGATCGAAAGCGCGACAGAGCTTTCCAACCGGCCGCGGCGGCAGAAAGTGGAGATCGCCCGCCCCGGCATGATCGAAGATCTGTTCAGCGGCACGCAGCGCGTGGTCGCCTCGATCGGCGTGACCCTCATCCTGTGCTTTTTCCTGCTCTCCTCCGGTGGGCTGTTCGTGCGCAAGCTGACTGCCGTTTTCCCCTGGCTTGCCGCCGATGACCGCGCCGACGAGATGTTCGGCGCCATCCGCCGCGACATTTCATTCTATCTGGCGGCGGCAACCTGCATAAATATCGGCATGGGTGTGATTGTTGGTGCTGTTGCGTCCTATCTCGGCGTGCAGAACGCTCTGCTGTGGGGCGCGCTTGTTGCCGTGTTCGCGTTCATCCCCTATGTCGGCTCCGTCATCAGTCTTGTGGCGCTCTCCCTCGTCGGCATGATCGAATTCGACGGGCTGGGCCGTGCGATGATGCTGCCGCTTGCGTTTCTCATCGTCACGGTGCTCGTGCAGAGCGTGGTGGTGCCGCAGGTGATGGGGCGGCGGCTGGTGCTGAACCCCGTCGCGATCTTTCTTGCGATCACGATCTGGGGGTGGATGTGGGGCATCATCGGCGCGCTGATGGCGGTGCCGATCCTTGCCTGCATCAAGATCGTGAGCGAGCGCATCCCCTCGCTGCGGCCGGTCGCGGAATTCCTCGGGCGCTAAGCTGAACAAAAAAACGGGAAAGCGAGCCATTTCCGCATGAAATTACTCATTTCCGCATGAAATTCATGTGTCATTAACACCATGGTATGAATCAGTATATCGGGTATGCGCGACATGTCGGAGGGGGCAATGCTGAGGGAATTTCGCGAATTCATCTTGAGGGGGAATGCGTTCGATCTCGCCGTGGGCGTCATCATCGGCGCCGCATTCTCCACCGTCGTCACGTCGCTTGTGAACGATATCCTCATGCCGCCGCTCGGCTACATGATGGGCGGGATCGACTTCTCCAACTACTTCATCGACCTTACCGCGCTGGCTGCCAAGGCCGCCGGCGACCAGGTTGAAACCTTCTCGGCGCTCTCCGAGGCGCAGAAGGCCGGACACGCCGTGATCGCCTATGGCAAGTTCATTAACACCATCATCAATCTGCTCATCGTCGGCGCGGCAATCTTTCTGCTGGTGAAGCAGATCAACAAGCTGAAGCGGCACACTCCGGCCCCCGCCCCGATCCCGGACGATGTGAAGCTGCTGACCGAGATCCGGGACCTTCTCAAGGGCGGTGAAGCTTCTGCCCCCAATCGCCTTCAGTGAAACCTGCACGCCGTTGAGGCAGGGCGGAACGATGATCTGCCGCCCTGGCCGGATCGCTCAGGCAAAGGCGCGCACCACGATCTGCCGCTGCTCGCCCAGCCCCTCGATGCCGAGATGCATCATGTCGCCTTCTTTCAGGAACACCGGCGGTTTGCGGCCGACGCCCACGCCCGGCGGGGTGCCTGTGGTGATGATGTCGCCGGGCTCGAGCGTCATGAACCGGCTGATGTAGCTCACCAGCGTCCGGACGCCGAACACCATGGTTGCCGTCGAGCCGCTCTGCATGCGCACGCCGTTGACGTCAAGAAACATGGAAAGCGCCTGCGGGTTGGGAATTTCGTCGGCGGTGGCGAGCCACGGGCCGATCGGGCCGAAGGTGTCGGCGCTCTTGCCCTTCAGCCATTGCCCAGTGCCCTCGAGCTGGAACGCGCGCTCGGTCACGTCGTTGCACAGGCAGTAGCCGGCCACATGATCCATGGCTTCGGCCTCGCTTACCCGGCATGCGCGCTCGCCGATGACGATGGCAAGTTCCACCTCCCAATCGCCCTTCTGCGCGTCCGGGGGAAGAATGATATCGTCGTTTGGCCCGCAGATGCATGATACGGCCTTGCTGAACAGCACCGGCTCGGCCGGGATCGGCTGGCCAAGTTCGGCGGCGTGGTCGGAATAGTTAAGCCCGACGCCGATGAATTTCCGCACTCGCGCAACCGGCGGGCCAAGCCTGGGCTTGCCCTCGACACGAGGCAGGGCGCTCACGTCGAGCGAGCGCAGGCGCGCCATGCCGGCCCTGGTGAGGGCCTCCCCGGCGATGTCCTCCACCTCCCCCGAGAGATCGCGGATATCCCCCTCCGGCCCGATCATGCCCGGCTTCTCCGCACCGGCCTCGCCAAAACGCACCAGTTTCATGTCAACTCCCTGTTATTCCGTGCCAAAATTGAAATCATCCTATCAATTCGCTCTCTATCAAAAGCAGACGTCCGCTGCATCACGGCCGCGCCCTTTGCTCCTGAAAAACTGATGCGAAATGGGTTTTGCCGATCAGGAACCTATGCTAAGTCAGCCTCTGTTCATCCGCGGGCGTATATGCCAGTTGCGTCAAGCGGAAATGCCGTGCTCCCAAGCATCGCACAACTGGATAAGGTCGATCCCATGAATTTCAATCGCAAATTTGGCTTTCGCACCGCAATATTGGTTTTTGCAGCCGCTTTCGCCGGAGTGTCGCACGGGCCCGCACAGGCCGCGTGCAGTGCGGCCGGCAGCCAGCTCATCAAGAGCCTGTCCGGCGCATGGCGCGGCAATGGCAGCGTTACCCCGCTCGGCGCAACCTCGCGAGAGCCGATCTCCTGCCGTATCAGCTATTCCGGGGGCGACAGCCGGGTGACCCAGAACCTGATCTGCGCGGGAACTGACTACAAGATCGAAGCCAGCAGCAACGTCACCTGCTCGGGCGAGCGGGTGAGCGGATCTTGGATTGAAAAGATCGCCAACAACACCGGCAGCGTGACGGGCGGCATCGGCGGCAATTATCTCAACCTCGAGGTTGACGGCCCGAATTTCAAAGGCCGCTTCGCCGTGAATTTCACGAGCGAGACCAAGCACACCGTCACCATCACGCAGTTCGATCCCGCCCTCGGTCGCCACGTTCCGGTGGCCACGATAACGCTGACGCGTTAGGATGATGAAAAATGCGGGCTCGTTTCACAGTCTCCCGTGCTCGCCGGGAGGCAGCGAATAGCCCGCGCCAAAGATAAAGATAACAAGGGAGGCAACCGGTGCTGCATCTTGCACCGAACGTGACGCGGCTGGGGGACGAAAACGCATTCGCCGTGCTGGCGCGGGCGCAGGCGCTGGCTCAATCCGGGCGAAGCATCATCAATCTGGGCATCGGCCAGCCGGATTTTCCCACACCGCCGCACATCGTCGAAGCTGCCATAAAGGCGCTCCGGGACGGCCATCACGGCTACACCCCCGCTACCGGCATTCTCCCCCTGCGCGAGGCCGTGGCGGCCGACATCCACCGCAGGCTCGGCGTCGAGGTCTCTCCCGATACAGTGGTGATCGTACCGGGCGGCAAGGTGACGATGTTCTTCGCCATCCTCATGTTCTCCCCCGAAGGCGCCGAAATCGTCTATCCCGATCCCGCCTTCCCGATCTACCGCTCGCTCATCCATTACAGCGGCGCGCGCGGCGTGGCCTATCCCTTGCGCGAGGAAAACGGCTTCGCCTTCAGGGCCGAGGATGTGCTTGAGCGCATCACGCCGCGAACGAGCCTGCTCATCCTGAACTCGCCCGCCAACCCCACCGGCGGGGTGACACCCGCCCCTGAAATCGACGCGCTCGTGAAGGGGCTGGACGCCTGGCCGCACGTGGCGGTTCTTTCGGATGAAATCTACGGGCAGCTCACCTTCGACGGGCTGGAGCACCGCAGCCTGCTCTCCTATCCGCAGCTGCGCGAGCGGCTCATCCTTCTCGACGGCTGGTCCAAAACCTACGCCATGACCGGCTGGCGGCTTGGTTACGGCGTGTGGCCCAAAGCGCTGGTCGATCACGTGCGCCGGCTCGCCGTCAACTGCCATTCCTGCGTGAACGCCGCCGCGCAATGGGCGGGCATCGCCGCGCTTGAAGGTCCGCAGGACTGCGTGAGCAAGATGCGCGCTGCCTTTTCGCAACGCCGGGCCTTCGTTGCAGAACGGCTCAACCGCATTCCCGGCATGCGCTGCGCGCTGCCCAAGGGCGCGTTCTATGCCTTCCCGAACGTCTCCGGCACCGGCTGGGGCGAAAAGGCGCTGGCAAGCGCCTTGCTGGAGGAGGCGGGCGTCGCCACCATCGGCGGCACCGATTTCGGCGCGGAGGGCGCCGGCTTCATCCGCCTGTCCTGCGCCAACAGCCTCGAAGCCATAGCCGAAGCCTGCGACCGTATCGAAGGCTTCCTCGCCACGCTTGCGGATCAAAAAGCCACAGTCGCGCTGTAACAATAACCCCGCTTGTCAAGCCTGCTTGACTCCTGTCGCACCGTTGATGCTGAAATTGTTTGGACGCAGGTTTCTCGCCCCCGGCCTCGGGAGCGAGAATGAAAAGGGAATACGGTGCGGGCTCATGTGAAGCACAATGAGCCTTATGCCGCAGCTGTCCCCGCAACTGTAAGCGGTTAGCCCTCTCCATCAAGCCACTGGCGGCCTTTGCTGCTGGGAAGGCGGACCGGGGCGAGAAACCGCGAGCCAGGAGACCTGCCCGCGTCTCGTCACCCATCTTGCGTGCGGGGCACGCGCGGGAGCGGCTAGTATCCGTAGCGGTGGCGATCCTCGATCACGGAATGGAGGGTCGTCGTGAATTGCCTGTCGTTCTTGCAACTTCCCGAACCATGTTTGCGGGGGCGTACCGAACGCCCATCCGCAGCCTCCATTTCGTTCACGCAATCCGAAATGGGGGTCTCCAATGGCAGTCACACGCCAAACGCTTTCGCTTTGTCTTGCAGTTTCATCATTATTTATTTCCGCACATCCTGTGGCCGCGCAACAGGTTACGGTTCTGGAAGGGATCGTCATTGAGTCCGCCGGGCTTGAGCCGGTCGAGGCGGAAAAGCTCGGCAGCGCCTACACCGTCATAACGGGCAAGCAGCTGGAGGAGCGGCAAATCCGCCATGCAGGCGATGCCTTGCGGTCGGTTGCAGGCATTGCCGTCAACCGTTCGGGCGGGGTGGGCAGCCTGACCCAGATGCGCATCCGCGGCGCGGAGGGCAATCAGGTGGCCGTTTTCATCGACGGGGTCGAGGTCAACTCGCTTGACGCCGGCGAATTCGATTTCGCCACGCTGCTCGCCGCCGACATCGACCGCATCGAGGTGCTGCGCGGCCCGCAAAGCGGCGTCTATGGCGGCAATGCGCTGGCCGGCGTCATCAACATCATCACCCGCAAGGGCGCAGGACCGGCGCGGGTCACCGCGAGCGCGGAGGCCGGCAGCTTCAATACGAGCGAACTGACGGCGAACGCTTCGGGCGGTTCCGACCGCGGCTACTTCAGCGCCAGCGGCGTGCGGCGCAAAACGGATGGCTACAACATCGCGCGCGGCCCGGGTGAGGACGACGCATCGGAACAGACTGCCCTGTTCGTGCGCGGCGGGCTGGCCCTGACGGAGAATTTCCGCATCGACGCCGTCGGCCGCCGCCAGGATAACCGCGCCGACATCGATCAGGACGTGGATTTCGACGGCCTGCTCGACGATGCCTCGGGCGAGGTGAGCCTGCGCGAGCAGACCTTCGGGCGCATCACCGCAACGCTCGACCTGTTCGACAAGGCGCTGACGCAGAAGCTTTTCGCCGAATATTTCGAGGACGATTTCAGCGCGCGTTCGGGGATCTACGGCAACAGCCGCAACGATGGCAGCCGCCGCAAGCTCGGCTATCAGGCGACCTACAATTTCGCCACGCCAACGTTGCTGAATGCGCGGCACGGCCTGACCGGCTTTATCGAGCACAAGGAGGAGGATTTCGAGACTTCATCCGCTCCCGGCCAAACCTACACGCGCGAACAGACCGGCGTTGTGGGCGAATATCGCGGTGAATTCCTGAACAGCTTCTTCCTGACGGCCAACATCCGGCAGGACTTCAACGACGCCTTCGAGGACGCCCTCACCTACCGGGCAACCGCCGCCTATCTCGTGCGGGGCACGGGCACGCGCTTCCATGCGAGCTACGGCAAAGGCATCACCAACCCGACCTTCTTCGAGCAGTTCGGCGTGTTCGGCGGCTTCGTCGGCAACCCGGGGCTGAAGCCGGAGGAGTCGATCGGCTGGGATGCCGGTGTCGAGCAGACCTTTCTCGGCGGCCGCGCGGTGCTGGATGTGACCTATTTTCGCGCCAACCTCAAGGACGAGATCGTGTTCCAGACGCTCACCTCCTTCCCGAACCCGTTCACCTATACCTATGTGAATGCGGACGGGACGAGCGAGCGGCAGGGCGTCGAGGTGCAGCTGACGCTGAAACCCATCGAAGGGCTGACCATCACCGGCAGCTACACCTATACGGACTCGACCGGCCCCGACGGCGCGCGCGAAATCCGCCGGCCCGAACATGCCGCCAGCCTCAATGCGGCCTATGCCTTCGCCGACGGCCGCGCGCTCATCAATCTTGGCCTGATCTACAACGGGCAGATGGATGACATCGTGTTCTCGTTCCCGCAAGCCCGGGTGGCGCTCGACGACTATCTGCTCGTCAACCTCACAGGCTCCTACCGGCTTAACGACAACGTCACCCTGTTCGCTCGCGCGGAAAATTTGCTGGATGAGGACTACGAGGAAGTCTTCGGTTACTCCTCGGCGCCGGTCAGCGCCTATGCCGGGGTGAAGATCACGTTTTCCGAGGCCGCGCCGCTCGAGCCGGGCCTGAAATGAGCGGCCGGCACGGCGGCAAATCATTGCCCCTGGCCGAGGGATGAAACGGGACCAGGGGCCTTGGGGCCGGAGCGCTTCACCCCGCTGCGCTTCGGCCTCTTTTTCGGCCGCTCCCTGGTGAGCAGGAACACGGCCTGTTCGCCGATGATGTTCTGCAGGAACAGCGGCACGCCGCCGAGCCGGCGCCCATAGGCGTTCAGCGCCACCTGCCGCTCGACTGTCGCACCGACCTCTTTGCACAGATCGAGGAAATCCTTGATCGTGCAGAAATGGATATTGGGCGAGAGATACCATGGCTCGGGAAGGTTCGGCGTCACCGGCATCTTGCCGTTGAGCAGCAGTTGCATGCGGATGCGCCAGTGCCCGAAATTGGGGAACGAGACGATGGCGTGCCGGCCGATGCGCAGTAGCTGGTCGAGCACGTCCTTCGGCCGCCAGGTGGCCTGCAGCGTCTGGCTGAGGATGGCGTAGTCGAAGGCGTCGTCGGGATAGTTCACGAGATCCTCGTCCGCATCGCCCTGCACCACCGAAAGGCCGCGCGCCACGCTGTAGTTCACCCCCGCCTGGCTGATCTCCATGCCGCGTCCGTCCACCCGCTTGCGCTCCTCCAGCAGAGCGAGAAGATCGCCGTTGCCGCAGCCGATGTCGATCACGCGCGCACCGGGCTTCACCATCTCGACGATGAGCTGGTGATCGACCCGGGCAGGCGTCATGTCGAGCGGGCGGGCGCGCTTGAGCACGGATCAGGCCCCAAGGCCGCGCTTGGCGGCGGCCGATGAGAGGAAACCGGCGATCACCTCGAACAGCTCCGGCTCGTGCAGCAGGAAGGCGTCGTGCCCCTTGTCGCTCTCGATCTCGACGAAGCTCACATTGGCCGCGACCGCGTTCAACGCCTGCACGATGGTGCGGCTCTCGCGGGTGGGATAGAGCCAATCGCTGGTGAAGGAGATCACGCAGAACCGCGTTTTCGTGCCGACGAAGGCATTGGCGAGCGTGCCGCCGTGGTCCGCGGCGAGGTCGAAATAGTCCATCGCGCGGGTGATGTAGAGGTAGCTGTTGGCATCAAAGCGATCGACGAAAGTCGATCCCTGATAGCGCAGATAGCTCTCGATCTGGAAATCCGCATCAAACCCGAAGGTGACGGCCTGGCGGTTCTGGAGCTTGCGGCCGAACTTGCGGTGCAGTGCCTCGTCCGACAGATAGGTGATGTGCGCGGCCATGCGGGCAACCGCCAGCCCCTTTCGCGGCATCACGCCCTCATCGAGATAGCGCCCGCCGCGCCAGTCCGGATCGGCCATGACGGCCTGCCGCCCCACCTCATGGAAGGCGATGTTCTGCGAGGAATGGCGGTAGGTGGTGGCGATCGGCATGGCGGCGAAAACGCGGTGCTTGTAGCTCGCCGCCCATTCGAGCACCTGCATGCCGCCCATCGACCCGCCCATGACGCAGAACAGGTCGGGAATGCCGAGCGCATCGATGAGGCGCACCTGCGCGTTTACCATGTCGCCGATGGTGATGACCGGAAAGTCGAGGCCATAGATCCGGCCCGTCACCGGATTGATGGAGTTCGGGCCCGTGGAGCCCATGCAGCCGCCGATGATGTTCGAGCAGATGACGAAATATTTTTCGGTATCGACGGGCCTGCCGGGGCCTATCACCGTCTCCCACCAGCCGCGCTTGCCGGTGATGGGGTGAACATTCGCGACATGCTGGTCGCCGGTGAGCGCATGGCACACGAGGATCGCATTTGACTTCTCGGCATTGAGCGTGCCGTAGGTTTGATAGGCAATGCTGAAGGGGGCAAGGCTTGCGCCGCAATCAAGCAGCAGCGGTGCATCCGCGGGAAAGCGCATGACAAGGCTGTGCGGATTGTCCGCTTCGGCACGTATCGCCTTGGCTGTGCTGAAGTTCTCTGCTCTTGCTACCGTCATGACCTGTTTGCCTGCGGCCATTTGCGGCCTGAACTCTTCTCACTGTAATCGCTTGCAAAGCAGTCGTATATATCCCGCCGTAATTGGGAAGGGGCGCTCTTAACATCAATGCCCTACGGCGTCCATACCTCTACGGCCAAGCTTTGCGACTGCTGCAATCTGGCCCTTGCAGGCCTGCCCGCGCTCTGGCATGACTTTGTGCTGTTTTCCGCAGTAAAGGATGATGGCCTTGTCCAAGGCAAGCGCGCTTCGGGCGCGACCCGGCATCTTCGAGATCGACCCTTACGTGCCCGGCCGCAGCAAGCTGGCGGATGGCGGGCCCGTCATCAAACTTTCATCGAATGAAACGCCGCTCGGGCCAAGCCCTGCCGCTGTTGACGCTTTCCGGGCGGCTGCCCAAAATCTTGCGCTTTATCCCGACGGCGCTGCCACCCAGCTGCGCGAGGCGCTCGGCCGCGCGTTCGGCTTGAACCCGGCCCATATCGTGTGCGGCAACGGCTCGGATGAGCTGTTTCACCTGTTGGCGCAGGCCTATCTCGGCCCGGGCGACGAGGCGATCTACACGCGGCACGGCTTTCTGGTTTACCGGATCGTCATCCTTGCAGCGGGCGCAACGCCCGTTGTTGCCCCTGAAACGGAGCTGCGCGCCGATGTGGACGCCATCCTTAACCGCGTGACGGAGCGCACGCGCGCGGTGTTCCTTGCCAATCCGAACAACCCGACCGGGACTTACCTGCCCTTCGACGAGGTGCGGCGGCTGCGCGCCGGTTTGCCCGAAAGCGTGCTGCTGGTGCTCGATGGCGCCTATGCCGAATACGCGCGCCGCAACGATTACGAAGCCGGGATCGAGCTTGTCGCAACGACGCCCAACACCGTGATGACCCGCACCTTCTCCAAGATCCACGGGCTGGCGAGCGCACGCATCGGCTGGGCCTATTGCCCGGCCGACATGGCCGAAATCCTCAACCGCATCCGCAGCCCGTTCAACCTGTCCGGCCCGGGCATGGCCGCCGCCGTTGCAGCCCTTGAGGATCGCGCGCATATCGAGCGGGCCCAGGCCCACAACGACCTCTGGCGCGACTGGCTGACGCGGGAGATTTCGGCGCTTGGCCTCAGTGTCACGGAAAGCGCGGCCAATTTCGTGCTCGTGCACTTCGATCCACAGGCCGGGCGAAGCGCCGCGGAGGCCGACCGCTTCCTGCTCTCGAAGCGCATCATCGTGCGGCAAACGGCCGCTTACGGCCTGCCCGAAGCGCTGCGCATCACGGTCGGCCTGGAGAGCGACAACCGGGCCGTTATGGCCGCGCTCGGCGAATTCGTCGGCGGGCGGAGATGACCGCGCTCATCGACAGCATCGGCATCGTCGGGGCGGGGCATATCGGCTCGTCCATCGCGCGCGCGGTGCGGCAGCGCGGCCTCGCCCGCAGCATCGCAATTGCCGATGCCTCCGACACAGTTTGCGAGCGCGTTGCGGCCCTCGACCTGGCCGATGCCGTCTCGACGGACGCCGCCATCGTTGGCGACTGCGATGCCGTCATCCTGTGCGTGCCGGTTGGTAGCATGGGCGCCGTGGGCGAAATCGTCGGGCCGCGCCTCAAGCCCGGCGCGATCCTGACCGATGTGGGCTCGGTGAAGGCGGCGGTTATCGCGGCGCTTGCGCCGCATGTGCCAGCCCACGCGCATCTGGTGCCTGCCCACCCCGTGGCGGGGCTCGAACATTCCGGGCCCGACTCCGGCCTTGCCGAACTGTTCGTCAACCGCTGGTGCATCATTACGCCGCCGC
>Ga0129299_1001327_pt1 | contig 16539 bp, 15 predicted proteins | sample ConPoolayeCmetaG_FD_94477 | JGI IMG/M metagenome (GOLD analysis project Ga0129299, IMG submission 94477) | Hot spring microbial mat communities from California, USA to study Microbial Dark Matter (Phase II) - Cone Pool mat layer C metaG ... | reverse complement strand
TCCCGGCCTTAGGCCTACTTAAATATAGCCCGAATCCGGTTCCAGAAACCGCGTTTGGGTTCGGCGGCAGGGGCAGAGGCAGGAGAGGGCGGGACAGGCTGGGAGGACTCCGCCCGCGCGACGGGCTGACGGGGAGAAGCGGACTCAGAGCGGGCTGATGCCTGAGACGGGGCGGAAGGAGAGTCGGAGTCCCAACTGCTGATCCAGGTCTGGCCGCCGCCATGGAACCGGCAGAGTTCGACGGGCTGGGTGCCGGCGAGGAAGACTTCCGGAATGGACTTGGGGCAGGAAGGAGTGGCCAATTGTCCGCTGGCGGGATCGATATCGACGATGGCAATGCCGTCGGGGGGCGAGAAAGGCTGCACGCCGCGGTATTCCCTGTGGCGGTGGGCGCGCTTCATGAACTCCGTCCAGATGGGGAGAGCCGCTTTGGCGCCTTCGAGGGGCAGTTCCTGGTTGTCGTCAAAACCGACCCAGACGACGCAGAGGAGTTTGGAGGTAAAGCCGGCGAACCACGCGTCGTGGGAAGTGCCGGTTTTGCCTGCGGCAGGGAGGAAGAAGCCGCGGGAGCGGACGCCGGCGCCGGTGCCCGAGCGAAGGACCTCCTCCATCAGGTTGACGACCATGTAGGAGATCCGTGGGTCGAGGGCCTGACGGGCGACAGGCTGATATTGGTGGATGAGATTGCCGTCGGCGGAGCGGATTTCGCGGATGAGGTTGCGCTGAACCCAGGTGCCCTGGTTGGAGAAGACCGTGTAAGCGGAGGCGATATCGAGAGGCGTGACCTCATAAGCGCCCAGGGCGAGGGCAGGAGTGGGCTTGACTCCCTTGAGCCCGGCGGCTTCAGCGAGATGGGAGACCGAGTCGTAGCCTGCCATCTCGGCGAACTTGACCGTGGGGATGTTGAGTGATTTTGAGAGGGCGAAGCGCAGCGTGACCGTGCCGTTGAACTGCTGGCGGAAGTTGTTGGGCGTGTATTCCTTGTCGTCGAAGTAAAAGGTGGTGGGCTCGTCGACGACATGAGTGACGGGAGTGATGACTGGCTCGCGGCCTTCGAGGGCGGTGTTGAGCGCGGCGGCGTAAACAAAGGGCTTGAAAGCGGAACCCGGCTGGCGGCGCGCGAGTGCGCGGTTGAGCTGGCTGGAGGCGTAGCTGCGGCCGCCAACGAGGGCCTTGACTTCGGCGGTGTTCGGGTCGAGGCAGACGAGAGCGACCTGCGGCTCGGGAAACTTGCGCCGCATTTTAGCAAGGAGGGCGTCGACTTCCTGAATGCCGATGCGGACGGCTTCGAGGGCGTCGCGCTGGAGCTTCATGTCGAGCGTGGTGTAGATGCGGTAGGAGTTGGACTGGAAGTCGAGGTCGGAGAAGTTTTCCTGAAGTTCGTCGTAGGCGAGGTCGACAAAGTAGGGCGCATCGGAGGACTCCTCGCCGCCCTCGGCGAGCTTGAGAGGCGCCTTGACGGCTTCCAGGTACTGCAGTTCCGTGATGTAGCCGTTGTCGCGCATCAGCCCGAGGACAACATTGCGGCGCTGGGTGGCGCGCTCGGGGTGGCGGTACGGGTTGAGATAGTTGGGGCGCTGAATGAGACCGGCGAGGAGCGCGGCTTCCTCGAGGCGCAGATCGCGGAGATCCTTGCCGAAGTAGACCTGGGCGGCTTCGCCGAAACCGTGGATGGCGAAGCTCTTGCGCTGGCCGAGATCGACCTGGTTGGCGTAGTACTCGAAGATCTGTTCCTTGGTGAGCTTCTGTTCGAGCTGGAGAGTGATGAGGGCTTCCAGGGCTTTGCGCTTCCAGGTTTTGTCGCGGGAGAGCCAGAGGAGGCGGGCGAGCTGCATGGAGATGGTGGAGGCGCCATAGCGGCGGTTCTGCGTGACGTCGACCCAGACAGTGCGGATGATGCGGATGGGGTCGAAGCCGGCGTGATCGAAGAAGCGCTTGTCTTCGGCGGAGATGACGGCGTGGACGAGGACTTTGGGGATGTCGTTGAAACGGACGAGGCGGCGTTTTTCGCGGCGGCGGTCGTGGAGGTTGGTGACGAGCTCGGGATCGAGGAAATAGCGAGGGCGTTCAGTGTGATCGCGATTGGAGACAATTCGGACGACGGTATTGTTTTCGAGGAAGACAACGCCGGGTTCGGAGTGGGGATAGGCGTCGACGCCGGGGAAGATCTCGACGCCGTCGGGGCGAAGGTGGAACCAGCCGATGCGGTTGGAGCGGTCGGTGGAGTAGCCGCGGCGGCGGAGGGCTTCGACGAGTTCGTCCGGCGTCAGAGAGTCGCCGACGCTGACCGGCTCGGGCGCAGCGTAGAGCTGGGCGGTTTGGGTGAAGGGCCCCTTCTGCAGCTTCTCGTCGACGAGGCTGGAGTAATGGACCCAAACAGCGGCGAAAGATATTGAGAGGGTGACAACGAGGAAGGCGGCGAGAGCAGCGAGAAATTTCGCAAACGGGGTGGCGAAGAGGCGCCGACCGGATTTCTTGCCGGGCTTAGCGGGCACGGAACGCTCCCATGAGAGTCACTTCTTATTGTGGCATGGGGCTAATGGCGATCCCTGTCGAGAGCTTCCAGTTCCTTCCAGATGTTGCCGTGCGGGTGCCACTCGGTGGGAGGCTGAGCGGAGACGTGGGCGACGGGCTCGTCGAGGGTGCCGTGGCCATAGGGGCAGATGAGGGATTTGCGAGGAGGGGCGAAGAGAGTGGCGCGGCTCCAGCTTCCGCTTTCGACCGGCATCCGAAGGCGGCGGAGACAGGTGCGGCAACGGGTGCGCTGGTCCCAGATGACCAGGACCAACAGGCCAATGGAAAGCAGCCAGAAGAGGAGGATGGCGATGGTCCAGGGCAGGTCGTTGGGGAACCGGGGGAGACGGGTGTAGAGAAAGATTTCGGGTTCAGGGAGGAGGGTTTCGATGAGGAGCCAGAAGAGGCGCAGAACCGCAGCGGCGGCCAGGAGCTTGGCGAGGAGGAAGCCCCAGTATTTCATCGCCCGGCGCCTTCCATACCGGTTAGACGCCGTGGCGGGGAAGAGGGTTCCTGAAGTTGGCGTCAGTGGCGGAAGAGGTTTTTCAGGATGAAGAGGGCATTGGCGGGGCGCTCCGCGAGGCGGCGCATGAAGTAGGGATACCAGGCGTCTCCGTAAGGGACGTAGAGGCGGAGCCGGTAGCCGTTTGAGACGAGCAAGCGCTGGAGATCGCGGCGGACGCCGTAGAGCATCTGGAACTCGAAGGAGGCAGGGGGGCGGCTGGTGCGGGCTGCATGTTCGAGGACGATGTCGATCATGCGGGGGTCGTGGGTGGCGAAGGCGGGGTATTCACCCTCGTCGAGCAACAGGCGGGCGAGACGCGCGTAACTGGCGTTCACGTCGCTCTTGTTTGGCCAGGCGACGGAGGGAGGTTCGTTGTAAGCGCCTTTGCAGAGGCGGACGGGGATGCGGAGGGAGTTGAGACGGCGAAGGTCGTCAGCAGTCCGGTAGAGGTAGGCCTGGAGGACGGCGCGGAGGCAATTGCCGCCGGAGTGCAGGTCCTGGACGATCTGCAGGGTGCGGTCGACATATTCGCTGGACTCCATGTCGATTTCGACACGAGAGCCGACCGAGCGGGCTTTATCGAGGACGGTTGCGACATTAGCGCGGCAGAGGGAGTCCGAGATGTCGAGTCCGAACTGGGTGAGCTTGATGGAGACGGTGGCCGGGAGCGCGGCGGCGGCGATCGAGTCGAGAGCCAACTCGATGCAGGCGCGGGCGGCGGCGGCTTCTTCCGGGGAAGTGACGTTTTCGCCGAGGTGATCGAGGGTCGAGAGAATGCCCTCCTGCTGGAGGCGGCGGGCGACGGCGATGACGTCTTCGAGGCGCTGTCCGGCGATGAAGCGGCGCGTGAGGCGGGCTGCCACCGGCGAGGTTTCCATCCAGCGACGGAGCTGGCGGCGGCGGGAGAGGAAGAGGAAAGCGGCTCTCAGCATACGGGGCTGATCCTTCTCTACGGTATCCGAAGCGGGAGGGCGAAGGAAGGGGCAGGCGTCACTGGTGGAGAACGAAAAATTTCTGTTTTGTTTTTACAGGGTTGGCGCGGCCGGCCAGAGCGCAGCTTGGCCGGGCGGGGATTCTTAGAGACGGCGGGGGGACGCACGGGCATGGCAACGAGACAGGCAAAGAAAAAAGCGACGCGAAAGACGGCGCAGCCGAGGAGGGCGCCACGCAAGGCGACGAAAAAAGCAACAGGATTGCCGGGGAAATCCGGTGCAGCAGAACTGGGGGCAGCCGCGAGGGGGCCAGAGGCGGAGAGAGAAGAGGAAAAGCCGAATGAGAAAGCCACTCCCAGGAAACGCACATCCAAGCTCGACAAAAAGAAGCTTGGCGAGATGGTGGACAAAATGTTGCTGCAACTGGCGGAGCAGGTGGAGGGCGGAGAGTGCAAGATCACGACGAGCGAGGGGGTGAGGCTGATCCAATTGCGTGAGGCGCTGGGGCTGGACCGTCCGAGCGCCGTGAAGGTGGAGTGGGTGGAGCCGAAAGGGGAATGAAGATCCGGCGGGCCATACCGTATGCTCCGCTGCCCTCGCAGCGGAGATTCCACGAGTCGGCGGCACGATTCAAAGGGTTTTCGGGGCCGATCGGGAGCGGCAAGAGCCAGGCGCTGTGTCATGAAGCGTTGAAGCTGGCCTATCTGAATCCCGGCAGGACAGGGCTGATCGGGGCGCCGACGTACCCGATGCTGCGGGACGCGACGCAGGCGGCGCTGTTCGAAGTCATGAGGCAGGGCGGGATTCCGTTCGAGTTCAACAAGGCGGAGAACCAAGCCGTGCTGCTGGACACGGAATCCAGGATCCTGTTCCGGTCGCTGGACGAGTACGAAAGGTTGCGCGGCACGAACCTGGCATGGTTCGGGGTGGATGAGCTGACGTACGCGACCGAGGAGGCATGGGTCCGGCTGGAAGGAAGGTTGAGGGACCCGCAGGCGAAGCGCCTGTGCGGGTTTGGAGTATGGACGCCGAAGGGCTACGACTGGGTGTGGGAGCGGTTCATTCACGACCCGGTGGAAGGTTACGAATGCGTGCAGGCGGCGCCGTTTGAGAACCGGCACCTGCTGGAGAAGGTGCCGGACTTTTACGAGCGATTGAAGCACAGCTACGACGAGGCATTTTACGCGCAGGAAGTGCTGGGCGAGTATTTGAACCCTTCGCAGGGCCTGGTTTACCACGCGTTCGACCGTAAAACGCACGTGAAGCAACTGGCGCCGGAGGAGCACAGGGAGCTGCTTTGGGCGCTGGATTTCAACGTGGACCCGATGTCGAGCGTGGTGGTGCAGGAGGTGGATGGACGGATCCACGTGCTCGACGAGATTGTGCTGAGGCGGGCGAGCACGAGGGATGCCTGCGAGGAATACGCGCGGCGGTACGGGACATGGAGAGCCGGGTTGGTGATTTACGGCGACGCTTGCGCGAGCCGGCTGCAAACGAGCGGGACGACAGACCGGGAGATCATCGAAAGCTTCTTCGCGGAGCGGGGAGAGAGGCCGGCGTACCGAATTCCGAGGAGGAACCCGTCGGTGAGGGAACGAGCGGCGCTGGTGAATGCGAGATTGCGGAACGCAGCCGGCGAAGTGGGCCTGCTGGTGGATCCGCGGTGCAAGGAGCTGATCCTGGATTTCGAGCGAGTGCAGTGGGCCGAGGACAGCAGCGAGATCGATAAAGCGAAAGACCCGCGGCGAACGCACCTTAGCGATGCCCTGGGCTACCTGCTGTGGGAGCGGCGGGCGGGGGCTCACGGGGCCGGAGAGAGGGACCAAAGGCTGTACTGGTGAGGCAAGAAACGATGCGAGACATCAACCGGGAACATCCGGAATACGCGGCGTGGAAGAGCGTGTGGCCGAAGTACAGGGACTTGTACTCGGGGGGAGAGCAGTTCACGGCGAACGCGGACCGCTATCTGATACCCAGGCAGAAAGAGCCAGCGGCAGTGTACCGCGAGAGGGTGACGCGCGCCTTTTACGAGAATTATGCGGGCTCGATCATCGACTGGTATGCGGCGACGCTGTTCCGGCGGGAGCCGATCCTGACGTTCGACGGCAAGGACGAGGCGGGGCGGCGGTACTTCAATGAGCTTGCGGAGGACTGCGACCGGCGGGGTTCGACGTTGAGCGACTTTTTCCGGCGCCAGGTGATCGAAGCGATGGTGACGGGGCGGAGCTATATCACCATCGATTTTCCCAAGGGGCCGCGGCCGGCAGGCAGCCGCGCCGAGGAAGACGCGATGGGGCTGTCACGGGGATACTTCAGCGAATATCCGGCCGAGAGCGTCATCCACTGGCAGAAGGACGAGCGCGGCGAGTACGAGTGGGTGGTGTTGCGCAGCGAGCGGGACGTGCTGGACGAAGAAAGCGGGCAAAAGCAGACGCTGCGGGAGTGGGTGAGATACGACCGGTGCCGGTATGAGATCTGGAGGCAAGTGGAGAGCCGGGGCAAAGCCACGCAACCAGAGATGGCAGAGGAGGGGCTGCACGGGCTGGCGGGATTGAGCCGGGTGCCGGTGTTCGAATTCACGCTCGGCGAAGGGATGTGGCTGATGAACCGGGCTGCATCACTGCAGCTCGAGCATTTCAACAAGTCGAACGCGCTGGCCTGGGCGCTGACGATGGGGCTGTTCGCGATGCCGGTCATTTACAGCGACAGCGAGTTCAAGCAGGTGGTGGGCGAAAGCTACTACGTGAAGCTGGGCAAAGAGGACCGGTTTGGGTGGACGGAGCCGGAGGGGCATGTATACCGGATCGCACTGGAAAACATCGACCGGTTGAAAGAGGAGATCTACCGGGTCTGCTACATGCTGCATCAGGCGGGCGGGGCGCTGTCAAAGAACGCGGCCCTGACCGGGGTGAGCAAGCAGCGGGACTACCTGGTGACGCAGGAAGTGCTGCGCGGGATGGGGGACCGGGTGAAGGACACGTTGAAGCGGCTGTTGCGAACGCTGGCCGAGGCGAGGCGCGACGAAGTGCAGATCGGCGTAGCGGGGATGGACGAGTTCGATATCGGAGAGTTTTCCAGCGAGCTGGAGGACGCAGAGCGGCTTCTGCGGATGGGGATTCCATCGGCGACTCTGCGGGCGGAGATCCAGAAGAAGCTCGCGATGAAGTACCTCTGCGACGCGAGCCAAGAGATGAAGGACCGGATCGCGCGCGAGATCGACGCCGGACAATGAGCCGGGCAAAAGAAGGAGAGAAGAAGGATGGAGCAGGGACAGCATGAGGAAACGCGCGCGTCCACAGGGACGCAGCCGGAAGAAATCCGGACCGTGATCCGGAGCGTGATCGAGGAATATCTCGACCTGCAAAAACGGGAAAGCGAGCCGGCCTACAAGGCGGAGTTGCAGGAAGAGAGAAGGAAGCGGGAGCAACTGGAACGGCGGCTGAACGAGCTGGTGGAGGAAAACAAGAGGAGCCGCCAGCTGGCTGAAGAGAGCGACCGGCACGCGCAGATCAAGAGCGAGCTGCAGCGGCTCGGCGTCTCAAAGGTGGACCTGGCCTTCAAGATCGTGAAAGACGACATTGTGCGGGCGGCGGACGGCACGTTAGTGGCGAAAACCTCCGAAGGAGAGAAGAATTTCCGGGATTTCCTGTCGCATTTTGTGCAAGAGAATCCCGAGTTTCTGCCGGCGCGGATCGCGGGCGGCAGCGGCGTGGTGAGCCCCGGCCGCGGGGCAGCGCCGGCGGCGGCGGTCGACCTGGAGAAGATCCGGCCCGGCATGAGCCGGGAGGAGCTGCAGCGAATCCGGGAGCAGATCAGCCGGGTGGCGTTGCATAGCCTGCGGGGCGAGTAGCGCGGAAGGCGGGAGCCGACGCGAGGCGAAGTGAGCAAAGACAAAGGAAAGGGAGAAGAGGATGGCAGCAATCACATCGGCCAACCTGGCCAATGCGATCGTGAAACTGGTGGCGGTGGACGCGCTTCCCGCGCTGATGGGCCACCTGGTGATGGGCAATTTGGTGAACCGGGACTTCGAGCCGCAACTGGCTCAGGCCGGGGACACCGTGAACGTACCGATTCCGCCGACGATGGTGGCGAACAACATTGCGGAAGGCGGGACGGTGCAGACGCAGAATCCGAACGTGGAGACGGCGCAGATCGTGCTGAACACGCACGCGGAGGCGACGTTCCAGATTCCGGATGTGACCAAGGTGATCGCGGTGCCGGATCTGCTTCGGCTGTACATGGAGCCGGCAATGATCGCGCTCGCGGAGAAAGTGGAGAGCGACCTTCTGGGGTTGTACAGCCAGTTCACGGCGAACACGCCGCTGGGCACGGGCGGGACGGCGCTGACAGAGGCGGTGGTGGACGCAGCCGAGACGGCTTTGTTCAACGCGAAGGTTCCGCCGAGCGAGCAGAAGTACCTGGTGGTGGACGGGACCGCGTATTCGCAGTTGCGGCAGATTCCGCGGTTCAGCGAGTACCAGACGGCGGGAGACGCGGGGCTTCGGGCTCTGGTGGACGGGAGCATCGGGCGTCTGAAGGACTTCTACGTGTTCCGTTCGCAGTTCGTGAAGAAGACGGGTTCTTCGCCGGTGACGACGCACAACATCGCGTTCGCGCGGAATGCGATGGGGTTGGCGATCCGGCGCCTGCCGAAGCCGCTGCCCGGCACGGGAGCCATTGCGGAATACGCCGAGGTGGGCAACTTCGGCATCCGCGTGGTGATGAGCTATCAGCCCAACACGCTGGCACAGCAGTTCACCGTGGACATCCTGTATGGCGTGGGGGTGCTGAGGAACAGCCACGGCGTGCAGGTTCGCAGCTAGAGCCGGAATGGGTACGGGGCGGCTCACAGCCGCCCCGAAGACAGCCGCGGGTGTGGAAGGAGAAAAAAGCATGGATCTGAGGCGTTACTATCAGGAACTCCGACAAAAAGAAGCGGAAATTGAGGGGACAGACATTTACGTAGTCAGCCTGGAAACAGCGGATGGAGGAAGGGCAGGTGTGATTACACAGGTGCCAAAAACTATCGGCTGCCGGCTGATTGTGGAGGGAAAAGCGCGGCTGGCAACGCGGGAAGAGGCGGAGAAGTACGAGCAGGAAGAGGAGACAAAGCGGGCCGCTATCGAGCACCAAGAGTATGCCCGCAGGATCCAGGTTCAAGTCGTGGCTGAGCCGAGACCAGGCCGGGGCAACAAAACCGAATAGTCAGGCGAGGGAAGAGACATGGCGCTGCTAGTGGATGGCGACATCAATGGACTGGCCGAGCTGAAGGAGTGGGACAGCGGCGTGCTCGATGTGGCGCACGGAGAAGGGATCGATCTTGGATCCAAGCTGAGGCGGGCTCAAGCGGAGGTGGAAGAAGAGATCGAACGTTTCCTGCGGGACCAAGAGAGAGGCTCACTGGAGCAGGTGGTGATCGACCGAGGGCTGAGACACTGGCACGCGCTGAAGACGCTGGAATGCGTTTACCGGGACGCGTACTTCAACCAATTGAACGACCGCTATGGCGCCAAGTGGAAGCATTACCTGGAACTGGCTGGACGGCAGGGCGAGCGGTATTTTGCTGCGGGCGTCGGGATCGTGAATACTCCGCTCCGGCGACCGCCTTGGGTGGAAATCCGGATTCAAGACGGAGCGCTGCCGCCGGCGAGTTACCGCATTCAAGCAACCGTGCTGGATGCGCAGGGGAGAGAGAGCGCGCCGTGTCCCGTGCAAGCCGCGGGGTCTCCGCTGCCGCACGCCCTGGTCGCCGGCTTGCCCTATACGCCTCCGGGAGCGGTGGGATGGAACATCTACATCGCGGCGGAAGACGGTCAGGCGGGACTGCAGAATGATCAGCCCCTTGGGGTTGAACAAGAGTGGACGCTTCCACTGACAGGAGTGAGGACCGGACCTCCGCCCGGCGGGGGCCAGGAAGCGGACGAAGTGATAAGAGCGGGCGGGGCTATTCTCCTGCGAGGGTAGAAATGACGTTCACGATTCGCGAGGTGCTGGAAAGAGTCTCGGGACTTCTTGATGGTGAAGATGGCCTGAGAGACAGCCTGGAGCAACTCAGGGACGCTTACAGGCTGAGCGAAGAACACGCGTGGCCGCCTGGAGTGAGCGTGCTGAGAGCCGGGACAGAGTATGTGGAGAAGTCACTGGGGAGCCGGTATCCCTCAGTCCTGTTGTATTGCGAGAAGATTCAGAGCCGGCCCACGGAACGTTTCAGGAGGTTTTCCGGCGAATTGAGCGTCGGGGTGGAAGTGCGAGTGACGCAAGACCGGCTGGAGGGGATCACAGACCGGTTGCACTATTACAGCGACGCGGTAAGGGACGTCCTGGAGCGCGGCCGCGGTTGCATCGGAGAGGGACTGTATTTGAGCGGGGAGACGACGGTGCACATTGATCCGGTGAAAAGAGGCGGCAGACAGTACCTGCAATCGAGCAGGATTGTGTGCACGGTGCTAGTGAACCGGGATTAAGCGGAGCAGAGAATCCATGAGTTGCTATATATCAACGAGAAACAGCCGATATTACGCGGCGTTGGAAACAGCATTCGGCCAAGCCGCTCCGGTGACGGCAGCAAACCGATTCAGCGGCTTGTGGCTGACGATCGCACAGAGATGGGAGACCCCGCAGAGGCGTGACAAGACGGGCACGAGGACTTATCAAGGTATCGCAGGCCCACTGAGGAGACGGACGTCGTTCGAGCTGAGCACGTATCTCTACGCCAGGGAAGACGGAGATGTGAGACCGCGGTGTGGGGCGTTGATTCAAGGCGCGATGGGAGCAACTCCCAGAATTCACAATGGAGGCCTCCCCATTACTCAGGCGCAGGGCACAGCAGTCACGTTCGGGGTTCCGCACGGTCTGCAGCCTGGCGATGCCATTGGGCTGGACAACGACCTGCGAGTGGTCACTGCGTGCCCAGATCCACAAACCGTGTGGTTAAGCGCGCCTATCAGCAGCACCGCGCCGGCGACCACAGGGAGCGCCGCAAGCTATGCCCTCTCGCTGAATCTGCCCAGTGTGAGCCTCTACGAATACTGGTCACCGGAGACAGCCATTCAGCGCATCCTGAACGGATGCGTTGTCGACGAGATGAGTATGGAACTGAACGGAGACTTCCACGAGATCACCTTTCGAGGGTTATCCGCAGGCGTTGTTGACAGCAAGACGTTCGTGGCATCGCAGGCCGGTCTCACGCAATTCCCCACCGAGCCCTCTCTTCAGCCACTGATGGAAATGCCGGTTCCTGGCCATCTCGGACAAGTGTGGACGGGAAGCAACCCTTCGCGGCTGGAAACTCTTTCCGAGGCACGCATTCGACTGAGAAACAATGTGGAGTTGCGTTGGAGAGACTTCGGGCTGCTTGAGCCGAAGTGCGCGGTGCCAGGGAACCGGAGTGTGGACATTGACCTGGAGGTTTATGGCACTTCTGCAGAAGCTTGTCAGACTCTTTATGAACATGCGGTCCGGCGTGAGCCAACAGCTCTCATGGTTCAGATGGGCGGAACCGCAGGCGCCCTTTGCGGCGTTTACATCCCGTACTTTATTCCGGCTCCTCCAGAGTTTCTTGATGGGGAGGAAAGGCTCCGCTGGAGGCTTCGTGGATCTGTTGCGCAAGGGACGCGGGAAGACGAAATGTTCGTCGCTTTCGGTTAAGCAGGGGACTCACATGGATTATTGCAGCACTATCACGCGGGAATCGGCGACGCATCCGGGAGTACTGTATGTGATTCGCCGGCCTTCGTTGCAAAGACGCGCCGAGATCACACGAAAGGTGAGGCAATTGCTCGCGGAACTCGAATACCGGGCTGCAGGCGACAGCCTGGAAGACCAACTGTCAGCGGCAGAACTGGAAAGCCGTATCGACCGGGCGTATCTGGAGTGGGGGTTGGAGCGTGTGGAGGGCCTTAGCGTCGACGGCGAGCATTGCGATCCCCACACTTTGATCGAGCGCGGGCCGGAGGATTTGGGGAGGGAGATCGCGGAAGCGATCCGGCGTGAGTGCCGGTTGAGCGAGGAAGAAAGAAAAAACTAATACTCGCCCTCCACTTCAATGCTGGAGGCACCGCCGGTTGGAGGTGCGAGGATTGCAGGGGAAAAGCCCTGGAACATAGCCGGCGGTGCGGGTGGCTGGGACACGGAAATCCGGAACGGCGCGCAGTGTGGGCAAGACATGGATCATTGTCTTTCGGCTGCCCAAAGACAGAGATCACAGCGGACAGCGAAGCCTGGCTGGAGCTGTGGTGGACTTGGCGGCACACCGGACGAGCTTGCTCACCAGAGTGGACCGCGAAAGACATGGATGCGCTGGCTCTTCTGGAACAAGAGTGGCGGAGGCTGAGTGATGAGGCGAAGAGAGGCACTGATTGACACCAAGCTGGCCGAGGCAATAGGCGCAGCAGCAGGCACTGCTCAATCCACATCCGCTGCGACGCGGCTGGAGGCAGCCCTCGGCAACCGGTTCGGAGAAAGTCCGTCGGCACCGGGCGGTCATAGAGTGTTGTCGAGCGGCACTTCGATTCTGGAAGCCCTCAGAACAGCATTTCCGCCGGAAACGCCTGATGTGGCCAGCAAGACGGGCATTGTCCAACCGGCAAAGAGCGCAATTCTATCCCCGCTCGCGGATCTGTTGACACAGCGCACACCAAGCACAGGATCAGGCTGGACAGGACTCGTGTCGCAACTCAATCCCATACTGGGGGGCATATTGCGACTATTCGGCAGCAGCAACCATGAGGAACGCCCCCCGCTGCCACTCGCGGCAAAGCCAACAACGGCACATCTGGAACTTGGCATTCGCAACGGAGACGGCAGGTACTACCTGATCGACCGAGAAGAAAGCGGCTTGCCGCGGGCGAACAAGCCCCTTGGAGCGCCGACAGTGATTGTGCAGGTGGAGGCAATGGACAGCCGCTCTTTCCTTGACCGAACACCGGAGATCGCCGAGGCACTTCAGCGAGCGCTGTTGGAATCAGAGGGGATGCAACGACTGCTTGCAACCTGGAGGGACTGAGACGTGCTTGAATTTCCGACACTACGGACGGGAGTCGCGGGGCAATATCCACTTAGCCGAGAATTTCTGGCTGAAACGCGCGTTTACACGTTTCTCGACGGCCGTCAACAACGCTTTCCTGCGGCCAAGCTGCGACGACGGTGGACGTTGCAGCTCGACATGCTCGACGAGCAAGAAGCATGGGCAGTAGAAGAATTTGCCCGGCAGCACTTTGAAACGGCAGAGCCGTTTCGATTCAAAGACCCCCACACCGGGATGGTCCACTGGCCATGTTTCCTGCAGGGCAGATCCTTCTCTTCCGATGCGAGCGGCCCAATGCACAGAGGCTGCGTGCTGGTTGTGATTGAGGGTGAGGCTTGAAATGTATTTCCCGGTCCTTCAGAGCAAAGCTGTTGCCATGTTTCCGGCGACTCGGCTCATGGAATCCACCCACGTCGAAGAGATCACTCCAGGAGGATACCTCTGGCGAGGCGTTCCCGCAATCCCAGCAAGAAGAAAATGGCTTCTCCGCTTTGATGGGCTGACGGACAGCGAGGCCGATGCGCTTCAATCATTTTATGAATCCTGCATGGGGGGATGGAAAACATTTCGCTTTGCGGATCCGATGGCCAACCTGTTGCCCTGGAGCGAAGATCTCACGCATCCGACGTGGGCCAAGGACAACTGGATGGCGGTCGCACTCGTGGGCGGAGGTTCTGGCCAGCCGCGTGAATTCCAGATCGTCAACACAGGTGCGGCGCCCGGCCAACTTTGGAAGGAACTAGACCTACCATCCGGGGCAGACCTGTGTTTTTCCTGCGAAGTACGGATGGGAACCGCTCGACTATGGATCAGGGACATCCACACAACTTTCAGTTCGGCTGATGTTTGGCGCAGAGCGTTCATTACAGCCGAGAGCAGCGGGGGACTGCAGAGAATCGCGATCGAGCTGGAGCCCGGCGCATCAGCAGTTGTCCGCAAGGCCCAGGCAGAGACTCAACGCGCCCCATCAGAATACCAAGGCACTTACGAACGCGGCGGCATTCATCCCAACGCGCGGTTTGTGAACAACGGGCTGGCAATCGTCAGCATCGGTCCCAATCAACACTCAGCAGAAGTACTACTGGAGAGTATCGGGGAGGCTGATTGAGAATGCTGATTTCCGATCTTAAGAGTCACGAAGCGGCCTACACCCCGCTACTTCTTTTTGAATGCGTACTGGTGGACGGGACCGAAGAGCGTTGGTGCACTCACCGCGTCACAGCAAACGGGAAGCAATATGAGGCGCGAGTCTTGGGCCATACCGGCTTTGAGTTTCGACTAGGCGGGGAAGACAGACTTGATCTTGGCAACCGGCTCACTCTCACCGTGGCCAATGTTGACGGCAGGATCGCCCAGATTGACAGCACGGTCGGTTGGCGTGGCGCCAGGCTACGAGTGCGGTTCGGCTTCTTTGATCTCGCCAACAACCTTCTTGTGAGCAGCCTTGCCGCGGTATTCGCAGGAATTGCGAACCCAATTGAGGAATTGACAGAGAAGCAGGCGCGCCTAAGCTTTCTTAATCGTCTAAGCCTCTCTCGTCTTGAAATACCGCAATTGCGTATTCAAAGCAGATGCCCTTGGCAATTCCCGGGCAGTCAGGAAGAACGGCAGGAAGCCGTAGACGGCGGAGCGAAAGGAAAGTACTCGCCCTTTTACCGATGTGGGTATTCACCGGATGTCGAGAATGGACGCGGGAATCTGGACGGCACAGAGCCCTTCACATCCTGCGGCTATACTCGGGACAACTGCCGCCAGCGCGGCATGTACGACCAAGACAATCTTGGCAGAAGGACGGCGAGGTTCGGCGGTTTTGACTTTCTTCCTTCGGGCCTACTGGTTCGCACGCATGGGGCCGCAGAGCACCATTGGTCGGAGACCGCAGATGGGCGAGCGAGACCGAACGACACCGTTCCGCACGTATACGGCACGGCGTGGATTGAGGCTCCGGTGATTTTTGCGAGGGACGACGGCAATCTGACCCATTGCGAAGTGCTGCTTGGAGTCGGCCCCATAGAGGGTGTCAGAAAAGTTGTAGCGAACGGAGTTGAAATCCCGCTGGCCGAGGACGAGCGGGACATGAGCGGTACAGGCTGGTACCGAGTCCTCACATATGGTGACAGAGATGGGGCTTTCAACACGGACTTCTCGGATGGCTCCGGAGCTCCGATGGGTGATCCACACGGGAGTCTGGCTTGCCTGGCACTTGTATTGCCCAATCAAATTGTCGAGCGAGGCAAGCTGCCCAAGGTGGAAGTTCTTCTGGACGGGCTCAGGCTGCCGACATATGACGCGCAGGGAAACATGGTTGACATTGCGTTCACCAGGAATCCAGCATGGGTGCTTCTGGATTTGTTCAGGCTGGCAGGCTGGCAGCTGGACGAGATTGACTTGCAGAGCTTTGTCGAGACGGCACAATACTGCGACGAGTTCATTCAGCAGACCGGACTGGGCGGGGAACACAGTCAGGGACCACGGTATGAAGTGAATCTGGCGCTGGTGCGCAGGCGAAGCCTGAGCGAGGTGGTGCGGGGAGTCCGGATAGCTTCAGGACTAATGATCAGCCTGGATTGGGCCGGCAGGCTTTTACTCAGGCCAGAAACGACTCTTCGGAAGCAGCACCCGGAGAAGGGTGTCTACAGCAATGCAGCCGCGCCACTTAACGACGGCTGGCCCGCCTATGAGTTCGGTGACGGGACGAACGGCTTCTCGGGGATAGTGAGGCGCCGGGACGGGGAATCGTCGTTTCGCCTTTACCGGAAGAGTTCAGGCGAGGTCCCCAACCGGCTGACTGCGGCGTTCGCCGACGCGCTGCGCAACTATGAACCCGACGTTTTGTCCCTTGTGGATTTCGAGGACGTCCGCAAACAAGGGTGTGAGGTGTCGGCGCCGCTCGGCGCGCTCGGGTTGCCACACTTCGATCAGGCAGCCCGGATGTTGCGCCTTCAGCTCGAAAAGACCGTGGGAGGCAACCAGTACATTGAATTCGAGACAAGCGTCCAAGCATTTGGATTACGACCGGGAGACATTATTACCGTGTCCCACGCCAAACACGGTTTTCTTCGCATGCCTTTCCGGTTGCTCAAGCTTGCGGCTGGTCTTAATTTCGAAAGCGCAAGGATCACTGCTCAGATCCATAACGACGCTTGGTATGAGCGTGCGGCCGGCGAGGCGAAGGATGGAGAAACGAACGGACTGAGTTTGGGAAGAGTCCCGCATTCGCTCGCCGGGAGAAATGTCTCGACCCAAGCTACAGAGGAATATCTAATCGAGGAAATTGGTGGAGCGGGTGACGGCGGGGTTGAACTTTCAGTTCGCTACACCCCTCCAGGCAAGCCAGTATTGTCTGGTCCTCAGCCGCCGATGCTCAATCTTAACCCCGAGATTCAGAACGGAGGCGGCATCCTGGAAGGCGCGCGCACTCTTTATTACGCGCTGACTTCCGTGGACAGTGCGGGCAACGAATCAGCGCGATCATTTGTGGTGGAGGCCAGGCTGCCGGGCAGTCCTGGCGGTTATGCTGTATCGCTTACGGGCATACAGATGTCCGGGAGGGCTGTTGCGGT
>Ga0129299_1001326_pt1 | contig 16540 bp, 16 predicted proteins | sample ConPoolayeCmetaG_FD_94477 | JGI IMG/M metagenome (GOLD analysis project Ga0129299, IMG submission 94477) | Hot spring microbial mat communities from California, USA to study Microbial Dark Matter (Phase II) - Cone Pool mat layer C metaG ... | reverse complement strand
TATTGCATCTGCCCTAGATTCTTTTGATCTTTTAAAAAGCTCCAAACTCGCTGAAACCCCAAAAGCAACCTTCGAGACAAATTCTTTTCCTTCTACTTGGAGACCGTTTGCACAAGAATCAAAACTACCATCAAGCCCTGCAAAAACGCTAGAAAGGTAAGAAGAAAGATTCATTAAAGAAATTCTCATTTTGGTTTCCTAAACCGCAATTGCTTCGCTAAGTTTTTTGTGGGTTTTCATGCATTTTGTACAAATATTTATTCTGATAGATCTTCCTAAAACGTTTAACTTCATTTTTTGAATGTTTGCTTTAAAGGTTCTCCTTTTTTTCGGTGCTCTTTTTGCCCAACCACCACCGTACTGGTGTTTTATCGTATTACCAGACCTCGCAGATTTTCCGCATATTTCACATTTAGACATTTTTTTCTAGATTGCATGTGAAATCTATTTCCTCAAGGAAAAAAATCAAGTTATATGAATGTCTTAGATCTAAGAAAAATAAAAGAAAAAGCAACAGAAAAATCACAAAACATTCAGTCAAAAAGATTTGACAGGGAAAATTCTTGTTCTTTGCCTGTTGAGAATAAATGCGAGTTAATTTTGGTCGAAGATTTAGCACCACAAACAAATAGAAAAAGTAAAACAAGCACGGTTTTATCATCTTTTTCGTTGCCAGACTTTTTTTTAAAAGTGCTTTTTTCTTTTTTTTCCTTGTTTTTATTTGTAGTTTTTGTGTGGTCTACCATAGTTGGAGCCTATAACTTTTCCAATTGGTTGCCAAAAGCCTTAAAGCCTTACGAGTCAAAAGAAAAAATAGATCCAACAATCACAATTCCAGAATTTATAATTGACTTAAAAGAAAACGAAAAAAACGGGGAAAATAGGAGTAAATATGAGTTCAAAACAAATTACACCATACTTAGGATAGAAAAAATAAGCGAGTTTCCAGAAAGAGGAATAGGAAGCGTTCCAACCCTCAAATGGAGCGATTGGGAAAGCTTTTTAAAAGATTTGTCTACAAAAAAAGTTTTCACACTGGATTATTTTTTAAGAAGTCTTTTTTTTAAAGAAAACTTACCAGATGGATCTTTTAGCATTATTTTCACCGGAGGATACTCAGAGCACTTAAAAGCAGCAAAGGATTTGCGAAAAATGGGCGTGGAAGCTGCATTCTTTATTCCAGCTAGGAAAATTGGAAAGCCGGGATTTCTTACATGGGACGAAATTTCGGAAATAAAAGATATGAGACACACAATAGGAGTTAGCGGATTTTCCTATACAAGACTCGGGAACCTTTCTTTGCCAGAACAAATGGAAGAAATTGCAAATTCAAGAACTATGATATTTCAGAAGTTAGAGTTTGAGCCAAAGTATTTTTATTATCCTTTTGGTAGTTATTCTGTTGATACTCTGCCAATTTTAAAGCAAAATGGGTTTGTTGCTGCATTTACGTCAAACGAATCTACATTGCAGGATTTAGAAAAAACTTTCGAGCTTTCAACCGTAACATTTTCGTCATCATAGAAACAAAAATGCTTGCAAGAAATTTCTCTATTTCCAAAAAATTATCATGCTGGAAAGTAAAACAATAAAGTTTAAAATACTTACAATTTTCCCTAGTCTAGTTTCCGGATATTTTTCAAATCCTAAAAAAGGTGTTATCGCAAGGGCTGTTTTTGATGGAAAAATTAAAATTGACGAAGTAAACTTGAGAGATTTTGCTTTCGATAAGCATAAAACTACTGATGATAGAATGTTTGGCGGAGGACCTGGAATGGTTATGAAAATCGAACCGATTTTTTTTGCTTTAAAATCAATAATTGGAGAAAAAGAAATAATGGAAAAAATAAACTCGAAGAGAAAAAAAGTTTCCGAGCTAAAAAAAGAAGGCAGAATAATAATTGGTCTTGACGCTAGAGGAAAAAAATTAACACAAAATTTAGCTTTTAAACTTTCCAAATTTCAAGAAATCATTGTGATTTGTGGGAGATACCAAGGAATTGATGAAAGAGTTTTAGAAAGTTTAACAGACATAAATATAAGAATTGGAGATTCAATAGTTAGCGGAGGTGAATCTTTAGCAATCCCGCTCATAGAATCTGTTTCAAGGTTAATTCCCGGAGTTTTGGGAAATGAAGAATCTATAGAAAATGAGACTTTTACAAAAGGAGGTTTCCCAGTTTATACACATCCAAGAGAATTTTTTGGAATGAGAATTCCTGAAGTTTTACTTTCTGGGGATCACAAAAAAATTGATGAGTTCAGAAAATCGTTCACAAATAAAAAAACAAAGTAGGGTAAAAATTTTTAAAATTTTTTTCTAACTTAAAAGTTCCCTCCACCCAAAAGCCCTAAAATAAGGCCGCAAGCAGCAAAAACTGCTCCTAGGACCCAAAATCTCATTGTAACCTTTGTTTCAGGCCATCCAACTGCTTGAAAATGATAATGAATCGGCGATGACAAAATTAGTTTTCTTTTGAAAAACTTCTTCCAAAAAAGTTGTAGCACTACAGAAAGTGTCTCAAAGACAAAAACCCCGCCTGTTATTGGCAAAATTAAGGCCGAATCAGTTAACATTGCAATTACTCCAAGGGTCATTCCAAGAGATAAAGAACCAGAGTCACCCATAAGAAATCTTGCAGGGAAAATATTAAACCAAGTATAAGCAAGAGTAGCGCCAGTTAAAGAGGTAGAAAAAGCTGCTAAATTTTCCATTCCTTTAAAAAAAGCTATTGCTCCAAAACTTGCAAATGACATAGAAAGAAGCCCGCCAGCCAAACCATCTAATCCATCTGTGATATTTACAGCGTTTGAAGTTGATATAAGAACAAGCATAAAAAACGGTATATAGAGCATCCCAATGTCTAAATCTCCAAAAGCTGGAATATGAATTCTGTGCCAACCAAGCTTAAAATAAAACCACCAAGCACCAATTCCTGATATTATGATTTGTAGCAAAAGTTTTTCTGAAGATTTTAACCCTCTTATCTTAGATTTCCCAAAGACATTGAAAAGGTCGTTTATAGCGCCAAGAATTCCAGCTGAAAAAAGCGTGAACAACGGAAGCCAAGTTTCTGCCCTATCAAGATTAAACAAAATATTCACAATCAAAACAGGTATCAAAATCATCAAACCAGCAAGAGTTGGAAGTTTACCATGTTTTCCTTTGTGAAGAGCAGTATAAATTGGCGTTTTTTCACCTGTCATTGAACTTTCTTCTTGTGGTTTTTTCCAGAGCTTAAATTTAAATTGGAAATGAGTAAGAATAGGAGTCACCAAAATTGACCCCAAAAACGTCAAAACGAGAAGCTTAAGCGAGAACTTTAACTCTTCCACTTTTAAAATAAGTGTTAAGTCGTTCATTTAAATTTTTAAATATTTCTTAATTGACAAATTTGCTGAAAAAAATGTAACAAATAAAGATCCTAAAAAAGAAATTAAAAGCATATAGGTTATATTTTGAATATAAAAATTCATTGCGTTGAATTCTAAAACCCTTGATATAAAGCCACTGATTTCACTATTAAAAGAGTATACTACTCCAAAAAAAAGTAGATCAACAAAAAAAGAAGCAATTATAGAAGAAATTATAACTTCTATTAGAAACGGATTTTTTATAAAGTTTTTTTCAGCTCCAACCAATTTCATAATTTCTATCTCTTCCTTTCTTGATTCTATTGACGTTTTTACAGCCTGCAAAACTATCAAAAAAGACAAAATCACAAAGAATCCAGAAAGTAAAAGCCCGGAGATTTTTAAAAATCTAAACCATTTTTCCAGTTCGCTAAGATTTTTTGTTGTTTTTTCTTTGTTTGCTTCAAGCGAAGAAAAATTTCCTCTTAGAGATGAAGACTCAATTTTTTTGAAAAAAGATTTATAATCTTGGGGATCTTTGAAACGAACCTTGAAAGATGGGCTTAGATTGAATTTGTCAATTTGTGCGTTTAACTCCTCGTCATCAATTTTTAAAATATCTTTCAATTCTTCAATCGCTTTTTCTCTTGGAATTATCTCATAACTTTCAACCTCATCGATGGATTTTATCAGATTTTCAACCTTTAAAATTTCCTCTTCCGAAAGTCCAGGCACCAAAGTTATTTCTGTGTCATATTTTTTCCCAATGTCCTTTAATGTTAACTCTCCTATCTTAAAAGAAAAAAAAGTAACAATCCAAATTGATATTGTTACTGACAAGACCAAAAAAACAGCAAGCGAAATCCACCCATTTTGCACAATGCCTTGGATACCAAATTTTATTTCCCTCTTTAGATTTCTCATATTGTGATATATTCTGAGCAGTTTTTTTTGTCAGCAACTATTTCACCATTTTTAAGAGCTATAACCCTTCCAGAAACCTGCTTTACAACATCTTTGTTATGCGTTGCAAGAATTATTGTTGTCCCGGAATTGTTAATTTTTAAAAGAAGGTTTATTATTTCCTCCGAAGATTTTGGATCTATATTCCCAGTTGGCTCATCAGCCAAAAGAAGAATTGGATCATGAACCAAGGCTCTTGCTATTGCAACCCTTTGTTTCTCACCACCTGAAAGATCGAAAACACATGAGTTTTTTTTATGTTCGAGAGCAACTTTTTCTAAAATCTCATCAACTTTTTTTTTGATTACCCTTCCTTTTACCCCGCAAACCTCAAGAGCAAAAGCAACATTTTCAAAAACTGTTTTTTTCAATAAAAGTTTAAAATCCTGAAATACAACACCTATTTTTCTTCGAAAAGAAGGAATGTCTTTTTCAGATAACGAAATCGTGTCTATCCCATCAATAAAAACTCTTCCTTTTGAAGGTAGTTCATCTCTTATGATAAGTTTTAGAAATGTGGATTTCCCAGCTCCAGTATGACCAATTAAAACAACAAAATCTTTTGGCATAACTTCAACAGAAACATTCTTCAAAGCTGCCTGAACTCCATAATACTTTGAAACTTGATCAAAAACTAGCAATTAAGACATTTTAAAATCCAAGTTAAGTCTAAGAAACTTTTAAAAATATAAAACAAAGAAAGTTTATAAAAAATCACTTTCCAGTTTAAAAATTATAAAAATTTCATTAAAGTACAAAAATAAAAAACACAAAAGAGAAAAAGCTTTTTTGTTTTAATCAAAAAATAAATTAGTTTTTGCTTGCATCTGGCAATATGGATAAAATATCTGAGATAAAATCAAAGCTTGACATTGTTTATGTTGTATCAAGATATGTTAACCTAAGAAAAGTTGGAAGTCGTTATGTTGCCCTTTGTCCATTTCATAATGAAAAAACGCCGAGTTTTATTGTTTCACCAGAACTTCAAATTTTTAAGTGCTTTGGATGCGGAGAGGGTGGAGATATTTTTACATTTGTTCAAAAAATTGAAAAAATTGATTTTGGAGAAAGTTTGAAAATCCTTGCGAAAGAGGCAGGTGTTTCGCTGGAATCAAAAGATTTTACTCAAAACAAAATTAAAGAGACTGTAAAAGATAAAATCCTAAAAGTTATAGAAAAATCCATCTTAATCGGGCAAAAATACTTTTGGGAGTCAGAAAATGACTCTTTTAGGAAGTATTTTTTTAAAAAAAGAAAGCTTAATGAAAATATAGCTAGAATTTTCAGCATCGGAGGTTTCCCGAATGATAGAACTTTTTTGATTGAAAGGCTTTTGAAACTTGGGTTTTCGCTCAAAGAAATTATTGGAAGCGGTTTCTGTTATCCAAAAAACAACAAATTTGGAGCAGAAGATAGGTTTTCCGGAAGAATAATTATACCAATTCGCAATGACAGAGGTGAATTTGTTGGTGTCTCTGGAAGAATCGTTGAAGAATACACGGAAGAAAACATAATAAAAAATTCAGGAAAGTACATAAACTCTCCAGAAACAGAGGTTTTTAAAAAATCTGAAACCATTTTTGGTCTTTTTGAGGCAAAGGAAGAAATAAAGAAAAAAGGAGAAGTTTTTTTGGTAGAAGGACAATTTGATGTTTTAACCTCGTTTAAAAACGGCATAAAAAACATTGTTTGTTCGTCCGGAACAAGTTTGACAGAATTTCAGCTAAGAAAACTTTCAAGGTTGGCAGGTAAAATCTTTATATTGTTTGATTCAGACGAAGCTGGCCAAAAAGCAAGACTTAGAGTAGCAAATCTTGCATGTTCAGTTGATTCAGATGTTTTTGGGCTAAAAGTAACAAAAGGAAAGGATTTGGATGAGTTTCTTGCAAACGGAGGAGATTTTAATGAATTAAAAAAAGAATCGAAAAATTTGTTTTCACTAGTTGCAGAGGAACAAATTTCAAGCGTAGCATCAAAAAACACAGCCGAAAAAGAAAAAGTCTTAAAAAACCTAGTTGATATTTCATCAAACTTCACACCAATAAGAGAATCAGAAGCCATCGAAAAAATAGTTGAACTAACTAAAAAATTTTTTGGGGTTACATTAGACAAGGAAAGAATCACAGAAAAATATAAATTAACAAAATTTGACACAAAAAAACTTGACAAAAAAGGAAAAATAAATTTAGAAGAGAATGGGGATTTGGATGTTAGAGTTTTATCTTATGTGCTATTTATCAAAAGTCACCCCTCCATTAGGTTTGATTTATTCTCTTTGATACCACTAGAAAAGTATTTAGGTGGTCTAGGATATTTAATAAAAGATTTTTTATATTCTGATTTGACAAAAAAAGATGTAGATAGCTTGCAAATAGAAAGAACAGACCTAGAAAAACTAAAGCTTTTCCTTTTAGAGATAGAGGAGAGTTCAGGTGGAAACGAAAACATAGCGTTAAACAATTTCAAGATCATTCTTAAAAACAAGGTAAGAAACATAATCAGATCATTAAATCCAGAAAAAGACATTGTTGAAATAAATAATTTAAGAAAGTATTTAATGATATGAACGAGGAAAACGATCTAGAAATTGAAATAGAAAAGAAAAAAAGCAAAAAAAGTAAGAAATATAAAGTAAGGCCAAAGGTAACAGGTTTTGCTAAACTACTTTCTGATGATTTTGATTACGACGAACTATCTCAGCAAGAGTTACCAGATCCAGACTTAAAAGACGAACTATTATTACCAGAAGAAGAGGAAGAATTAGAAGAAGACATTGATTTAGAAGACGGTGTACCATACACAAGAGAAAAAAAAGATGGCAGAGGAACAGCAATAAACCCTACACCAAAGAGACCAGATTTTTCGCACCTTCCGAAAAATTTAATCGACTTAATAAGACAAGGAGAAGTTAGAGGTTTTATTACACAAGACGAAATCCTACACGAATTCCCCGAAGCTGAAGAATCAATTGAGTTACTTGATGAATTCTATGAAATTGTCTTTATAGTTGGAATAAAAGTTTTTGAAGAAGAAGATATAAAAAAAGAGCTTGAGCAAATTGAAGACAAAATTGGTACAAGAACACAAGAAGAGGTAGAAGCAGAATTGGATTCAATAAAGGATGACTCAGTTAGAAGATACTTAAAAAGCATAGGAAAAATTCCGCTACTAACACCAGAAGAAGAAGTTGAGTATTCAAAAAGATTAGAGACAGGAGATGAAACTGCAAGAAAGATACTAATAAAGTCAAACTTAAGGCTTGTAGTAAGCATAGCAAAAAAATTTACAGGTAGGGGTGTGTCTTTTCTGGATCTGATCCAAGAAGGAAACATTGGACTCTTGAGAGCTGTTGAAAAGTTTGACTATATGAAGGGCTACAAATTTTCAACTTATGCAACTTGGTGGATAAAACAAGCCGTAACAAGAGCATTGGCTGATCAATCTAGAACAATAAGAATTCCGGTTCACATGGTTGACATAATAAACAGATTCAACAAAACTCACAGAAGACTCCTGCAAGAGCTTGGTAGGGAACCAACTCTAAAGGAACTTGCATCAGAAATGAACATGGATGCAGAAGAAGCAGAAAAAATAAGGAGAATTTCCCAAAAAATTGTATCAACTGAAACTTCTGTTGGGGAAGATAGTGATACAAGACTAGTAGATTTTATAGAGGATCCCCATGAAAGATTAACCCCAGACAATTCAGCAACAACACAACTTTTGAGGCAAGATGTTCTAGAAGCATTGGAAATCTTAACACCAAGAGAAAGAAGGGTCATAGAGCTAAGGTTTGGTCTTCTTGACGGACAACCAAGAACACTTGAAAAAGTTGGAAACGCCTTTGGTGTAACAAGAGAAAGGATAAGACAAATTGAGGCAAAAGCTTTAGAGAAAATAGCAGAACACCCAAAAGGGAAAAAGTTAAAAATTTATCTCGAGAATATATGATAGAAATAAAAGAAGAAGCAAAAAGAATAGTCACTTATTTATTAATATCTCATCCAATAAGAGCTTTGATTTTCATTTTAATTGCATCATTCTTAGTTGGAACTATAGTTGGAATTCTTGTTTTTCTTGTAGTAAAGAAAACAAAAATTATCAACTCTTTAGTGGGAGAAAAGGAAAATACTTTTGATAACCTAGTTAAATCTAGCAAAAAACACGAAAAAAATTTGGGTTTTGTACTTGATAAATTGGAATCTATTGAAAAAGAGTTAAAGAAAAAGATATCCACCCCAAAAGTTGTAAAGTTTAACCCTTTTGAAAGCACAGGAGGAAATCAAAGTTTCTGCATTTCCTTTTTAGATAGCAGCAAAAATGGGGTTTTGTTAACAAGTTTATTTAGTCGTGACAACACAAAAATATATGTTAGAAGAATAGTGGAAGGAAAATCAGACATTGAGCTTTCACCAGAAGAAAATGAAGTACTAAAAGAAAAACACTAGAATTAAGCTTAATGAGAATTAAAATGAGAATTAAATTTTAGTTTAAAATTAAATTTTTGATATGATATTTTCAATTTCGCAAGGAAGTGAAAAGGAAAAAAGAAATATTGACGAAGTGGACGAGGGAACTGTTATTGGCTTAACTGTTAAAATGAATGGAGAGTTAACAAGCGAAAGCGATATTCAGGTTGAAGGCTTCGTAGAAGGAATTATTAGAACAACAAGATCAATCATAGTTAGCAAATCAGCGCAAATAAAAGGTCAAATTTTTGGCGAAAGTGTAATTGTATCGGGAACTATTCATGGCGATATTTTTGCTACAGAAGAAACAAAAATTTTGGCACAAGGAAAGGTTTTTGGAAATATAACAACTGGAAGCATAGGAATAGAACCAGGAGCAATATTTAATGGAAAGTGTGAAATTGTAAAAAACGCAAAGATAGATGAAATAGTAAAAATAGAGGCACCAAAAGAATCATACATTGATGAAGAGAAAAACAAAAAAGGTGAAGATAAAGAAGAACTATTTTTAGAGAAGTAAAAAATTTGCGGGTATAGTATAAAGGATATTATGTCAGCCTTCCAAGCTGAAGATGCGGGTTCGATTCCCGCTACCCGCTCGTTTTATTAAGAACTTCGTAATCACTAGGAACTTCGAATGCTTACGCAACGTATAAAAAGGATACGCACTTAATAGAAAGAAGAAGTTGTTTATTGAAAGATTTTACAATGAATTTCAAAAGAAAGAAAGCTCTTTTATCGTTTTAATTCAAACATCCAAAGTATTTTACAAAAATAAGAAACAAAGAAAGATAAAATACATATGATACGTTATTTGAGAAAAAAATTGCCAACCATAGTGCACAAGTAAAACAAAAGACACAGAAAATAAAAAAGATAGCTCTAATTGATAATAAAAAATAATTTATGCTATGTTTTGCTTATTCAAAGATGTCTAATTATCATATGAGTAAAAGTAACTTGGTGCAAAATCAAAAAGACAAAACAATAAGGATAACAACAAAAAAGTGTATAAGTTTATGATAGACAAACAAAGGCTTCTTTCAAATCTAAAACAATTTGGAACAAAAACTATCATTTTGAATGTAGTAATAAAAAAGGAAACTAGTTGAAATAAAAAAGGCACTTTTAACTAGACCAAAAGGATATTTGCTTTTTTATAATATTCCTTAGAATAGTAGCGAGCATTTAGTCACCTTTATGAGAAAGAATGATATTCCCTTTTTGCTGCTAAGCATAGCATTGTCTTTTCTTTTTTCGTCTTGTAGAGAAAGTAGAATTGATTATAACAAAGGGGTTTATTATTCAACAAACCAAAAAGATTGGGAATATGCAACAACAGGTAGAAACAACAGAACAGAATCAGCTATACCAGTAGACGTAACTTGCATTTCCACAAATCCAATAAAACTAAATGAGGTTTATATTGGGACAAACAACGGGGTTTATTTCTCAAAAAATGGAGGAAAAGAATGGGAAAAACTTAGCACCAATTTCAAAGAAGTTTTTGATATTGCTTTTGATTTGGAAAATGAAGATCAGTCTGTGTATATAGCTGGAATAGAAAATGGGAAAAAACCAAATGTCAAAAGAAAAACCAGCAAAAAAAATAAATGGGAAACTGTTTATGAGAGTATAGTTGAATCAATATCTATACGGAGCATTGCAATAAGTCCAAAAGATAAAAATGTAATCCTTCTTGGTACAAGTGCCGGCGAGGTTTTAAGAAGTAGTGATTATGGAAACACATGGAGAATTGTGCTAAGAATGAAGGAAAAATCATCTGTTAGATTCTTAAATTTTGAAGAGAGATCGCCAAATATTGTTTGGTTTTTCAGCCCAAGTAAAGGATTTTTTTTATCAAGAGATGCTGGAGTAAGCTTTGAAGAAAAGAAAATAAAAGCTAACAATTTCCAAATAAAAGACATATACCACGCTTCATCATCAAAATCTACACCAGGTGTTTATTATCTTTCTGGAAAAGATGGGCTTTTAGTAAGTAAGGATTTTGGGGAAAATTGGGAAGTAGTTAGTACCTTAGCCCCAGAAGGATCCACTCCACTATATAGTGTTTCTGTAAATCCCAAAAACTCAAAAAATATTTTAGTTGGAACATTTTATGGAATAATGGTGTCAGAAGATGGCGGCATCACATGGCGTTCCGAAGTCTTAAAAAACGTTACAAAGGGTGCAATAACATCAATAAGTTATTCCGAATACGACAACAAACAAATTACAGTAATTGGTTTGCACTCGTCACTGAAAAAGATTTTTTGAAAAAAGCTTGACAGGCATAGAAAAAAAAATAGGGTTCCCATGAAGTATGTATTGTTAAAGCCAATTGAGTCAATTAATTGTCAATTAATTTAAATAATAATATTTAAGGAGGACAAAAATGGTAAAGAGAACAATGAAAAAAATAACAAAACAAGACTTAGCCAATTTAGTAGCTGAAAAGGTAAAAATATCAAAAAGACAGGCACAAGACGCCGTGAATGCTATGATTGATGGAATAGCATCCGCACTTGAAAAAAAAGATACAGCTGTTGTTCTTACAGGTTTCGGAACATTTGAAACAAGGGAGCAGGGACCAAGAGAAAGACTTGCTTTTGGAAAAAGAGTAATAAAAACACCAGCAAAGCGTGTTCCAAAATTCAAAGCTGGAAAAACCTTGAAGGATAGGGTTGAAAGAAGCAAATAACTTTTTCCTTTTTTAAACCAGATAAAAAATAAAAGGGGTGAGTTTTTGCCCCTTTTATTTTTTTATAAGAGGGGTTTCTGATATCTCACCAATTAAAAAAGATCTACTAGCCATTTTAAGCACCTGGTTACAAGAATACATGCTTTTTTTGCGAAAGACATGCAACCCCTTTTACATATTTTATCGATAATTATAATTTTTTGATGTATAAAGTTAAACAGGAGTTGAAATTTGAGTTTTAATCAAACGTCAGCTTCTCATATAAAACTAAAACCTTACTAAGAGATAACTAAGCAAGTACAAGAAAATAATAGTTTAAAGTATTCTATACATTAAAATAACAAATCTAAATTCTACCATATCCAAGATATTATAAATTCAAAGCTACTCTATTCTATCAGACATCTTTCCTTTTAGCACTTCTTCATCTAAAAAAGCATATAAGCAATACACTAAAATTTGATCCTAAAAAATACTACCCTTGCATTGACATCAAAAAATTCCCAAATTTTCATTTCAAAAAAAACATCATCAACCCAAATTAAAATTAAAAAAGGAAGAAAATTGAAAACAGAGAAAAATTATCAAGTAGACAAAACTTTTAGCATAATTTTAAAATTTTAAGCTTTCTAACAAAAAAAGAAAAAAGAGTGAAACTTCTTTCTGCCACAAGACTTTCCCATAAAAAGATGATTTATAAAAAATTAACTAATTGATGAAAGGTCTACTTTTATTCCTGGACCCATTGTTGGCGCAACGCTGAAAGAAATCAAATACTTACCCTTTTGGCCAGATGGTTTAAGAGATTTTACTTGATTAACAAAAGCTCTTGCATTTTCAATTAACTTTTCATCCTCAAAATTAAGTTTTCCAAGCGGGACATGTATAACACCCGTTTTATCTGTTCGAAAACTTACTTTTCCTTTTTTTATCTCACTTATTGTTTTCTGCGGATCAGTTGTAATTGTCCCATCTTTGGGAGATGGCATAAGTCCTCTTGGACCAAGAATCCTAGCTACTTTAGAAAGCTTAGTCATAAAACTTGGCGAAGAAACAGAAACATCAAAACCAAGGAAACCCTTTTGTACCTCATCCAAAAGATCATCTCCACCAGCTTTTATAGCACCAGCTTCCAAAGCTAGCCTAACTTCATTCTCATTATCCGAAAAGTATATGACTCTTGTTTCTTTGCCCGTTCCATGCGGAAGATCAACTGTCCCTCGAACAAGCTGTTCAGGCTTTGCAAGATCTACACCAATTTTTAGGTGACCCTCCAAAGTACCAACAAACTTTGATATAGAAACCTTTTTAGCTAGAGACACAGCTTCAGAAATATTATATAGCCTTTTTTCAACCAGTTTCTTTGCTGCACTGTATTTTTTCCCTCTTTTTATAACTCTTTGAACCCTCTTTCTTTTTTGAGGGTTTTCGGTTTTTTTCTTTAAAACCTTTTTCTTTTCTTTTCTTTCTTCTTTTTTTGCCATTTTTCCCTCCTTTTTACGTGGTTTAAACGAAGCTTAGCTTCTCCCACTTTACTTTATTTATTCTTGCTAAAATTTACGAGCAAAAACTCTCTATCTTTTTTTATTGAAATATCAATGTTATTTTCCTTGAACCAAAATTTTTCTTCCAGTTTTACAAAGCAATTGTAAGCCTCTTCCAAATCTTCTTCGGAATCCCAAAAAGACTTTAAAACTACTAAATCACCAAAGAACTCTAAAGAATCCCCCCCCCATCCACTAGAGCAATTAAAAGACTCGTCTTTATCTAAAAAGTTAGAAAAAATCATATAATAACCAAACTGTCCAATTGTTGATTTATAAATAGATTGTTTATTTCCTTTTTCATTTGAATCAATATAAACCTCTTTTGGCAAATCTTTTTCCTCATACTTTTTTGGATTCATTATCATTTCCGTTGAAACTGGAGGATCATGGTAAATTTTATTTATAAATTTCCAACCCTGACCTTTTTCATAGTAAAAATAACTTATAAACTTCATTCCATACTCGTACGGAAAAAGAATACTTTCCTTAACCAAGCTAGGAGAGCTGTCCAAAACATCAGATTTTAAAGTATGATTTATATCAAGCACCTCTCCTAATTCATTTTCGCTCATTTTTGTCAAAAAAAGGCTCATGGAAAAAGTTGCATCTCCTTCAATAAGTGCCAATTTTGCCATGTACTCATCATCTTCTTCTTTTGGTATTGATTCAAACTCGCTCAGAAGTGAGAAATTTTGATCTTGTAGAAGATGTGTGAGCTCGTGAGATAATATCAACTTCTCTTCTGAAGTTAAGAAATTTTTATTTTTCTCGTTTGAGATAACAACTAATCTTTTTGTGCCAGGATCATAAAAACCAGCAATTTGCTCATTATAAACCTTCTCCAAAAGTTTTTCGAGATCTATATTTTGAGGTAAGAGCCCTAAAAATTTCCAAAGCTTTTCTTCCCCCTTCATTCTTTCATCTTGAGAGTTTTTATTCCAAGATTTTATGTAATCAACTGATTCTTCTCTGGTCATAAAGTCAATACTCTTAGGCAATTTACCGCCTAAACCCCTTATGGATGAGATCTTGTCAAAAACTTCCTGTATAGAGTTTTTTAAATTACTATCTGCACATTCACAAGTTACTGTTCTTGAATCACTAAAAAGCTTGATTTTCTTAGTTAGTTCGTTATTCTCTGACTCTAAGCTATCTACCCTTTTTTCAAGAAAAACGTTGCGATTCTTATAAAAAGTAAGACTCTTATTAAGACGATCTGCTTCGTTTTTTGCACTAAAAATTAAAAAAACAAAAAAAATGAAAATCGACACAAAAAAGACCCCTATCCCTTTTTCACCGTACCTTCCATCACTAAATTTACCATTCCCTTGATTCATTAGAGTTTTGACAAAGACTTCTTAACTGTTCTTCTTCCACCATGTAGGCTCCATAATACTTGTCTCAATAGCCTTCCCGCTTGCAATTTCCATTTGGTTTCTTCCTAAAAGATCAATAGATTTTAAATAAACACCGCCTTTGTCTTTTAAAATTACCGGAACTTTCGAGTCAAAAGAAACTTGGCTTGAAAAAATTGCAGTATCAAATTCCAATTCCATTACTACCCTTAGATTTCCTACACCTGATTGTTCAACTATCAAAAGCTTGTTTTGATTTGTTCTAGTTTCCGAATCAATCACTGTTTCTCTTATTATGTAGTATACTTTAACAACACCTGATCTAGAAATAGAAGTCAAAATTCCAACAAAATCAAGATTTGCGTCAGTTTGCAATGCTTCTTTCACTTCCGATATGAATGTAAAAGGAGATGGTTTTAATATATTCACTTCATCAAAAGAACTCCTTGCAGCATAAGTTAGGAAGGTGTTTTTAAATGGATTAGTCAATCTGTCAGTCTTAAAAATAATTTTGTCATTCCAAAAAGCCAAAACTGACTCATCAAATATAACAGACGGTTCTTCTATCTTGTAAATCATTTCTCTGGAGTTTGAAATATTGTAAATATGAACCCTTACCGCGTACTTTTCAATTTTTTCATCTTTTTCTATCCAACCAATTTCAGACCTTCCATCAGCAGAAAAGGTTGGAGATACAATGTACGAAAAAGATTTATCATCCACAATCTTTATCGGAGTAAGATTTTCTCCGTCTGAATCAACCAAAAACAAAGCAACAAAAGATTTGGCTCCTGATTTCGTTGGATAATCTGCATTTCTCACACCAACCAAAAATTTATCCAAAACTGGCGAGTACTTATACTGGAAAGTAGATTGATATTCAAGAAGACCTACGCTTGGATTTTTTAAAATTGCTGATTCAACCTTATTTTTTACCTTTTCGAAGTCAGATGTTTCTTCTCCGTACCTATCAAAAGAAACATTCCCAAGTAAAACATACCCAGGAGCTATCTGAAGCTTTTCCTTTTCAGAGCTATCAGAGCTATCACTATCACTTTTACTTTGATTTGTATTGCTACTTGCTGAACCATCGTCCTCACCACCCCTTTTTTTTAATTGACATGCGCTTGCCAAAAAAGAGAAAGTAAGAATTGAAAAAAATAAAAGCCAAAATGATCTTTTTAATTTAATTTTCATTCCAAAAACTTAAATAAACTATAACCTTGGAACTTTCACACCCATTTGTCTCGCTGTTCCAGCAACAATTCTAATAGCTGCATCGAGATCATAACAATTTAGATCAGGCATTTTTTCTTCAGCGATTTTCCGCAGTTGTTCTTTTGTTAGCTCGCCAATAAATTTTTTGTTTGGCTCACCTGAACCCTTTTCTACTCCTAAAGCTTTTTTTATTAAAAAATAAACTGATGGCTTTTTTATTTCAAAGTCAAAACTTTTGTCTTCGTAAATTGTTATCACACAAGGAACTACAATATCGCCCAAACTTTTTGTAGCGTTATTGAACTTTGTACAAAAATCCATTATAGCGACACCGTGTTGGCCAAGAGTTGAGCCAACTGGAGGTGCTGGATTTGCCTTCCCTGCAGGAATCTGAAGCTTAATCTTTGCTTTTATCTTTTTTGCCATTTATTTCAAAATAAAACCCAGTGCAAAACTAATATACAATGTTTTAATTTCAAGTACTTGTTTTTGCTCTAATTTCACAATACTTCCTTTGTGGATATGCTTTAAAAATCAAATGTTTTCTTTCTCATGCTTTTCTTTCTTGCACTTTTCTTAACATACTACAGCTAACAATTAATTCAGTCAAAAATATTTAACTCACAAAGCTTTATGCAGTTCAAACATGTTTCTTCTTTGCCTTTCAGTTTTTTAATTTTTCCTTTTTAATCTTTAATCTTTTAATCTTTTCTTTCATCCTCTCAACTTTAACTCACAAAACCACTTTTTAACTTACTTAATTGTACAATGAATTTTAGCTGCCAAAAAGCCTAAAACTTCTTTAAAATAAAATAAATTATTATCCTTTTTCGCTAGAAATTTTAGATGATTTCTACATAAATTATTACAAAAACACAATTGTTTTACTTTTCTCGCCACCTTTCTTACCGTTCAATTGTACAATTTTTTAAC
>Ga0129299_1001324_pt1 | contig 16552 bp, 11 predicted proteins | sample ConPoolayeCmetaG_FD_94477 | JGI IMG/M metagenome (GOLD analysis project Ga0129299, IMG submission 94477) | Hot spring microbial mat communities from California, USA to study Microbial Dark Matter (Phase II) - Cone Pool mat layer C metaG ... | reverse complement strand
TTTACGTGCCGCTGTTCAGCTCTTTGTTTTTTGTTGGAATCAGCGCCAGCTTTATAAGCAATCTTTTCCTGGCTACCCTGTTCACTTGATTGAGTTCGTACCTAATCTATGTTAGACACACCTCTCCCTTGGGGGTTTTGGCGTTCCTCTGCCCCCACTGTTATAATAACACTCATTCTGTCTACTCCTCTCAGTATAGGGAGTGTCCAACAGAATGGATATGGACGGCTAAAATCGCCTGACCTGTTAACACCATGTCCACCCTTTTGAGCACTCCCCGGTATAGGGGGCTGTGAGCCTATGTGCGGTATATGCGGCGTAGTGTACAGCGATCCTGGCAGACGTGCAGAGCCACATACGATCCAGGCGATGTGCAGGACAATCTGGCACCGCGGCCCTGACGCTGAAGGCATCTACCTGAACGGCTCTGCTGGGCTAGGCTCACGTAGACTGAGCATTATTGACCTCTCCAGCGGAGATCAACCCATCTACAACGAGGATCGCAGCCTCGCTATTGTCTTTAACGGCGAAATTTACAACTACCCTGCACTACGCAGTGAGCTATTGTCCGCTGGACACCGCTTTTATACTACCAGCGATACCGAAACCATTGTTCACGGCTACGAAGAGTGGGGTTGTCAGGTCATTGAGCATTTGAATGGGATGTTTGTTTTTGCCCTATGGGACAGTGTGAGACAACGGCTGTTCATTGGCCGAGATAAGACGGGTATCAAACCCCTATATTACACCCGGACTCCTGAAGCTTTCATCTTTGGCTCAGAGCTAAAAGCGCTTCTTGCTCATCCGGGGGTGGAGCGCCATATCAGCCTGCCCGCGCTTGATGCATACCTCACTTTTGAATACGTCCCTACCCCCCTCTCGATCTTCGAAGGTATTTACAAACTCCCGCCTGGGCATTTTCTCTTGCTGGAGAATCATCAACTCAATATACAACCCTATTGGGATATGCCTCTCGAATGGAGTGAGGACCACTCACCAAGCACCGAAGACGAGCTTGTTGCAGGCCTGCGAGCGGCACTCCAGCAGGCGGTCAAGATGGAAATGATCGCAGATGTACCAATTGGCGTGCTGTTAAGCGGCGGCATTGATTCTAGCGCAGTGGCCACGATGATGTCGCAAGCCGCACCAGGTAGCGTGCAGAGTTTCTCGATCACCATGGAGGATCGATCGTTTGACGAATCTCAATATGCGCGGCTGGTAGCTCGCCATCTAGGCACTCATCACCATGAGATGGCCATCGGCCCCGCCGATTTGCTCAACATTGTGCCGGACGTGGCCGGATTCATGGACGAGCCGCTGGCCGACTCGTCCATCATCCCTACTACATTACTTTCTCGCTTTACACGGCAACATGTCAAAGTAGCCCTAGGCGGTGATGGAGGTGATGAGCTGTTTGCGGGCTACAGCACACTTCAGGCACATCGCTTGATGCAATACTACGAGCGTCTTGTACCGCGCTTCATGAGGAGCATGGTAGCTCCGCGCCTAGCAGGCCTGCTACCCATCTCGTTTGATAATATCAGCTTTGACTTTAAGGTCAGGCGGTTTGTAGAGGGTGCAGATAAGCCGCTGTCTGTGCGCCATCAGCAGTGGATGGGGTCATTCACAAGCATGGAGAAGCAGGCTTTATTGAGGCCTGAACTACGCCGTACCCTCGAAGAGACCTACGAACTTGTAGATGGCAAGATGAGACATTGCCAAGCACAGGATGCATTAAACCGCATTCTTTACCTTGACATGAAGATGTATATGGAGGGCGATATCCTCACCAAGGTAGACCGTGCTAGTATGTCGGCCTCACTGGAAGTTCGGGTTCCGATGCTGAACAGTATCATGCTGGACTTTGCAGCTCGGCTACCACTTCGATTTAAGCTACGTGGCCTGACCACCAAATACCTGCTTCGCCGTGCTATCCGTGACGTGCTTCCAGAGCAAATATGGCGTCGTGGTAAGAAAGGGTTTAACGTGCCAATTGCTAAGTGGATTGCCGGCCCCTTATTGGAGATGACACGTGACTTGCTAGCCCCTGATCGCCTCAAGCGTGAGGGGTTTTTTGAGCCAGAGGTGGTCCAAAGTATTCTGGAAGATCATCTTAGCCGGCGGAGGGATGCCCGCAAACTGCTATGGACTCTATTAACCTTCGAAATGTGGTACGAACGATGGGGTGCGTAACGGAAACGAAAGGAATGCCCCATGTAGAGATGTGAGCGGCTTAACTACAAGCAAAGAACAAGGAAAACATGTTGCCCTCCCTATACCATGACAACCAGCGAGTCGTTAGCCCTCATAAGAACCTACAAAGGGGAGTTGCTCAATGAATTCACGGTCAGCAGATAAGCCTACCCAGGAGAAGGATAAGTCTGCTCTTGTCTTTCGGGTAGGGTTGGCAGTCATTTTGATAGCCGCAACCGTGCCACGTCTTCTTACTTATAGGTTCAGCCTACCTTACATTGACCACCCCGACGAGCCAAATTACTATATGGACTCTTTGGAAGTCCGTGGAATCATGGAAAACCCGGACCCCTACGGCAGACGGTTACCTGTTTACACACTTATCATCATAGCTATTCAGATTGCTGTTGAAGCCCTAGCATCGCCAACCCAGAATGGGGACATCATTGGCTATGTACGGCTTGCGTCTGTTGTATTTAATCTGCTAACGCTTGTTTTCATCGCGCTAACGGCACGTACAGCCGCCAACAACGTGGCGGGATGGATAGCAGGATTGTTATGGGGGTTGTCACCAACCATAGTCTCCGAGGGGGTATACGTACAACCCGATCCGCTCACGCAAATGCTTGGCACATTAGCCCTCTGGTTAGCCGCTGAGGCGCTGATTAACGAAAAAAGGCGTCACTGGATGATATGGAGCATGGTTGTTGCCTCCATTGTCTTTCTTACCAAATGGCATCCTGTCACCGTGATCCTGCCCGCATTAGCTGTATCTATCTATTTCCTGTGCCAAAATCCTAAGGCAAATTGGCGATACGTGTTGTTCCAGGCTCTGGTATTCATTCCGCCTGCTACCTATTTTGCCTTTCAGTTGATACAGGTTCTCTTTTTCCGCGAAGTGTATCGCGAGGGAGCTGAAGTCCGTTATAGTGGCATTCAGAATTTTCTCGATTACAGACGTATCGGGCAGAACATAAGCACAGCCCTTTCGCCTCTCGATCTCACTGCCTTTTTAATTTTCTGTTCGTTAGCCCTCATTCTTCTGGTGGCCACTAAAAACAGGAAACATCTTCACCTCGGGGTACTGGGGCTGAGCGCGATACAGGTAATCACTGTGCCCTGGGTGGCATCGGCTTTTAGGGTTGGAATATACCGAGACGTTCTGCTGGCTACGGCTTGTGCTACGATATTGTTAGGTGTAGCAGTCTCCTATATCACCTCATTCCTGCCGAAAGCATGGCCACAGGCCGTACCGGCAGTGGCCTCGTTGGCCCTGATGCTACCGGTTTATATTCCCCAGGTCAGAGGAACCTGGGCTGTTGTTCAAGATCGCCGTCTTCCTGACAGCCGCGTTGATCTACGCCAATGGTTTGACATCAATCTAGACCCTGGAACAGTGATCGTCACCCGCGTCAATCATAAGACCTTCAACCCCTACTGGGGTGGCATGCAAGGGCGAAAATGGTTCGATTGGTGGGAAACTGAAAACATCATGGAACACCCGGTCAGCGAGTGGCGCAATGAGCGAGGCATGTCATACGCTGTGCTTCCTCTCTCAATGGTTCAAGAGATGGAAAGCACCGAAGAAGGGCGTGCTTACCTTGCTGAGATGCTTCATCTGCGCGACTTTGCAGGCGGCCCGCCCCATCGAGGGCCGGAAATGTCGGTTTTCCGCCTGTGGCGCATGCAAGTTGAAACACAAATACAGTTCGGGGATAGCATCACCCTAATTGGGTACGACCAGGATACAGCTCAAGCCGTTGCCGGCGGCACGCTCACCTTTCGCTTTTACTGGGTAGCTTCGGCACCGCCGCCGGAGAATTATTCCGTTTTTGTGCACCTGATGCCACTCGATGCGGTTGAACTCATTACACAGTCAGATGGGAATCCGGCTGTACCTGAACGACTAACGATGACCTGGACCGACCCTGATGAGACGCTGATCAGCCCACCTTTTACCCTTACCCTTCCTGCCAGTATGGCAGAGGGACAATACCGCGTGATGATCGGCCTGTACAACTACCTGACGGGGGTCCGTCTCCCAGTAACCGACCGGATAACGGGTGAGACACTCGGAGATGCATATCAGATTGCAGTCATCACAGTGGACAAATGAGGAGATTGTATGTTTGCTAGCTGGCGATCCATCGGCTAGCAGCACAAGTACGGGCAGAGCAACACCTGCAAGACACTAGTACCAGCATTGAGGTATGAGCGTATCAGTGGACTATCTTCGTATCTTCGTCCTGAACTATGAATTCCCCCCTGTAGGTGGCGGCGGCGGGCGCGTGGCGCAGGACCTGTGCAAGTCACTGGCCGCTCGCGGTCATGAGGTTCGAGTCCAGACTTCGTGGGTCAGTGGCCTGCCGCCTGTCGAGCAACAGGAAGGGTACACCATATACCGCTCGTTTGTATTCCGCCGCCGCATGGATCGTTGCACCGTGCCCGAAATGATCATGTTTGTTTTGTGTGGCCTAATACCTGCTTGGCGTCATGTTCGGCGCTGGTCCCCTGACCTTATGCATGTCCATTTTGCTGTTCCCACTGGGTTAGTGGCATGGATAGTCAGCCTGTTGACGGGTGTCCCATATGTGCTGACTGCTCACCTCGGCGACGTACCTGGCGCTATGCCGGGACAGACTGACTGGCTGTTCAGCATCATCAAACCTTTCACAGTCCCTATCTGGCACAGGGCGGCTCATGTGACGGCTGTCAGCAACTATGTCGGCGGTCTGGCCTCACGCGCATACGGGCTGTCAGTTGAGACACTCCATAACGGGATTGACCTTACATCCTGCCCACCAGAGCCATCCTCACCCCACGCCCCTGTGCGCCTCATGTTCGCTGGCCGCTTTGATCCCCAGAAGAACTTACCCTTTCTGGTTGACCTGTTGGCACGTGTTCAAGACCTTGCATGGCATGCCAATTTGTTTGGTGACGGGCCACAGATGGAGGTAGTTAAGGCCAGAATTGATCAGTACGGACTGGCTGAGCGCATAACGTTACATGGTTGGGTAAGACCAGAGCAGGTAGACCTGGCCATGGCACAGTCTGATGTGTTGATCCTGCCATCCTCATTCGAGGGGATGTCAGTGGTCAGTGTACAAGCCCTAGGGTACGGTTTGGCGATCCTGGGTAGCGACATTGGTGGCCTGTTGGACGTGGTGGAGAGCGGCTCTAACGGATTCCGATGCCCAGTGGGGGACATGGAGGCTTTCGAGTCTGCTCTACGCACTCTGCTGTCAGACACCAGCCGATTGGAACAGATGAAAAGGGCCAGCCGGCAGAAGGCCGCCGACTTTGACCTGGCCAAGATAGTCTCCCGATACGAAGCAATCTTCCGCGAGGTAGCCCAGTGAGATATGTAAGCCCACGTGTAATCCGGGGAAATCGGGGTGACCTGGTCAGCCGATATGGCATCCTTTCCGCACTCAACCAGCGTGGCATCTCTGACATAGCCGTATTCTGCCACAAACCAGACGACATTGGACGGCTTCCCTACCCTACAGTACCTTACGGTGGGCTGTACAACCTGTTTCCTGCCCGGCAAGGTATACAGGCCTTACATCATGCAGATGCTGTGCTCTGGACCGCTGGCTTGGACCTTCAGGATGATTCCAGCCTTGCCAAACTGCTTCATCTGTACACCGTCTTTACGTCATACCGAGCAATGGGGCTGAGAATCTATGCGGCATTTCAGGGGGCAGGCCCCCTTCGAACCCAATGGGGCCGAATCATGGCTCGACTGATCCTCAACCTTGTTGATGGATTCATCGCCCGTGACGCCGGGTCGTACAATCTAGTGGATAGCTTCAACAGCAGGACACGTCTGATCCTCGGCCATGATGGGATTTTCCTAGGCAACTTCGACCTGAGTGCTATTAGCCCAAATGAGCAAGACGCTGTTGAGGCGCTAATCGGTCATCCGCTTGGGATGCCGCTCGTGGGTTTCAACCTGCGGCAGTGGTTTCACTTCTCATCCAGCATTCTGCCATACCAGTATGCCCAAAAATGCTACCTGCAACGATCCCTGACAGCGATGGAACGGTATATCAGCGCCTCTGTGGCCTTAGTCACAGCTCTTCGAAAAGACTTGGGTGCGCGAGTTCTACTTATCTCAATGTATGAACCAGGAGTAGAACCGTGGGAAGATGATCTGCCATGGCTGAGTAGAGTCAAGGCCTGCTTCAACGACGATGAGCATGTTTTGCTTGTTGAGCAACCCCTAACCTTGCTCGCCTTCTGTAAGTTGATGTCGTGTCTTGATCTGATGATTGGCACGCGATTGCACTCCACCCTTACGGCGTTGCGTTTTGGTGTGCCAGCCTTGAACATCAGCTATACCCTCAAGGGGCGCGATATTTTTCAGCACCTCGGGTTTGCTGACTGGGTTGTTGATCTACCGGATTTTATTCAAGACCCGATCGTCGTGGCTGGCATGGCAACCAGCATTCTTGCTCGCCCATCTATACGGGAGTCGGTTCGGCAGAGAGTGGCGGGAGCTATGGAAATCAACGAGCACGCCCTAGATGACCTACTTAGCATGGCATCAACCGAGTGAAAGCTGAGGGAATATGTGTGGTATTGTGGGGTTTATTGGCCCCTGGGATCAACCCTTGCTCGAACAGATGACCGGACTCATCGCTCACAGGGGGCCGGATGATGCAGGCTTTCATCACGCTCGCCTCCGACAGAGACAAGCAAATATCGGGCTGGGGATGCGCCGCCTGAGCATCATCGATCTGGATACAGGTCACCAGCCTATTTGGAACGAAGATCGGACCAAGGCCATCATCTACAACGGTGAGTTGTACAACTACCGTTCACTCCGACCCCAGCTTGAATCCAATGGCCACCGCTTCTCAACAAGGACCGACACCGAGGTGATCCTGCACGCATATGAGGAATATGGCACTGAAGCTGTCACACGACTGGAAGGCATGTTTGCCTTTGCCATATGGGATCAGACGCAGGAAAGCCTTTTCATAGCCCGTGACCGGATGGGGATCAAGCCGTTGTACTACCAACAGACTGGAGAGGACACATTCGTATTCGGTTCAGAAATCAAAGCGTTACTCCCTGTAATCGGCAAACGAGAGATTAGCAAGGAAGCATTGTATCACTATCTCCTGTATGGCTTCGTCATGTCGGGAGAGTCTATCTTGAGGGGAATCTTTCATCTTCCGCCTGCTCACTACTTGATCTGGCAGGATGGTAAAGTAGCGACCAAACGCTACTGGTCGTTAGAGAAGCAGGCATTCCCGTATTGGGCAGAAAGGGAGTGGGCTGAAGCCATCCAGGCGAAACTATACGAGGCGGTTGAGTCGCATCTGGTAGCAGATGTCCCTGTTGGGATCACGCTCTCCGGCGGGCTGGACTCGAGTTCTGTACTTGCGATGATGAGCCGTGCTACTGAGCAAGCCCGGATTAACTCTGTGACGGTCGGCTATCACCGCCCTGATGATGAGATGCTCTACTCGCGTATTGCAGCAGGTCATTTCAACATTCAGGTTCATGAGACTTTCACCAGCCTGCGGGCTGTGTCAGAGGCCTACCGTAGAATCATTTACCACCTCGAAGAGCCATTAGCCCATCCTGTGCTCGGCACAACCTTCTTTCTGGCTAAAGCGGCCCGTGAACAGCTCAAGGTTGTATTGATTGGCGAAGGGTCAGATGAGTTATTTGCTGGTTACCCGCATTACAAGCTGTTTACGTGGCCTTTTGTACTGGCTCCTCGCTCCCTCATCCGACAGTACTTCTTTAAGATAGCTTATCTGATGCCCTCTGAACGTATAGTGGCCAGTCTGCTTCATCCTGACTGGCTCGATCATTCTCTCCTGTCACACATAGCGCATCTGTACGATAGCTACTTGGACACTCGTTGCATGGCAGATGGCAGTCTTCTATGTGAACTTGAGGCCGAGTTAGTGGGTAACCAACTTCTGCGTATTGACAAACTCATGATGGCTCACTCAGTCGAAGCACGGGTGCCTTTCTTGGATCGGACTTTTGTGGAACTGGCTTACTCGGTCCCTTTTCGGCTCAAGGTTAAGCATGGCATGGAGAAGTACATCCTGCGGAAGGCTGTTGAACCACTCCTCCCATCCGAGATTGTCTACCGCCCCAAGCGAGGGCAGAAGGGCACCCAGGCACTCATGCCGGCTCTAGTGGAGGAGTTAAGATTACATTATAATCACCTCCTTTCAACTGAGGCAGTGAAGCGGCGTGGTATCTTCAGAACCCAGCAGTTGAGAGAGCGCCTAGAGAGACCCCTCAGCCCCCTGGGACGTTTTGACCCCATCCGCTCTCGTCAGAAATCCAAGTTCTACCTCGCCATACTCAGCCTTGAGATATGGTGCCAGACTTTCCTAGATGGAGTGCCCTATGATTAACGTGGAGGAATATCTGCCTGTCTTATGCGATCCGATCAGCTACGAACCGCTTGAGTTAGAAGAAGATGAAACAGGGCGGCCTGCCCTGGTATGCTATCCCTCACGTATGCGGTACTACTTTATGGGTGACTTTCCAGACCTGCGCCCCAATGCTGGCATCCCCTTCGATCAAGTCGCTAATCCTCAGACTCTCGCGGCCAAACTAGACGAGAAAGACGAAGAGGTTCGGCGCCACTATAACGATAAGCCCTGCAACAACTATCTCAATCTGGACAATGTGCCCCTTGGCCGATGGTTGCGTGACCCAGCCTACGCTTCTTGGTTTGATAACCTCGGGTTTGCTGTCGAAGTGGGGGCAGGTAAAGGTGCCATCGCCCTGGCTTTCAAGGAGCACCGAGGTATCAGGCTGTTCTGCATTGACCTGGCTTATGGATCGTTGCGGCAGGTCCGCTTTGAGCCCCTCTGTGCTGATGGCGCGCTCGCCTCAAACCTACACCTCCCTCTCCGCGACGGCGTAGCTGACCTCGTCGTATCTTACGGTGTCATCCATCATACCCTTGATCCCATCCAGTGTATGGTTGAGTTGTCGCGCGTGCTCAAGCCGGGGGGACGACTACTGTTAGGTGTTTATAACTGGGACAACCTCTACCGCTCGCTCTACTTCTTCTTCAGCCCCCCCCTGAAGGCAGTACGCCGGTTGTTTGGCAAGACATTGGGGGATTTGCTGTTGCAACTGACAGTATTTGTGCCCTACCATCTTGCTCTGTGGCTTGTCCTTGTGACGGTGCAGAAGCGACTGACCTTCCCTAAGCTCAGGGACTCATGGGAGCAGTTCAGCGATTTCTTCCTCACGCCTTATGCCCGCTTCTATACTCGCGAAGAGATGATCACTCTGGCGAACATTCTAGGGTTGAAGTTGCTTGAGCATGCAACAGGGGGCTGGCCAGGCAATAGCTTCTCTCATTTCTATTGGTTCCAAAAGCCACTCGACCAATGAGTACACCAATGAGGCCTTCACACGAAACACTGGTTAATCAACTCTACGATCAGGTTCGGCACAACTTTGAGGTAGCCTTTGGCGGAATCATCAGTGGCCCTGATCATCTGGATCAGATGACCCGTGACTCGCTCAACCCCGCTCGGTCATTTGAGCAACTTGCCATGTTGGAGCGTTGCACAGGCGAGCCACTGCAGGGCAAGCGTATTCTGGAGGTAGGAGCTGGGCATGGGCTGACGGTAACTGTAGCACGGGTGGAATTCGGGGCCGAAGCCTACGGGATTGAGCCAAGCAATGCTGAGTTTGCCGGCGCGCTCAGGATCAGCCAGCAGGTGCTTGAGATGGCAGGCATCCCCGCTGAAGCCATTCGCCCGGGCGTTGGAGAAGCTCTCTCCTTTCCTGATGAATGGTTTGATTGTGTGTTCTCCAGTAATGTGCTTGAACATGTACAAGATCCTCAGCAAGTCATTGATGAAAGCCTGCGCGTCCTAAAGCCTAGGGGGTATCTGCACATAGTAGTTCCTAACTACGGCTCGTGGTGGGAAGGACATTATGGCATCTTATGGTTGCCCAATCTTCCACGTTGGTTGGCCAAGGTCTATGTGCGTCTTATGGGCAGGCAACCGGCCTTTCTAGATACATTACAATTCATCAACCATGCCCGGTTGCAACGCTTGCTTACTCCTCATCTCGATCGTATTGAGGTCATAGGCTGGGGATTCGATATATGGAAGGAGCGAGTGCAAACGCTGGGCTTCTCTGAGTGGTCCAGCTTAGGGAAGCTAAAAAGAATTGTGGTGTGGCTACATCGGTTGGGACTTGTCCGTCTGGTGATCGCACTAGGGCGGTTGTTACACTGGGAAACTCCCATCATTCTGACAGTACGGAAGCTGAAATGACCTCAGGAACTAAGACTCATTGGCAGAAGGTATGGGAGGCGGTGATAAGGGACGGCCGCCTGTTTGAGGCAACCTACGGCTCGCTGGCATTGTGGCAACAACAGAGCGCCTATATCAAACAGTATGCACATGGCACAGTGCTCGACCTTGGGGCAGGGAAACTCCCCTTCCGCTCAGCATTGCAGGCTGTGGTTGACCAGTACATTAGCCTCGACCTCACACGTGAGCATCCTGACCTCAACCTGATCGCTAATGGCGAGCAACTGCCGCTGAAAGCAGACAGCATTGATGTTGTATTTAGCTCACAGGTCATGGAACATGTTCCACATCCTTGGTGCTTTATGCAGGAAATCACTCGGGTGCTGAAGCCGGAAGGTGTGCTCATCCTCTCTGTTCCCTTCATGTTCTATATTCATGGTGCCCCGCATGACTACTACCGTTATACGCCTTACGCAGTTCGCACCCTGGTGCTTGAGAATGGCCTTAAGATCGAGTGCTTGATAACCATTGGCGGTCTGTTTGCCTTTGTAGCCCAGTTCGTTCAGACTCTACTGCTTGGTGCAACCTATCTGGTTCCAGTCATCCGCGAGGTGGGTTGGGCATTCAACCGGCTGATTAACATGGTAGTGAGCGGGCTGGATCGCACACTAGGGCAGGCTGACCGATTTCCGCAGAACGTGCTGGTGGTAGCCCGTAAGCCTAGTAACTCACCCGGAGGGGATCAATGAACGAGATCGAACTTGTGTCCTTCATAGTTGCCGAGTTTATCTTGTTTTTCTACCTGCTGTACGAGTTCAGATCATGGAAAACGGCCCTGCCCTTAGCCCTAGCTTCGGCGCCCCCTCTCTATCTTTCGCTGGAACGAGCTACTCAGTTCCTGACTGCTGATGAGTATCAAATCCTCCTAGAAACAATGGGTGTCATAGGAGGCGACATTAGCCTCCAATGGATGCTAGGGTCATTGAGAACAACGGATACTACCCTCGGTCCCCTGTTGGGCGTAGTTTTTAAATTGTTCCAGATAACGGGCTATGTCCAGCCAAGGCTTTTGGCCAAGAGCCTCCATTACTTGATGGGATTTGTATTGCTTCTCTGGATACATCATCTAGTCAACAGGCACTTCATTTCAGAAGCAAACCGGAAGCCCTATTTTGTCGTTTTCTTTTACCTTGCCTTCTTGTTGCCAGTTAGCAACTTGGCGCTAAAAGTGTTTAACTACGACCTGCTTTCCATGCTATTGGGCATCATCACTCTCTTATATCTGATCATCTCAGTCAGACTCCAGAACTCCAGATACGCCCTGTTGTCTATTGGGGTATCACTGCTAGCCACTCAAGAGAAGGCTACTGCCTTCCCCATCCTTCTCCTTGCCTGCTCTACTTTCGCCTACCTGTTTGGCAGAAGCTCACGCAGACGCCAGTATATCTTGCTGCTTGTAGGCAATATCCTTGCTGTTCTGGTCGCAATCTTGACAAGTGCTCTGTGTGCCATAGCTGTCGCTGTGGTGAGAGTTTGGAATGTCCCCTCTGGCTTTTGGCTAGGCATCTTCGATCCTCTGGTGTCATGGGGGTGGTTATTCATCCGCTCGGCCAATAGCACGGCTGACCTGCGTGCCAGCACACCATTGCTCCTGACGGTTATGATCCTAGTGAGTGTGCTACTGTCAATAGGATGGTCACGGCTACATACCATCCTCACCGAGCGCCCTGAGTTGCTTCATCAAGCCGGAGGCTGGCTTGCCAGACTGAATCTGGTGCTGATCGCGGTAGTAGTAGTCGCGGGTGTTGTCAGCACATTCCTTGTGGATGCCTACTGGCATCCCTTCGCCCCTATCCCTCCTGACCACTATCGGCCAAGCGTTAACCTCAACAATGTCACATTACATTTTGGCGCGAGAACCTTCTTGCAACACCTCCTGCTCACAGGAGGATTCATAACCGCCCTCATCGCGAATGCTATCCCGTCCGTCTTGTGGATTGCTGTCGTTGGCGCAACACTCCTCCAGCAAGGCCGCGTCAGAGAGCATTCGGGGATCGAGATCGAGCTACTGATCAGCGCTACGTTGCTGGTGATGCTGGGCCACATGTTTACGCTGGCCCCAATTCACCATCGCTACATTAACATCTGGCTGTTCCTGTTTGTGCTGGCAGTTTCTGTCAGGGTTATTGAAGCGGTTTCGCGTCTTAAGCCGATCCAGCAATATGCCTGTAGCGCGGCTTTCGCTCTCCTGCTAGCGCTGGAGGTCTTCCCCTTCCGCCCGCTGTATGCGCCCTTCAGGCCTTTCTGGTCTCACTATGACGACAGCGATGTTCCCGTAGCAGGAAAGATTAACCCTTCGTGGATGGGTTGGGGGGAAGAGGTTATGCTGGCTGGACAGATCATCCGAGAGCAGTGCAGGAATAATAACAACATTGTAGATGGAGTCCCCTGCCAGGACATAACCCTCTACTCAGTATATCCCGGCGAATGGATAGATGAAAACCTCATCATTCAGACAGTGCCCTTCTGGAAACTCACACCCGAGGAGGAACTTAGTTACACTGATGGCGACTACTATCTCATCAACCGCTCTACCGCGATCCAGCTGGCGTGCCCTTTCCCGTTTGGCATCGAACCCGCCTTCGTTATCAGTTTCAGGGGCTACACACAAGCATGGGTTTACCAAGGCTCACGGCTACGAGATGCAGGACTTGAGCTCAGATGATAACACACGGCAGAGCAAGTTCCCCCATTGTTGGTCTCTGCTTAGGAAGGGATCGGTTATGAACTCGGTTATGAACATATGAACATAGGTAGAAATACCAAGCTGATTTTGTGTGTCATTCTGGCAGGGTGGTTTTGTTTTAATGCCCTGACCCTGACCGAGTATCCTGTTCCCATGCAGGACGAGGCCCACTATTCAGTGATCTCATACCAGTTTGCGCGGTATGGTACATTCTCTTCACCTATTCACGGGGGGTTGGCCTATCAAGACATCAACTATTCGTACTCTGGACGACTGTGGTCACTTGGCCTGAGTATCCTAATCGCTACCCTAGGGGGAAGCCTTTTCGCAAGCCGCCTATACAACCTGCTGGCATGGATGGCTTGTTGCGTGCTGGTCTATGTGATTGCCCGCCGCCTGTACCGCCGCGAAATCGGGGTGCTGGCGGCGCTGATAATGGCTTTCTCTACCTCGGCCTTTGTGCGCTTCCGCATGTTGCGCCCCGACCCATGGGCCGGTTTTGCTGTGCTCTCCCTGTTCTGGAGCACCTTGTATTTTCGGGATCGTCCCAACTTTAAACGATCCTTTGTCCTGGGGATAGCCTGCTTGCTGGTGCTGGACGTGTATATCAACACTGCCTTCTTCTTGCCTGCCTGTGGCCTTTTTGTGCTATGGATTGCTTTCTCCCGACGCGATATGAGACCAGTGCTGGGGTTTGGGCTAGGAGCACTGCTGACTGCCGCTGGCATTATACTAGCACGGCTGTACCCAGATGCATACGCCGCTTATTACCAATGGTGGCTCATGGTGCCTGCATTGCAACGCATGCGTGTAGCGATTGGTAACTTTGGCCCCGCTTCAACTGGGCGCTGGTTCTGGGATTACTTCGTAGTTGCCAATCGCGGCCTGTCAGGCGTAGAAAGTCTGCTCGCGCTGGTAGGGATTGGCGTAGCAGTGCGACAACGGCAGGCAGACGAGGTCTGGCTGGTAGCTTTCTACCTCACCAGCCTATTGCTGTTCGGAGTGTTCTATTCAGACAAGGGATGGCCCCACATTGCTATGTGGATGCCATTTCTATTCATGATGGCAGCACGCGCTTTGTCGAAAGCATCAGAGATGGTAGCGGCCAGATTGCAGGTCACTCATCCATCCCAGGCACCTGCGTTGGTCACTCCTTGGCTAATTGTAAACTTGCTGGCCGGGCTGTGGCTGGTTTACAGCCATCGCACTAATGACTGGCCTGCTACGGCGCGGGCGGTTCAGGCATTGGTGCCAGAACGGGCGGGCCTACTTGCAGAAGGAGAGTGGTGGTTTGCCCACCAGGAAGGGCCTTTTACTTCCAGCCTCAGCCTGTTTACTCTCCAGTTTCTCAACCCGGATGGTGTCGTTTCCGAACAGGAACTGGTGGCGTACCTTCGGCAGAATGAAGTCGAGTACATCTTGTTAGAAGCCCAGTCACCTTATACCCTCAACATACTGGCACCCCCCAGCATCACTGTGATTGAACTTGTGGATCAATACTGCCTCCCGACGGGTACAGTGGACGGTTATTTCACTGAGGGCTATCGCCAAGCTACTGCCACGATTTACCGATGTAACTTCTGGATCGGACAGCCGGACAGCAATGGACAACCAACCAATTGACTCTAAAAAGTCGCCCCGTTTTAGAGTGCCACATGGGGTATGGACTGTACTCAAGATAGCAATATCTCTTGCCTTGATCACGTGGCTGGTGTTGCGCTTCGACATAGTGAATGCCTGGCGTTCTCTGCAGTCAATGGGCTGGTCCGGGCTTATAGCTGGCCTCCCGCTAATGATCGTCAGCCAGCTACTGACCTCACGCCGCCTCCAGATTCTGCTGACCGCTCAGGGCGTGTCAATAAGCTATTTTATGAGTGTACGTGTCACTCTAGTCGGCCTGTTCTCCAGCAATTTCCTGCCTTCAACGATGGGGGGCGATGTGGTCAAGATGGTCATCCTTGCCCAACAGCGACATGACACGGCGGTCTCGGTCGCCTCCGTGTTTGCAGACCGAATAGCTAACTTGCTGGCAACGGTACTTCTCTTACCCTCTCTAGCCTCGTTGGGAAGCCTGCTCGACCCGCGCACTGCCCGTCGCATAGGGGAGGTAGGTATTGTGTCCGTGGCAGTCGGGTTGGTGTTGGCAGGGGGGATTTATGTCTCCCGCCATGCTGTCCACAGATGGCTTTGGGCAGAACAATCGGGTAGCCTAATCAGCAAATTCAAGGGCGTTGTAGTTAGACTCATAGAGATCGCTGTCACATGGGGGCAACAGCCACGTGTATTTGTGTGGAGCTTGTTGCTCTCGCTGGGATCAGTCCTCTCTTCAGTGCTTGGCTTGTGGCTCGTTGCTCGTAGCCTAGATATGAAGGTCAGCTATCTCGAGATGCTGGCAATAGCTGTGCTGGTCTACTTCATCACGCTGATCCCAATCTCTTTGAATGGCTTAGGTACGCAAGAGGTCAGCCTGGTGTTCTTGCTCACAGGTCTAGGGACAACAGAGACTCAGGCGTTAGCCCTTGCCATAGTAGCTCGGCTACTCTATATTTTGCCGAGCTTATTAGGGGCCTTTGGTGTCCCTGGCCCGAACAAGCAACAAAGCTCTGAACAGGATAAACAGCCTACCGCCCATGATTCAACATAGCCTCCACCGTAACAAGGAAACCCTCCGGCACATCCGACACCGGAGGGATTCAGGGGGTGGTCAGTTGGATGATTTTTTAGTCAGCCAGCCGGGGGAGGCCGGCGGTACATCTTGACGGCCTTGCGCAGATACCGGCGCAACCTGAACCTGCCGCTCTACCCCCCAGCAATGGAGACATGTGTCCATGCCCCACTATGTCCGATCTCAAGGGAGTGGCTAACAGGGTGGATATGGAGGGCTAAAATCGCCTGACCCGTTAACACCATGTCCACCTTTTGAGCACTCCCGATCTCAAACCCTACTTGACGGTATATCACTGGCCCTATACTATTTCTGACATGAAGCGCAACCCTACTATACCTTTGCACTTTTTAAGCTGGCGATTTGAAAACACCGCGCACCAGGAGGTTGCAGCCAATCTCAACCGACCGAGGTGCGCGATGTCAATACCGATTATCTGTCTGGATGAATGTCTGTGCCAATTTTGCGAGGTGTTCCGGGCGTGCTTCAGCAAACCCCAGTTCAAGTACTTGATGAGCGTACTGCTGGCGCTGATCATCTGCCAGGAAAGCCGGACGCTGAGCGGACTGATGAGACAGATCGCGGCTGGGCCGAGTGTAAGCGGCCTGTCGCGCTTTCTGAGCACAGCGCCGTGGTCGGCGGAAGAAGTGGCGAGGGTATGGTATGAGCGGTTTGCGCAGC
>Ga0129299_1001322_pt1 | contig 16570 bp, 14 predicted proteins | sample ConPoolayeCmetaG_FD_94477 | JGI IMG/M metagenome (GOLD analysis project Ga0129299, IMG submission 94477) | Hot spring microbial mat communities from California, USA to study Microbial Dark Matter (Phase II) - Cone Pool mat layer C metaG ... | reverse complement strand
GTTCCTATAGTCAAACTGCCCCCAAAGGAGGTGTGGATCAATAAACCCGATGTCAAAGAACAGCCTGAAAATGTGAGCTTAATTACCAATCACCAACTGTCTCATTTATGTTGACAAGTTCCGAAATGATAAACCACATGATGTTGGTTTTTGTAAATATTCTCAAATGTTACAGCATTGTCTGGTGGAATATTCCGGCAACAATACTTTTTCGCATTTGGCCTGTTTTTCTGTTGACTCCTCTTATTCGTGAATAGGTCGTTCTGAGAGGAGATTCCGGTGAAATCTTAAAATCAGCGTTTGTAATGATATTTCTACGCCCCTATGAAGCTATTTGACATACGTAAGTTTATGAACAGATTGGGTTAGTTGCACATACGCAACAAACAGCCAGAACACCTGCGCATAAGCGGCTGAAACGAGCGTAATACCGAACAGGCTTTGCGGTATAGCCACAATGCCGGCAACGAGTATTGCCGTTATTGTCGTTTTCTCATTTTTATCTTCAATAATTTTTAGCAATGATATGCATGATTTTATTATAAAAATAAATGGTATTACCGACAATATTAAATACGGAATTCCGAATTCAACCGCCATTTTAGTGAAATAGCTGTGTGTTCCGATACGGGTGTTAAATCCTACGCCAACGAACGGGTGCCGCAGCGCGACTTTCCAACCCTCCCTTATCATTTCCCAACGGAAATCAACTTCGCTTTTCATCATTTCTTCATTTATAGACCTGTCTTTAGCTATTACTTTTTCCGAAACTGACAAATTCCATACATTATATAACAACAATAACGCCGATAAAGCAAGAATTAATACTGATATGTTCTTACGCCGGTTGCTCAATATGCTGAAGAGTGATAACACAACAAATGTCATGAACATGCCTGACATGGCCGCGCGGGAGAAACTGAAAATTATTAACAATACAAGTCCTGCAAACGAGCAGCCCCATACAAGTTTCATAAGCGTTTTTTTTGTCTCAATAGTGTAGAGAATTGCCAAGGGGAGGTACAATAGCGAAATCCATCCAAGCGAATTAGGATTAAAACCGCCGAGTTCTTCCGTACGAATTCTTGCAGCCGATTGTAAAGAAAAAATTTCCGAGGGACCGTTATATGCGGCTATTATGACTACAACCAGGCAAAAAAGGGAATATGCGATAGTCCAAAAGAAGAGAACGTTACGTCCTTGTTTTTCATTTTTTATTATTAAAGAATAAAGGATAAACGGGGTAATGCCTTGAATGAAATTGATAATTCTTCCATTGCCCAATATGGGATGCTCCAATGCACGAAAAAGATGAAAAACAAACATTATGATTAAAAGCACCCATATCCAATTCAATCTGAACCGCCTGGTTCCGAACATGAATCTTCCGAAAGCGCCCAAAAAGATAACAATCGAAAGCAGCAATCCGGGCGCGGCACGCGGAATGCCGGCTATGTTCGTATTTTGCGGGAAAAGGTACGAAACAAAGCCCAGTACATACAGTCCCCACAAAGGCCGTTGAAGAAACGGAATGCCTGCCGCTATGAATAGCGACAGGGCAATAAACCCTTTTGAACCGCCGAACAATTTTTCGGTCATAACCGCCAGGCTGCCCATCAGAATCAATACAACCACTGCCGCAACAGCGAAAAACCGCGGAATAAAATCGCCGGTTTCAGATGAGGCATTTTTAGGAGCAATCAACGGTAAACCGTCACCTGTATGCATACCGATTCACCAAGGGAGAAGGCATTTGCGGAAAGGAAGCGGAATGTAGGTTAAAACATACGATTCATGATAATGAGCGCTTTCGGAACGAGTATTTTAAGATTCAAATAAAAATACGATACAAATACAAAAAGCGCCCACGCCACCGCAATGACGATAAGTATCCGGCGCAAAATAGTTTTTGAAAAAATCATAGGGTTATTCGAGGCGTATTCAGTTTCTCACCAAAGAATGATATATTCCGGTAATGGTAGTGATATGCTTTTCCATCGAAAACAATGTATCCGCCCTGCGTCTGGCCGCCTTGCCCATTCTCTCCCTTAATTCTGGATCCCTGGCGAGAGTCAATAACGAGGCGGCTGTCGATTCAGCATCACCGGCAGGAACATACAGTGCCGCCTCATCACCAGCTATCTCGCGCGAAGGCCCGATATCCGTTGTAATAAGCGGTTTTCCCGCGGCCATGGCCTCAATCAACGGCCTGCCGAAACCTTCAGGTTTTAACGGAAGAAAGGCAACGATATCACATGCGGCAATCAGTTCTGGAATGTCGTTTCTGATGCCGGTAAAAATAAAATTTCTTTCGACTCCAAAACGCCTGCAATATCTTTTCATGCGATCGGCGTTATCAAGGGGGATGTTAAGCAGTGTTTTAATTCTGCCGCGAAAAGATCTGCGATAGTCCTCGCCGGCAAGGAAGGAAACGATGACAAACCGGCATTCGGGATATCTTCCGATAATATCTTTCGCCGCCTCTGCAAGCACAAAATGGCCTTTGACTTCCTGCACATTGCCTGTCATTAAAACGACGGGGCAATCCAACGGGATATTCAGTTCGTTTCTGATTTTGTGCCTGACCGATGCGTCGAGCCGAAAGCGGCTCAGATCGAGGGCATTGTGTATGACGTTGATTTTTGAGCCGGCATCAGGGGCACATTTTCTGTAACTATCTGCGACATATCGGCTTGTTGCAATTATTGCTGATGAAATGCTCGTTATCAGGCGTATATGCAGGTAACTGAGCAGTGCATTATCGCCGGGCGCTTCGCGCACATGCCAGATTATGGGAACTTTGCACGCATGCGCCGCCAATGCGGAAGGAATGAGAACGCTTGTATTGAGGTGAACGATATCGGGATTCATTTTGCGAATGAGCCTGCGTGTTTCAAATATCGTGGGAAAAAAATAAATGAGAAATGGCAGAACGATTCGTATGGTCAGCCTGATATGAGCGCCGTAAAAAAAGGCGCTTTTCAGATTAGCAACATGCACCTCAAGCCCCATTGAGCGAGCAACGTCTATTATGGGGCCATGATGGGAAAAAACAATCGATGGGGAATAGCCGGCTCGGTCTAATGATGCGGCAAGCTGGAGCATACTGAGCGGGGCGCCTCCCATGCCGCCGCCGTAATGGATGAACAGGATATTTTTTCTGCGTTGAGAAGAATTATTATTAAGCGTGAATGGCATTGGTTATAGGTGCGTGGATGCCAATTTTTTGACGGGCGGCTTCAGCTCTTTTAAAATCATGTCGACGGCGTTGAATAGTGGCGGGCAGATTGAACATATTCCAAATAAATGCCCATGCGAGCAAAAACATATTTACCGCTGGATTTGCGGGGCGTAATCTTCGTGTACTCGAAACACTCGTGTCGAGTTTTAAAAAAGGATTGCAGCAAATATTGAATAAGGACATCAATTTCCTTGCACACCCCCCATATTTTATAGCCAGCCGTATCTCTGCGCGCATAGCCAATAGAGAAGCACGAAAGGGGATGCGGGAAAATGATCCTTCGCAATAATGCCATACGGGAACATTTATTTTCACCATTGTGTATCCCGCCATGAGCGCCCTGCGCTCAAAATCATTTTCTTCACCGTATGCAAAAAAACCTTCGTCAAACAATCCAATACTTTCAAAAACAGATCTTGACACGAACAAAGCGCACCCTGGTATATTGTTCGTTTCTTCGATGCAAAGAGACCGCCAATGAGCGACATTTTCTTCGAAGGCGTGGATGTCGCCTTTTTTACCCCAGCCGATAACGTTAAAACCGACGAGTCCCGTGCGCGCATTTTTTTTGATTGCGGCGACGGCCTGTTCAGCCCATCGCGGGTCGACACGGATATCGTTATTTGCAATGAGAAAGTATGCGGGATTATATTCGCTTAAGCATTTTCGTATGCCTTTGTTGTTACCGCCTGACCAGCCATAATTTTTGTCTAGTTCGATTACACGCACTTGCGGATAGTTGTTGCGGAGCCAATTCTTGGATACGTCTTTCGAACCGTTATCAACGACAACGATTTTTAAAAATGGATATGATGTTTGCATAAAAGATGGTATGCAATATTTTAAATGCTCCAATCCGTTATAATTCAGAATGACAACACATATTTCATCCTGCGTGTTCATCATGATTTAGCGCGTTTGGGACGACAATAATAAACCATATAATTCGCCGGAGATATTACCGCAAGCAGTGACATCACGGAAGATTTTATGCCGGAAAAACGCGATGATACAGAATTAGTATCCGTGTCGGAATCAGCAGTATGTGTATTTGAGGCTGTTTTTTTAAAGATCGCGCGAAAAACATTCTGGACAGGATGCATAATGTAGGCGGATGGAAAAAATTTTCGCTTTATGACGCGAAATCCTCCGGCATGAAGAAGGCGGGTGAGTGATTCTGGTGTAAAGTGAGAAACATGAAAAGGTAAATCGACCGTTATTTTCATTAATTCCGGCGATATTTTTAAATCTATGCTTCCAAAATTGGGTACAGCGGTCACAAAAAGGCTATCTTCCTTAATGATGTTTCTCACGCGTGAAAGAAATTGCAAAGGATAATAAATGTGTTCAAGAACATGAAAAGTTGTAACCACGTCAAATATCATGCCAAAATCATACCGCATAAAATCTGCGCAGATAACAGAAGACTGTGGAAGATGCCAATGCTCAACAGCATGGGTAATACCTGAATGGGAATGATCTATGCCAAAAGCATCCCAGCCGCATTTTCTGGCAACAGAAACAAATGCACCGCCTCCGCAGCCGACATCGAGAAGAGAGCCTTTTATTCCGGCTATTCTCTCGATATACTTCAATTCCATCTTTTGGCTACCAAGCCATAGATCCGTCCATGAGGCGGCACACCTTTGCGTGTAGTATGAATCGTTGCTATATTTTTTTTCAAGGTCGTCCTCTTTCCATCGCTTTCTTGTATAGATCGATGAACATTTGGTGCATTTTGCTATGGAACAACCGGATTGCGGATCATGGTGAAGCAGTTTAAATTTACCGGAGTTGCATAAATAGCAATTAACTGTTTCAAGCGACATTAGTCATACTCTTAATTTTTGCGATATTATTAATCTATATATCTTAGTACCCTTCAGCGACGGAAAGAATTCAACCAGCTTTCGTTTGCGGGAGGTAATGATTATAGCAAGCATAAAAGACATGGAAGACAATTGCCCAAGGGATGTGCTAACGGCAGCCCCGGATGCTTTGAATATTGGTATCAAGATAATGCTCGAAGACAAGCTTGCCGCCACAGAAATGCCAGCGGCAATTGAAGGGATACCCAAGCGTCGTTCATAGGCCAGATAGCTGGCGAGAATCTGTGCCTGCCCTTGGAATAAAACGGACGGCAATAAGAATATCAGCGGAGCGAATGCAGGCTCAAAGGCTTTGCCATACATAATTATTATAAGTGGTCTGCCAAGAAAAATAAGATAAACTATTCCCATTATGAGAATAATCATTGTATGTCTAAATACCATTATTGTGCGTTCAAGCACATCACGTTGAGAATCGCCTGACGGCATCCATGATTGAAGCACACTTCGTATTGATGTCGAAAAAAGCAACAGAAATCCGGCAAGGCCTGATGCTGTAGCATAAAAACCAACTGTTTGTAAATCAAGATATATATTCAGAATAAACATTGCTAAATGTTGGCCTAACAAAGCCGACGCCATTCCCAATTGCACCTTGTTTCCGGCAGCCAAATTCCGGAAAAGAAGATGCCTGTCGAAAGTCCATTTGCCCGGAGCGACCTGTTTTCGTACAAGTATTACAGCAGCAATACATACCAAAAATTCTGATAAAACTTGTGCCGAAATAGCCGCTGCTGTTTTATCAAATGGAAGACGCAACGCCAGAACAATCGTTACAAGCATGGCGCACGACAGGCCAAGATTGAGATAATTAGATATTCGTATTCTGCCGTCCAGTTGAATCATGCGGTTAAAAAAAAGGAAACCTAGGTTGAAGGGTGTGATAAGGAAAGCGATCCATAGAAGGTTTTGGCTGACGCCTTTGAATATGGACTTTTCAAGAAATGGGAAAAAGAGCCACAATACGAGAGCGGCCAAACAACTGACAACGGGAATGAACACGGCATTATTTGCGGCAATGCTTTCAGCGTTACGCAGATCTTTGCGCATATAATAAAGCATTACTTCCGGTATGCCCCATTGGGCCAGCGCAAGCAGAATACCTATGGAGCGAAAGGCGACTGTATAGGCGCCTTTTCCCTCGGGGCCGAGCCGCCGGGTGAGAATAATTGAGAATGCAATATTGGCTGCGGTAATAAGAGCAGTTGTGCTAAGCGTATGAAAAGTGTTATATAAGAAGCGACCGTGCATCGTTTGGATAATTCCAGAGGCAATTATAAAACGTGCGTTTTTCGCTCAATCCAGACATTATGCCACAGCGCAAGATTCATCAAGCACCACAGGGCCATGCCGTGGCCTCGAATATTATTGCGGTGTTCCGCAAACATGGGCCTAATTATGTCAAGATTGAACGTTTCTTGTATGAAAAGTGATTCGAACACTGTTTTTTCTGCATAGTCAATCAGGCCGCTGGACATCATATTTGTGGCGCTTCCACAGAAGCCTTTTTTCGGCCTGTGTATGACAAAATCAGGGATTATACCTATGGCGGCCTTTCTCAGTATCGCTTTTGTCCGGCCTTTGTGCAGTTTAAGCGAAGCCGGAATGGAGAGGGCGAAGCGCACGAGTTCATGGTCAAGGTATGGCACGCGGGCTTCGACCGAGGTTGCCATAGTCATTTTATCGACGCGCATAAGCAAAAGCTCCGCGAGGCGCTGTTTTAATTCAAGGTATATTATTCTATCGAGAAACGGCGCATGGGGCCGCGCCGCATCAAAAGCGGCATAATGGGGCAGGACAACATCATTGTAGGTTGCTGACAGGCCTGCCAAAGGGGATTTAAACAGTTTTCGCTTGAATGAATCGGAGAAAATACATGCCCCGCCCCAGAACAGCTCTTCGTTTCGCGCGGCCCGCTGGACAAACTCGGCTTTTCTAGGTGGAAGCACGGCAGACGCCAGCGCGGCAAAAGGTTTCTTTATCCACCCGGGCATTGCGGCAAACGGCTTGAAACGCCGGTGGTAAAAATTTTCCATAAAAGCGTACCCGGTATATCCGGCGAATATTTCATCGCTTCCTTCGCCGACCTGAATAACCGGCGTCCCATTATCACGTGCCAGCCTGCTGACGAAATAAAGGGGTATGCAGACAGGATCGGCAAGAGGCTCGTCCTGGTGAAAAACCACCTTGGGCAGGATATCAATAAAGTCTGACTGGGTAATGACAATCTCATGGTGAGATGCCTTGTAATGCTCTGCGATATGCCTGGCCTGGGATAATTCGTTGGAACGCGGGTCGTCTTTGATCGCGACTGAAAACGTGTCGACCGGCCGGTCCATAAGCTCGCTCATGAGCGCGACGTTCAGTGTTGAATCGAGGCCGCCGCTGAGAAATACTCCGAAAGGGACATCGCTCATCATGCGAAGGCGAATGGATTCGCGAAGCATTGAGCGCAGTTTGTCGATAGTATCCTTTTCGCTCATTCCCCCGATGCTGTCGTCGGGGAACAAAGGGTCCCAGTATTGCGCTGTGGTGACGGCGCCGCTTTCCGAAACGGTAATCGTATGCCCCGGCTCAAGCTTGCGTATACCTTTGAACATTGTAAGAGGCGCCGGTGTGGCGGCCAGTGTAAGGTAATGATACAGCGCTTCATAGTCAACATCTCTTGAGACTCCGGGGTGAGCGAGTATCGCTTTTATTTCGGAACCGAACAGAAACATGCCGCCACGTTCGCAGTAATACAGGGGTTTGACGCCTATTCTGTCACGGGCAAGAAACAGTGTCCGCTTGTTTTGGTCCCAAACGGCGAACGCGAACATGCCGCGAAGACGGTGCACTACGTCGGCGCCCCATTGCTCGTAGCCATGAATAATGCTCTCTGTGTCGGTGCGCGACTTGTATTTGTGCCCGTGCTTTTCCAGTTCGGCACGCAGCGCCGCGTGATTGTACACTTCACCGTTAAAGACTATCCACACGCTGCCGTCTTCGTTGCACATGGGCTGGTGGCCGGCGGGTGACCGATCGATAATTGAAAGCCTTCTGAACCCAAGGCCGATACGGCGGTCGCTGCTTACATATACGCCGGCGTCGTCGGGGCCGCGGTGAACCATGGTATTGGCCATTACAGCCAGCAGTTTTTCGTTGATAGAAGTAGAAATATTATTGTCTATTATGCCGCAGATGCCGCACACAATAGCCTCTACGTATGCTTCTTTTTAGCCTTGAGAAGCAAGAACCATCCGGCTCGATTCCCGCCGATACGGCACAACATTCTGTGAAAAGCCTTCAGCAGCCGTGAGCGGCTGTTTGTGGCCATATCGCACCATGTAAGTATACTCTGTACATCGATTTCATCCACAGGCAGGCTTGCAAGGAGGCTTATAGCTTCGCGCCGAGTGTATGCCTTTGTCCCGGGGCTTTCGACATAATTGGCAATAGCGTAACTCAGGCTGTGCCAAGGGCGTCCAGCAAGGACACAACGGCGGAGCCACACCATTAACGCGGTTATTGAATGTCTATTGTAAATCATAACCCGTATCTCACCACCAGGTTTTGTGACACGGACTATTTCTCCGAGGGCCTTCGGCGTATCAGGAGAATGGTGTATTACCCCCCAGGAGTAGACAAGATCAAAGAAATCACTTGGAAAATCAATCGCTTCAGCATCACCCTTGCGCAATTCCACAGCTCGTAATTTTTCCTGCTCCAGTCGTATCCGTGCATGCTCGATGCTTTCCTGCGCGAGGTCGATACCATAGGCTAAGGCTCCTGCGCGTGCCCACTGCAGAAAGTCGGTCCCGGCCCCAACACCGACTTCGAGTACTTTCTTGCCGTGGTATCGGGTGAATTGCGCGAATGAGTGTATATAGGGCTCTAGAGCATATCTAATGCTTTCTATCTCGTTAAAATACGAAGGAGTGTATTTGGATGACTGGGCAAATTGAGTTCCGCAGGTTCGGCAATCCCACCAAGCTTCGATATTGTTCTTTCCTGGAGGAATATCTGATTTTTTGGAGAACATAGATTTACTTTAGGGTACCTGTAAAATTCGTTTTCTACTACGACCGGCTGCGAACGGTCATCGGCACCTTTCCTTTAGTTTGGTTAACACCCTTTGGGCATTGGCATTATCTATGGGAGAATAAGACAAGGCTGTGTATACGGATTTTCCGATATAAATAATATGCATGCCCCTGAGGCAGAAATGCGATGCGCGCATTGTCCGGCAGGGAATCGCGCATATAGATCAAATATTTCATAATAAAGTGCTGATGTAGGCAACAAATGGCGCGCACGCTAAACCCCGCAGAATCGTATGTTGCGCAAAATGCCAGAATGTCCCAAACACGCCGGTACATTAATAATGCAACAGTAATTCGTATAAACATTGATTTTCTTCGCATATAATCTTTTTAAGATATTTTGCCTGAAAAGAGCTGTCGAAAAGCCATGTGGCATGGTGGTCGTAATAGGATACGGCAATGTCGTTGATAAAGACATGCGTAATATTTTTTCTTTTTAGTTCGGCAAGAAGATTCTTTGCTTCGGGATCGGTTTCCGGGTTTTGCGTCCAACCTGTATACGCGGGTTTTTCAAGATAAAATGAATGGATGGCCGGTGCGCAGGCTATGCGCGCAGAAGAATCCAATTCGTTACGGATATAGTGCAGAATTTGCAGTTTTGGGAACCATTTTGAGTTTTTTGTATTCACAGCTAAATATTCTTCAAAGTTTTGCCTGCCGAAAATGTATGAGAACCGTTTTGTTGCAATGAGCTGGATATATGTCAATTGTCCCAATTGGAGTAAGCATGCCACTGTCATGCAGATAATTATGATGCGGGCGAACCAATTGCGATCTTCGGCAAGCCGGGCTATAACGTATCCGGCGGCAATTGAAAGGATTGCCAGTGTTGGCAGGAGGTGCCGGGCGCGCTGCACGCCATTGAACCACAAGATTAACATCAGGCCGGAAAATGCAAGAAAGTGATAAATCTTTTTTTCAGGCTTTCGCACAAGAGCCAGCAGCGGAAGAACGGCCAGGATAGCCGGGCCGATTGATTTTCCGCGCGGTCCTTCTATGGAAACGGCATTGCCGGTCATGGACATTTCCCATAGTACTCTGATAAATCCGGTAATGGTCTTGTAATTCACAAAATCATTTGTATCGACAGATGGTTTTCCGCGCATGAGCAATGAGCGGATTACCCAGATGATCGCAAGGGATGCGGGAAGCGCAAGGGATGAATATGATGTAACCCACGACGACAATTTCAGGTTTTTTTCGGAAATGAGCCGGTATGCAACGCCGCAGGATAACACAAGTACGGTAAAAATACTCGCCTGTTTTATTCCTCCCGCAATACCGAGAAAAAAGCCCGATAGAATGAGCCATCGATACAGACGCTGTTGCGGCGGCTCAAAGTACCACCGGCAGAAAGATAAAATAGCCAGCATATCAAAGGCAGCCCATGCAAGGTCGATTTTTCCGGAACCATTGATATATGCAACAGACGCCGATGTATACCAGATAGCCATGCCGATAAGCGCGGCTATTTTAGAAAAATATCGCCTTCCTATTGCATATAATGCGCCTATACAAACAATTCCCATTGAAAAGCTTACCAGCAGTTGGGCAAGAATCTGCCCATGTAGTAAGAATCCCAATGTTGAAAGCATTTGGCCGTTTTGCGGATATGAGCTTGTATACGCATAATCAACGTTTACTATGCAATGTTTTTTTGCGTATTCATGCGCAACCAGAAGATAGCCTGCAATGGAATCGCCCTCAAAGGTTGGTGATAGTGAAATCAGCAGATATATAAATGAGAATGCGGTAAGAACGGCCGCAAACAAATAGACATATGCTTTCTGCCTGCGCAAAATAAGGGCTGGGCGATTAATTTTATACCGTAAACAACCCAACGCGCCAATTGCGGCAATGGCTGACAAAATAATCCAGGCGGTTTGGGCATTGAGCAGATGAAGAAATCCTAAAACCACCATGATTAAAATAATGAGTCCAATTCCTGTACCGGCGCAGATCACAATGGCGTGCGAATAGTAAGTGAAATTGAATCCTGCGCTTAATAATATGGTACGGCCTGAAAAAACGCAGACGCATAAAATCATGGCCGAAAGAACAATATTGAATAAAGAGTCGAACAAATTATTTCACCTTGAAGCGCCTATGCGATGTTCGCTTTCGGCTAGATTTTACGCAATGGCGATATTGTCCAGCCGGCAAAGCCGATTGCGGCCGCAAATATATAGGTCGCAAGGATAATGAATGAAAATACCAGCGCATCGCCGCGAGACAGCCCGAGAGCCGGGAAAAGCGCAATAAGCGCGGCGTCTCTGGTGCCAATGCCGGCAATGCTAATGGGCAAAATATTTACCAGAGCAGAGACGGCGAAAAGCAAACCTGTCATAGTAAACGAAAGACGCAGTCCGACGGAAAATGAAAGGAGCTGCAAGCTGTATATATGAACAAGCCATGATGCAATAGTAAGTGTTATAATAACCGCAGGCGTTAACGGTCTATTTTTCATAAGAAATTGAATAGATTCGAGCAGACGTTTGTAATCAAGGCGTAGTGAAATTTTTTTGAAAATCGGTAAAGGAGTCTTCAGCAGGATGAAAAATGCGATGCAAAGGAAAATGATACATGCGGCTATTTTCGCCGAAGGAAGGTTGAATTCAATATGAAATCCCGTGGCTTTTATTATTTCTCTAAGCGAGAGCAAGCCGAAAAGCAAAACAAACACAATATCCGCGAATCTGTCGATTGCATAAATAATAATGGCTGGACCAGTTTCCATACCGCTGTTTCGTAAATATGAAATGCGTGTTACATCGCCTATTCTGCCGGGCGTGGCTATACTAAGAAAAAGACTTCCAATATACATGTTAAAAGACTTGCAAACGCTCAGTGTTACTCCGTTCGCGTTTGCCATATATTTAAATCGAAAAGAGCGTAAAAAGATTGATGCGGTCATCACCACAAATGAAAGAGCTGCCAAAATAAAATCGGCATGCTTCAGCGGTGATGTAATGGCAGTAATGTCTGTTTTAGATAGAATTAAACCAAAAATTCCTATGCCGACAAGTCTAAGCGACCAGGGGAGAATCCATGGTTTTTTTTCTGAATGTTTCTGCATTGTATTGTTATTTCGTACGGCTTACATTTTTGCGAGAATGAACATCTGGCGCAATGCGAAATGATTTTTCAGGAACGCAGGCAGCATACATTCCGCAATGGTGTTGGCTTTTTGTGCCGCCAATCCGTTAAAGGGAATGATGATGTTTTGTGATTGAGCGACAGGTTTCAGGCCGCACGAATGAAAACAGCGCAGTAAATCGCTTCGTCCGATGAAGCGATGGGGGCCTTCGCTGTGTGTGATATTCAGAACCGCCGACGTCCAATGCACCCATTCCCACGACGGATTCGGGCAAGTGACAATCAGAATGCCGTCATCGGAAAGCACCCGTGCAAGTTCGGCGATAAATTTCCGGTAATCGTACACATGTTCGACGGTTTCATAGGAGCAGATAAAATCGAATGATTTGTCTTCAAACGGCAGGGGCCAGTCGAGCACTTTGAGTGACTCAAACCGAAGTCCTATATTATGAAGTCTTTTTTGCGCCATACGCGCGAGATGGTCTGAAAAATCCACGCATACGGCGCTTGCGATTTTCCCCTTTTTATGCCAGAATTCCGTGCCTTTACCCGAACGCGCCTGTATGTCGAGAAGCCGATAATCATTGCGCGGAAGAAACGGTATTGCCAGCGTATATGAGTCGGTAAATCGGCGATAATAGGTGGCAAGCCGTTCGTTTATTTCGTCGTATTCTTCGACGGTGTCCCAGAAATCACCAACTTCCTTAAGCGACCAGGGCCGTTTGGTAAAGTAGCGGTATTCTTGTACGGCGCGGGAAAGGGATCCTTTGAAGGTTATTTTTGACATTGTGAAACGGTGAGGTTAAGCCGGACCGCCTGCAATAGCGCGGTTGTTGCGATGCAATTGTTCATTACAATCTTAAACTTCCTCCACGGGCCGCATATCAAGGTCAATTCCGATTTTCAGCTGTCGTCTAATGCGTGATAAAAACCCGAGCAAACGAAACGGCGCAATTTTTCGGGCAATTGGATTATTGAACGCCTTTATCACCATTTTCATCGGCAGTGAGTGGCCATGTTTTTTGTAGCGCAGGTTATGGCCGTGCATGCGGATAATGTCGTCCCTGGATATGCCATAGAGCTCAATCATTTTTTTCGCATGCATGTGTCGGACCATATTTTCGCCACGTTCGGTATTTATAATAACGAGTGTTGCCTTGGGAAAATTTTTAATCCATGCATCGCCCAGAGCGATATCCGCCTGTTCGGAGATATAGGAGCGGCATGCGCCGCATTTTTTATTAAGAAAGAGCAGGTCGATGAGTTCATAGTGTTCTTTTCCGAATGATTTCTGCCGGCCGCTTTTGGAGGTAACGGTAAATCCACCCGGATATTTTCCGCCGCGGTAGTTGATATGTTGAATATCATTCTTCGCCATGCCGGTTTTTTTTATCAGGTATTCCGTCGCGGCGTACGTGATGTTATAACCGCAGAATATGCTGAAAATGAGGGTGGTTTGGGGAAGTTTCTTGAGCAAGGCAGGCACATGGCACGGCTGGGAAAAGACAGCTAGTTTGCCGCTTTTTGTTTCACCGGCAAGATCCAGCAACGGCCGGAGAGGCATATACACGTATTTTGAACCCGACAGGTATTGTGTTTCTTCTGGGCAGCGGATTATTCTATATGCCGGTTTTTTCGGATCTTGCGCGTCAAATCCCACGCCGATTATCGCGTCAACAATCTTTTCACCGAGAAGAAACGATGCAATTTGTGTTCCAATGCCGCCTGATGAACCTGCGGTACGGATTTCTTCAGATGTGCTAAAGGCGACGAATGCCTTTTTATATTCGTGCAGCATTAAGGTCAAGGCGTATTTGTGGGATTGTGGGATTGAGAGAGTGTGTTTTGAGTTCTGGATTTTGAATTTTGGATTTCCGAGGCTTTGCGGGCATAATACAATCAGTTGGATTCGGATGTGCGCATTTCGTCAACAGCCGATTTCCGCAACGAATTCACAATTGTCCTTCCACGTAGATTTCGCAGTAAGGCATAAGGCGTCTGTGGTAATTCCATACGACGGGGAATGGCTGCATGGGGCAAGGTTGTATGTGATATTGCCGGTGCTGCTGAATATTACAGGCGGAAATGCGCTGCCTGCAATGAGCGTGCATGTGTTGCCGTTTACACTTATTTGCGGGGGGGCATCCGAAGCGGCGATATGCCACCGCCACGTTGAGTTATGTTTGCCGTTACCCGCGAGTCTGTCTTCAATCCGCCACTGCGAATGCGGCTTTTTGCCTGATATTGTGCGGCGGTGTGTAACAGTTTGTTGCCTATCGAAATAATGAACAATTTCAGCTGAGAAGAATACGACGTCGCTGGTTTCGTTCCATTCAAGGGCATTTAGCTTTGGCATATTTTCATACGATTCAAAAACATCTCCCTCTTCGGCAATGGCCGCTTTTTTGCCGTCTATTTCCACGGTATTATGCATGGCTGCGGAGCGGAACAGGCGGCGTTTTTGAGGATTTGACGAATAGCAGAAGGTGCCGGGATCGATAAACAGCGGTTTGCCGTTTATCCAAAGTTCGATTGAAAGGGCGTCTTCGTGGGCATGGCCGCGGGGAGCATGCGGGGTGTTGGCGACAGAGCGGACAAGGCAATAGTCTGCGCCGTCATTGCTGCGTAATATATAAAGTCCGGCCCGCGGCAGCGCTTTTGAAGAAGCCGGGACGGCAGTTTCGGGCATTTTGGCGAAAATCTCGGCGCCTTTTTCGCCAAACAGCCAGAAAACATCTTCACTGCATTCGCCTGCGGCGGCTTTAAAATCGGGTCTGTTAAAGAGAACAGCCCCTGCTGCCAGGAGATAGCGGAAATCACTGCGCGGCCAATCCGGATATCCGCTCAGAATAAGCGCTCTTCCATCGTCGGTATCACCAATGTGCGGTACGGTTCCTGCCGGCGTCGCAAGGTGCATTATTGTTTCCAGCATTTTTTCCAGCCGCCGCCAGTATGCGGCGCTCATTTCAACGCCGTTATTTCGCGCGGCAAGCGCAGGGATGAGAAAAAGCTCGCAGGCAAAGCGGTGGTAGGAGGTGGATGATTCGAAATAGAAACCATCATCAAGCACCTGGCGCTGAATTTCGGTCTCAAGCGCTTTTAGGCCGGCTTTTTTCCATCGCGCGGCTTCGGGGAAAAACGGGCAGGCAAGGCCGATACATGCAAGCGCGCTGACGGCCGCAAGAAAGTGGTTGGCGGCGGCCAATTGACCGTTCTTTCCTATTCCAATTTCAAGGTTGTTTTCTATAAATATTGCGTGCTGACGGATGCTTGTTAAAACAGTTTTTTTTGCCTCTTCGGTGCAGAGGGAAGAATTTTCAAGCATCGAAAGGGCATATATCCAGTTCATTGCCCGTAGGGCCGCTTCAATGCACACTGTCCAGTTTATTCCATAACCCAATTTATTTGTTTTTATCCAATGTTCGAGTTGAGAAAAGCATTCCGCGGCATATTTCTCTTTTTCCGTAAGCATCCAGGCTTGCGCAAGAACAGCCAGATGGTGGAACCTGTTCAGTTCCCAGAGAATTTTGGGATCGGTTCCATTTCCCGGCATGATTTGTTGGGGAGAATATGAGGAATAAAACCGCACCGGCCATTGGAAGCCTGTGATAATATCGTTATGCCTGTATATATTGTCCCTCCATGCTACCGGCCCGGTGCCGAGGAAATTGAAAACATGACCGCAGACAGCTTCTGCGGCGGCTATTTTCAGGCTTGCATTGCCGGGGAAAATATTATCAGCCTTGCTGCCGGCTTTTATTCCTGGCGCTAAAAAACATGACATTCCCGAAACAGTTTGTAATCGTAATTTTCTTGCGCATCGCATCCATGTCAGAGAGCAAAAATACTCGTATATGCCGGCCGGAGCGAATTTTTTCATTGCTTTGCCGATGAAGAGAATGACGCCATATATCCCGAATAATCGGACAAGATAAAATAACAGCTTCAGATATTGCAGCATTTTATTATTCTGAGGAATTAATACACTCTGTCGGCAACATGTAAATCGCGTAAAACGATTTTTTCAGCAGCTTTTACTTTGAAGCAATATCGTCATCAACCACTGCGGACTCAGTTGTAGGCGGGTACGACAACGGCAATGGTTTCATTATTCAGCACACGCTATGTATCCTCCTCCCGGTACACATTCGGGATTCTTCTGTTAATCAACTCTCCCAGCATGCCCATAACGGCAATCTGCAGGCCGGTCATGGCAATGACTATTGTGCTGACGTCGGATAATTCTCCAAGCACAAAAAGGC
>Ga0129299_1001321_pt1 | contig 16587 bp, 11 predicted proteins | sample ConPoolayeCmetaG_FD_94477 | JGI IMG/M metagenome (GOLD analysis project Ga0129299, IMG submission 94477) | Hot spring microbial mat communities from California, USA to study Microbial Dark Matter (Phase II) - Cone Pool mat layer C metaG ... | reverse complement strand
GCGTCACGGAGGCCACCACGCCGTCATCCGTAACCCGCGCGACGATCCAGACCGTATCCGTGGCGGCCGGCTCCGCCGGCGTCCGCGTCACATTCTCGAACCGCGGCGGGGCGTTGTGGGCGGCGTTGGCCGCCGCCGGCGTCACCGTGGTCATGTAGCCCACCGCCGCGGCACCGTCAGGGTAGCGACCATAGGAGACATCGACACCGATCCGCGGAAAGGGCAAGTAGTCGATCAGCACGTTGCGGCCGCTGTCGCGGTGGAACAACCCGACGCCCTCGCCCTCGGCCGACAGCTTGAACGAGGCGTGCAGCGGCCCATCGCCGGGGTCTTCGTCGCACCATACCAGCAGGTGGCCCTTGGCGGAGACGGTCACGCCCGCCGGGATGGGCCACTTCTTCGGCCGGGCGGGATCGTCTGTCAGGTACATGCCGCCGATGTCCACGGGCACCTCTTCGTCGTTGTAGATTTCCACCCAATCCTCAAAGGCCCCGGTCTCGTCGGCGATGACGCCCCGGTTGGAGGGCAGCACCTCGTTGATGAACAGCCGCGGCAGCGGCGGCGGGGCGGGCACGTTGGCCAGCAGGTAATTGGTGCGGGTGCTGATGAACGGCTTGAGGCCCCAATCCCAGCCCCAGCCCCAGTTGCGGTAGCTGGTCGGCAGGGTGTACGACTCGTCGAAGTCCGTCGCGTCGTAGCCCCAGTCCATATTGCCCCCGCTGTAGGAACCCTGAAAGGCGTAGGGAGAAATCAGGGCCTTGATGGCGTCCATCTTCGCCTCGACCTGGGCCAGTGTGAACGGGCCGTCGCCGCCGCCGGGCAGACCCGCCGGCTGGACGGTGTAGCTTAGATACGGCCCCGGCGTAGAGGGCGTGGAGTAGTTCGGCGTCGCGATGTTGAGGTTGCTGAGGTGGTCGAAACCGGGGTCGGCGGTTCCCCCGCCGGTGGCCACGGCGTCGAAGGTGAAGACGCTGTGGGCCGACAGGCCCAGGCGGTCCAGGGCGACGGTGTAACGGATGATGCCCGCCGTCTTCCGCGTGAGGTCGATGGCCACGCTGCCTTGCTGTTGCCAATAGCCGGGCCGGCGTTCGTAGAAGAGCGCCCCGCCGCCGCCGTCCGGCCAGCTTCCGATGAAGAAGTCGTGCTGCACCGTGGCGTTGATCGACCGCCCCCATGGGTTGGAGGTGCTACCGCCGGTGCGGGTGTTGAACAGGAAGAGGTACTCGCCGTTGCCGGTGTCGCCGCCGACGTCGACCGGCCCGTTGACTTGCAGTCTGAGGTAGAGGTTGGTCGCGTCGTTCGAGACTTCCACGGAGACGATGTCGTAGTGCGGCCCCAGCCCGGGGAACACGTCGCCGACCGTGTCGTTGAACTGCACCGGCGGCGGGGATGAGCCGCTTTCCTCGGCCCCGACGATTCGGCGGAGATACCGCCGGAACTGGGCCTCGTATTCGGGCACATTGAGCACGCGGGCGATCAGCGGGGGCAGCTGCCCGCCGCTGCTGCCGAAGCCGCCGTTGCCCCAGGTGTCGTAGGGCCGCAAAGCCCAGTCGACGCCGAAGAAGTCGATGCCGTAGGTGTTGTCCAGGTCGTAAGGCAGGTACTCGAAGCGGCCGGTGTCCTGGTTGTGATAGAGGAAGTAGTTGTTGGCCCCGTACCAGTAGTTGTCCCAGTTGCCGACGGCCACGTCCACGGCCATGCAGCGGAGGAAGTTGTCCACGCTGAAGCGATTGACGAGGTCCGCCGCGAAGGTTGCGTCGTCGCTGTGGTTGATGAAGTCGATGAACTCGGCCAGGTCCGCGTAGTCCGGCTGCTCCTCGTTGTTTTCCTCCTGGTAGGTCAGCCCGCCGCCCAGATTCTGATAGGTTTCCGGAGTGCCGGGGGCGATGTACCGCAGGTCCGCGCGGGCGTTCTTATAGACGCACTTGTAGAGGTTCCCGCCGTTGTTGCCAAACCAGGCATCGACAAATTCGTCGTCGATCTGCTCGACGCAGATGAAGACATCCTCGACCAGAGCGCCGTCGTTGATCTTGAAGTACACGTGGTTCGCGCGCGGCGCGGCCGTTCCCAGGCGGCGGTGCAGATCCCACGCCAGCTTGGCGCGGATGATCGACGGGTCGTTGTGCTCGCCGTTGATGTTCAGCTTCTCGACGCCGTGGAACTCCCGGCCGGGCACGAACTCGTTGAACTTGAGCTTCCACGATTTCTTGATGGCCGCCCGCGAGGTGTTGCCGCGGGGCCGGATGGCCACGTCGTGGTGGGTTTCGTTGATCCGTGAATTGAGGATGTGCACGGAACAGAGGCGGTACACGTCGCTGTAGGGGTCGTCCAGCATGGCCTGCAAGTCGGCCGGCGCCATGGTCACGCTGATGAAGGTCAGTTCATCGTCGAGGAAGATGTTGGCGGCGGCATCGTCGTACTTCGCGTTCCCGATCGGGATCCGCGACTCGGCTGACAGCGAGGCCGCAGCCAGCAACACCGTGGCGACTGCGGCCGCTGACCACCAGGAGTCACGAGCCACTCCCCGAGCAAATTCAGAACTCGACATGATGTCCTCCACGGGCCGCGGCTGCGGCGGGTTGCGGGCGGGGGGCCGCCCTGATTGGCGTAGCAATCCCCTCCAGTCGGTTTAGCAGAGCAGGTAAAACATTTTACCTCCGCTTGCTAATCAACTCAACGCCGCACTTTGGATTGCTCCTCTCACGATGGGGATCCGCCGCCACGCTCCGCAAACCGCAGCAAGGAATGGCCGGCCCCACGTCAGTCTGCCTGTTTCGGCAGATCCGAGATATTCAACGGCTCCAGGTCCGGAAGTTCCGGGGGCCTGATCTCGGGAATGTCGTCCTCCAGCATGGCTGCCGGGCTGGTTGGCGACGGAGGTTTCACCGCGACACCGGGTGGACGCCGCAAGGCTTCTGCTTCCGCCCGCGAACTTGCCAGGCCGGGCGACTCCGTCGGCAAGCCGCTCGGCGGCGTCTGGCGATTATTCCCCACCGGCGGTCCCGCGGGATGCGGCGTCGGCTCGGCAAAACGCGGCCGATCGAAATTCGGCTCGCCCTCGTCGGGCGTCGGTCCGTCATGCAGGTCCACCGCGATGTCCTCGAACCCACGGCCGCGGCGGCGCAGGGTGTGGATGCCGAACAACAACACGGCGGCGGCGCCGTAGCCGGCGGCGATGCGATAGCCGCGATGCCAGAAGGCCCCCGGCTTCTGTTCCAGATAAAGGCTGGTGCCTTCAAAGGCCGCCTCGCCCCGCTGCCAGACCAGCAACTCCTGCGGCGTGAGCGTGATGCGGCCGGGCGGGTCCGGCTCGATGCGGAAGGCGTGCTGGAAGCCCAGCAGCGTCGTCACCATCGCCGCCAGACACCAGATGCCCGCCGCCCTGAAGCGGCGGTCGATCAGGAACGCGCTGATCGCCGAGATGAAGATGCAGGTGAGGATGAAACCGCTGTTGGCCCCGGCCAGGGCGTACAACCCGACCGGCCACCACTCATCCGTGCGGATGGCGGGGTTTTCCAGCATCGCCCCGTGGGCGTTGACGAGGGCCGTGATCCCCCGCGTCGCCTCGACGGACCGAAGCATCTGCGGCAGATAGAGCGTGGCCATCATGGCCACCGCCGGGAAGAAGGCGATGGCCACGGCGGCGTAGTGCCGCTTCGGCACGGCGGCGTAGCTCTGGGCCGTGATGACCACGCCGATCCACATCACGATGGCCATGCCCGCCTCCATCGGCACGGCCTTCACCACCACCATGCCGAGGCCGAGCAGGAAGACGGCGGAGAAGAACACGGCGTTGATGATCGAATAGCCGGTGCGGGCCCCGAGGGCCTTCCAGCCGGGGTGGCCGATGTAGATGGTGGTGGGGAAGCAACTGCCGAACAGCCCGGCGGCGATGGAGCCGAGGCCGTTGACGGCCATGCACGGACCGGTGGCGAAGCGGTCGCCGGCGGCCTCGGCGGATTCGATGTTCTGCAAAGAACCGATGGCGTTGATCAACCCCATCGGCACGATCACGCCCAGAAACGCCCACAGCAGGCTCGCGTCATATTGAAACAACGCGACGATCTCGGGCCAGCAATGCCGCGGCCAGTAGATGTGCCCCGCGCCGATCGACTCGCGAAAAGCCGAGGCCGCGGCCTGCAACTCCGCCGCGCTCATCATCGCCGGGCCGCAATGCGGGATCAGCGGCACGGTCCACGCCAGCACCGACCCCAGCACCACCGCCACCAGGCCGCTCGGCAGACCCAGCGGAAACCGTACGCGGGCGAAGTAGCCGACCAGCACCACGAACATCGGCACGATGGCCACCAGCGGCCGCTCGAAGATCTGAAAGGCGAACGGCCCGGCAATGAGGATGACCCCGATCGCCGCCAGGGCCGACAGCAGCCCCGCCCGCGGCGTCACCCGCCGGATCCGCTCGCCGATGAACGCCCCCAGAAACTCGATCACGCCGCTGCCGATGCAGGCCACCAGACCCGCCTTCCACGCCAGGTCGGCCGCGCCTTCGACGCCGAGCACATCCTTGTACCGTCCATACACCGGCGCCATGATGAAGAAGATGTAGGCGAACACCGACGGCGTGTTGATGCCGTAGGGCAGGGCGGTGACGGCCGGGTTGTTGGTCTTGCGGGCCGTGCGGCGGGCGTGCAGGGCGTAATAGACGTTGCCGATGAAGAGGCTGACCGCCACGCCCGGCAGGAGCCGAGTGTAGAGCAGGGTGTCGCTGAAGCCGCAGAGCTGGGAGCACAGCGCGCAAATCACCAGCACCTGCACCAGGTTATCAACGGCCAGGCCGAAGAAACCGTCCAGATCGCCTTTCACCAGCCAAGGGGGTCGTCGCGAAGGGGCAATGGACATGGAGGGCACTCCCGAGAAGCGGTGATTCCTTTCCGCCGCCGGGTTTCTACCTTGCACCACGAGCGCGGTTCTGTCCAGTCCGCGGCCGGCCGGATCAGGGCGTGCCGCCGCGGCCCCGCGCGGCCGCCTTCTTTCCGCACACCGCCGGTCTGCTACCGCGGGCGGCCGACGGGAATGAGATACAGGACGGTGTGGTCCTTCGGCAGCCGCAAGGCCCGCGACACGGACGATTCGTCAAACGCCCCGATCGGCACGGCACCGAGTTTCAAGGCCGTGGCTTGCAGGAGGATGTTCTGCGCGACATGGCCGGCCTCGATCAGGCAGTAGCGTTCGGATTGCGGGCCGTATTTCCGCGCGGTCCGCTCGACGACGGCGGTGATGACCAGACACAGCGGCGCCTGCCCGACGGACTCCTGTTGCAGCGCCGCGGCCTGCACGGCCCGCCGCTGGTCGCCGTCCAGATGGCGAAGCAGGCGGTGCCCCTTCGACTGATAATGCTCGACGGCTTCGGGGGTGACGAGGTACAGCTCGAGGGGATACAGCGCGCCGGCGGACGGCGCGGCGCGGTGGCCAGTCCGTTCGTCGGTCACGCCCTGCGCCGCCCAGCAAAGCTGGGACAACTCGCGGTCGGTGAGCGGCTGCTCGGCGAAGTCGCGCACGGACCGCCGCGAGACGATGGCTTCTTCGAGGGTGAGCGGGCCGGTCAGGGCAGGCGGAGGCAGTTTCCGCCCGGGAGCGGGTTGAGTCGTTCCGGGACCGCGATCGTCCGATCGGGCCACGGCGAAGACCACGGTGACCAGTCCGACGGCCAGGCAGATGAGCAGCTTCATGAGACCGCCTCCGCGACGCCGCCCGACGCCGCGGAGGCCTCGGACGATCTTCCCTCGCGCCCCTAGCGCGGCGTGACGGGCCGTTCGTGCGCTACAGGGTGGTCCGCCGGGCAGCCTGCGTCAAGGTTTGCCGCCGCCCGCCGGATGGTTGGGGCAGCCGCCGGATTGCCCGGCGGACTCGCCACTCTTGCCGCCGGCGTTGGCCGGGGGCTTGGCAGCGCCGCAGCCGCCGCGGTTCGGGCACTTGCCACACCCGGCACCGCTGCTGCACTTCGACTCCGGCACCTTGGATTTGGTCTCCAGGACCTTGGCGAACCGCTCTGCGGCGACCAGCTCGCGAAGATCCGCGCACTTCTTCAAGGAATCCTTGAAGGCCTCGAGGCGGCTGGGCGGGGTCAGCTCGCAGCAGCGGATCAGCAGGTCGGCGGCCCGGTCCTGGTGGCCGAGGAGCGAGTGCAGGCAGGCGAGGTTGAACAGGGCGTCGCCGGGCAGGTCGGCGGTCTCCTTGAACCGGTCGGCGATGGCGCGAGCGTCGTCAACGCGGCCCAATCGGGCCTGGCCGATACCCAGGAGGAGCCGGCCGCCCGGAGTCAGGTCTTCATCGGGGAGAGCGGAGAGCAGTTCGACGGCCTCGGCGTTCATGCCGAGTTCGAGGTGGGTTTCCGCCAATTGAGTGGCGGTCTCGGCATTGTGGAACCGCTTGTGGGCCTGCCGATCGAGGGCCAGGGCCTCCTGGAAGATGCCGTTCTCGTAGTAGTACCCGCGGAGCGCACCGGCCATGGCCGCCCAGCGGTCGTCGTCCTTCTGTTCGGGCAGCCGGTCGCGGATCTGCATGACCCGCCGAAGCATATTGTGCTGTTGTCGATATTCCTCGTTCTTGGCGTCGGCCTTGGCCGCCTCGCCGAAGGCCTTCAAGGCCCCCTCGAAGTCCGCCTTCTGGAGCAGGGCCTTGCCTTCGTCGAACAGCTTGGCCGCTTCCTCGTTGGCCACCGCGATGGTCGGGCACAGCAGCCCGCCCCACACCAGCACCACCATCATTGCTCGCAGTTTCATCGTGATCCTTTCCAGATGCTCAGGTGTTCACCGGTGCACCGGCTCGTCCGGCGCCCCGTCCTTTCTTTCGTGCCGCAGATCCGGCACGGGCTTCTTACGGCGTTTGCAACTCGGAAACCGGGCCGGCGGGCTTTTGCTTTCTCGCCGCCGCGTGCCATTCAGCCGGCGGCCCTCGTGGAGCATTCCGGCCGCGGGCCGCCGGGCGGAATCATGATAACGATGTTCAGCGGCCCCCGCAGCAGCCCAAGCCACAGCCTTGCGGTGGGGGGCGGAAGAAACCGCCACCCCGCATACCGAAGCCGCGGCCCGGACCCCAGCCACGTTGCGGGGCCATCACGCCGCGGCCGAAACCCGCTCCGCGTACCGGAAAAAGCGGGCCTCGCGCCCAACCGCCCGAAGCCGGACCCCGCCTCCAGGCCGAACCGTCTCCGCACGGACCCGCGCCGAAGCCGCCACGCTGAACGCCGCCTACTCCACAACCACACCGGGCCGGGAGGCCACGGCACTCACCCTGCGGCCCGCACGCTGTCCGACACGGACCGCAACCACAGGCCGCCGCACACGGGTTCCCCCGTGGGCCGCACGGGTTTCCGCACTGGCGACCGCAGGGACTCCCACCGGCTCCGCGGCATGCGGCGGCACATCCGCAGGCAGCGCCGCAGTCCCCGCCACAGCACCCCGCGGCAACCTGGCAGCGGCACGCCATGCCGCTCCGGCAACCGCAGCCGGCCCCGCCCGCGCCGCAGCCCGCGGCGCAGCTGCACCCACAACCCGCAGCACCACCACCGCGGCAGTTGCCGCAACACCCCGGCCTGCAACCCACGTTGCCAACCGAACGCGGCGAGGGATTCGCCGGGCCGCAGCATCTTTGCGGCCTCGCGGCGGCAGCAGGCGGTCCGCTATTCCCCGCCTTCGGACAGTTGCCGCAACCTTGGCCCGTTCCGCAGGCCCTCTTGTCAGCCGTGCCACAAGTCTGTCGGCACGCCGATCCACAACCCGGTTTGCTCTGCGAACCGCAACCGGAACCCCCAGCGGCCTGCGGACAGTTGGCACAAGGGTTCGCCGCGTCGCCACGAACGGCCTGCGGACAGTTGTCGCAGGGATTGCCCGCCGACCGGCCTGGCTGTTCCGCCGCAGCCTCATCGATGAGCAGATCGCAGCAACGCTCGCCGAGCATGGCCCTGGCCCGCGCGGCACCCATCGGCCCCACGGGCCGAGGGAGCGGCGGCTGCACCAATTGCTGATCCGTCACCGCCAGGCGGTATTCCATGGCCGCCTGCGCACAGGCCGTCAGGGCCAACAACGCGATGATCGATACGATGAACCTCGTCTGCATAAGATGATCTCCCAGGCTCGCTTCTAGGGCCTCGCCGTCGCACGGCCGGCCCGGATTGCTTTGCACAACTGCAAATCGTGGTGGTCGTTCTCCCCCCCTTGCACCGGTCGTCGGACTCGCCTTCAGACTCTCTCCACCAACGCCTCGCACCGAACAGCTCATGGTTGCCCCCTCTCCGGCGCCGCTCCGTGTCCATGGCGACCGTGACCTTGTGGACCGCATTCCGCCCCGTGCCACGAAGAACAGCCCGGCCCCGCTCGATCGCGATACTGTCGCTGCCATTGCTGCCACCGCTGGCAGCCGCCGGCCTCGCGGATGCCTTTAGCACACCGCTGGTAGAGCCGCGTCCGCTGGTCGTCGTTCAGATGGGGACGGAGGGCGAGAAGGTGTGCCGCGACGCGACGCTCCAGCGCATTGCCCGCGGCGATGACCTTCTCCACCTGCTGCTGAATAGTCTCGTCGTCGGCCTCGGCACTCTCAAACAACGCCGCCAACTTCTCCCGCTCGGCGAAGAGAGCGTCCTCCAGCCGGCGGCTTTCCTCCGTGAAGGCCGAATCAATGCCGGCCAGTCGCTCCGTCTGCTCCCGCGTTAGATTCAGCCAGCCGACCAGCGCCTTGCAGCAGGTTCCCTGGCTGCACGGCACCGCACAGGGCGGGGTGGCGGGGGAACTCGCGGCGGGCACGGGCTGCCACGCCTGCGTGGCCACGAAACCGCCGACCGCCGCGAACGCCGCCAGAACCAAAGGCAGGGTGTATCGGAGTGTGGTCATGGCCGCACCTCCCGATTCTCCTCTTCGCCGGCCATCAGTTCGGAGTAGATCGCGAACAGCCCGGATGGCGAAGTCGATTCAAAGACGTGCAGGGAAAGCTCCTCCGCGGCCGCGACGTCCGCCGCCTCGGCATCGGCCAGCGGACCGACCTGATCGGGCGGCAACGTGAGTCGTCCCGCGATGTGGCCCATGCCGACGCCGATCAGCAAGGCCGCGGCCACACGAACCGCCCAGGAAGCCCTTTGCCAGATCGGACGCGACCGAAGCGGCCGCGGGGTCGAGAGGGCTTGCTCGATGTCCGTCCAGGCGTCACGCGAACCCGCCGGCGGTGCCCATGCGCCCAGGCGGCAATGGACGGCAGCGATCTCGCTCGCCAGGCGGTGACATGTTTCACAGGTCGCCAGGTGCTCCTCGGTCTGTCGCCGGGCCTGCTCCGGCAGATGGCCGGCGGCCAGTTCGATCAGATCCAGTTCACGGGGATGGTTCATGTCCAGTCCTCACTTGTTGAACGCCGCATCCCGCCGTCTTCCTGCGGTCCCGGCCTGCTTTTTTCGTAATTACCGCTGATCTCAGCGGTTATGCTTCACGCAGATCGGACAGCTCCACGCGAAGCTGCCGATACGCCCGCACCAGGCACGACTCCACCGCCGACTGGCTCCAGCCCGTCGCCTCGGCGATCTCACGATGCGACAGCCCTGCGTCACGGTGAAGCACCAGCACCAGCCGTTGGCGATCCGGCAGCCGGGCCACGGCTTGCCGCACGCGGTCGTCCAGCTCCGCCTGCTCCGCCGGGGTCCGCCGGTCGTCCGCGGCGGGATGCTGATCCGGCGGGGGCAGCGGGGCGGGCCGCCGAGCGGCTCGGCGTCGGTGGTCCCAGCACAGGTTCGCCACCACGCGGTACAGCCAGGTCGCAAACGCGGCGGTCGGCCGATACTCGCGAGCGGCGTGATAGACCCGCAGGAACGCTTCCTGACAGACGTCGTCCGCCTCGTCCGGCGAGCCGAGAAAGCGACAGGCGAGCCGCCGGACCCGCTCCTGATGACGACGCACCAAGGTCGCCAGGGCGTCCTGCCGCCCATCCGCGACGTGCCGCATCAGCTCGGCGTCATCAAGGGAATCGATGTCTCGTTCTCCCGCGGAATCGCTCGCGTCCCGCACTATAGCCGCGGAACCCGATCGCGGACAATTCGCGGTCGGCGTGGAGGGCGGCGGGCGAGCCGCGTATGATCACGTTGAAATCGAAGGGGCCGTCGATGGACCTTTTCGCCGAGCAGCGTCAATCGGCTTATCGCCGGGTGCAGCCGCTGGCCGTTCGGATGCGGCCCCGCACCCTCGACGAATTCGTCGGGCAACAGCACTTCCTCGGCCCCGGCAAGCTCCTGCGGCGGCTCCTCGACGCCGACCGGCTGACCAGCGCGATCTTCTACGGCCCGCCCGGAACCGGCAAGACCACCCTGGCCCAGATCATCGCCCAGCACACCCGCGCGGCGTTCGAGTCCGCCAACGCCGCGGCCATCGGCGTGAAGGAGGTCCGGGAGGTCCTGGCCCGTGCCCGCGAGCGGCTGGCCCATGACGGGCAGCGAACCGTGCTGTTCCTCGACGAAATCCACCGCTTCAACCGGGCCCAACAGGACGTGCTGCTGAGCGACGTCGAGGAGGGCATCGTGATCCTGATCGGCGCGACGACGGAAAACCCCTTTTTCAGCGTGAACGCGCCACTGGTCTCGCGGAGCCAGGTCTTCCAGTTCGAGCCGCTGAGCGAGCCGGACATCATCGCCCTCATGCGGCGGGCCTTGGCCGACGAAACCCGCGGACTGGGCCGCTACACCGTCACCATCACGGAGGAAGCCCTGCGTTTTCTGGCGACGACCAGCGACGGCGACGCCCGCCGGGCCTTGACGGCGATCGAAGTCGCGGTCCTCTCCCAGCTCGACCAGGGCCGCGACACCGCGGGCGGCGACGAACAACGCAGCGACCGCAAGGGGACAACAGGCTCGCCCGCGGCCGGGCCGGCGGTTCCGGGGAGCACGCCCGCGGCCGACCGTTCGCCGACCCCCATCGCCATCACACTGGAAATCGCCCAGGACTCCATCCAGCGAAAAGCGCTCGTGTACGACGGTGCCGGCGACGAGCACTACGACGCGGCCAGCGCGTTCATCAAGTCCATGCGCGGCAGCGACCCGGATGCCACCGTCTATTGGCTGGCCCGGATGCTGGAGGCGGGCGAAGACCCCCGCTTCATCGCCCGCCGCATCGCCATTTGCGCGGCGGAGGACGTGGGCAACGCCGCCCCGCTGGCCCTGGTGCTGGCCAACGCGGCGGTGCAAACGACGCTGCTGGTCGGGATGCCGGAGTGCCAGTTGCCGCTGGCCCAGGCGGCCATCTACATCGCCTGCTCGCCGAAGTCCAATGCCAGCGCCATGGCCATCTGGGCGGCGGCGTCCGACGTGAAGCACGGCCGCACCCTGCCCGTGCCACGGCATCTCCGCGACACCCATTACCCCGGTGCGGCCCGCCTCGGCCACGGCGAGGGCTACCAATACGCCCACGACCTGCCCGACGGAATGGCGGCCCAGGACTACCTGGGGGTGGAGAAGATTTACTATCAACCGACCGACCGTGGCCACGAGAAGGTGTTGGGCGAGTATCTGGAGAGGTTCCGGCGTCTTCGAAAAGAGGCGCAGCAGGGTGCGGACCCGCCCTGACGACCGCCGGCTGGTTTTGCGCCGTCGCCGGTATTCCGTGGAGCGAACGCGGGACGCCTTCCTCCGTCTCGCGCGGCTGTGTTCGCAAGCAGATTCTCGGACCAGGCGATTTGTGCCGAAGTCGGCACGTCGTCAGCCGCTTGACCACGGAAATCCCCGCCCCGCCGCGGCTCAACCTGTTTATAGATAATCATCCCCCCGCCGCGACTGACCGATCAGGACGACATCGAGCACTTGGCGCGTGGGCCGGACACGTTTCGTCGACGGCCGCGGCCGTAGGGAGGTTTTGTCATGGGTTTTCGAGCCAAACTCATCCTCGTGGGGTTGTTCCAGTTGGCGGCGGTGTGCGCGGTTCTGTTCGCCTTGTACACGAAGGAGGCCCGCCGTTCCGTCGAGCAGCAGTTCGTGGAGAAGGCCCGCAGCATCGTGCTGACGACGGAATCCGCCCGCGAGGAGGTCGGCGGAATGTGGAAGGCGGGCGTCTTCTCGCCCGCGCAGCTCCGCGAGTGGGCGGAAAACAAAGACCTGCCCCGTATCCTCCAATCGATCCCCGTCGTGGTCGCCTGGCGCTCGGCCATGGCCAAGTCCGCCGAGGGCGAATACGAGTTCCGCGTGCCCAAGTTCAGCCCGCGCAATCCCAAGAACCAGCCCGACGAGATGGAGACCCGAGTGCTGAAGATGTTCGAGCAGGAGGGCGTGGAGGAGTACCACGAATACGACCCGGCTCGAAACGCGATCCGGTACTTCCGGCCCATCAAGCTGACGCAGGAATGCCTGCTCTGTCACGGGGATCCCGCGACCTCCCGCGAGCTGTGGGGCAATGAGCAAGGGCTGGACCCCACCGGAACCGTCATGGAGAACTGGAAGGAAGGCGAGGTGCACGGGGCCTTCGAGGTCGTGCAGTCGTTGAACAAGGCCGACGCGGCCATTCAGGCCTCGCTGTACAAGGGAGCCGGCGTGGTCAGCCTGCTGCTGGCGGCGGCTGGGCTGATCCTGTTCGCGGCCATTCATCGGGTCGTCGTGTCCGGCGTCATCGGGCCGGTCAAGCGGATCGCGCTGGGATTGAACGAAGGCGCCGACCAGGTGAGCGCCGCCGCCGGGCAGGTCTCCAGCGCCAGCCAGATGCTGGCCCAAGGCGCCTGCACCCAGGCCAATTCCTTGCAGGAGACCGCCCAGGCCCTGAAGCGGGTCGCCGACATGACCCGGACCAACGCCCGCGACGCGGAAGAGGTCAACGGCCTGAGCCAGCAGGCCCGCGAGGCCGCCGAACGCGGCGACCAGGTCATCAGTCAGCTCAACGAGGCCATGACGGCGATTGACAAGTCCTCGAACCAGATCAGCAAGATCATCCGCACGATCGAGGAAATCGCCTTCCAGACCAATCTGCTGGCCTTGAACGCCGCCGTGGAGGCGGCCCGCGCCGGCGAACACGGCAAGGGCTTCGCCGTGGTGGCCGAGGAGGTCCGCAGCCTGGCTCAGCGCGCCGCCACGGCCGCCCGCGAGACCACCACGCTGATCCAGGATTCGATTCAGCGGACGCAGGACGGCACCCGCGTGGCCGAAGAGGTCGGCAAGGCCCTCGGGGCGATCGCCGGGCACGTGAACGACGTCTCCGCCCTGATCTCCAAGATCACCACGGCCAGCCTGGACCAGGCCGCCGCCGTCGAACGAGTCGACGCGTCGACCGCGGCGCTGGACGAGGTCACTCAGCAGAATGCTTCGGCCTCGGAGGAATCCGCCGCCGCCGCGCAGCAGCTCGCCGCCCAGTCGGCCACGGTCAAGCAGATGGTGGACGACCTCTGCGCGATCGTGGGCGCGGCCACGTAGCGGAACAGGTCTCCGGCGGCCGTTCCCGCAGCGGCGGGCATCAGGCGGGCATCAGCCCTGCCGGACGCCGAAGGCGATGACCTCGTTGAGGCTGCCGCTGCGGAAGCCGCGAAGGTCCAAGGCGACGTAGCGGTAGCCGATGGCTTGAAAGGCCGCGTCGATTCTGGCCCGCACGTCCGCCGCGGCCAGCCGCTCGATCCATTCCGGCGGAACCTCGACGCGGGCCATCGCCTCGTGGTACCGCACCCGGCACACCGGCACCCCCAGCTCCTCGCGCAGAAAGGTCTCCGCCCGATCGACCATGGCCAGCTTCTCCGGCGTGATGGCCTCGCCGTAGGGCAGCCGGCTCGACAGGCACGGGCTGGCCGGCTTGTCGTGCGTCGGCAAACCGAACGCCGCCGAGAGCGCCCGGATGTCGGCCTTGGTCAGCCCCACCTCGGCGCACGGCTCGCGGACGCCCTGCTCCCTGGCCGCCGCCAGCCCCGGCCGATAGTCGCCGAGATCGTCCGCGTTCGTGCCGCTCACCACCGCCGCGAGACGGTGCTCCGCCAGCAGGCCGCCGATGCCCCGATAGAGCGCGGTCTTACAGTGGTAACAGCGGTCCGTCGGGTTCGACAGATAGTTCGGATCCTCGAACTCTCCAGGGTCGATCTCCACCAGCCGAACACCCAGCGCCGCCGCCAGCCGTCGGGCATCGTCCAGATCCCGCGCGGGCATGCTCGGGCTGCGGCCGGTCACGGCCAGCACGTTCTCCGCGCCCAGCGTGTCCACGGCGACCTTCAGCACGAAGACGGAATCCACCCCGCCGGAATAGGCGACGGCCACCCGGCCCAGCTCCCGCAAAATCGCGCGCATCCGTTCCAGTTTGTCAGGCAACGACAACGCCATCTCTATCTCGTGGTCCGACGTCCTGGGCTGCTGGGCACTCCATTCTGGCCGGACTCACCCCCTCCGGGCCACCGTCTCCGTCACCGCCCGGAACTCCCCAGCCAGCGCCGGGTACAACGCCCGAAACCGCGGGTAGAACTCCTCGTACACCGCCGCGTCCGGTCCCGGCGTCTGGCGGCCGGTCACGCGAACCACGCGGCCGGCGGCCTCCTCGACGCTTGCAAACACCTTCGCCGCGACGCCCGCCAGCAGGGCCGCGCCGTAGGCCGCGCCCTGCGTGACGTTCACCGTCACGATCTCCGCCCCGAAGACGTCGGCCAGCATCTGCCGCCACAGCTCGCTGCGGGCCCCGCCGCCGGAGGCCCGCACCTGCCGCACCGACAGCCCCAGCCGCCGCATCAGCTCCAGCGAGTCGCGCAAGCCGTAGGTCACGCCCTCCAGCACCGCCCGCGTCAGGTGGGCCTTGCCGTGCCGCAGGGTCAGGCCGAAGAACACCCCGCGGGCGTTCGGATCGGGGTGGGGCGTCCGCTCGCCGCTGAGATACGGCAGGAAGATCAATCCCTCGCAGCCCGCGGGCACGGTCGCCGCCTGGCGGGTCAGCACCTCGTACGGGTCGCAGCCCAGCCGCGCCGCTTCGGCCCGCTCCGCGTCGCCGAGCGTGTCGCGATACCAGCGGAAACTCCCGGCGGCGGAGAGCATCACACCCATGAGGTGCCATTGTCCCGGCACGGCGTGGCAAAAGGCGTGCAGTCGGCCTTCCGGTTCCACGCGGTAAGCCCCGGTCGCCGCGAAAACCACACCGGAAGTGCCCAACGTGACGGAGACCGTTCCCTCACTAACGATCCCGCTGCCGACCGCCTGGGCCGCCTGGTCGCCGCCGCCGCCCGCCACCGGCGTCCCGGCGGCGAGTCCGGTCGCGGCCGCCGCGGCGGCGGAGATCCGCGCACTCGGCTCCGGCGATTCGGTCACCTCCGGCAGCCAGCGCCGCGGCACGTCCAGCCCCGCCAGCATCTCCTCCGACCATTGCCGACGCCCCACGTCGAACATCGACGTGCCGGAGGCGTCCGACACCTCGCTGAAAAACTCGCCCGTGAGCCGGTAGCGGATGTAATCCTTCGGCAACAGCACGCGGGCGATGCGGGCATAGGTCTCCGGCTCGTTCTCGCGGACCCAGACGAGCTTGGGAGCGGTGAAGCCGGGCAGCACCGGGTTGCCGGTCAGTTCGAGGACTCGCCGCGGCCCGATCCGGGCGGTGATCGCCGCGCACTGCGGGCCGGTCCGCTGGTCGTTCCACATGATGCACGGCCGCAGCACCCGTCCCGCCGCATCCAGCAGCACCAGCCCGTGCATCTGCCCCGTCAGCCCGACGCCGACCACCGCTGCCGCGGCCGCGGCGCTCGTTTCAAGGACACCGTGGACGGCGGCCACGGTGGCTTTCCACCAGTCCTCGGGGTTCTGCTCCGACCACAGCGGCCGGGGCGTGGACATGGGGTACTCGACGGTGGACTCGGCGGCCACCGTGCCGTCAGCGCGAATCAGGATCGCCTTGCTGCCGGTGGTGCCGACATCGATGCCCAGCAAATAGACGGAATCTGGCATGTTGGGGGTTCCTCCCGCCGGCGGCCCGCATTTCGAGGAAACGGCGTGGTCTCCGCTCTTCGGGGCTGCTTGCCGAACGTGCGCATCGTATCGCCCGATCAGGGCGTGGGAAACAGAGCCTGCCGCAGCTCCTGCCGGAACGGCTGCTCGATGGCGAGGGCGGGTCCGATGACGTATTTCGATCAATGGTCGCGTTTTCCTTGACCCGGGCGACCTGTGTGAGTTAAATTGAATAGAGTCGGATCGAGGTTCCGCCGGATGGTCTGTGATGGGCAAGGCGTACCGGCGGCGGGCGATCCGGCCGCGGTCCCTCCGGGTCCGCGCGGGTTCGCGGGCGACGGCCCGCGAACAGGGCAAAGCCCGACGGCGCGCGATCGGCCGATCGGGAAGGCCGCCCGACGAAAGGAGGTGATCAGTGCAATCCGGTTGTTTACGTAAGAGGTGGCTGCCGTAGAAAGCAGCGAACGTGGCTGCGTTTGCGGCAGCCATCACACGAGATGACCCGCCGGCCGGAGTGCTCCGGTCGGCGGGTTCTTTACTGCGCGGCCGGCGGGGCGGCTTGCACCCCGGCCCGCGGGCGGTTGAATGCGCGTCGTGCTGCGAATCAACGACCATTTGTCCATCGACGACGCCGAATTGTCGTTCACCTTCGCCCGGACCGGCGGGCCGGGCGGGCAGAACGTCAACAAGGTGGCGACCGCCGTCACGCTGTGGTGGAATAT
>Ga0129299_1001320_pt1 | contig 16587 bp, 10 predicted proteins | sample ConPoolayeCmetaG_FD_94477 | JGI IMG/M metagenome (GOLD analysis project Ga0129299, IMG submission 94477) | Hot spring microbial mat communities from California, USA to study Microbial Dark Matter (Phase II) - Cone Pool mat layer C metaG ... | reverse complement strand
GTCCAGGCCGGTGATCCAGCGACCGTGCCGCGAAAGATCGATCACCAGCCCTTCGCCGACCGCACCCCCGGCCAGACCGGTGCCCGCCCCGCGGGGCGTCACCGGAATGCCGGCTTCCGCGGCCGCGCGAACCACCCCGGCGGCCTCTCCGGCGTTGCGGGGGAACGCCACACCCGCGGGAAGGATCTGGTAGATCGACGCGTCCGTCGCGTAAAGCCGGCGGGTCAGATCGTCGAAGCGGACGTCAACGCCGTGGGACCGGGCCCACGCCTGCAATCGGTCGGCACTGCCGCTCACCTCCGGACCGCTCCCCGGCCTTTGCGGCCGTGAAAAAACCCCGGCGGGCGCGAAACCCGCCGGGGCATTGTAGGCTCGACAACCGGCCGCACGGCCGAAACCCTTACCAGGCGAAGTGCGAGAAGGCCTTGTTCGCCTCGGCCATGCGGTGCACGTTCTCCCGCGTGGTCATCGCCGCGCCCTCGCCGTGGAAGGCGTCAATGAATTCCTTCGCCAGACGCTCGCAGATCGGCCGCGAGCCCCGGCTCCCCCGTACCGCCTCCAGAATCCAGCGGATCGCCAGCGACTGCTGCCGCTTGCGGTTCACCTGCATCGGCACCTGGTAGTTCGAGCCGCCGACCCGCTTGCTGCGGACCTCGATGTTCGGCCTGACCCGCTGCAGCGCGGTCTCGAAGACCTCCAGCGGCTGGGCATCCTTGACCTTCTTGGCCACGATGTCCATCGCGTCATAGAAGACCCGCGTGGCGACGCTTTTCTTGCCGTCCTTCATCATGCAGTTGATGAACTTGGCCACCAGCCGGCTGTTGAACCGGGGGTCCGGTCGAAGCTGCTCCGCCGATTTCGTGAAACTCTTGGCTCCCATGGGTTCTCGCTGTTTCGGCACGTCCGCCCTGCCGCCGGCCGGCCCTGGCCGGCGCCCCGGACGAAGGCACCGGCCGTCCCATCCGTCCGGACGCCCCCGCGGGCGCCCGCCGGATGCCTCCAGCGGCGAACCGCTCATTATGCGCGTTGTCGCCGGACCGGTCAAGGCCGACTCGAAACCGCGCCGACACCTGGTTCCGCGACCGTCCGGGCCCTGGTTGGACCTGCCTCCTCGGGCAGGACCGGCGGAAATCGCCAAGGGCTTCGGTTCGGCAGGGCTGCCGGCCCGGTAGAGCCCGGCTGTGCGGCCGGCCGGCAGTGCCCGGCAGGCAATATGCGGCTCACCACCTCAGAGCCAGGCCCTGTGGCCGTCCGGATCGGGCTTCCTCTCCGCATCTGCCTTCCGCCGGGTGCAACGGGCCGGCCGGGCCGCCCAAAAAGAAAGCACCAGGTGCCACAAGGGCGGGCCCGGTGCTTTCCGGAGGGGAAAGAAGCCAGTTTTCAGTCCTGATACGTCCCTCTTATGATATCCGCCGGGAGGCTCACGCCCCCTGTCAGTTGTACGGCGTTGTCAGCCTCCCGGCCTTACCAGGTACGTGGAATATCGGCAACACCTCTCGCCTTGGTTGAGACCCACCATTGCTATTCTACACGAATTTGCCGGAAAAGGTAGCATATTATACCCAAATTGAACCTGAAAAACCCCCGAAGCCATCATTTTAGGGATTTTACCCACCGCCGATCCCCTTCGTGGCCTATTGAGACTTGTCGGACGCCTGATGAGACTACCGGACCTGTGACCGGGCCGTATGGCCGCGGCGGCTGACTCCTGACCTGGCGGCAACCGGCGAACTCCCGACGCGGCGGCCGTCTGGTGCCCCGGCGGCCGGCCGGCGAATCCACTGAGGGACTTGCGCCTGGGGCGGAGGTGCCCGGGGGTACTGCAGGTCGCAGAAGCCGCCGACAGGCGGCCGGTCGCCACGGATCGCAGGCCGCCCCCGGCCGCTGATCGGCAGGCCGGGCCGACCCGCTGACGGCCTGGCGGCGGTGGCTTCATCGGGGACGAGGAACCCCGGGGGCCGCCGGTGGCCCCGGGATCCGGCCGGCCGTCCTTGCGGCCTGCCTCAGCATTGAGCCCAGCCGCATGCATGGCACTTGTTGCAGCCCTCGGAGAAGACCAGGCCCTCCCCGCAGGACGGACACTTGACCTTGAAATCCACGCGGGCGGAATCAGGGGCGCCCGGGATGTCCGGCACCCCGGGCGCCTCGATCGACTCATGAGCGGCTGTTCCGTGGCGCACTTCCGAAACCAGCTCATGACACCGGCTGTGGCCGTTGGACCGTCCGTGAGTCTTGCCGTTCCCGTTGCCGTTCCCGTTCCCGTTGCCGTTGCCGGGAGCCGATGGGCCGGTCGGCCGGCCGATATCGCCAGGGTCGTACTCCCCCAGCAGCAGGGCTCGCAGCCCGAACTGTTCCTTGGCCGCGGTGTACTTCAGCAGCGCGCGGGCCAGCCCGTCCCCGAGGCTCTTGATCTTGCCGTCCTTGGTCGGCACCTGGAGGCTCGAGCCGATGTCCTTGAGCTGCTGGATCACGTGCCGCAGCGATCCGCCGGCCCGCAGCCACAGCGAGATCAGCCGGCAGATGGCCTCCAGGTCGCTGTTGGCCAGGTCGCCGCCCTTGCCCAGCTGGGCGAACACCTCCAGCTCGCGCTCGGCCCTGGGATCGACGGTGATCTTGACGTGCATGTTGCCGAAGGGCGTCATCTGGCGGATGCGCAGGCCGCTGACGATCTCGGGGATGTCGCGCGGAGCGATGACGGTCTCGCGGGCCCTGGCCGGGGCGGCCGCCGGAGCGGGCGGAGTCTCCGCGGCGACCGAGGGCTTGCGCTCCGACTCCTTCAGGGCCATCGGCTGCTCGGCGCGGCATCCGTCGCGGTAGACCGTCACCCCCTTGCAGCCCAGTTCGAAGGCCCGGCGATAGATGGTGTCGACGTCCTCGACCGTGGCGTCGTGCGGGAAATTGATCGTCTTGGAGATGGACGCGTCGCAATGCCGCTGGAACGCGGCCTGCATGCGCACGTGCCATTCCGGCGTGATGTCGTGGGCGCAGACGAACACGTGGCGGACGTCCTCCGGGAGCTCGGAAATACCAGCGAGGGTGCCCTCCCTGGCGATGCGATCCATCAGACCCTCGCTGTAAAACCCTCGCTCCCGGGCCACCGACTCGAAGATCGGGTTGATCTCGATCATCGGCCGCCCGCTGTGATCCTGGCCCTTGAGCACGTTCCGCAGGAACGCCAGACTGAACATCGGCTCGATCCCGCCCGAGCAGCCGGCGATGATGCTGATCGTCCCGGTGGGGGCCACCGTGGTGACCGCCGCGTTGCGCATCGGGCGATGGTCGCGGACGTCCCAGACGCTGCCGCTGTAGTTCGGGAAGCAGCCCCGTTCGCGGGCCAGCTGCTCGCTGCAGGCGTGGGCCTCGTCGTTGATGAACTTCATGAAGCGCTCGCCCCAGGCCACGCCCTCCTCGGAGGAATAGCGCACGCCCAGCTTGTACAGCGCGTCGGCGAAGCCCATGACCCCCAGCCCGATCTTGCGGTTGGCCTTGCACATGTGCTCGATCTGCGGCAGGGGGTAGTTGTTGACGTCGATGACGTTGTCCAGGAACCGCACCGCGGTGTGGACCGCGGTCCGCAGACCGTCGAAGTCCACGCGGGCCTGGCCCCCGGCCGCCCCGGCGGACACGAAGGCGCTGAGGTTGATGCTGCCGAGGTTGCAGGCCTCATAGGGCAGCAGCGGCTGCTCGCCGCAGGGATTCGTGGCCTCGATCCGGCCGATGTGCGGCGTCGGGTTGTGCTCGTTGATCCGGTCGATGTAGACCACGCCGGGCTCGCCGGTGCGGTGGGCGTTGCGGACGATGATGTTCCAGATCTCGCGGCGGGTGTAGAAGCCGGAAAGGTCCGGCGAGCTGCGAGCCGTGTCCCCGGAGGCCGGCGAACCTTCGCCCCCGGCGACCACCCGCAGCCCGCCGTCCTGACCGCGCCGTACCGGAACCAGCGAGCCGATGGTGTACCTGCGGATGTCCAGGTCGCGCGGCAGCAGGTACTCCTGCCCCGTCCGCGGGTTGCGGACCACGTGCGGAGCGTCCGGGTCGCTCAGGAAGCCCTGCATCCACGCGTCGGTGACCTTCACCGAAATGTTGTAGTTGGTGAACTGGGTCAGATCCTCCTTGGCATGGAGAAACTTCAGGATGTCGGGGTGATGAATGTACATCATCCCCATGTTCGCGCCGCGGCGGAACGCGCCCTGCTGGATGGCGTTGGTCGCCTCGCTGAACGCCCGCCAGAAGCTGATCGGACCGGAGGTCGTGCCCCCGGAACTGCGGATGTAGTCGCCGGTCGGACGGAGCTCGTCGAAGGCGAAACCCGTTCCGCCTCCGGCCTTCTGGATCATCGCGGTGTGCTTGATCGAATCGAAGATGTCGTTGATGCTGTCGCGGACCGGCAGCACGAAACAGGCGCTGAGCATGCCCATCTCCCGCCCGGCATTCATCAGCGTCGGGCTGTTGGGCATGAAACGCCCGCTGACCATCAGGTCGTAGAAGCGGTCCTCCCACGCGCCGGCCGCCTGCGGCCCGGCCCCGTAGCGCAACTCCGCTGCGGCAATGGTCCGGGCGACCCGGCGGAACATCTCCGCCGGCGTCTCCACCACCCGGCCGGCCTCGTCCTTCTTCAGGTAACGGGCCCGCAGCACGCGAAGGGCGTTCTCGCTCAATCCCAGGTCGCCTCCAGCTTCCTGCCCCGACATCGCCGGTCGATCCGTGACCGCTACCGCCATGAGTCCAACTCCTTGGAGGCCACAAGCCTCAAAATACCTTACAAAAAACAAACATGACCACTGTCCCCACCAATGCCTCTTCCACGCCAAAATCCGAGCGCACCCGGCTTCCACCGCCTGCCATCCCTGGCACAACGGACAGAGGTGTCACCCTGTCTCAGCGAGGTTCCACCGCTGGGATCTGACCCCATATTTGGTGGGGGCGAGATATTCATACATCAAGATCTAGGCCCTGTCAACGCGTTCCTGGACTTTTGTACACAGGAAATTAGCGCTCATCGCATCGTCCGGTACCACACGGACTTGCGCGGGCATCTTTTTTTTGTCAACAGGCCTTGGCATCGACATCCCATGTCTATATCTTCGGCCTTGCGGGCTTTTGACCCCCAATATTTTGGGTCAGCTTGCTTTCGCCTGTCAAGCGCCATTTCACAATCTCCGGTGAGTTCCCCAAGAAAGACGGATGGGCGTCTGGATTCAGATAGATTCTGACGGTTTACCGACCGGGCGGCGCCTTTCCGGCACCCTTCGGCCGGACCGTCGCCACCGCCTGTCGGCCGGTGCATGGAGTCTGCCTCCGAGAAGGTGGTCCCCCGGCTCGGCCGTGTTGACTGCCGCTGAAGCGGCGTTTCTGGCCCCGGGGAGGGTGATGGTCGAGCGTTCCGCAAAGACGACCTTGCTGCCTGGGATGAGAGGTCGGTTGTTTGGCCTTGCTGCCTGGGATGAGAGGTCGGTTTTTTGGCCTCGGGTCTTTCAGTGGCAACTTAATCTGATGGTCTTGACGCTCAAGCATCTCAATCCTATTATCCGAATAGTTGGATACAACGCCGGGAGATTGTTCGTGGCCGACACCGACCTCATGCTGAAGGCCCTGGCTGACGGCACGCGGCAGGGGATTCTGAGGGTTCTGGCTGAGCATGAGCTGACGGTATCCGAGCTGGTGGAGGTTTTCGAACTGCCGCAGTCGACCGTCTCCCGGCAGCTCAAGGTATTGCGGGACGCGGGTCTGCTGGTGGACCGCCGTTGTGCCGCCAGCGTACGTTACAGTGCGGCTCCGGCCGGCTTCAACGGGGGCCCGGGAGTCGCCGGCCACGGTCCGGGGCAGGATCTGCGGCGGCGGCTGATCGAGTGGCTGACCGCCCGCCCGATCGAGCCGGTCTGTGCCGAGCGGGTGCGGCAGGTGCTGCGTCGCCGATCGGGCGGGGACGGCTTCTTCGACGCGGTCGGCGGCCGCTGGGACCAGTTGCGCAGCCAGGCGTTCGGTCGAGGGTTTCCCTTTGAAGCCCTGGCGACGCTTCTGCCGCGGGAATGGGTTGTCGGAGACATCGGCACGGGGACCGGTTACCTGCTGGGGACGCTGGCGGCGTTATTCCGCGAGGTGATCGCCATTGAGCCTTCGGCGGCGATGCTGGAGGCGGCCAGGAGCCGGCCGGAGCTGCAGGGGGTGGGGAACCTCGAGTTCCGCCAGGGTTCGCTGGACCGGTTGCCGGCGGCCGACGGGGAGCTGGATCTGGCGATCGCCTCGCTGGTGCTGCATCACGTGGAGGATCCCGGCGGCGCTCTGGCGGAGCTGCATCGTGTGGTGCGTCCCGGGGGCCGGCTGCTGATCATCGAGCAGGAGGTTCACGAGCATGCCGCCTTCCGGGAGCGGATGGGCGATCCGGGCTGGGGTCTGGAGCCGGCGCTGCTGGCGGAGCTGGTGCGGCGGGCGGGCTTCAGGCCGGCGGGGGTGACGCCGTTGCGGGCGACCCGTCCGGCCGGCGGCCGTCCGCTGGCGGCGCCGGGCCTGTTTGCGATTTCGGCCGTCCGGCCGGGGGCGGAGTCGGGGTCGGGCCCGGAGATGGACGGGCAAGGCGTACCGGACGAATGATCGCGCGCGTCGCGCGCATGAATCCCGAACCTGATCAGGAGACATTGCACATGGCCACTGCCGTCAAGGAGTACAAGGTCAAGGACATCGGTCTGGCCGATTTCGGCCGCCGGGAGATCGAGATCGCCGAGTCGGAGATGCCGGGACTGATGGCCATCCGGGAGGAGTACCGTGCCTCGCGGCCGCTGGCCGGGGCGAAGATCACGGGCTCGCTGCACATGACCATCCAGACCGCGGTGCTGATCGAGACGCTGGCGGAGCTGGGGGCGGACGTGCGCTGGGCGAGCTGCAACATCTTTTCCACGCAGGACCATGCGGCGGCGGCGATCGCCGCGCGGGGCATTCCGGTGTTTGCCTGGAAGGGGGAGACGCTGGAGGAGTACTGGGACTGCACGCTGCGGGCGCTGACTCATCCCGACGGGGGCGGGCCGAACCTGGTGGTGGACGACGGCGGGGACGCGACGCTGCTGATTCACCGCGGCCGGGCGTTCGAGGCCGAATATGCCCAGACCGGCCGGCTGCCGGCGGTCTGCCGCGACAACCGCGAGATCGAGGTCGTGGACACGCTGCTGATCGAGCAGCTGCAGCGCGACGCGAGGTTCTGGCACCGCGTGGCCGAGGGCATGGTCGGGGTGAGCGAGGAGACGACCACGGGCGTGCACCGGCTGTATCAGATGGAAAAGTCGGGCGAGCTGCTGTTCCCGGCGATCAACGTGAACGATTCGGTGACCAAGAGCAAGTTCGACAACCTCTACGGCTGCCGGGAGAGCCTGATCGACGGCATCAAGCGGGCGACCGACGTGATGATCGCGGGCAAGAAGTGCGTGGTCTGCGGCTACGGCGACGTGGGCAAGGGGTGCGTGCAGGCCTTCAAGGGTCTGGGCGCGACCTGTTACGTGACCGAAATCGATCCCATCTGTGCCCTGCAGGCGGCGATGGAGGGTTACCAGGTGGTGACCATGGACGAGGCCTGCGCGTTCGGGGACATCTTCGTGACCGCGACCGGCAACGTGGACGTGATCACCCGGGCCCACATGGACCGGATGAAGGACGGGGCGATCGTCTGCAACATCGGGCACTTCGACAGCGAGATCCAGGTGGACGCCCTGTCGGACCTGCGCTGGGAGGAGATCAAGCCGCAGGTGGATCACGTCATCTGGCCGGACGGCAGGAAGATCATCGTGCTGGCCAAGGGCCGCCTGGTGAACCTGGGCTGCGCCACCGGGCACCCGAGCTTCGTGATGAGCAACAGCTTCTCGAACCAGACGATCGCCCAGATCGACCTCTGGCAGAACCGCGGCACCGGCAAATACGCCCGCAGGGTGTACACGCTGCCCAAGGAGCTGGACGAGAAGGTCGCCCGGCTGCATCTGCGCAAGATCGGAGCCCGCCTGACGCGGCTGACGGAGAAGCAGGCCGCGTACATCGGGGTGCCGGTCGAGGGGCCGTTCAAGCCCGACCACTACCGTTACTGAATCCGCCGGCGGCCTGAAAGGCTGTTGCGGCCGCGGCCGGCGCGGGCCCCGGGCTTCCGCGGGAGCCGGGGGGCCGGGCCGGCTGTGCGCGCTGCGCCGGAGCGGTTAGGATGCCCGGTTTCGGCGGGCCGGAGGCGGCGCGCCGGGTGCGGACCGGAGGTGCGACCATGCTCGGAAAACTCGTGGGGCCCGACCTGGAGGAGATGATCCGCAATCGCGAGTTCGCCGCCCTGCGCAAGTCGCTGGTGGGCCTGCAGCCGCAGTCGGTGGCCGAGATCCTCGAGGACATGGAGTCCGAGGACGTGGCCGTGCTGTTCCGGATCCTGCCGCGGGAGTTCGCGGCCGACGTCTTCGAGTACATGCCTTTCGAGGCCCAGGAGCCCCTGCTGCGGCTGCTGAGCCAGGATCACGTCGCCGCGGTGCTCGACGAGATGGACCCCGACGACCGCACCGCCCTGCTGGAAGATCTGCCGGCGGCGGTGACCGAGCGGCTGCTGCGGCTGATGTCGCCGGAGGAGGAGCGGATCGCCAGCCGGCTGCTGGCCTACCCGGAAGACTCGGTCGGCCGGCGGATGACGCCCGACTTCGTGGCCGTGCGGCCGGAGTGGAGCGTGGCCCAGGTACTGGACCACGTCCGCAAGGTCGGGCACGACAAGGAGACGCTGAACATCCTCTATGTGGTCGACGAGCAGGGCCGGCTGATCGACGACATCCGGCTGCGGGAGCTGGTGCTGGCCGACCCGGGGACGCCGCTGACCCGGCTGATGGACTACCAGGCCGTGTCGCTGCGGGCCGAGCAGGACCAGGAGGAGGCGGTCCGGGCGTTCCAGGAGCAGGACCGCAGCGTGCTGCCGGTGGTGGACGCCGAGGGGAAGCTCGTCGGCATCGTCACCGTGGACGACGTGATGGACGTGGCCGAGGAGGAAGTCACCGAGGACATGCAGAAAATGGCCGCGGTCAGCACGCTGGAGGCGCCCTACCTGGACGTGAGCCTGCCGGAGATGATCCGCAAGCGGGGGGCCTGGCTGTCGGCCCTGTTCGTCGGCGAGATGCTGACCGCCACGGCCATGCAGCATTACGAGGAGGAGATCGCCCGGGCGGTGGTGCTGGCCCTGTTCATTCCCCTGATCATCAGCAGCGGCGGCAACAGCGGCTCGCAGACGACCTCGATCATCATCCGGGCGCTGGCCCTGGGCAACGTGCGTCTGGGCGACTGGCTGAGGGTGCTGGGCCGCGAACTGACCAGCGGGCTTTCGCTGGGGGCGATTCTGGGGGCCATCGCCTTCGTGCGGATCGTCCTGTGGCCCTGGCGGGTGACGGCCTACGGAGAGCACTACCTGATGGTGGCCTTCACCGTGGCGATGGCCCTGATCGGGGTGGTGACCTTCGGCACGCTGATCGGGTCGATGCTGCCGCTGGTTCTCAAGAGGCTGGGCATGGACCCGGCGATCGCCTCGGCGCCGTTCGTGGCCACGCTGGTGGACGTGACCGGCATCGTGATCTACTTCAGCGTCGCCAGCATCCTCCTGCGCGGAACATTACTGTGACCGGCGCGGCCGCGAGGCCGGAAGGCTATTCCTCGCCGGGTCCGGTGGCGGTGTTGCCGGGAACCGTAAGGATCAAGCGCCGGGGGCCGTCGCGGTTCAGCAGCGGGGCGATGAAGTTGCGCACGAACTGCGGGCGGGTCGCACCGGTGTGGGTTCCCGGATCCCCCAGGCCGGCCCGGGCGTCGTCCCACTCGACGTGGACCACCCTGGAGTAGAGATCCTGCGTCTCCTCGTCGGCGTCCGGCGGCATGAGCACGCCGTACCGGCCGATCACCCGTCGGCCCACCCGGCGGCGGTCCGCGGTGCCGGCCAGCGGCACCAGGACGCTGAGTACCCGGTCGTGCCGCGAGGTGAACACGTACATCTCGCCGCGCACGCGCCGCAGGGCCCGGCTCAGGTCATAGTCGGCGCTCAGCGACGAACCCAGCAGGAACACGTGATCGACCCGGTAGCGGTCGGGCAGTTCCTCCAGGGCGAACACCACGATGGCCGAGCCCGCCGATAACCCGATCAGATGCACCGAGCCGCCGGGGAAGCGACGCCAGTGGTCGCGGATCGCCCCGGCCAGTTCGCCGGCCCGGCGGCGCTTGTACTGGAGGCTGGAGGTCTGATCGGCCAGGGCTCCCAGGCCGGTCTGCCAGCGGAAGTGGCGGAACTCGCCCTCGTAGCCGTCGTCCAGCAGCCCCTGCCGCACGCTGTCGCCCCAGTTGGTCAGCGGCCCGCCCCCGCCGGCGCCGTCGCAGTAGAACACGACGTCGTCGCGCTCCGTGGGCGTCGGGGCCCGCTGCAGGACGACGCAGCCGGACACGCCCGCCAGCCCCACGACGACCGCGAGGATTCGCAGGAGCATCATTGAACTCGGAGCACGAGGGACGTCAATCATGCAGCGTCGGGCCCTCGCCGGAGCCGCCGGTCATCCGTACCGGCCGCGGTACTGTTCGGCGGGGTATTTGGCGGCGTTCTTGAGCATCTTGGCACGCAGCGCGGAGGAGACGTCGATGCCCGCGGCGTTGGCGAACGACAGGGCGAAGGCCATCACGTCGGCCAGCTCCTCGGCGACCGCCTCGCGCGTCCGCGGGTCGCGGACCATCTCCCGCGCCGTGTCGTTGCGGACCCAGCGGAAGTGCTCCATGAGCTCGGCGGCCTCGGTGGCGATGGCCATCGCGAGGTTCTTGGGGTCGTGAAACTGCTCCCAGTCGCGTTCGCGGATGAAGGCCGCGATCTCCTGCCGCAGTTCGGCCACGGTGGTGTTCTGGTCGGCGGGCACGATGGCCTCCGTCGTGTGCGGCCGGGGGTCAGTCGGTGATGGTCACCAGCGACTCGCCGGGCACGAGCATGCGATACACGGCCGCGATGTCGTCGGGCGCCAGGCGGACGCAGCCGAGGGACACGTCCTGCCCGATGGTTTCCGGCTCGATGGTGCCGTGGATGCCGTAGCCGAAGGCACCGACGGCCTGGCCCTCGACGCCCTCCAGGCCGATCCAGAACTCGCCGATGGGGTTGGCCGGATCGTCCGGGTGCCACTCCCGCCCGGTGCGCGGATCGGTCCAGCCGGGATTGGGCTGGCGGTTGATCACCTTCCACCGTCCGGTCGGCGTGCCGCCGTTGGCTCCCAGGGCGACGCGAAAGGAGCCCACATAGACATCCTGCAGGAACGCGTGCAGGGTGTGGTCGGACTTGCAGACCGTGGCGTGGAACGGTCCGCGGAGCACCTTCAGACGCCGGCCCTCGCGGATGAAGTTCCGGTTGGGCAGGCGGTTGATCGTCGCGAGCATCTCCTCGGTGACCTTGAAGCGGGCGGCGATGCGGCCGAGGGTATCGCCGCTCTTGACGGTGTAGTGGGCAGCCAGCGGGTCGTCCGGGAGGACGGCGGTGTTGAAGAGGGTGTCGGCGGCGATGGCCGAAAGGGCCTGGCGGGCCTGGGCCGCCTCGGCCGGCGGGAGGCCTGTTCTCAGGGCCTCGTTGAGCCGACTTCGGGCTTCCAGCAGGGCTCCGCGCTCCAGCGCAGCCAGGCCGGCCTTGAGGTCTGTCTGGGCCGCGACCGGATCGGCCGGCCGACTGGCGGTCGGGGCGGGGGCAGCCGGAGGCGGGGCCGGTTGGCTGTCGGTCGCCCGTGGATCGCCCATGTCCTGGACGGGCGACGAGGGCCCGGGCGTGGCGGTCGTCTCATTGTCGGCGGGCCGGGAGGCCGCCGTGGGCGCCACCAGCCGGACCAGGGCTGAGGAAGGGGCGGCGGGGCGAACGGCGGGCCGGGCCCGATCGGTCGGCGGGGTTTCGGCCACCACCGAAGTCAGCACGATGGGATCCGCCGGTCGGGGGCCGCGGGGCCATGACCAGCCGACCCACAGGCCGCAGGCGGCCATCAGTGCCAGGAAGAGCCGCGCCAGAACGCGGCGCGCGGCTTTGGAACGACGGCGAAACATGCACGACTCCGGCGGACGGGCATCGGTCAACGGCGGTCGCGGCCTGTCTGGGGGTCCCCGGGGCCGGGAAATGCCCGCTACGACGCCTGCGGCCAGCATACCGGGGATACGGCGGTTTTCAACCCGGCTGCGGCGGGCGGTTCTGCAGGGCGGCGGTCCTGCTCCGGGCGAACAGCAGCCGGCGGGCGTTCTCGACGATGGCGCGGACCGCGGGGTGCGATTGACCAGACCTTCGGCCTGAGGATGGTCGGGCGCTGCATGAAGCGTGAGATCCCCGAGACGTGGCGTTGTCCGCCCTCGACGGCCGGCAGAGGCGCCGGGCATGGCAGGCGCGGCACCTATGGTTCTCCGTGTTCGACGGCTGGCACGGAGACCGGGCGCGGCGGCGCTTCGCGTGGCGCACGGCGGGGGGCGACGGTCGGCCGCAGGCGGCTCAGGCCTTGCCGGTCACGTCGGGGTCGGTTTCGGGCACGGCGTCGGAGGCCGGGTCGAACCATTCCGGCTTGAAGACCAGCCGCTTTTTGACATCCATGGCCAGGTTGCTGACCAGCGTGACCACTGCGTCGTTGAGGCCGATCAGGCCGTTGCAGCGGGGCTGGTCCGGGCCGTCGGCGGGCTTGCCGGAGCGGATCAGCCAGGCCAGGTGCTCCTGCTCCTCGCGGTAGCCGCGGCTGGTGAGCGTGTCGGCCACCCCGACGGCGGCGCCCCAGGCGCGGGTGGAGCCGGAATCGGCCATCGCGCGGCTGACCCGGGCCTCGGCCCAGTTGATCCGCGTGTCCTTGCCGGCGCCTTCCTGGAAGATGTAGGCCTCGGCCTCCTGCAGCAGGCTGAGGGTCGCCCTGGTGCCCATGACCTGCTCGCCGTAGCCGTCGAAGGCGTTGGTGCTGATCGAGGAGTACATCACCACCGCGTTGTGGGCGTCCTCGCCGTACTCGTAGGTCAGGAAGGCGTGATCGGGCAGCTTGCGGTCGTTCTTGAAGTAGGAGATCAGCCCGGTGCCGTGCACCGCCACCGGCAGGATGTGGTGGGCGGGGGCTCCTTCGGCGGCGTGGGCGGCGCCCATGGCCTGCAGGAAGATGCTGCAGGCGTCCAGCTGGTGGCTGCCCAGCTCGACCATGAGTCCTCCGCCGGTCTTGGGGTCCACCCGCCAGCGGATCATCTGCTCGATCGAGTCGTAGCCGAACTTCCGGAAGTCCACGCCGGCGTCCTCCTTCGGCACCGGCGGGTACCAGCTGTCGAAGCGGCCGTCCTCGGCGCCGGCGGCGCCGTTGCCGGTCTGGTTGCGGTGCCAGAAGGCCCGGATGTGGCGGATGTCGCCCAGCACGCCCTGTTCGATGAGCGACCGGGCGTTGGCGTACATGTAGCTGTAGTGCCGCTGGTGGCCGATGGACAGGAACCGCTTGTGCCTGGCGGCCGCCCGGACCATCTGCTTGCACTCCATGACCGTGCCGGCCATGAGCTTCTCGCAGAGGACGTGCTTGCCGGCCTCCAGGGCGGCGATCGTCGCCGGGGCGTGCAGGAACAGCGGCAGGGCGATGATGATCATCTCGATGTCGTCGCGCTCCAGCATCCGCTTGTAGTCCTCGTAGAGCTCGACCTTGTCGGCCCGGGGGCCGTACTTGTCGCGGAAGTACTGCCGGGCGCGGGCCTGGTTGCTCGGGCGGATGTCCGAGAAGGCCACGATGTCCACGTAGGCCGGGTTGCTCTGGGCGATGTGGGCGTAGCAGCCCTGGTTGCCCGTGCCGATCAGCCCGGCCCGCACCGGCTCGCCCTTGAGCTCCTCGTAGCCGAAGTACATCGCCGCGGCCGACGGGATCGCCACCGCGCCGCTCAGCATCTGCCGCCGGCTGATCCTGACGGCGTCCCGGAAGTTGTCCGCACCGGTCTGTCGCTGCTTTTCGTTGAGCACCATGTCTGGCATTCCTCTCGTCAGGGCCCCTGGTCCGGGGCGTTGGTTTCAGCGCGTCCCGCGCTCCGTCGATCCCCGCGGGGATCCCGTCACGCCCCGCAGCAGCCCTTGCGGGCGAACCACCGGGCCACGAACGCGTCCAGACCGCACCAGCGGCCGACGCGGGAGGTCGCGATCACCATCAGGGCGATGGCCTCGATCAGGTTCTTGTTCACGAACAGGTAGTGGCCCTCCAGCGCCGGGTAGTCCGGCAGCCACGGCAGCGGCGGCATGCAGGTGTAGTACAGGGCCAGCAGCCCGATCGCCCCCAGGGCCGACAGGCGGGTGAACAGCCCCAGCATCAGCCCCGCGCCGACCGCGGTGAGGGCCAGCATGTTGGCCCAGTCGATGAACTCCGTCGGACCGGGCGGATGCGGCAGGCCCCGGGCCAGCTGCCGCGACTGGATGCGCTCGGCGTCCTCGAGCCGGCCTTCGCTGCGGGCGTTCAGGAACGCGGCCTGCAGGCGGGCGAGCACCTCGGCCTCCAGATCCTTGACCGGCTTGTACGCCCGGGCCTCCAGCGCCGCCCGGGCCCTGGCCTTGCGGCCGTAGAGATCGGTGAGCCGCTCCTTGTTGTAGTCCATCGTGCCCAGGGCCCGCTCGGCGGCGAGGACATCGTCGATGATCGCCCGGTAGTCCGCCAGCTGGGCCTGGAAGTCGGGGTCGGCGTAGATCGACTCGACGTAGCCGGCCTTGAAGTCGGCGATCCGGCGGGCGAACGCCGCCGCATGCTCGGTGAAGCGGTCCACGTGGGCCCGGTCCTCCAGCACGCCGGCGACCATCGCCGCCAGGCCGACATCGGCCTGCCCGCCGGGGGGCGCCTGGAAACCGGGAACCCGCTGGACCAGCACCGCCTGGACGCCGGCGGCCAGATCGGCCTCCGGAAGCGTCCCCTCGCCCAGCGCCTCGCGCAGGTCGGCGGTCACGCTGCCCAGCAGCTGCGCCGAGGCCGAGGCCACATAACCGGCATAGGCCGGGTCCTGCTCGGCTGAGCCCAGGCGCAGATCCCGGAACTTCTCGACCGCGTCCCTGACCTCGCCGTCCAGCCGGTAGTGGCCGGCCAGCTGCCGGTAGCGGTCCTGGACCTTCGCCTTGGTGCCCTCGAGGGTCAGCCCTTCCAGGCCGTCCACGTCCTTGACCATCCACCGGTAGAACGGCCGCAGGGGGCCGGCGGACTGCACCAGGTAGCCGGTGGCCTGCCAGTCGTCCTGCATCAGCTTCCAGGCACCCTCGTAGAAGAAGTGCCACCCGATCGAGATCCGCAGCAGCACCAGGAAGAAGATTGACCACCCGGTGACGGTGCGGACACCCGGTCCCGACTGTGCCTGTTGGGGTGTTGTGTCTGCCATGATCGTCTCGTCTACAGACCCGCTGAATCCACGACGCCTTGTCCGGTCCATGCCCGGCCGACGCCGGGTTCCAGGCGCACGTCCTCATGCGGCAGGTTGAAGGTCACCACCCGCACCGGGAGGGTTCCAGGGGCGGGGCGCCTGTCCCGGACGACCAACAGGGCGGCGACATCCGCGTGATTGTGGCAGAACTCGGCGGCCTTGTCGAGTCCGGCCACGAACAGGGCCGTGGCCAGGGCATCGGCGGTGGCCGCATCGGCGGCCAGAACGGTGACGCTGCCCAGCGTCGCTCCATCCGCCCGGGACGCCGCATCCGCCGGGCATCCGCTGCGCGGGTCGATGATGTGGCCGTAGCGCCGCCCCTGGTGTTCGAAAAACCGATGCGCCGCTCCGGCCGTGGCCAGAGCCCGGTCGCAAAGATTCACTGTGGCTAAACGTTTTGTCGTGTCGAAGGGATTCTCGATCCCCACCGGCCAGCCGGTCTGGCCGCCCGTCGGGGATCCCGCAGCCAGCACGCTGCTGGCTCCGCCCTGGAGCATCGCCCGGCGGATGCCGAAATCCGCGCGAATCCGGTCCAGAGCCCGGTCCAGGGCGTATCCCTTGCCGATGGCTCCGAAGTTGAGCTCCAGGCCGGGCACCTCGAAGCGGACGCTGAGGTTCTCCTCGCACAGCCGCACGTGTCGCAGGCCGCTGCAGGCCCGGGCCGAGGCGATCTCCTCCCCGGAGGGCACGCGCGGCCGGCCGTCGAGAAAACCCCAGGCCCGCACCAGGGCTCCGGCGGCCGGGTCGAAGGCCCCGTCGGTCAGGCGGTGGAGTTCGGCGGCCCGCTTCAGGAGTTCGAAGATCCGGCCGTCGGTGGGGACCTGGCGGGAGTGGGCGTGCCGGTTGAGATAGCTGACCAGGCTGGAATCGCGGTAGACGCTGAGGAGCTCGTCGAGTTCGCCGATCGTGTCCAGGGCCCGCTGGCCCACCGCCAGCGGCGCGGCGGTTTCGGCCGGCAGCAGGACGCTGAACTCGCAGCCCATGGCCCGGCGGTTCACCGACCAGTGCCCGACGGTCGGGTCGCCCGTCCGTGGATGAGGCCGGCGATCCGGCAGCAGTGCCCCGATCAGGCCGCCGGTCGTGGCCGCCAGGCCGCGGGCGGTCAGGAGGCTTCGGCGGGACCAGGCTGCCGGATCGTTCACAGGTGCGGGTTCCGTCGGCCCGGCCGCGGCGGTCACTCCCCCGGACGGCCCGTGCCTTTGACGCATTATGGTG
>Ga0129299_1001319_pt1 | contig 16596 bp, 14 predicted proteins | sample ConPoolayeCmetaG_FD_94477 | JGI IMG/M metagenome (GOLD analysis project Ga0129299, IMG submission 94477) | Hot spring microbial mat communities from California, USA to study Microbial Dark Matter (Phase II) - Cone Pool mat layer C metaG ... | reverse complement strand
CCCACGTCCACCGTTACGCCTGGTGAGACGCCCACGCCAACCATCACGGTTGAGCCTGTCGGGACGCCCACCGCCCCCGTCGAGACACCTCCGATCCCCTTGCCATCGCCGGCGGGGGCGCCGTGATGGCCTGCATCCCCGGCTGGTTTAAAACTGGCTTGACATGGCCGCGCCAGGTGAGTACAATGCCCGGCGGGACCGGGTTTCGGCTCGTGCCCACGCCCGGCGTAGGCGCGAGTCAGGCCACCCATGCTCCAGGAAAGAAAACTCGTTCCCACGCCGGGCGTGGGAACGAGGCAACCATGCCCGCGCCGAGTATATCATGACAGACAATCCCACCAACAAATGGGCCGTGTTGCTGGTGGCCGGCCTGGCCGCCTTCTTGACCCCCTTTATGGGATCAGCTACTAATATCGCCCTGCCGGCCATCGGCCAGGAGTTCGCCCTGGACGCCGTGGCCCTGGGCTGGGTCTCCACCGCTTACCTGCTGGCGGCGGCCATGTTCCTGGTCCCCGTGGGTCGCCTGGCCGACATCCACGGTCGCAAGCGGTTCTTCCTCTACGGGATCGCGCTCTTTACAGCGGCCTCGCTCCTCACCGCCCTGGCGCCCTCGGCCGCTGCGCTGCTCGCCAGCCGGGTCCTGCAAGGGATCGGCAGCGCGATGATCTTTGGCACCGGCGTGGCGATCCTCACCTCGGCGTTTCCCCCAGGCGAGCGGGGCCGGGTGTTGGGCCTCAACGTTGCCATGACCTATCTGGGCCTCTCGGTGGGGCCGTTCCTGGGTGGCCTGCTCACCCAACAGTGGGGCTGGCGCAGCATTTTCTGGGTCATCGCCCCCCTGGGCGTTATCATCGTCACCCTGGTACTGTGGAAGATCAGGGGGGAATGGGCCGAGGCGCAAGGGGAGACGCTCGACTGGATCGGTTCAGTCACCTATAGCCTGGCCCTGGCCGCGCTCATCTACGGCTTCTCGGCGCTGCCGGCCTGGTGGGCCGCCGGCCTGACCGTTGTCGGCGCGGCCGGCCTGATGATCTTTGGGGTCTGGGAGACGAAAGCAAGACACCCGGTGCTGGACATCCATCTGTTCCGCGTCAACCGGGTATTTGCCTTCTCCAACCTGGCCGCGCTGATCAACTACTGCGCCACGGCCGCTGTGGGTTTTCTCCTGAGCCTCTACCTGCAATACATCAAGGGCCTCGACCCGGAGCAGGCCGGTCTGGTGCTCATCGCCCAGCCGGTGTTGCAGGCCGTGTTCTCCCCCCTGGCCGGTCGCCTCTCTGACCGCGTCGAGCCGCGCCTGGTTGCCTCGGCCGGCATGGCGATCACTGCCAGCGGGCTGTTCCTGCTGACTTTTCTCCACGGCGGCACGCCCCTCGAGTTCATCGTATTCAGCCAGACGTTCCTGGGGTTCGGCTTTGCGCTGTTCTCCTCGCCCAACACGAACGCGGTGATGAGCGCGGTGGAGAAACGATTCTACGGCGTGGCTTCGGCCACCCTGGGCACCATGCGCCTGACCGGGCAGACGCTCAGCATGGGGATCGCCATGCTGACATTTGCCGTCGTCATCGGGAGCGCGCGGATCACGCCGCCGCACTACCCGGCGTTCCTGCGCAGCGCGACCATCATCTTTATCATCCTGACCATCTTGTGCGGGATCGGCGTCCTGGCCTCGTTGGTACGCGGTAACGTACACGGAAATCAGGAGTAAGATGCATATCCGGCAGTTTACCCCAGAGGACTATGATGCGGTCCTGGCTCTCTGGCGGGCCGCCGGTCCGGGCCTCCATTTGCGCACCTCCGATTCACGGGACGAGATCGCGCGGAAACAGGAACGTGACCCGGACCTGTTCCTGTTGGCCGAAGAGGATGGTCAACTGGTGGGCACGGTGCTGGGAGGCTGGGACGGCCGACGGGGGTTGGTCTACCACCTGGCGGTGGCGCCGGCCTATCGCGGGCAGGGGATCGGGCAGGCCCTCATGGCCGAGTTAGAACGTCGTCTGCGGGCCAAAGGTTGCCAGCGCTATTATATGCTGGTGGCCCGGGATAACGCGGTAGCCCTGCGCTTCTACGAGCGTCTGGGCTGTGAGCGGCTGGATGACATTGTGCTCCTGGCTCGCACCCTGGGAGAAAACTGGGGGCCGTTAGAGGACGGGTAGGTTGGGTGGCGCGTCAATCCACTGGGCCAGCACCCGTTCCCCGGCCCTGACCCCGGTCGCACCCTCTGGCACCACCACCAGCGCATTGGCCCGGGCCATAGAGGTGAGCACGCCGCTGTCCTGGCTGCCGCTGAATCGGGCGTGCCACTCCCCCTCACGCGCTTCTACCACCACACGCACGTACTGGCGACGTTCGTCTGGCAGAGCCGGTACGTCCTCATCCAGGATGACCTCGACGGTGGGCGAATCCAGATCGGTCAGCCCGCGCATCTTGAGGATCGCCGGCCGGGCGAACTGTTGGAAGGCCACCATGGAAGAGGCCGGGTTGCCTGGCAGTCCCAGGTGCGGCACAGGCCCCAGATACCCAAAAGCCAGCGGCTTGCCCGGCTTCATGTTCACCCGCCAAAAGTCCATGCGTCCCTCGGTCTGAAGCACGTCTTTGACGACGTCGAAATCGCCCATGCTCACGCCGCCGGAGGTGATCAAGAGGTCCACCCTGGCCTCCAGCCCGCGCCGGAAGCCGGCCGTGAGGTCGGCCCGGGTGTCGCGGGCGATGCCCAGGAGGACCGGCAGGCCGCCGGCCGCCAGCACCTGCGCCGCCATGCTGTAGGTGTTCGAGTTGTAGATCTGGCCGGGCCGCAACGTTTCCCCCACCGAGGCCAGTTCGTCGCCGGTAGCCAGGACACCCACACGGGGCCGGCGAATCACGCGCACCTCGGCCCGGCCCACGGATGCCAGCACGCCGATATGGGCCGGGCGCAGGAGTGTGCCCCTGACCACCACCACCTCGCCGGCGCGGATGTCCTGACCGGCCGGGCGCACATAGTTGCCCGGCCGCACGGCCACATAGATCGCCACCTGGCCGGGAGCGGCCTCGCCGGTGTCCTCGAAGCGAACCACGGCGTCCGTACCGGTCGGCAGGGGCGCGCCGGTCATGATGCGCACCGCCTGGCCCGGCCCCACTGGGTCATCAAAGGCATGGCCGGCCGCTGCCGTGCCGATCACGGCCAGCAAGACCGGCGTGCCGGGGCCGGCGCCGGTCGTGTCGGCCGCCCGCACCGCATAGCCGTCCATGCCCGAGTTGGCGGCCGGCGGCACGGTTACGCTACTCACCACGTCCTCGGCCAGTACGTGGTCTAACGCTTCCAGGAGCGGCCTGGTCTCCGCCTCTAAAGGAGACACAGCCGCCAGGATGCGGTCGCGGGCTTGTTCCACGGAGAGCAAGTCCGTCATCATATCCTCCTGGTCAGCCCCGGCAGGATTCTACCCCTCCAACTGAGCTTGAAAGTACGCTTCCAGGGCCTGCTCCCACGGGCGCAGGGTGAGACCCAGGGCCGCTGCACAGGTGTTACGCAACGCCGTGAAGGGTGGCACTCTGGAAGGGCGCGGGTAATCGGCCAGGACGATGCGGTCAACGGGCACGTGACCCCGGCCGGCCCGTTCCAGGATTCGGGCGGCGAAATCGTGGCGTGAGCAATAACCCTCGTTCACCAGATGATAGATGCCATAATGCCCGGTCTGAATGAGGTGGATGATGGCGTCGGCCAGGTCCGGCGCGTAGGTGGGGCAGGCCACTTCATCAGTCACGACGCGCAGCCGACCGTGCGTATCGGCAGCGCGGATGATCTTGGCCGGAAAGTTGTGCCCACCAGGGGCATAGAGCCACGAGGTGCGCACGATATAGAATCGCGTCAGCAGCGTCTCCACGACCCGCTCCGCAGCGGCTTTGGACTGCGCATAGGGGTTGATGGGATGGCGTGGGTCCCATTCGCGGTACGGCTCGGTGGCCGTGCCGTCAAAGACCTCGTTGGTGCTCACGTGGAGCAGGGCGGCGCCGGCGCGCTGGCAGGCCAGGGCCACGTTTTGGGTGCCCCAGGTGTTGACCCGAAAGGCCAGATCGGGGTCCCGGGCGCAGCCGTCCACGTCGGTATAGGCGGCGGTGTGGAGCACCACGTCGGGCCGGAACCCGACGATGAGGGGGATGATGCCGGCCGGCTCGGTGATGTCGGCCTCCGGCAGGTCAATGAGCAAGAGGTCTTGATCGGCCAGGCGGCGGTGCAACTCGCGGCCCAGTTGGCCCTTGTGGCCGGTGATGGCGATGCGCATGAAACCTCCGTCAAACGTCACTCGTCAAACGTCATGTGGCCCCAGATCGGCGTGGCGCGTTCTCCCGATCCGACTGGTCTGGCTCCAGGTGCACCAGGCGAGTCAGATAGCCACAGTCGCCCGGTTCCTGGAGTCGCGCATGGGCCAACAGTGCCCGACCAGGCTTCCTTCCGCTGGGAACTGCCATTGTCAATCTCTACCGCCCACCAGCCGCCCAATGGCTGCTCCTCCTCGTATGATATGTGCTCACGCGGGGTTGAGCATATCCTTCAGTTCCCCGCCAGTCCTCGCTCCCGACGCGCCTGGGCCACGGCGCGGTCCATATACCAGCGGATAAAGCCAGCCAGGGGGTTGGACAGCCAGAAGTACAGCCAGGCGTCAAAGCCGGGCAGGATGTACGGCTGTCGCCGCTCGATGCCGCGCACCAGGGCGGCCGCGACGGCGTCGGCAGTCATGGCTTTGGCTGCCCCGGCGATGCGCCGGGTCTCCAGGGGCTTGAACTGGTCCTCATAGTGAAGTTGCGGGGTGTCCGTGTCCGGCGGAAACAGCACCGAGACATAGATGCCGTAAGGCTTCAGTTCCTGGCGCAGCGCGTCGGAAAAACCGCGCACGGCGAACTTGGCCGCACTGTAGGCGGTATAACCAAAGACGCCCAGGAACCCGGCCACCGAGGAGATATTGACGATGTGCCCGCTGCGCCGGGCCATCATCAGGGGCACGACGGCCTTGATGGGCTGGACAGTGCCCATGAAATCCGTATCCAGGGTCCGCCGAAAGATGTCCAGGGGCAGTTCCTCAAAGTAGCCGGGGTGGGCCATGCCGGCCGAGTTGATCAGGATGTCCGGCGGGTGATCGTCGGCGGTGAGGGTGGCGATGGCCGCCTGGGTCTGGTCCCAATCGGTCACGTCTGCTGCATAGGCCAGGAAACGTTGGGCCGGATTCGCGCGCAGGCCCTCCAACTCGGCGATGGTCTCCTCCAACAGGGCCGGGCGGCGGGCGATGAGGGACGCGTGAGCGCCGCGCCGGGCCAGCAGCCGGGCCGTGGCCCGGCCGATGCCGCTGGAGCCGCCAGTGATGATGGCATGGCGATTGCACAGGTCCATAATTGACAGTAACCTCCCCTTTTGCTAGAATGGCTATGTGCTCATGCGGTGTCGTCCAGCGGCGGGTGGCACTCCCTACGGCTTGCCACCCAGTCCAGCCCCCGGCCCCACAGCAGGCAGGCCGGACTGGGTGGGCCGGGAGGGGCAGGCGAAAGCAGTGCCTTCGCTTACCCGTGGTCGCCGCCGCGAGCATGGACATCTCGCTTTTGCCAGAATGGTCTGGACAAGGAGCTGACCTTGAGACATTATCGGCTATCCCGGTTCCTGCTGGTGGCCCTTCTGGTCACCCTGCCCGGCCTGGCCTTGGGCCAGCCCGCGCCGACGGCGGGCGGTCCGGCCCTGGTCTATGTGCCCTTGCCCACCGCCGCAGCGCTGGTTCGCTTTGAAGACACCGGCCTGCCGCCTTATGCCCGCCTGTACGGGGCAGAAGGGGCTTACCTGCTGGCCGGCGCTGACCCGCCCGGCCTGCGTCGCCTGAACAAGGCTGGCCTCTCCCCCCGCCTCCTCGACCCTGACACAGCCGGGGCCACTTACTATCTGGTCTATCCCCGGCCCGGCCAACCCCGGCCGGACCTGGCCCTCTACGGGCGCGTGCTCCTGGACGATGGTCACGCCGTGATCATGCGGGCTATTCCCCAGGAAGCCGCCTCTCTGGCCCGGTCTGGCCTCGCGTTGCGGCTGCTCACGCTGGACCCCAAACCTCTCCACCCCCGGCCGGTCGCCGCCCTGCCCCGGGTCAGCGCGCCGGACCCGCTGGTCCAGACCCTGCTGGATCAGGTCCAAAGCAGCACTCTCTACCAGTATGTGGGGGACCTCAGCGGCGAGTGGGCCGTCCAGATCGGCGGCAACCCCTACACCATTCGTACCCGGCATACCTACAGCGGCGAGCCAATCCAGAAGGCCCTCCAATTCGCCGGGCAACACCTGGCCGACCTGGGATTGACCGTGGAGTACCACCAGTGGGGCGGTTCCACCTATCCCAACATCATCGGCGAACGGCGAGGGACAATCAACCCCACCGACATCTATATCATCTGTGCCCACCTGGATGACATGCCCGGCGGCACGGTGGCCCCCGGCGCCGACGACAATGCCAGCGGGGCGGCGGCTGTCCTGGTGGCGGCAGACATCCTCGCCCCCTATCAGTGGGGTTGCACCCTGCGTTTTGCCCTGTGGACCGGCGAAGAACAGGGCTTGAAGGGCAGCGCTGCCTACGCCAAACGCTGCTACCAGCGCGGCGAGAATATCCGGGGTGTCCTCAACCTGGACATGATCGCCTGGGATTCCATCGGCGGACCGGACCTGGACCTCCATGCCGATCAGGCTGGCGTGCCCGCCTCGTTGCAACTGGCGCAACTCGTGGTGGAGGTAGTGGCAGCTTATGACCTGCCCCTCGTGCCCCATGTCATACCCAACGGCATCCGGGCCAGTGACCAGGCTTCCTTCTGGGATTACGGCTACCCGGCCCTCCTGGGGATCGAATACTATTCAGGCGGCGACTTTAACTCCCACTATCATACCACCAGCGACCGGCTCATGTATCTTAATCTGCCCTACCTGACCGCCTGGACCAAAGCCGCCGTGGGCACCTTTGTCCACCTGACCGACTGTCTGATCACCACCACCTGCGAGCCACTGACCCAGGTGACGCTGGCCGGGCCAAACCCTGGCCCGCCATGGACGGGTGAGCCGGTCCAATTCCGCGCCGATCTGGAGCCAGACCAGGCCACCAAACCTTACACGTACACCATTTATGCCGCTGGGGAAGCAGTGGGGGTAACCCAGATCAGCAGTGATGATCCCCTGACTTTCAGCTATACCTTCAGTGCTAACGGCACCCACATTATTGGTTTTGAAGCCTGGAACTGCGATCCGCACTCCCCGATCAGCGACACCATCATGGTCGAAGTTATCGCGCCCTTTTCCCTGTATCTGCCCCTGTTATGGAGATAAGCCAGCCCCCACTGCTTTGGACCTGACAACGGGTCTCACACCACAAGGAGTAGAGGCTTTAGCCGGTTGTGACCACAAAGTATGGCCCGCCTGAAGGCTCGACTCCAGAGTTGCAAGTCCAACACCGGTGAGGGGTGGCTTCATTTGTCCCTCTCGATAAAGGCTTGACGCCGGGCTTGTCAGAGCTTTCAGCCTCTACCAACCTCTCGCCGCTTCCTCGATGGGAAAGGACGGCGCGATGTCTACCGGCACTTCCACGCTCTCCAGGGCCTGCACAACGGCCGCTGGTAACTGACCATAACGGGCCAGAAACACCTGGGCGCGGTCATAGTCGCCGGCGGCCTCCACCGCCAGCAATTCACGGGCCAGGTTGCGGTAGCCGGTGCGGAGGCGGTCCGGGTCCACCCGAAACCGGCCGGTTGGGGCATCCTGGCGCAAGACGCCGGCCTCGCTCAAAAAGTTGTACTCGACTGCGCTGGCGATGGCATAGACATAGGTGGCCCCCACACGAATAGCCCGGAACGCGCCCACCAACGAGGCGATAGCCCGGGCCAGGTCCTGGTCTGGGGGCAGCACCCCTTGTTCCGCCAGTACCTGAGCACAGTAGAGGCCCACCACGGTGGCCTTGGCCTCTTCCAGCGGCGAGTACAGGTCACGCAGGGCCACGCTCACGGCCACAGCCCGACCATCAGGCCCTGTCACCTGAGCCGGTCCCAGACCGTGAGCCAGCTCGTGCAGGAGCACGGTCTCGAAAGAGGCGTCAAAGTTGAGGAGGGGCAACTGGTCCGGGGCCAGCAACCGCTCGGCCAGGGGCCGGGTGAGATGCTCAAACTTGGCCTGCCCCACATTTCGTAACATTACTTTTTTGGATCCCTTCAGCGCGCGTACACGCTCATCGTTGGGCAGGGCAAAGGCGGTGGCCGGCGGGCACTTGCGACCCCAGCCGGCAGCGTAAACCTGGTTCACCACCGTGATAGGCGAGGCCGCCCCCCGCTGGGGTCGCGGATAATCGGCCAGTGCAGCCAGGTGTTCTTCCAGGGCCGGGAGGCGTGCGGTCCAATCGGCCAGGGCCGCGCTGGCGGCCGCGTCGCGCACGGTCAGATAGCTCTGGAACGCCGCCTTGTAGCCGAAGAGCCTGTCAGCATAAACCTCGTAAGGGCCGATGACCACCTCGATACAGTTGTCATGGACATCCATCCAGTCTATGTCGGACTGGATATAATCGTTGGAGCGAAAGGCGGCGGCCCGGGAGCGCAGGTAGCGCGCTTCCGACTCGTTGTCTATGAAAGTGGCGGCCTCTTCCAGAAGGCGCGCGGCTGGTTCCAGCCATTCGGCATAGGCCACGCTGTAGGGTACAGCTATCAGCCTGTCTCCGTCACGCCGGATCACGGTGAAATAGCTCTCCAGGGCCTCGCGGTCGGCCGGGTGAGCGGCGAGCCAGGCGATGAACTCCTCCCGGGTCAGGTCCGGCGGATAGAAACCGGCCCCCAGGGGCCAGGGGGCGTTCCCGGCGAATGGGGCGTGGTCGTCCAGCCGGTCCCAGGCGGTGTTCATGATCTGGAAGTAGCGATAGACGGCCCGGCCCTCGTCATCCGTGGCGGCGGCCAGCCGGTCACGGAGGGCCGGCACATCCGGCCCCATCTGCCGTAAATAGACCTGGTTGATCAGGTCTGAAGCGGCGATGAGGCGTTTGAGGGCCTGTCTATCGCCCGGGGTCAGGAGCGTCTCGTCAAAGGTCAGCGTGGTGGGCACGACGCGGGCCAGTCGTTGATGGATGTTCATAGCCTCTCTCTCCAGATGCACATCGCCAATTCAGGCAGCCAGGGTTTCCAGGAGAGCGCGCTCGTAAACCTCATAGGCAGGCCGACCAAAGAGGACAAAGCGCACCAGTTCGATCTCTGGATGCCCGCTCAGGTAATCAATGACGGTGCGCAAGGCGATGCGGGCGGCCTGGTCCAGGGGGTAACCATAGGCCCCGGTGCTGATGGACGGGAAGGCCAGGCTGCGGATGCCGTGCTGGGAGGCCAGCTCCAGGCTGCTGTGGTAGGCGGAGGCCAGGAGCAGCGCTTCGCCGTGTTGGCCGTCCCGGTAGACCGGGCCGACGGTGTGGATGACATATCTGGCGCGCAGGCGATAGCCTTTGGTGAGGCGGGCCTCGCCGGTGGGGCAACCACCCAGGGTGCGGCACTCTGCCAGTAGCTCTGGCCCGGCAGCTCGATGGATGGCCCCGTCCACCCCGCCGCCACCCAGCAGCGAGTTGTTGGCCGCGTTAACGATGGCCTCCGTATCCTGCATCGTGATGTCGCCCTCCACCAATTCCAGGGTGGATTCGTTGATCGTGGTTTTCATGGGGTTCTTACCTCCGTCGCGTAACTGTCTACCCTCCCGCAGGTTGGGGCGTTTTCTAACCTGCGGGAGGGTACATGGTCATTAGATTGGGCTGCACCGAAAAACCTCCCTGGGAGGTGCCCCAGGAGGAAGCGGCCCAGACCCAGGAGCCGGGGCCAGAAGCCGATCTACCAGGTCGCCGTAGCGAGAGCCAACAGCAGTAATGTGCAGCTCCCGTTTGGTCTTGCCGATCACGGATAGCTCGATCAAGAGATGTTCGGGGGGCAGGGCGGCCAGGGCCTGGCCGGGCCACTCGACCACGGAGACGCCGGCCCCGTAAAAGTACTCGTCCAGCCCCAGGTCCAGGACCTCCTGAACCCCGGTTACCCGATACAGGTCAATATGATAGAGCGGCAAACGCCCCCCTGGGTACTCATTGACCAGGGTGAAAGAAGGGCTGGTGACCCGGCGGGTGATCCCCAGCCCCCGGGCAATACCCTGGGTCAGACACGTCTTGCCGGCCCCGAACTCGCCGGCCAGCAGGATCACGTCACCAGGACGCAATAACTGGCCCAGACGCGCTCCCAGGCGCTGCGTCTGCGCCACGCTGTGGCTGATGAAATCCAAAACCTGCGGTCCGACCACGCCCACCACCGCTATCGCTGCCCCTCCTCGATGGTCAGGAAAAGCTGAATCCGAGGCTTGTTCACGATCACCACCGGCGTATCAAAACGGCGCCGGGGATCATACAGATAGTAGATCTGTGGGTTGGTGATGGGCACAAAGGCATAGGAGATGACATCCAGGATGCTGCGCAGTTTGGTGCCCCGGCTCAGGTGCATATTCCCATGGATCTCAAAGCCGGGCAGGGTGGCGATCACATTGTAGCGTTGTTTGGGGACGAATTTGCTGCTGCGGTCCCGGATCGTCTCTGGTTCCGGTTCGTTAAAGGGGATAGCGCACAGGATGGTGCTCTTGGTCACGCGCAGGGTGGTAGCGGACAGGGGGGCAGGCAAGGGGAGCAAAAGCCGATTGAGCCTGACCTGGGTCAGCTCGACGATGGATTCGTGGGGGTTATTCAGCACATCAGTCACACGTTGACCCCGGGGCACTTCCAGGAGACCTTGGGCCACATGCTCAGAAGTGAAAAGCTCCACCTGCACGGCCAGGGTCGGGCTGAGATCGGCTAACAGACTCATGGTCACCTCCCGTCTTCATCTGCACTTACGAGCTTATTATAGCATACCCGCCGCCTGGATGCTACCAGTCCAGAGACACGGTGCCAATGCGCCTGCGACTACCTGGCGACTGCAAATAACTATGTGGATATTGTCGCTTGCGCTCGCCAGTTATTTGGAGTAGAATAGTAACCACTCGCTCCTTATCCCCGGGGGTTTGGCGACGGCAGAGCCGTCGCCAAACCCTGAGAACTTGCGCGAAGCGGCGGGTCATACTCCCTATCCAGCCCCCGGCCCAGTCCGGCCTGGGCCGGGGGCCGGACTGGGTGGGCTGGGGGGCACCGCCTGGAGCGACATTTTCCATCATCCCTACCGAACGGAGTGACCATACTATATGACCGAACAGCAAGATACGTTCCTGGCGGAACTGCAAGCCTGTGAGTGCGACCCGGAACAGGTTGAAGTGGTGGCTTTTCACATCGCTGTGCGCCAGGTTCAGTTGGAGGTGGCGGCTCACCTGCCGCCGCGTCAGGAGGTGCTTCAGCCCGGCCCGGCCTTCGCCAACGGCGTGCCCCTGTTGCCGGTGGACCGCCTGCGCCTTGAACCGATGTTGTTCGACCAGGCGTTTGAGCGGATAGCCGCCCTGGTGGCGGAACGCCGACCCCAGTGGGCCATCGCCACGGATATTCCGCCTCTGGCCCTGGTGGGCGAATGGTATCGCCGGGGTGGGTTGCCGGAGCGAACGCTCTCGCTGGTGATGCAACTGGCCCTGCATCCATTCCTGGAGCGCGAACAGCTCGACGCGCCGGACGTGGACCTGAACCAATGGTGGCGTGGCTGGTGTCCTATCTGCGGCGGGCTGCCTTCGTTTGCGGCGCTCCGGCCGCCCGGTGGGGAACGGACCTTGCTATGCCCGCGCTGTTGGGCGCAATGGCCGTTTTCCAGGGTGATGTGCCCTTTCTGCGGCGAGGATAATCCCGCGCGCCTGGGCTACTACCCCAGCGCGGACAACGTTTATCGTCTATATGTCTGCGAATCTTGCCGGGGCTATCTCAAGACCGTGGACTATCGCGAGTTAGCCGAGCCGCTCAGTATGCCAGTGTTAGATGTTCTGACGACAGACATGGACCTGGCGGCGGTCAGCCAGGGTTACCAGGAACGCGGGGGGCAGCTCGCCTACTGGGCGCGCCAGGTCAACTCTGGCCCCCCACCGGCGGGGACGCTCAAACCGACCGCATAGACGGTCAGCCAGCGGTTTACGCCCCTCAGGTGCGGTTCACTTCCCGTCTTTGGAGGCGTGCTCTTCTACATCGGACTATAGGTTATCAACCATGACCACGCTGAAAATATCGCTCTTGGGCGGATTGCGTTTGTCGTGGGGAGAGCAACCCTGGCCCGTTCCATCGTCGCCCCGGCTGACCTCGCTGCTGGCCTTTTTGCTGCTGCACCGCCACCAGTCCATCTCCCGCGACGAACTGGCAGAACGTTTGTGGCCGGACAGGCCCGCAGTCGAAGCGCGCGCCAACCTGCGTCGTCACCTCCACCTGTTGCGGCAGGCTTTGCCGCCGGGCGAGTGGATTCTGACCAACCGCGAGACGGTGCAGTGGAACCCCGCCGCCGATCTCTGGCTCGACGTGGAGGCGTTCACGCGCAGCGCGCAGGCCGGCGGGGAGTGCGAGCCATGCCTGGAGCTGTATCAGGGCGACCTGCTGCCTGAGCTGTACGACGATTGGCTCATCCCCGAACGCGAAAAACTGGCCGCTTTGCTCTTGCAGGCCCTGCAACGCGCCGTCGAGCAGTGCGCCGGGCAGGGCAAGTATGCCAGCGCGCTGCGGTACGCGCAACGGCTGCTGGTGTACGATCCCCTGCACGAAGAAACCCATCGCATGGTCATGCGCCTGGCCTACCTGGCCGGCGACCGTCAGGCCGCGCTGCGTCAGTTCGAGGAATGTCGAGACCTGTTGCGCCGCGAACTGGATGTGGACCCCATGCCGGCCACGCTGGAATTGCAGCGAGCCATCCTGGAGGGTCAGCCGGTGACCCGGCCGGCCCAAGAGCCGCCCGGCACCGCGCTCGATTTACCCGCGCGTGAGCCGGCGGCGACTGCAGCGCCGGCCATCGTGATTCCGTCCATTCGAGCACAGCGTCGCCGCTGGCCGCTGGCGCTGATCGGCGCGGCGGTGGTCATCTTCATGTTCGTCCTCTTGCTTTTACTTCACTCGCTGCGCTCGCCGCAAAGCCCCGCCGCGCCCCTGGTCATCAGCGGGCCGGCCGCGGTCCAGGACACGTGGATCACCGAAGCCTTTCCCAACGACACCTACTGGCCCGACGACCCTGACCGCACGCCGCATCATCGCTACACCCGCGCGCACCTGCAATACTATGACCGCCACGCCCTGGATCGCATCCTGATCCGCTTCGACCTGAGCGCCTTGCCGCCCGACGTCCAGATCCAATCGGCCACGTTCGAAATCCACCTGGAGACCTGGCTGGCGTTGGAAAGCAGCAAGCCGGTCACCCGGCCGTTCCCCGCCGCGGTCAGTGTGTTCCAGGTCACGCGCGCCTGGCAACCCGAGCAGGCCACCTTCAACGGGGCCGCTGTGGATCAGGCGTGGGCGCAGCCCGGCCTGGCGCCGGGCGCGGATTTCATCTCGCCGCCGCTGGACACGCAATCCATCAACGGCACGGCCTGGCTGGTCTTTGACGTCCGGCAGGCCGTCTCGGAATGGCAACGCCATCCCGATAGAAATTACGGGCTGGTGATGATGATGACCGAAGCGCCGGAAGACATGGCGCACTATTGGGTAGATATGACCGACGCGGCGGCCCCCCATCTGCGGCCCGTGTTGCGCATCACCTGGCATTGACATGCTGCGCATCTATCTGCTGGGCGGCCTGCGCGCCACCGTGGATGACCAGCCACTCCCGATTCCAGATAGCCCCGGCCTGGCGGGACTGTGGGCCTTTCTGTTGCTGCACCCGCGCCGCCCGCTCCATCGCAGTCAGGTGGCGTTCACCCTGTGGCCCGACGTCAGCGAAGACAAAGCCCTGGCGCACTTGCGGCGTTGCCTCTACCACTTGCAACAACTGCTGCCGCCCGCTCCCGCCGACCACCCGTGGCTGCTGATCGAGGGCCGCACGCTGAGTTGGAACCCGGACGCCGACGCCTGGCTGGATGTGGACCAGTTCCGGCGCGATTGTGCGGCCGACGCCATCGCGCCGCTGGCGCAGGGCCTGGCGCTCTATCGCGGCGACCTGCTGCCCGGCCTGGTGGGCGACTGGCTGCCAGCGGAACGCGCTCGCCTGCGCCTGGAGTATCTGGAGGCGCTGGAGCGGCTGATCGCGCTCCAGGCGGCGGACGGCGACTATGCGGCGGCCCTGACCGCTGCTCAAGAGTTGTTCCGCCAACAGCCCTACAGCGAGGCGGCGCTGCGCTGGTGCATGAGCCTGCGCTATCTCGCTGGCGACCGCGCCGCCGCCCTGCGCCAGTACAACGAGTTCACGGCGCGTCTGGAACAGGCCGGCCAGATCTCGCCGGAGACGGCGGCGCTGCGCGAACGCATCGCCGCCGGCGCCGAACTGCCGCCGCTGGCCCGCAAATCGCCCCCCGCCGTTCAGCCCGACGTGCCCCTTGCGCCCGCCACGCCAGACCGCGCGGTCCGCCGGGGATTCCGCTGGACGGTTCTGGCTCTGGCCGCGTTGTTCGCGCTGGCCGGGGCGGTGATCTGGATCGAGCGGCCGTTCCATCCACGCCAGACGTTGACCCTCGCCGGCCCCCAGCTTGTCCAGGATACGTGGATTTTGTCTTCCGTGCCCGACGCGACCGGCGCAGGCGACCTCGACGCGCCGTGGCTGTACGTGGACCTGCACGACGGACGCGGGCTGGTCAATCCACGCGCGCCGTTTGCCCGCTATCCCGCCGCCCGGCTGAACCTGGCCAACGTCATCATCAGCGACGCCCTGCTCCGTTTCGACCTGGGCCAGCTCCCCGCGCACGGCCGCGTGGAAAGCGCGCGGCTGAACCTGTACCTCGAAGCGGACAATCTGTGCCCCAGTCGGCAGGGCTGGCCGCCCGTGACCCTGGCCGCCTATCGCCTGCTGCGCGCGTGGGATGCGGACACGGCCACGTTCAGCCATCCGTGGGCCGAGCCGGGCCTGCGCCCCGGCAGCGATTATGACCCCTCGCCGGTAGACCGGCAGGCGGTCTTGGGACCCGGCCCGCTGACCCTCGACCTGACGGCGGCCACGGCCCCCTGGCGGAGCGGCCAGAATTACGGCCTCGTGCTGATGGTCGTCGAAGCCCCGGCCGGCTGTTCGCCCTACTGGATGGACACTGTCGAGCACCCCGACCCGGCCCGCCGCCCTCACCTCGTCATTCGATACCGCTAACGAGACCCTAAAGGTCTTCAAGACCTTTAGGGTCTGTCCTTCTAACGAGACCCTAAAGGTTTTCAAAACCTTTAGGGTCTTTTGCCCTTCGGACGCTTTTTGAACGCTTTTCGGACGGTCATTGTGCTATGATAGGGCCATGACTGAGACCCAAAGCCCGTCCCAATTGACTTTCCGCCCGGTTTTCATCGTGCGATTGTGGTGGGAACCTGATGAGGCCACATCCAACGCCGGCGAGTGGCGCGGCGCCGTCGAGCTGTTGGGCGCAGACAAGAAATTCTACTTTCGCGAGCTATCGCAGGTGAGCGAGATCATCGCCGCCGCGCTCGGCGAGACAGGTGCAAAATGACCCGCGCGAAGTGCTCTGGCGTTTTAAACCGAGCAGTGGCTCAGGCTTCAGCCTGCGCAGCGAGCAGCGCGGCCAGGCGCGGCACGTCCTCTCCGCACGTTGATCATTCACCATCGAACCACTAATTCAATTCTCATTAAGGAGGTCCTGCGATGCCCAAACAACATACCATCATCACCACCCTGGCCCTGGCCTTACTGGTGCTGGCGTTGGCCGGCGGACCCAGCCTGGCCCAAACCCCCTCCCCACCCTCCTATGAGGGGGAGAGCAGGATGGGGGCAGGTTCTCCCCTCGGCACAGCCTTCACCTACCAGGGGCAACTCAAGCGCGACGGCAATCCCGTCACCGGCGCCTGCGACTTCCAGTTCGGCCTCTACGACGCCGCCAGTCTGGGCATCCAGCTCGGCGTCACCCAGACCGTCTCCAGCGTCAGCGTGGCCAATGGCCTGTTCACCGTGAAGTTGAACGAGGGCGGCCAGTTTGGGGCCAGCGCCTTCAACGGCGAGGCCCGCTGGCTGGCGATTGCCGTGCGCTGTCCGGCCGGCAGCGGCGGCTACACCAGCCTGGGCCGCCAGGCCCTCACCGCCGCGCCGTATGCCCTGTACAGCAATTCCACCGGCGCGTTGCAGGGCTACGCCGTGGTGCCCAACAAGCCACCCAGTAACGGCCAGGTGCTCAAGTGGAATGCGTCAGGTTGGGCGCCGGCTACAGATGACAGAAGCCCCTACGTGCGCACCGTGATCGTCAGCCCCATCGGCGACGAGTACGCCAACGGCCAGGTCCTGATAGACGCCCTGGGCCTCATCAGCGGCGCCACCGCCACCAACCCCTACCTGCTCAAGATCGAGCCGGGGGTGTATAACCTGGGCACGGCCGCCTTGCAGATGAAGGAGTACGTGGACATCGAAGGCTCCGGCGAGGGCGTCACCATCATCACCGCGGCCGGGCACGCGACTGCCACCGGCACCGTGCGGGGGGCGAACAACGCCGAGTTGCGCTTCCTGACGGTGCATAACGCCGGCGGGAACAACCAT